>JADMIO011298039.1_pt1 | contig 30205 bp, 23 predicted proteins | sample 8958161 | NCBI WGS metagenome assembly JADMIO01 (sample SAMN16585339, study PRJNA669376) | soil metagenome | isolation source: Crop rotation soil | place: USA: Cullars Rotation, Alabama | collected 2011 | reverse complement strand
CGGCGCGGCGAGCAATTCTGCGACGCGCTGGGGATTTTGGTGCGGCCCCGGCGCGGCAATGACGAAACCGACTTTATCTTTTCCGCGACGGCCGGCGCGGCCCGTCATCTGCTGCAGTTCTGAAGCGGTCAACGATTCCCAGCCGCGATTCGTGCGTCGATCGGCGACAGTAATGACGACCGTCCGCGCGGGAAAATCGACACCTGCAGCCACCGTCGCCGTCGCGAAAATCGCATCGAGTAATCCCGCGCTCATCATTTTCTCGATGACGAGTTTCCAGGCGGGCAGATGACCGGCGTGATGCGACGCGATGCCACCGCGCACAATCGTGTCCCAATGACGATGATGGCGAACCTCGGGGTACTGCTCGACAAAGCTGGTCATGAAATCGCGGCGAGCTTCACGCCGATCATCGGAGATTGCGCGACGACTTAAAGCCGCTTCAGAGGCAGCTTCATCACACCGCCGCCGAGTCGGTAGAAACACAATCGCCGGCAGCAGATTGTACGAGCCAAGCGCCGTCAGCATTGTCGCCGGCGGCATTTCGGGCATGCGCAATTTCATAAACGCGAAGGAAAGAGAAGAGAGGGAAAGCGGGTAAAAGCGTAAACGATCTCAACGTCGCCAGTTTCCCTTTAGTCCTTTTTCCCCTCGTCCCCAGGTTTTTTGCCCTCTTCCCCCTGTCTCTTCCACCAGTGAACTGATCTCACGATTCAACTTTCCGTTCGCCCCGAGCAGCGGCACCAACCTCTTGTCCGGCAAAAGAAAAGCGGCGCGCAACGGCACTGGCCGATCACCCGGCCGGGTCACGACACCGCAGCGCACGCCGCGTAGTTCTTCGATCCATCTCGCAAGTTCGCGGGCGTTTCCGATCGTTGCCGAGAGCAGCAGCATGCGAATGCGCGGCGGCGTCAGGATGATTGCTTCTTCCCAAACGTGTCCGCGATCTTCGTCGCCGAGGTAATGAGCTTCATCGAAGATCACGAGGTCGACGCTCACGTCTTCACCGCCCCGCAAAGCGTCGAACAATTGATTGCGATAGATTTCGGTAGTGCCGACGATTAGGGGCGCGTCTGAATTTTCTTTGCGGTCGCCGGTGAGGATTCCGACACGCCCTGCGCCAAACTCGTCGCCAAACTCCTGATACTTCGAGTTGGTGAGGGCCTTCAGCGGAGTCGTGTACCACGCGCGCTTGCCGGCATCGAGCAGCCGTCGAATCTCTTCCCGCGCAATCCATGTCTTACCGCTGCCGGTGGGCGCCGTCACCAACACATCTTCAAATTCCAGGGCAGCCAGGGCTTCGGTTTGAAAACGATCCGGCTTAAACGGCTCGCGCCTGGGAGTGCCGATGCCTGCAAGCAGATTCTGTAGCTCGCGACCGTAACTGCCGGGACGCGTTACTCGCTCTGGTTGTGAGCGGGTGTGGTTATGCTCGGAGCGCCCATCACTAGCATGACCGCTCCCCTTCCGAAACGGCTTTCTGTCCCGACGATTTCCGCCCGAACGACGCATAACTCATTGTAGTCCAGAGTGGGGCAGTAGCCCGACTGTGAGGAAGGCGGAGTGGGACGGCCGCTCGCCCCTGAAACACGCGCAAGATGCGCGTGCCACATGGCGGTTGGCATGCGTCATATTCGCGGCCTACTATGGAAATCGTGAGACGAATTTTGCAGTTCGCAACTCTCTTGTGAAGCAAAGCGTCTAAAACGTTCGATGATGCTGAGATTCGGCGAAACAACCACGGGACTCTTCGATAATTTCGAGGTCAATTCCGACCCTTTCTGGCCAAAGATTTCCAAATTGCTGGGCGGATCAGTCGTCTTCCACGTGTTGGTGATTCTCGCAATTGCTTTGATTCCACCTGTGCGTGACGCATTGAACATCGCGAGGATTTTCTCTGACGTCGGTCTTGTTGACAGACCTTACACGAAGACTCAAATCGAAAACGAAGGCGAAATCACCGAAATCACCACCGAGAAGTTCCATTACCCCGAAGGTTACTTCGCGATGGATCAGATTCCGCTGCCGACACCCACGCCCACTCCACCACCGTTGATTGCATCCGCGCCATTCACGCCCGTACCCGTGCCCCCGTCGCAACTCGATCCACTCGCGACGCCGAAGCCATCAGCGAGCGCTTCGCCGCTGGTGGCAGCTAACGCGAGCCCATCGCCGAGTCCGAATGCCGAGGACGAAGCCGCGCGGCAAAAAGCCGAAGAAGAGCTCGACAAAATGGCCGCTGAAAACGGGGTGAAGCGTCCGCGGGAAATCAACACGCGCCCATTCAAGGATTTGTTGGTGTCGGCGAAGAAGTTGAAGGATGAAAAGAAGCTGAACCTCGATGGACAAATTGAAGTGACCGTCGAAGCTGATCGCGACGAACAGGGCAAACTGACGAATGCGAAAATCACTGACAAGCGCGGCGACAAGACGCTCGAATCCGTCGCGCAGGATTTTATCTCAGCGTTAAGTGATAGCGGCGTGCTGGATTTTCTTGAAGGCACAAAGCACTTGAAGGTAACCGTGAAGCTCGATAATGACAACGTCGAAGTGGTGGCGTCTACGGTAGTGGATACTGAAGATCGCGCGCGTCAGCTCGAGCGGACGTTTGGTGGAATGATTGTGCTTGGCCGCATCGTCAAACACGGTAAAGACGAAGAGGTCTACTATAACCACACGCAGGTCAGCTCAAATCAGAAAGAAGTCAGCGTGAAGTTTGCGATGCCGCGCGCCGAAATGGGAGCATTGCTTTCGAAGTATTCTTCAGAGAAATAGGCGCGTCAATCGATAGAAGGAGGAACTCGATGCGAATGTTCATTATGGGAGCGCTTTTGTTGTCGAACGCAATTGCGTGCGGCAGTCGACAGCAGCCCGCTCACCCGCCCGAGATTTCCCGGACCTCTATTAGCAGTCCAAGTCCGCAGCAGAAATCAGAACTGAAACTTACCAGCAGCGCGTTCAAAGAAGGCGAAGCTATTCCGCGGGGCTACACGTGCGATGGCGCGAACGTTTCGCCTCCGCTCGAGTGGACTGGGATGCCGAAAACGGCGAAGACAATCGCGATCATTGCAGACGATCCAGACGCGCCTGCGGGCACGTGGGTGCATTGGGTGGTCTACAACTTACCAGCAGAGGGCTTGGGTCTGATCGAAAACACTCCGCAGACTGAGACGCTGAATGGCGGAGGGCTTCAGGGCAAGAATGACTTCGGAAAGATCGGATATGGTGGTCCGTGCCCACCGTCAGGGACACATCGGTACTTTTTTAAATTCTATGTACTCGACGGCGAGCTTCCTCTGAAATCTGGCGCAACAAAAGCTGAGGTCGAGAAAGCGATGGAAGGTCACATCGTCGGCCAGGCGCAGTTGATGGGAACGTTTAGACGATAAGCTCAAACAAACAAATCATCCGCGCTGTGCCACTCGTGAGCGATGTCCCTCATGATTAGCGCATGATCGAATTGCACAGAGCCCTGCGGAAATTTGTTATTGTCTGAAAAGTAGCTTGAATAAGCTTTCGAGACCTGAAGCGGTTCAACGTGCCATTCACGCGTTTCCAGTCTTAGTCCATCCAGACGAGCGATGTCTTTCGTAACGGAGTAGCCGAGCGACCCGCCTTCAAAAAATTTCGACGCTGCGCTTAGCGAATCGAAAATCGAGGTCGCTGGCAGGCTTTTCGTAATCTCACCTTCGATGTCAACTGCCACCGTGCCATCGTCAGATTTCATAGAAAGCTTTATTGCCTCTGACGATTCAATTACCTTAAATGACGCGTGGTGATGTTCGCCAGGAAATATTTTTCCACCAAGAAGATGATTCAGTTCCGAACTTGTGTCCCGTCTGGAAATAAAGACTCCCTCACGTGGCTCACCACCTTCATCCCACAAGACGGCCACGCGATGCGCAGCGTTCTCACTGCTAATGCCAATGACTTCGGGCATTCGCTTCGGTCTAATATGTTCCAGTCGAATAAGACAAATACCGGCGACGGCGAACCCCTCTTGTAACTTGGGCCGAAAGCGATCGGGGATTTCACGCTGTATGATCGAAGGCTCGACGCGAAAGTTCGCCAGAATACGTCGACGAATTATCCCTTCAATAATTGGTAAACGCATATTGTCTTCAGGGAATCACTCCCTCCGGAACTTTCCACTCGTGCAAATCCAGCCGCAGCCGATCGATCTTGATCATTGGATCGGTCGCCGCAAGTTCTTGGGCTTCCTTCAATGAGCCGACGCGAAACACGAAGATACCGCGATAGTCTCCGTCATCGCCGAATGGTCCGGCCACCACGAGCTTTTTTGTCTCAGCGAGGCGATTGATATTCGCGAGATGAGCCTTTTGCAGTTCCTGAATCTGGGGATTTTTATCGTCACCCTCCTTGCGGTTCGGACCTTTGTTCAGGAAACCGAAATAAAGGGTTTCCATCTTCAGCGGCGGCGTTATTTTTTTAAAAACGTCCTCTGAAAACCACGGGTGAATTTCGGCAAGCATCAAACCTGCTTTGACCGCCGGATCATCGTCGATCCAGGACTTTGCCTCCGCGGATGTGATAGCTCGAAAGATGAAGACACCAAAGATATCTGTAGCCTCGCTGAAAGGACCGGCGACGACTTCTCGACCAGAGCTGAGCAACGAAACCGCGTACCGAAGATGCTGTTGCAGAATCACAGCCCGTTCCTCATTTGTGGTTGATTCCCACTTGGGACCTTTCTTGATGATCGCCATTTGGAACTGCACCAGTTTATGTTCGGCCGGCTGAGCAACGAACGTTGCTGGAAGCAGAAGTAACAAGATCCCGGTCGTGAGCAGATGTGTTTTCATATCACTCTGTGGAATTTTGAATTGGATTCTGACAACCGCTGAATAAACGAACAGCGCCGAGCGCAGGTTTAAGTGATGATCTTAAGAGTTGTTATTTAGTCTTGCCGTCCTTACGCACGTGACCGGCGGCAGGCCATCTTTGATCGGCGTCCATGAATCGCCGCCGTTGCTTGATCCAAACAGTTTGCCGCTGCGCGTTCCGAAATAGAGCCCGGTCGGATTGTTCGCGTCAGCATCCATGTTGTCGCGCAGAATGGTTTCGAGCGCATCTTCCTGCGGTAGTCCTGCGGTCAGGGCATGCCATGACTCGCCGCCATTCTTCGTGCGATAGACGCGCAGCTTGCCGTCCGGCGTGCAGCGAAATTCATCCGATTCGATCGGAATGATGTAGACCGTATTCGCGTCGTGAGGATCGATCTCCATGGCGAACCCGAAATCGGACGGCAAGCCTTTGCCGATGTCATCCCACGAATCGCCGGCGTTGTCGCTGCGATATACGCCCCAGTGATGTTGCAGAAACATCCTTGTCGGGTTCGACGGATGCGCGACCACTTTGTGCACGCACTGTCCCCATTCCGGATATTGTTGGTCGGGTGGCATAAAGCGCGCGCAGATACCTTTGTTACGTGGCTCCCAGGTTTCGCCGCCGTCGTCCGAGCGATAGACACCGCCGGTCGAGATTGCGACAAAAATGCGCTTCGCGCTCGATGGATCGGGAAGGATGGTGTGGAGACAGAGACCGCCGCCGCCCGGCATCCATTGGGCACGGTGTGGATGATCGAACAAGCCCCGATTGAGCGACCATGTCTCGCCACCATCGATTGATTTGTATAGCGCGGCAGGCTCAACCCCGCAGTAGAGCGTGTCTGCGTCGTGGGGATCGTTCACGATCTGCCAAATTTGCTTAAGCGAAACGTCGGAGCCTTCGGGAAACTTGATGTTATAGCTTTCCGGATCGCTCCACGTCCTTCCGAAATCGTTCGACGAACTCAGAAACGACCCCCAGTACGGACTGTTGACCGCTGCCCACAGTTTGTTTCGGTGGTTGCGACCATCGTATGCCAGCGCGTAAACGCTCCGTCCGGGAAAGTACGGCCCGGCTTCATCCCAGTGCGCACGGTACGCGTCTGAGCGAAAGAGAAATGCTCCCTTCGTAGTGCCGACAAGCAAAAGATTGTCGCCGGATTTCACATCGACCTGAGTTGGAGTTGGCATGGATTGAGCCCCGCGCTGAAAATAAAAAAGCGCGCGCATTATATAAAACTGAATCAGATAAACCTACGGTCGATCAGACGAGCGGCCGTACCTCAGCTCGCTGACTTTCCGCGGTACGGGTTTGTCCTCGTCCCCCTGCACGATCTCAATGTTTTGATTCTGAAAGCGAAATCGCGACACTCTTCTTGAATGCCGCCTGGTGCGTTGAACCGCAGGTGCGGCTATCGATTCGTCTCCCGGAATTCCAGGCGCGGTGCCCTCCGGTGCGGATTGAGGATCCGACTGATTTTCACTCCTTATCGTTTCGGTCGATACGTTCGCACGCGAACTGGGCGGCGAAAGATATGCGACACCGACGGTTGCAACGATGAATTCCAGATATGCAATCAACAACAAAGACGATCGGAAAAATCTCTTATTCCGCCGCGGCGAGAGTGGCTGAACTCGCTGCGCGGCAGCGACAGCAAATTCGTCAAAATGGGGAGAGGATAGTGCTTTGAAAGCGTCGGGCACCGTCTCACGCGTTTCGGTGCGAATGTCTTTCATGTCAGTCGTTTGTTCTCCGTTCATACAATTTTGTCGGTATTGAGATGGTTACGCAAAAGGCTCGCCGGCTCCGGCGCGGCAATCAAATCGTCAAAGACCGAGAAGACATCATGAGTAATCGCGGTAAACTGACGGTAAGAAGAAGCATAAGATCACATTTTGAACCGTTATGAAATACATAAGACTCTTTGCCGACGACGCCGGCGAATCACACTTCGAAGATGTCCTAATCGAGTTCACCAGTAGTGACTACACCTCTTCCGCGCCGCCGCTCGGCTTGTCGCCGATGTCTGCGGCGACGCAGTTCGGCTTTATGGACGCGCCTGCGGGTTGGGAAAGTGACTGGCATGCTTCGGCCGCGCGCAATTTTTTCGTTGTCATCAACGGCGAATGGGAAGTGACTGCGAGTGACGGCGAGACGCGACGATTTGGGCCTCAAAGTTTACTGCTCGTCGAGGACACGACGGGCAAGGGTCACAGGTCGAGAGTGGTGAGCGCCTCGGTCGCTGCAATCGTGCAGTTGTGAGGTCCGCTTTCGTCAGCGCGTGGGGCGATGATCGAATTCAGCAAGTGTTATCAATCCATGCGCTCACGCTGATGCACTGACCGCCTCGTTGCTCTCTGCTCCACTTCGTGTTAAAAGATGCTCCCGCAAACCTTGCTGGTTCATTCGGAGGACAATTCATGAAGGATCACTCGCCCGTGGCGAAGTTTGTTCGTCGCCTTCCAATTCTTCTGCCCATCGCATTGGTTATCGCCTGGTCAGTTTTCAAGTTTTCAGATTCCAGAGTTCAAGCGCAGACGCGTGGCACGCGCCTGTTGCGGACGCCGACCGTCAGCGCCACGCAGATCGCCTTTGCCTACGCGCAAAACATTTGGACTGTGCCGCGCGCTGGTGGGATGGCGCGGCGCATCACGAGTTTTCAAGGCCAGACTTCTAACCCTCATTTTTCGCCGGATGGCAAATGGATCGCGTTCAGCGGCGAGTACGCCGGCAATCTTGACGTGTATGTGGTCCCGGCTGAGGGTGGCGAGCCGAAGCGGCTGACGTGGCATCCGGGCGCAGACACTGTTCAGGGTTGGACCGCCGACGGGCGTTCGATCATGTTTTCGACCACGCGCGCTACATGGTCGCCAAGCGGCGCGCCGCGCTTCTGGACAGTGCCGGTGGAAGGTGGCGTCGAAGAGCCGATGGCTCTGCCGCGCGGTTACCAGGGAAAGATTTCTTCCGACGGTTCACACATCGCGTATCGCATGAACAATTCGTGGGACGAAGAGCGGCGCAACTATCGCGGCGGCCAGAACCGCCCCATCTGGATTGTCGATTTGCAGACCTATGATTTGGTTTCGCCGCCATGGACTGATTCGAAAGACATGGATCCGGTTTGGGTAGGCGACGCCGTCTACTTCATTTCCGATCGCGATGGTGTCGCCAATGTCTGGTCGTATGACACGGGCAGCAAGAAGCTCGCGCAGGTGACAAAGTTCACCGACTTTGATGTGAAAACGATGGACTCCGGCGCGGGCTCAGTGGTCTTCGAACAAGCAGGCTACATACACGAACTCGATCCGAAATCCGGACGCGAACACGTGGTGAGCATCACGGCCACTGGCGATTTTCCGTGGATGATGGCGCACTGGGAGGATGTCGGCAATCGCGTGGCGAACATGGCGATTTCGCCGACGGGTAAGCGCGTCGCGGTCGAATCGCGCGGTGAAATCTTTACGATCCCGGCAGAGAAGGGCGACGTGCGTAACCTGACAAACTCAAGCGCGTCAGCCGATCGCGATCCCGCCTGGTCGCCTGACGGCAAATGGATCTCTTATTTCAGCGATCGCTCCGGTGAGTATCGGCTCTACATTGAAGCCCAGGATGGTTTGACGCCACCACGCGAAATTGTGCTCGACAATCCCACGCATTACTACATGCCGTCCTGGTCTCCTGATTCGAAGAAATTGCTCTTCACTGACACTGGCTTGCATGTGTGGGTGCTGGATGTCGCTACCGGCAAGGCAAAGATTGTCGGCAACGATCCATGGATGGTGCCGCAGCGCACGCTAAATCCGGTGTGGAGTCCTGACTCGAAGTGGGTCGCTTATTCCAGCCGGCTCCGTTCGCTCTATCACGCGATCTTTGTCGCGAATGCTGAGACGGGTGAAAGCAAGCAAGTCACTGACGGACTTTCCGATGCGGTCTGGCCGGCGTGGGACGCCAGCGGAAAATATTTGTGGTTTCTCGCCTCGACGGATTTTGGTTTGCGTTCACAGTGGCTCGACATGACCTCTTACGACCACGACGAAAACTTCGGCTTGTACTTTGCCGTGTTGAAGAAGGCTGACTCGAGTCCTCTATTGCCCGAGAGTGATGAGGATCGCGGGGTAGGTACTGGTCGTCGCACACTCCCGCCCGGACAATGTGCAGGCGATGTCGCCGCCGCAGGCGGTGGAGGTGGTGGCGGAGGCGCTGAAACCGCTGCGGGAGATCAAGCCGCTCCGCAAACGCCGCGCGGGCCGAGACAACCTCCGACAGTCCAAATCGACTTTGATGGATTAGCTAAGAGAATTATCTCAGTGCCCGGCGTGCCCGAACGTCAATATTCATCTTTGCAATCCGGCGCGGACGGGATGGTGTTCTATCTCGAGGCTCTGCGCGCGCAGGGCGCCGGCGCCGGCCTCGCCGGAGGTGGCAACGAACTTATTCGTTATCGCTTATGCGATCGCAGAGCGACAACATTCGCCAGCGCCGTCGCGGCGTTCGAAGTCAGCGCTGATGGCCGCAAGCTTGTCTATCGCGCCGCCGCTGGGGGCGGAGGTTTCGGCGCGGGTGCAGGAGCACGGCAACCTGCGCCGCAAATGTTCATTGTCGACGCAGATCGAACGGTGCCACAGCAGGGCAGCGGTCGTCTGAACTATACGCTGCGTATGTATCTCGATCCGAAAGAAGAGTTCAAACAAATCTTCAACGAAGGTTGGCGCAATCAACGCGACTATCTTTACGTGCCGACGCTGCACGGAACGGATTGGAACAAAGACAAAGAGATGTACGGCGCCATGTTGCCGTCGGTGATGCATCGCGCCGACTTGAATTACCTCCTCGACATGATGGGCGCAGAGATCGCCATCGGTCATTCGTATGTGCGCGGCGGTGACATGCCCGAAGTGCCGCAGGTCCAGGGCGGGTTATTGGGCGCCGACTTCGCAATCGATAACGGTCGTTACAAAGTCACGCGGATTTACGACAACGAGAATTGGAATCCTGACTTGCGTTCTCCCCTGGCCGTACCGGGCGCAAATGTGGATATCGGCGACTACATCCTTGCGATCAACGGCATCGAGCTGAAAGCGCCTGACAACATCTATCGACTGTTGGACGGAACGGCGAACCGGCAAACGTCACTTACAGTGAATGACAAGCCAACAATGGATGGCGCGCGCCACGTAATAGTGGTTCCGGTCGCGAACGAACAGGCATTGCGCACACGCGCATGGGTTGAAGCGAATCGTCGTACGGTTGAGAAACTTTCCGGCGGCCAACTCGCTTACGTGTATCTGCCGAACACAGGGCAGCCGGGTTATACGAGTTTCAATCGCTACTACTTCGCCCAGCAGGACAAGAAAGGTGTCGTGATCGACGAGCGTTACAACGGCGGTGGTTCCGCAGCCGATTACATCATCGACGTCTTGCAACGCGACTTTGACGGTTACTTCAACAACGTCGCGGGCGATCGTTATCCGTTCACCAGTCCATCCGCCGGCATTTGGGGACCGAAGGTGATGATCATTAACGAGATGGCCGGCTCAGGCGGCGACCTCATGCCGTACATGTTTCATTATCGAAAGTTGGGTACGCTGGTAGGGAAGCGGACCTGGGGCGGCCTGGTGCACACGGCCGACACGCCAACTTTCATCGATGGTGGATCGATGATCGCACCGCGTGGCGGTTTCTTTAGTCACGACGGCCGTTGGGCGGTTGAAAATGAAGGTGTCGCTCCCGACATCGACGTTGAGAACTGGCCCAAAGACGTCATCGCGGGACACGATGCGCAGCTTGAACGCGCGGTTGATGAAGCAATGCGCTTGTTGAAGTTACATCCGCCGGATCGCATGACAAAAGAACCTCCACCGCCAACCTGGGGTGTGCGACCGAAACAGCGGTAACCACAAAGATAGTTATTGACAGCAGGTTTTTTGCGAATAGAATGCCGCGCAAATTCGTCGGGAAGGAAACTCTGCGATGACTCTCAACAAAACAAGGGCGCTACTGCTTCTGATTATCATGGCCGGCTGTTTTAGCATTAGCCGGCGCGCGACCTCTGCGCCTGCCTTGCAGAATCCCGTTTTGTTCCTCTTAGAAACTGAAGCCTTTCAGCAAGGCGGCAAGAGCTACATCCGCTATAAGTACGACGTCTTTAACAAAGACCAGTACCCGGCCGATTTCTTCGCAGCCGCGCCAAACTTGCCCCCCTGTGGAACAAACACGAGGGCGTCGCGGACGTGGGTTGACTTCTTTGACCAATCAGGCAAACGGCTTTACGGGTTTTGCGCGCTCGGGAAACCAGCAGATCTTAACGGTATCTGGTTCGCGCTCGAGGAAGGAGTGATTCCACCGAGCTGGGTTTACATTGAGTTGAACGATCGCCAAACGAATACTAAATACAAATCGAATCTGGCAGATACGACCAACTAACTTGTAGCTTCCGAGCGGAGCGCAGGACTTTGTTAAATCGCGGTCGCACCGATATTCGGTGCGGCCGCTTGTATTTTGTTGCAGAGTTCGCGGACTATCCTCGCGTCAGATGAATCACGAGTCGCCTAATTCCCCGAATAATCAAACAACGATCGATCCGGTTTGCGGCATGAGTGTCGAGAAAAATTCAGCCGCTGGCTCCGTCGAATTCGAAGGCCAGACTTATTTCTTTTGTAGCAGTCACTGCGTTGAAAAGTTTCGCGGCGAGCCCCACCGTTTCCTCGCGCCGCAAGTCCAGCCATTAACTCAAATCGGTACTCAGCGCGAGCCCCCGGCACCGCCACCCGCCGTTGGTCGCGAATACACTTGTCCGATGCATCCGGAGATTATTCGTTCCCGGCCAGGGAGTTGTCCGATCTGCGGCATGGCGCTAGAGCCGCGCACAGTCACCACCGATACAGAAGAGAATCCCGAACTGACGAATATGACGCGGCGGTTTTGGGTGAGTGTGTTGCTGACATTTCCCGTTTTTCTGATCGGGATGAACGACTTGATCCCAGGGCGGCCGTTCAACCGCCTTGCATCGATGAATGTCCTGGGTTGGATCCAGTTCGTATTGGCGACGCCGGTGGTTATTTGGTGCGGTTGGCCATTCTTTGTGCGCGCCTGGCATTCCGTAATCAATCGGAGCCCGAACATGTTTACATTGATCGGATTGGGCGTTGCGGTTGCATATGTCTATAGCTGCATCGCGAAGATCGCGCCCGGCGTTTTCCCAGACTCTTTCAAAGAACATGGCATCGTGCCCGTTTACTTCGAAGCCGCCGCCGTTATCACCATGCTGGTTCTGCTTGGCCAGGTACTCGAGTTGAAAGCTCGCAGCCGCACGGGCACAGCGATTCGCGCATTACTCGACCTCGCACCCAAGCGCGCACAGTTAGTCGATGAACGCGGAAACGAAGCAGAGATGCCGCTTGATCAAGTCCAGGTCGGAGATCGACTGCGCGTGCGGCCGGGCGAGAAGATTCCGGTGGACGGCCGGGTGGTCGAAGGTTCCAGTTTCGTTGATGAATCAATGGTGACAGGCGAACCGATGGCCGTCGAAAAACGTGAAGGTGATGCGGTCATTGGCGCCACAATTAATACGACCGGCTCTTTTGTCATGCTGGCCGAACGTGTTGGGTCGGAAACAGTGCTCGCTCGGATCGTGCAAATGGTCGCTGAGGCACAACGCAGCCGCGCCCCGATTCAGAGATTGGCCGATGTTGTGGCCAGCTACTTCGTGCCCGCCGTCATCATCGCCGCAGTCGTCACATTCGCCGTATGGGCTTTCTATGGGCCTGAGCCTCGGCTCGCCTACGCGCTCATCAATGCCGTGGCGGTACTGATTATCGCTTGCCCGTGCGCGCTCGGATTGGCAACGCCGATGTCTGTCATGGTCGCGATGGGCAAAGGCGCCACGACTGGTGTCCTTTTCAAGAGTGCCAGAGCGATCGAAGTGATGCGGAAAATCGATACGCTGATCGTGGATAAAACCGGTACGCTCACTGAAGGAAAACCCAAACTCAGTTCCGTCGTCTCGGCGGCAGACGTCGATGAAGCCGAACTGCTTCGTTTGGCCGCCAGTGTTGAGCGCGCCAGCGAGCATCCGCTGGCAGCGGCGATTGTCGGCGGCGCAAAAGACCGCGGCATCGATTTGGTCGCAGTCGACTCATTCGAGTCAATCACCGGCAAAGGAGTTCGTGGAATCATTACCGGACGTTCCATCGCTATCGGAAATCGCGCGCTGCTTGATGAACTGAAAATCGATGCTGGAAGTCTGTACCAGGAAGCCGAGCGTTTGCGCGCTGATGGCCAGACAGTGATGTTTGCGATCTTAGATGGACGCGCGTCCGGGCTAATCGGCGTGGCGGATCCCATCAAATCATCAACTCCTGAAGCGATTCAGTCGTTGCATGCCGAGGGCATGCGCGTTGTTATGGTTACCGGCGACAATCGCACAACGGCGGAAGCGGTGGCAAAAAGCGTGAGCGTCGACGAAGTCATCGCGGACGTGCTCCCTGAGCAGAAGAGTGAAATCGTCAAACGTCTACAAAACGAAGGGCGGCTTGTCGCGATGGCCGGTGATGGCATCAACGACGCCCCGGCGCTGGCGCGAGCAAATGTCGGCATTGCGATGGGAACCGGAACTGATGTCGCAATGGAAAGTGCCGACGTAACGCTGGTTCAGGGCGACCTGCGTGGCATCGTTCGCGCGCGACGCCTCAGTCGCGCGACGATTCGAAATATCAAACAAAATCTGTTCTGGGCTTTTGTTTACAACGTGCTTGGTGTTCCGATTGCAGCTGGTGTGCTTTATCCGTTCGTTGGGATCCTGCTCAGTCCAATGATCGCGGCTGCCGCCATGAGCTTCAGCTCAGTTTCAGTGATCGCGAACGCTTTGCGCCTGAGACGTGCACATGTCTGAGCGCGCGTTGGCCGACTGTGCTTCGGTTTCGACGACTCTGGTTCTCGATTTCGCGCTGCTCACCTACGATGCGTCAATCCGGGCCTTAACCTCAGAGACGAATTGCGAAGTCTCCGGGTCATTCGCCGTTTGCGCTGCTTCGGTAGCTTCAGCGAGCCACTCATTACTCTCCTGCAGATCGTTTTCAAGCTGCGCCAGCAGTGCGAGCCGAGCAGCACTCTCCGCAACGCCCGCAGTCACATCGAGTGACAGATAGAGATCGTGCGCTTCTTGCCACAGCCGCCTGGCTTCGTTCGTAGCGCCAATTTCACCTTTGATTACTGCGTAACTGCGTATCGCATTCGCAACGTCGAGCGGTCGCCCATCATGACGGCTGCGATAGATTGAAAGAGCTTCAACGTAGCACGGTTCGGCCATGTCAATTTGTCCAGCGTAATAGTACGCGTCACCCAGATGGCGAACGGCATGAGCTAGTTTCAGAGGGTCAGCGGAGTTTCGAAGTCCGCTCACTTTCAGTTTGTATTTGAGGATGTTAGTCAGGTTTCGCATCGGGCGCAGATCGTCCTCGGATTCTATCACTAACGAGTCGAGGCCAAACCGATAGAACGAAGCGGCGACACTTAACTTGCCGCCGCTCCGTGATGATCTGATTGTTTGGAGGGGTTCTAGATCGTTGCAACTGGCCGCGATTGAATCTCGCTGACCGGCACGAGTGCCGGCGCTGCCGTATCAAAGCACTTGCGAATATCATCAGCCTCAACTGTGTCTCGCTCCAAAAGCAATTCGACAAGTTTAGCGATCGATTCTCGATCGCGCGCAACGATTTGGCGCGCGCGGTCGAGTTGCACATTGATGATTTCGTTCGTCGCTTGGTCGGCGCGATCCAGAAGGGTGGCACTCTCAGTCTGTTTGTCGGACAGAAAAATTGGCCCAAGCGGACTCATGCCGAACTCGCGGACCATCTTTGTGGCGATTTCGACGGCCCGTTCGATGTCGTTAGCGGCGCCGGCAGTCATCGTGTCTAAAACGATCTGTTCAGCGGCGCGTCCGCCGAGCAAAATCGCAATCTGGTCTTCGAGATACTCGCACTTCTTCATTAAGCGATCACGTTCAGGCAGGGCCTGGGTCACGCCGAGTGCACGTCCGCGCGGCAGAATCGAGACTTTGTGAATCGGATCGCCGTTCTTCATTGAGAGGCCGACAGCGACGTGACCTGCTTCATGGACAGCGGTTGCGTAGCGCTCATCTTCGTCCATCATGAAACCCTGCCGTTCCGCGCCCATCAGAATCTTATCGCGCGCGTATTCGACATGCTGACGCGCAACTGCTTCACGACTGTCGCGCGTTGCCGCGATGGCGGCTTCATTCAGAAGGTTTGCGAGGTCCGCACCGGAAAATCCCGGCGTCCCTCGCGCAATCCAACTCAATTCGAGATCGCGATCGAGCGGAATCTTCCGCGCGTGCACCTTCAAGATAGCCTCGCGTCCGCGCACGTCAGCCAGGTTGACCATGATTTCGCGATCGAAACGGCCGGGACGGGTCAGCGCCTGATCCAAAACGTCGGGCCGATTCGTCGAGCCTATGACGATGATGCTGGACGTTTGATCGAAGCCGTCCATCTCGATCAACAATTGATTCAGGGTCTGATCTTGATCGGCAGAGCCTGAGTCATTCGAACGGCCCCGCTGTCGCCCCAATGCGTCGATTTCGTCAATAAAGATGATGCAAGGCGAAAGTTTTCGGGCGCGCGCAAAGAGTCTGCGCACGCGGGCCGCGCCGACTCCCACAAATTTTTCCTGAAAACTCGAGCCTGAGACGGAAAGGAATGGCACGCCCGCTTCGCCCGCTGCCGCCCGTGCCAGCAGCGTCTTCCCGGTTCCCGGTGGGCCATAGAGTAGGACCCCACGCGGTGCACGGCCGCCAAGTCGTCCGAAGCCGGCTGGGTCGCGGAGGAATTCGATCGTCTCAGCCAATTCGGCCTTCGCTTCATCGACGCCGGCCACATCGGCAAAAGTAGTCATATGTTTGCCGTTGTGATCGGACAGATTGAAGCCGCCGGTGCCGCCATTGATGGTTGCGTGCACTCGCCATCCGACCAGGCCAAGCACCGCAAGCACCAGGAACGGCCACGAATAACTGAGCGCGACAATCGCAAAGTTGGGTTGCGTTGAAGCAAACTCAACAGGCACGTGCCTCTTTCTGAATAACTCAACGATCGTTTGACGAAACGATTCGCCTGCGACGGTGCTTTCGACCCGCGCGCCGTTGACCGTCCTGACAATCAGGGAATCGCCATCGATTGTTACTGATGCGGCTGAACCAGCTTCCGCGATCGCGTAGAGTTCAGAGTAATTGATTGTCTGTGCGGCGGATTTCGCGTTGCGATAACGCGCAAGCGAGATCGAGGCGCAGGCGAGGGCGGTGACGACGAGGATAAGAATGACGACGGTCGCTTTCTGAGATCGACCAGCGAGCTTTTGAATGCGGAAACTCATAAATATCTGGCTGACGGCGTGAAGCAACCGCCCGCAACTCCATAAAATTAGTCAAAGGGAACTAGAGGATAGGAAGCGAAGGGTGTCGGGAGCTAACGAAACTCTAGTGCTCGCGGAATCGCGGGCAAAGCCAATTTAGCAACAACGTCGGGGGCAAGTCCAGCTTCAAATTAAACAAATGCAATTCAATCGCGAAGAAAATTACACAAACATGCCGAGCGCCGTGCGCAAGGATTTGCGGCAGAGCTCTTCGGGCTGCCGCGCCGAATGGTCGCCACACTTCCGTACACTTTCACAGCTCGTTGCAGCGTCTCAATTCAAGCCAATTCTCTTGGACTCCGGAAAAAGTGCCTTGGAACAGCCCATTTTTGCCGAGGCACAGCCGTTGCCACGTCATATCCAAAGAATTCGTTCGCAGGAGGAGGTAAACGAAAATGCTTTGGGCGATTTTTGTAATTCTGTTGGTACTGTGGCTGGTTGGCTTGGTGTCGAGCTACACGATGGGTGGTTTCATCCACTTGCTGCTGGTTCTGGCGATCATCGTACTGGTCATTAATCTGGTGTCGGGTCGCAGAACCGTCGTCTGACTCGCGTTCCTCTCACCGCGATCAATTTCTCAAGCTTGTCACACCTAATCGGGGCGGCGTGCGCGCCGCCTCCATTACTTAATCACGTCTGTTTTAAGGCGGTCACAATACGCGCCCGCGCAGGGAACTTCATTTGATTGTTTGCAAAGTAATCCTGCACCGCAAATTTGATTTCGTCAGCCACCGCCAATCTGTCGGATTCAGATAATGTTGCGAGCTTGGCGCGCAGAGTGTCGGAAGTTCCCGATCGTATCTCCCAAAACTCTTCGCGGGAAACTGCAGCCTCAATATCGAATTTGAAAATCCTTTCGCTAGTGCCAATTGCTCCCGCGTGCTTAAGCGCGGCTGCAAGTTTCCCTTCTTCGGCGAAACGAAATGCTCCCGGCGCATTCGGATCGGCTGGCGCAACCTCAGCATAACGAGAGACCACGTCGGTGATGAGGTAGAAAAAGGGATTGAGTTCGCTCTTATCCCACACGGCGAAACCGACTCGGGCGCCCGGCTTTGCCACTCGCAGGATTTCGCCGAACGCTTCGTCGGGAAAAAACATTGCACCCAATCGGCTCACCACCCGAGTGAACGAATTATCTGGAAACGGTAGACACTCGGCGGTGCACTGGCGAAAGGTCATATTCGTCAGCCCACGTGCCTGTGCTTCAGCTTCGGCAGTCTCGACCATCTCCGCTATTGCATCCGTGCAGGTCACCGATCCTGAGTCGCCGACAGTCTGCGCAATCGTCAGAGACGGTTCGCCGGGCCCACCTGCCACATCGAGTACGCAGTGCCCTTCCTCGATTCGGGTATCTGCAATCAGTGCTTCCGTCAGCGGCGCGAACATCGTGCAAATAGTAGCGCGGTGCCTGGCCCAGAAAGGCGCCGAGTCTCGCCATTGACGCAACGTTTCGCTTGTTGCGGGGTTAGTCATCTAATTCGCCTCGGCTTACCGCTTCACTGCAGTCCATACAAACAACATTCTTCCGCGACGCCTTCAAATTTGCACATTCCTTTGTCCGAAACTCTGATGCCTGAGCCCGACACGAGATCCATCACGGTGTTGGTAAGCAAAATCTGGCCAGTGGTCGCCCGCTCAGCGACTTCGCGGCTGATCTCCACGGCTCTCCCGGTCACATTTTCGCCGCGGACTTCACAGAGACCCGTGTGCAATCCGATTCTTATGTTTGATCCAGGCGCTCCGTCACGGACCGCGCGCGCAGCGCGAATCGCGCGGATTGGGCCATCGAACGTCGCGCGGAACGCCGCGTTTTCCGGAGTGCACACCCGGCCTTTAAACCATTCCGTTTCGCGAGTTGCCAGCGATCGCAGAGAAGCTAAACCCTTCTTTGCGTTTTCTTTTTCGTCCGATGCGATGGTGAGAATAGTTGCCAGCACGCTGTCAACTTCCTCGGTCGTGCGTACACTTCTGACGAAGTCCTCGAGTTGCCTGAAGATCGAATCCTGATCGCCGACATAAATAAGATGATCCGCGCCGGGAAGTTCAACCAGTTTCGCCCCGGGAATACGCGAGGCAATGTATCGACCTTCGGCAATATTCGCATCCAGATCGTCGCGGCGATGCAGCACCAGCGTGGGCACGCGTATCGCCGGCAGCACATGGCGCACGTCGATCGATGTATTCAAACGCGCCAGCGACAACGCCGCGCTCGGGCTGGCGCTGCGCCGCTGATAACTCGCCCACCAGTGCCTAAAGCGTTCGTCATGCGCCATACTCGGCGCCAGATCTTCGATGCTTAATGGACCACCCCACTCATGTTCGATCGCGTTGTAAAACTTCTGGCGTTCCTCGGGCGTCGGCCCCATGGATACTCGGGGTCGTAAACTCTTTTGGCAAAAACGCCGAAGGTAATCAGAGCGATCGTGCGCTCGGGATAGGTCGCCGCAAACAGCATCGCCATATTGCCACCTTCCGACATGCCGAAAACGATGGCGCGCTCAGAACCGACCGCTTCCATCACGGCGCGCACATCGTCCATGCGCTGTTCAAGCGTGGGCATGTTCGTGCCCTGGTCAGACATTCCCGTGCCGCGCTTGTCAAAAAGAATCAGGCGGGTGAATGAAGCGAGTCGCCGATAGAAGCGCGCCAGTGAAGGTTCTTCCCAACCGTATTCGAGATGGCTCACCCAGCCGGGAACATAAATCAAATCGACTGGCCCGCTGCCGAGCACCTGATAGGCAATACTGACATCACTGCTCTTCGCATAACGAGTCTCAGGTTTTAGATCACCGGTTGTCGTGGCGCGCGGGATCGATTGCGAGGTTTCGCTTAAGCCGTGCGTCTTGAGATCGGCTGGAGAAAACTGCAGCGTCGCTTCCAGAGAACCGAATCGCGCGGTCGGCGCATCTTCGATCGATTCGAGCAGGGCGCCGTCTAGACGACAGAACTTCATCGTGTCGTCACTGTAGTTCTGTTGACACGTGGGACAGCGTTTCATGGCGAACCGTTCGGAGATCGGTTCGTATGATACTGCGCGCGAATTAAGAGCGAAAGAACTGGATCTGATCGATAACTTTTTCGGCCAGAGCGGCCCGTTGACAATCATGAGCGAGAACGAGAGTAGGCCTTCTTGGAGTTCAGCCGAGTTTACGGGTGGCTCGCGCCGGCGCGCGTATTGTGCTGACTCATTTCCATTTTTGCCGGTCGCAGCCGGACAAACATTTGCCACGACACAGGACCGTCGCCGTACAAGCCATCGAGAATCGACGGCTTTGAATAGAGCGTGAAGTCAGCGCCAATTGCGAGCGAAACTTTGTTCGTGTTCCAGAGGTCGCGCGCGCCACCAAATGTGTACGCCCCGATGCGAAACACCGGATGATGCTGTGTGATGCCGAGGAGGACATGGTCAGATGTGCGCAGCAGGTCGTCTTTATCGACCAGTTCAAGCCGCGTGTACAGATAATTCTTGTCGAGAAACTGTACCGTCGATTCGGCTGTATAACCGTTCAAGTTGATGATGCCATCCTCATGTCCGCTGACATGATTCCGTCCCCAAATAAACGACGAGGCCCAGTTGCCGCGATTGAATTGGTGGTTGTACTGAAGGGACGCAGTCGTACGGCGCACGTCATCTGCCGGCTCCTGATTTTCCGGACTGCGCAGGAAACCGTGGCTAATCTGGATCGCCCAGTTTCGATTGGGCATGAACCACAGCCGCGCCGAACGCGAGTTCCATTTGTGCGCGTCAAAGTCATAGCGGTTCTCATCCGGCTCGCGACCATTGAAGATCGATCCTTCCAATTTGAACCAACGATACGCGAAGCCCGTGGTCAACACCCCGAAACTGATGTGCGTTGAATCTTCCAAGTGATGCGCGAGCGTCGCCGCAGGATTTTCCGAAGCGGACGCGCGATGCATGAACGCGACCGGCCCTAACGCCGGCTCGCCTGGGTAACCGAAATATGTAAACCATGTGCCGCGTTCGCCCAGCGGATGCGTGTACTGCCCCGACAGTTCCATAAAGAGATCGTGCGGATGCTGCCGATCGATTAGCGGCTGTCCTTTGTACGTCTCGCCAGTCTGAAAGAGCAGTGGCGAACCGCCGGGCGGAAAGGTGAACGGCTCAGCGCTGAACATCGCACGTAACTGCAAAGTCCCTTCGCCCAGCTTGTGATAAGCCATCGGCATGAACCAATTGGATGATTCAAACTTAGTGACGCCGCGCGGCCCCGCCTGATGATTCACATCGACGAACAGGTTGTAGTGAAACATCAGCAGCCAATCGTTCTTTGTCCAGTGCTGCATGTACATCGGCGCTGACGAAGGCTGCCACGAAGTCCCCGAGCCCATCGCGCCCATTGACACGATGTTGTGCTCGCTCGAGCCGACGCGAATACCCATTTCGTCGTCGCTCATGACAAGCAATGGCCCCCTGTTCATTTTCATGCCGCCCATTTCCGTTCCGGGCATATTCATTCCAGGCACTTGCCCCAGCGGACTTGCGGAAGGACTTGCCGAAGGCATCGGCATGTTATGCGTGTGCGGTGTGGGTGTGGGCGTTGGCGATGCCGCGGGCATGGGCATGCCGGGCATGTCCGGCATCGTGGGTGTTGGAGACGGTGAGGCGGCTGGTGTGGGCGCCGGGGTCGCCGCGGGCATTCCATGACGGTGCTGTGCTTGAACTGAAAGGAGTCCGAGCACTGAAACCAGTACCATCTGCGTGAGCAGGTGAATCAAAAAGGCAACTTTGAACTGCGTTTCTACCAAGTCTCAAAAAAAGGGGCGCGACCACCAGCCGCGCCCCAACAAAGAAGAAGCTAAGATTACTGGCTAGTCTTCTTCTTCGAGTCCTTCATGTTGCACGAATCACCGCAGCAACCGCACGACTCTTTGTCGCCACTTGCGTGGTTCTTCATGCCCTCTTTCTTCATGTTGCACGAATCATCACAGCAACAGCACGACTCTTTATCGCCACTGGCGTGGTTCTTCATGCCGTCGTGCTTCGTCATGTCGCACGAATCACCACAGCAACAGCACGACTCTTTGTCGCCACTTGCGTGGTTCTTCATGCCGTCTTTCTTCATGTTGCACGAATCGCCACAGCAACAGCACGACTCTTTGTCGCCACTTGCGTGGTTCTTCATGCCCTCGTGCTTCGTCATGTCGCACGAGTCGCCGCAACAACCACTGGACGTGCAGCAACATGAGGCCTTCTTATCGCCGCCCGGTTGCGTCGCGTTTTGTGCGAACGCGGCACCGGCCAGCGCGAGCATCAATCCCAGCGCAAAAGCCGGGACACATTGTCTAAGACACTTCATTTTCATTTCTCCTGAAAGAAAGATGATTGCCGGCATCAATGAACACACACTGATGCGTACATTCCCGCATACGCGGGTGAGAGCGAATTGCAGGCAGATTTCTAGATCAGGAAGGCACAATCGAGCAGATACGACTCAGCCCGATTAGGTAGCCGCAGAGGAGCTACGAGAGGTTTTCGCTCAGAGCGTAACAGTGTGAAATCGGAAGATTGTGTTTGAGACAACGCGGGCGCTTCGTCATTCGATGTCGAGCGCGACGCCACCACGATTGAGCCGCTTGTCAGCGGACAACAATTCATCGAGTTGCCCTGCACCGGGACCGGAATGGTGAACTCCGTGAATTCGCTCGGCGTTGATTCCGCCGAATTGGATCGTTTCGCGCCTCTGCGTTTGGCTTTGCAGCACGCGTGCGCATCCATCGTACCGGACATGTGGTGCATCGCGGGCGCATCGGACGCGGCCGAAGAATCCATGTCGGACATGGCGCCTTTCGCATAGCTGACCATCATGCAGCCCGCGCCGGCGCACCAGAACATCATGGCGATCGCAAGTGGTTTCAACAATTTGCCGACGAGATTCACGCGCAGAAGTCTACTCCGGTCATCAATGCTTGTCGAGTGCCTGCTTTCTCATGGATCGTGTCTTGTTTTTCCTTTACCGGCACTCCTTCGCGCCTTTGCGAGAAATCTAATTATGCGCGCTAGATTTCACGCAGAGGCGCAAAGAGAAGAGTAAGAGGCAAAGAAAGCAAGATAATTTTAGGGCACTACCTTTCTCATGGCTAGAAATAGTTGCTGGCCGCGAGGAGTATGACCGTCATGGCGCCAAAAGCGATCTCACTAAAACCCAGTTGCTTCGCGGTCACCGTACTCGCTTTCGCAAAGCCGGCTACGGCTCGGATCGCCAGCAAAGTGAGGGCGACAACAACCCAAGGAGAAGCGGCGTTCGCAATTGCGAAGGCAACCGCAGCGACAATCGCCAGAATATGCGCAACTACCATCGGCACGGGCGAAGTGTCTGAGACTCGCCGGCGCCCTAGACATGCCCGTACGTAGAGGATTGCCGGAACTTCACGAGCAATCATGATCGCCCAGAGGGCCAAACTCGACTTCACGGACCAGCCGCCGGCAAGCGCAATTGCGGTGGCGAGGGAAGAAATCGCGATAGCGCCAGCCAATTCGGAAAGAAGCACGCGACGTCGCCCGGTCCAGTCATGCGCCACTTGCACGAACGCGAATGGCGTCGCGATTAGGAGTGGCAATATAAATTGATGCTGAGTAAACACAAGCGCGGCTACAAACGACGCGATGCCAATGGCGAGATACAGGATCGCGAATCGTCGGGCCAATTCCGTCCGCGGTGACGAGCGCTTTCGGTTTAAGACGACGAGCGTCAACGGATGACGCGCAAGAAAAAATCCAACAGCGCTCAGCGCCAGATACAGGCCGGCGATTGATGGCGCTACCAGGAGTCCAAGCGCGATCGGTTCGAACAAAAGGCCCCACCCGCCGTGTTCGGCGGGCAGGGCTATTGTCTTCATTCGCACGCCATTGCTTGCGCGCGATTGTTTGATGACAAGAGTTCGTTCGCTGGCGACCATCACGCTGTCTCTGTCGCCACCTTTGTGCGGAGTTTTATCTTCACCGTCCGCCGCAACATCAAATCAAGCGCAAAATAAACGAAGGCCACAGCGCCGACTGCGAATACTGTGTCGCCAATCATTCTCAGCCAACGAAGGGTGCGCATCAGATCGCTTTGCAGGAATTCGGGGCTGCGCGCCGACCAGTAGCCGTAAGCCACTGACTGGTACGTCTGCATCAATCCGACTGGCAGCAGACTCAATAGAATTTCGAGCATCAGTCCGATATTGATGGCCCAAAATGCGAGCCAAATTGGCTTCTGCTTCCAGATCACATCCGGCTTCATCGCCCGCAGGCAGAACAACATCAGGCCGAGCCCCAAGGTTCCATAGACTCCATACAACGCGCCATGGGCATGCACGGCGGTGGTGTTGAGACCTTGCATGTAATAGAGCGCGATTGGCGGGTTGATCATAAAGCCGAAGATGCCGGCGCCGACCAAATTCCAGAATGCGACTGCAACAAAGAAGTAAACGATCCATTTGTACTGCCGCAGCCACGGTCGCGCTTTTGACCTTCGTATGTTTGCGACGGCTTCGTAACCGACGAGTAGCAGCGGAACGATCTCGAGCGCGCTGAAAACTGAGCCGAACGCGAGCGCGACTGTCGGCGTACCCGCGAAGTACAAGTGGTGTAGCGTACCGATTATCCCGCCCGTCAAATAAATCGCGCCCGAGAGAAGTGAAGCCTGCGCGGCGCTCTCGGCATGAATGACGCCCAGTCGCGCAAACAGGAATGCGATGACGACAGTGGCGAATACTTCGAAGTAGCCTTCCACCCAAAGATGCACAACCCACCAGCGCCAGTACTCAACCACGGAGAGGTGCGATTTCATTCCCCAGAACAGACCCGGGCTGTAAAAGAGCGCGATGCCGGTCGTCGATAAGAAATAAAGAACGACGAGCGATTTTGCTGTTCCCTTCTGTCTCATTGCCGGGATTGCACTGCGTGCGATGAGGAAGAGCCAGAGGAGCAAACCCACCAACAGCGCAATCTGCCACAAGCGGCCGAGGTCAACGTACTCATAACCCTGGTGTCCAATCCAGAACCAAAGGCTGCCCGGGAGTTTGTGCATGACCGACATCCACTGTCCGGCCATGGAACCCAGCACGACGATTAACAAAGCACCGAAAAGCACATCGACACCGAGCTTCTGATGCTTCGGTTCATAGCCGCAGATGAATGGCGCGATGAACAATCCCGCCGCCAACCAGGCAGTGGCAATCCAGAAGATTCCAAGTTGCGTATGCCACGTGCGCGAGACAACGTATGGCAGGTATTTCGCCAGCGGAATGCCATAAAAGCCCTGACCTTCGACGCCGTAGTGCGCGGTCACCATGCCCATCACGATCTGCAGAAGGAATAGCAGAGTTACCACGATGAAATACTTCACAGTTGCTTTCTGCGATGGCGAGAGTTCGGCGCCAAGCAAAGGATCGCGATCGGGAATTTGAGCCGAGACGATCTCTTCGCGTCGACTCGCGTAAAACCAGACCATCCAGCCAATGCCGGCGAGCAGCATGATGACGCTGACGCCGGTCCAAACGATTGCGCTGCTGGTCGGGACATTGCCCACCAATGGCTCAGACGGAAAATTGCTCGTGTAAGAAATTGTGTTGTTGGGACGATTCGTGGCTGAGGCCCAGGCGGTCCAGAAGAAGAAGGAACTCAGCTGTCGCAGCTTGACCGGATCTGACTGTGCGTCCTTTTGAATCGCGTAATCCGAGTTGCCTTCGGTGAAGAGCTTTGAATACCGTTGCAGGTTTGCTTCAAATACTTGAGCGCGAACCGGATCGATTGTCAGACGTCCGGTTGAAGCGTCATAAGTGTTCTTGCGGATCCTGTCCTGCAAACGCTGGCGGAGCATCGCCTGCTGTTCAGAAGTGGCGCTGTTGTAAGTGCGCGCGAAGTCTTTCTCCGCCCACTGATCGAGAATCATCATCGATTCGTTGTGTAGATAATCCGCGGTCCAGTCGGGCGCCACGTACGATCCGTGCCCCCAGATCGAACCCATCTCCATGCCGCCCATCGCCTGCCAGACATTCTGTCCGTTTTGAATATCATCACCGGACAACACCAGCTTTCCCTCCGTGGTGACGACTTCTTTTGGAATTGGCGGCGCTTGCCGAAAGATCTCCGTGCCGACCCAACCGAGCACGGCAAACGAGGCGACAAAGATCGCGATAAAGACAATCCAAAGCTTTTTCATGCAACGAACTCCTCTAATGCTAAACACCGGTTTCCAGAGCCAGTGCTTTAGGAAACAGAATGTTGTTTTCCAGGTGAATGTGTTGATGAAGATCCTGTTCAAATGCTTCAAGCGCTTCGTAAAAAGTCTTGAAGCTAACGCAAGCGTCGGCCGGTACAGTGTAATCAGACGTTAGCTTGCGCATCTCGCGCAGCAGATCGCCCGCCGTATCGTGTTCCATCAACATCATCCGAATCGGATTGTTGACCGTGCCGAACGGCGGAAATGGTGCACGTCGATTTTCCTGGCGAGCCTTTTCCAGCACGATGATGAACGGAAACAGGATCTGCTCTTCCTTAAACATGTGTGGCCGCAGATCTTCAAAGAGTCCTCGCATCAGGTCGCGCAATGAGAGCAGTTCAGAGTGATTGGCGCCGTGCGCCCCAACCACTTCGTCTGCCAACGGCTCAAGCCGCGCCATCTCTGCTTTCGTAAAAGAGTGATGCTTGTCGAGGATGTGCATGATCAATCGGGTGACGGTCGCTTCTTGCCAATCCATTTCGCCATTGCCAGAGTCAGGCTTGTCCTTGATCTGCTCGATCATCTGAAGCATGTTTTGGAAATCAACGCCTGCTGACGAGCACGCGGCCTCAAGCGGTTGATCACCGCCGCAGCAATAATCGATCTTGAATTTCTCGAACACGCGGGTGGCCTGCGGCAGCTCCAGCGCGACGTCCCGAACCGTTGTGGTCGAACTTATTGTCATTTTTTCCCCCCGGATTTGAGCAAACAACTCCAAAGAAACCGCTGGAGCAAAGCTCATGCCCATCCTGAACGCGCGGTTTCATGCACGAACTTGAAATATCAGTGCGGACATTGACTGAGATTTGCGGAGAATTCCTCAGGGCGCGGAATCACGTTGTGGGAATGTAACTGTCGAGCACCCTCATGTAATTCGCGCGCTCGAAGGCGGCCGGCTCGGCACAATATTGCTGGCTCATACTGCCAATCATCTGCGCGACCGATTCATATTCGTGCTCAGTCAGCCAGCCGCTGAGTGTCCCAAGAATTTCGCCGATGCGGCCGACGCCGTGCTGCAACAACTCTGACGCCATCATGGTCACTTTCGCGCCCGCCATCAGACCTTTCAAAACGTCCTGGGCGCCATGGATGCCGGTGGTGATCGCAAAATCGGTCGCTAGTCGCCCATACAGAATTGCCACCCAACGCAAAGGTAAGCGCAACTCATGCGGATTGCTCAGCACAAGCCGCGGCGTCACCTCGAGCATTTCGACGTCCAAATCCGGTTGATAGAAGCGATTGAAGAGCACCAGTCCATTCGCGCCATGATCGACCAGACGCTTCGACATGTTCGCGACTGAGCTGAAGAACGGGCCGAGTTTTATCGCAACGGGAATCGTCACGGCGCGTTTTACCTGTCGCAGCATGTCGACGTACATGTCTTCGACTTCGCGACCCGTGATATCCAGACTGGTGGGAACGTAGTAAATGTTTAATTCCAGCGCGTCGGCGCCGGCATCTTCGATCAATCCGGCGTAGTTCGTCCAGCCACCGATCGACACACCGTTCAAGCTGCCGATAATCGGAATATCGACGGCCTGCTTGGCCTGGCGAATCAGATTCAGATATTCATTGGGCCAGACGTTATAGCTGTCCATTTCCGGAAAGTAACTGAGCGCCTCGGCATGGCTGTTTGTGTTGCTGCGCAGATAATGATCCACGTAGAAGCTGTCGAAAGTGATTTGCTCTTCGAAGAGCGAGTACATGACGACGGCGCTCGCGCCCGCGTCTTCCAACCGGCGAATGCCCTCAAGTGAATGCGACAACGGAGAAGAAGACGCGACAATCGGATTTTTCAGCGTCAGACCCAGATAGTTTGTGGTGAGACTCATTTTGATTATCCCATCTTCAGGCTTTGTCCAGCTCTGCGGTCAGTAGTTGACGAGTTCGGCTCGTCACTTTTCCGGGCAGGGGATACCACAGAGGATTTGTTTTGATTGCCGGGTGGCCGTTGATGTACACGCTTAGTTCCAGGAACCCACCTCTGACCACGCTGACCTCGACATCGTCATCTTCGCTGAGTTGATCCGCCACCCGGGCGGCGATAAATTGTTTTGCCGGTCAAACCGGACAATATCGAATCTCAACTTTTCGCACGTCGCGCTCTCCTTTTGGATCAAAAGTTCACGCTTTAACTTCGGCCAGTTTCTTATATTGCGCCCAACGATGATTCACAGATTCTTGCGCGTGCCGGAGTAGGGTCTTCGCGACTTCCGGATCGCTGCGTTGCAACATCCGATAGCGGCCTTCGGTGTAGATGTAGTCCTGAAGCTTGATTTTCGGATCGTGCGAATCCAGCTGAAATGGATTCTTGCCTTCGCTTTCCAGCGCCGGATTGAAGCGATAGAGAGGCCAGTAACCCGATTCCACCGCGAGCTTCTGCTGTTGCATTCCCTTCGCCATGTCGATGCCGTGCGCAATGCATTGGCTGTAAGCGATGATGAGCGACGGACCTGGATGCGCTTCGGCTTCCAGAAAAGCCTTTACCGTATGCGTATCGTTCGCACCCATAGCGATCTGAGCGATGTAGACGTCGCGGTATCGCATCGCGGTCATGCCCAGATCTTTTTTGATCGTTGGCTTGCCACCGGCAGCAAACTTTGCAACCGCGCCGAGCGGCGTGGCCTTCGAAGCCTGACCACCGGTGTTGGAATAGACTTCGGTGTCGAGCACGAGAATGTTCACGTTCTGGCCGCTCGCCAGCACGTGATCCAGTCCGCCGTAGCCGATGTCGTACGCCCAGCCGTCGCCGCCGACGATCCACACGCTCTTTTTCACGAGCGCGTCTGCTACGCCGAGCAGGTCGCGCGCTTCAGTTTCGCCGCGACCGTTTAGTTTGGATTTCAATTGCTCGATTAACTCGCGCTTTGCCTCGACCGCTTCCTGCGTTTCCTGATTGCCGTTCAGTAAACCGCTGGCGAGTTCGTCGCCAATCATTTCGCGATACTTCTCGACCAACTGTTTCGCGTAAGCCTGTTGATGATCGAATGAGAGACGCATGCCCAACCCGAATTCGGCGTTGTCTTCGAAAAGCGAATTGCTCCAGGCGGGACCGCGCCCTTGTGGGTTCGTTGTGTACGGTGTGGTCGGCAGATTGCCGCCGTAGATGCTTGAGCATCCGGTCGCGTTCGCGATAATCGCGCGATCGCCGAACAGTTGCGTGAGTAGCTTGATGTAAGGCGTCTCACCACAACCCGAACAGGCACCGGAAAATTCAAACAGGGGCTGCAGCAACTGCACATCTTTGACTGAGCGAAAAGTTAAACCGTTGTTGTGATTAACTTCGGGTAATGTCAGGAAGTAATCCCAATTGACACGTTCGTTGTCGCGCAGTGGCAGTTGCGGCGCCATATTCAGCGCCTTGCGCGAAACGTTGCTTTTGTCTTTCGCCGGACAAACTTCGACGCAGAGCTGGCAGCCAGTACAGTCTTCAACCGCCACTTGAATCGTATAGCGATAATCAGGAAGTTCGCGCCACTTGGCCGGCATCGTCTTGAATCCAGTGGGCGCGTTTGCCAGATCGTCTTGCTTCACAACCTTCGCACGAATGGTTGAGTGCGGACAAACAAGCATGCACTTGCCGCATTCGATGCAGATGTCGGGTTCCCACACCGGAACTTCCTGCGCGATGTTGCGCTTCTCCCATTGCGCCGTAGCCACCGGGTAAGTGCCATCGACCGGAAAGGCGCTGACGGGAAGATTGTCGCCACGGCCGGCGATGATTTCGGCGGTTACTCGCTGGACGAAATCAGGCGCAGCGGCGGAAACGGCTGGTGGGATCTCGAACGTGCTGGTCACCTGAGTTGGTACGACCACTTCATGCAGGTGTTCTAGCGCCGAATCGACGGCGGCGAAGTTTTGTCGCACGACTGGCTCGCCGCGTTTGCCGTATGTCTTTCGGATCGACTCTTTGATCTTCGTAATCGCTTCATCGCGCGGAAGCACGCCGCTGATTGCGAAGAAGCAAGTCTGCATGATTGTGTTTGTGCGATTGCCGAGTTGGTTTTCTTTCGCTACCTGATACGCGTTGATGGAAAAGACTTTGATCTTCTTCGCGACGATCTGTTCCTGGACCGAGCGCGGCAACTTGTCCCAAACTTCGGCCGCTTCGAATGGACTGTTAAGCAGCAGCGTCGCGCCTTCCTCAGCCGCATCCAGAATTTGGTAGCGCTCAAGAAAATTGAATTGATGTATGGCGATGAAGTTCGCACGTTGAATCAGGTAAGTGCTCTTGATCGGTTCAGCCCCGAAGCGCAGGTGCGAAACCGTCATCGCACCGGACTTCTTCGAGTCATAAACAAAATATCCCTGCGCATAATTGGGCGTCTCTTCACCAATTATCTTGATCGAGTTCTTGTTGGCGCTGACTGTGCCGTCTGCGCCGAGTCCCCAAAACAATGCGCGCACCTGATCCTTCGCTTCAGTCGTGAAGTTCGGATCATACGGGAGGCTGTTGAAGGTCACGTCATCAACGATGCCGACGGTGAAGTGGTTTTTCGGATTGTCTTTCGACATTTCCTCGAAGACGCTCTTTACCATGGCGGGCGTAAACTCTTTTGAGCCCAGGCCATAGCGGCCACCGATAACTCGTGGCATCGTGGCACGCGCATCCTGCGCGTGATCCTCACGGGCGAGACGCCCGTGCCACCCTTCGTGCAGGGCCGTGATCACATCCTGATAGAGTGGTTCGCCCGCCGCTCCCGGTT
>JADMIO011851854.1_pt1 | contig 30207 bp, 15 predicted proteins | sample 8958161 | NCBI WGS metagenome assembly JADMIO01 (sample SAMN16585339, study PRJNA669376) | soil metagenome | isolation source: Crop rotation soil | place: USA: Cullars Rotation, Alabama | collected 2011 | reverse complement strand
CTTTCCCTGGCCAGCTCCACGTCGCCGGCCGAAATCGAGCCTGCCCCTCATCTGTCAACGCCGCGCCGGGTGAGTCGGCCCCTCAAGTGTCAACGTCCGCCCCTCATCTGTCAGTGAGGGCCAAGTTTTCCGCGAGGTATCCACAACGCCGGCGGCCGGCCGCGGTGTCTCGCACACGGCTTCGACGGCGTTTCTGGCGCGTTTGCAGGGCCATAGACGGCCGCCAGCCCAGCGGCGAGGGCAACCAGCCGAGGGCTTCGCCCTGTCGCTCGACTGCGGCGAGCACTACTGGCTGTAAAAGGACAGACCACATCATGGTTCTGTGTTCATTAGGTTGTTCTGTCCATTGCTGACATAATCCGCTCCACTTCAACGTAACACCGCACGAAGATTTCTATTGTTCCTGAAGGCATATTCAAATCGTTTTCGTTACCGCTTGCAGGCATCATGACAGAACACTACTTCCTATAAACGCTACACAGGCTCCTGAGATTAATAATGCGGATCTCTACGATAATGGGAGATTTTCCCGACTGTTTCGTTCGCTTCTCAGTGGATAACAGCCAGCTTCTCTGTTTAACAGACAAAAACAGCATATCCACTCAGTTCCACATTTCCATATAAAGGCCAAGGCATTTATTCTCAGGATAATTGTTTCAGCATCGCAACCGCATCAGACTCCGGCATCGCAAACTGCACCCGGTGCCGGGCAGCCACATCCAGCGCAAAAACCTTCGTGTAGACTTCCGTTGAACTGATGGACTTATGTCCCATCAGGCTTTGCAGAACTTTCAGCGGTATACCGGCATACAGCATGTGCATCGCATAGGAATGGCGGAACGTATGTGGTGTGACCGGAACAGAGAACGTCACACCGTCAGCAGCAGCGGCGGCAACCGCCTCCCCAATCCAGGTCCTGACCGTTCTGTCCGTCACTTCCCAGATCCGCGCTTTCTCTGTCCTTCCTGTGCGACGGTTACGCCGCTCCATGAGCTTATCGGGTCCACTCGCGAACGCAGAAAGGCCCACCCGAAGGTGAGCCAGTGTGATTACATTTGCGGCCTAACTGTGGCCAGTCCAGTTACGCTGGAGTCACTAGTATTTAGGTGACACTATAGAAGCGGCCGCGACAACTTGTCCACGTGGAATTCTAAGCTTAGGATCCCAATGTGCTGGAAAGACCCTCCAGCGCGGAGCCACTCTCGACGAAGGCGCCAGCCAACTCGAGTCGTTGATCCGATTCGCCCGCGCCCACGCCGCCAGCTCCGGCCACAAGGTGCTCATCACCTTCGAAGAGGACGCCGGCGATGGACTCCTCGTGCCCTTGGGTAACGTCTCCGTCGTCTGGGAGCCCGACCCGCTCGGCCAGCCGGATCAGTTCCAACCGCTCGGAGAAGCCGCCAACTATGTCCGCTCCATCGTGGATTTGATTACGATCGAAAATGTCCAGCCCGTCGTGCGGGCGACAATGACAACGGTTTCCGGGACGACCTCCACGACCAGCGTGGGAACTCCCCCGGAGCCGGTGCCTTTGGACCCAGCAATGTCGACGCCTACCGCGAATGCTGGCGCCGCCGGGTTTGGGTTTGCGCCGATCGTTTTTTATCCGGATGGGTCAAGTGATTCCGCGGAGATCACCATTGCCGCGCGCAACGACGAAGGAGACGCCCGGCGCATGGTGCTGCGTTTGACCGGCCTGACCGGTTCCATCCGCCGCCGCGTGGTCACCGAGGAATCGCCGTTGGCCACGCCGGACCCATCCGAGCCCTCAGCGAGTTCGGGTACCACCAGCTCAAGTCCCGCCTCTGCCGGGACTGCAAAGTCGGAGGTGTCGCCTTGAAGTTGCCGCGACCATGTTGGCCAGGCGCGCGTTGGCGGACGGGGCGACCGGCAGAACAGGCAGCCGTGTTGTTGGAAGTCGTGCTGGCTCTCGTGCTGTTGGCTGCGGCCGCCGCGATCGTGGGCGCGGGCATGGGTACTTCGGCGGATGCAGTGGAGCGCCAGCGCCTGAATATTCATGCCGCGAACCTGGCGGTTTCCGTTTTGTCCGAGCTGCAACTTGGGCTGCGCGTTCCCGGCCAGGGCCCGGAGAATTTCGAGGCCCCCTTCGAACATTGGAGCTGGGAGATCGAACTTGCACCCCTGGAGTCAGAGCTGGGGCAGGGGACCAAACTCTCTCGCGCCGAAGTGGTCGTTCGCCACGACGACCCGGCGATGGTCCATCGCCTGGCCCAGGTCATCCGCACAGACGCCCTGCCGCCGCCGGTTGAGTCCCGGCCCACGTCTGGGGCCGCCACGCCTGCGCCATGAAAACAATTTTTCCCACCGCCGCGCCGCGAGCCCGCCGTGCCTTTACGCTGGTGGAGGTGATCCTGGCCGTGGGCATTGCCACCGGCCTGATGGTGGTGGCCATGGCGTTTTATCATCAGGCCGCCCGCCTGCGGAGCGATCTCATCGATCAAGCGGAACGCCTGTCGGCCATTCGTCTCATCCTCGATCGTCTGACCGCCGATTTGCATACGGCGTTCGAGCAGCCGCAGGCCGGGTTCACCGGCACCACCGACTCGATGGAGTTTGTCGTCGCCAAAGTGCCCGGCCCGGAGACCCAAAGCTCAGGGCCGTCCTCGGATTTGCGCCGCGTCTCGTATTACCTGACCGCGTCGCTGGCGGGAACGAACTTTGTGGTGACGGGTCTCGATCGAACGGAGGAGGCGCTGCTGAGCAAACCCGTTCAGCCGGGCACGACCGGCCCAACCAAAGCGCTGACGGTGATTCCCGCGGCGGGGTTGGTGGGCACCAGCACGAACCAGGAGCCGGTGACGATTGAGCCGTTGGCGGAGATGATTCGCTTCGCCCGCTTTCGTTATTGGGATGGCACGGACTGGCTGGAGGCCTGGGATGCGCCCGGCTTGCCGACGGCGGTGGAAGTCAGCCTGGGGGCCGAGGCATTGCCGGAGAATGAACTGCCGGCGGCTTATCCGTTCGAGCTGTTTCGCCGGGTCATTCTGTTGCCCGGCCGATCTCCGGCCGAAGATTGGTGGGTGAGCTTATGAGAACTCATCTCATCCGCCATTCGCCTGCCTCTCCGGGTTTTGTCCTTGTGGCGGTGCTGATCATCGTGATGCTCGCCTCGATGCTGGCGATGAGTCTGATGTTCCGCGTGAAGGCGGAACAGACCGCGACCGCGGCCAGCGCCAGTGCAGACCAGGCCTGGTCAGTGGCCATGAGCGGAATTCAGGAAGCCATCCGCGTCGGACGGGAGGCGGAGGCCAGCGCATCCATCGGGACCAGTTCGGGCCGGCCGGAGTGGGAGGAAAATCCGCGGGCGTTTCGCGACCGGTTTGTTTTCGATGACGGCGCGGATCGCTGGTCCTTCTCGATTTACTCCGCGATGGAGGATGACTCGGCGACCGGCCCGCGTTTTGGCCTGACGGATGAAGCCGGAAAATTGAACGTCAACTTCACTCATCAGGGTGGCCTGGAAAAGATCCCCCAGATGACCACCGCCCTGGCCCAGGCGATGCGCGACTATATCGATGCCGACAACACGGAGCGTCCGGATGGCGCCGAGCAGGATTATTACAGCGCGCTGCCGCAGCCCTATGAGATCCGCAATGGGCCGCTGTCCACGCTCGATGAGCTGTTGCTCGTCCGCGGCTTCAGCCGGTCGTTGTTGTATGGCGAGGATGCGAACCTGAATTTCCGTCTCGATCCGAACGAGGACGACGGCGACGCGCGGCCGCCGATCGATGACAAGGACGGGCGGCTGAACCTGGGCCTGCGGCGTTATCTGACCGTGTCGTCGTATGAGTATGACAACGACAACGACGGTGCCCCCCGCACCAATCTCAACAACCCGGCCAGCCCGCTCCCGGGCGTCGAGTTGCCCGAGGCGTTGACGAATTACATCGCGGCGTTGCGCCAGGCCAAGCTCAAGGTAGGGCACGCCGCGGACCTGTTGGAGGCGACGATTCGGATCAAGGACAAGGCCGGCAAGGAAACCGAAGTGGCTTCGGGCGTGGGCCCCGAACAATTGCCGCAGGTCCTGGATTTGTTCTGTGCGACGGATGCCGCGCAGAACAAAGGCTTGATCAACGTCAATACGGCGACGCCGGCCGTGCTGCAAACGGTGCCGGGCATCGATGAGGCGCTCGCGGAATCGATCCTCGCCGGCCGGCGCAGTCTCGGAGCGGAGCGTCGCCGGACCACGGCCTGGCTGTACCAGGAAAAGTTGATGGACGCGGTCCGCTTCAAGCAGGTCGCGCCGCTTCTCACGGCGCGCGGCTTTCAATACAGTTTTTGCGTGGTGGGTTACGGACTCCCCTCGGGGAGATACTGCGTGCTGGATGTGGTAATCGATCTGGCCGGTCTGGAACCTTCCATCCTATCCTTGCGCGACATCACCCGGCTTGGGCTGCCGTTTCCAGTGGGTGTGAATCCCACCACCGTGGCCCAAGGGAGTGGGGAGAAACTCTAGCTCATGGCGGACGCGACACCTGCAACTTCCAACGCCCGTTCCGGAATCGGCGCCTTGCGCCGACGGTTCCGCGCGCGTCCCCCCGGCGCTATCACGGCGTTGGATGTCGATGGACAAACGCTCTGGGTGGCGCAGGCGGGTCCGCGCGGATCCCAGGTGGCGGTCACGCGGGTGGAAGCCGCGCCCCTCGCCCTGCCGCCGGAAGCGGATCGAAACGATCCCGTCGCCCTCGGCCAGGCCATCGCGGGCGCGCTCGCCAAGGTCCGCCTGAAACCGGGCGCGGTGGTCATGGGCGTTCCCCGCGCGCAATTGGTTCTCCGCACCCTGACGCTGCCCGTGGTGCAGGACATCCGGGAGCTGGCGTCGATGGTGCATTTCCAGGTGGGCAAGGATCTGCCGTTCCGCGCCGAGGACGCCGTCATCGATTTCAAGGTGCATCGTCAAATCGATCCGCCGCCCGCGGCCCCGGGTGTCGATCCGACGAAGGCCGATGGGACCGTATCCCCCACGCCGCGCCTTGAGATCCTCGTGGCGGTGGTTCATCGCGACGTCGTGGCATTTTGCGAACAGACGGCCGAAGCCGCCGGGCTCAAGCTGGCGGCGCTGGGGCTGCGGGCCTACGCGAATGCCCGCTGCGTACAATCCTGCGAAGTGGCCGACGGCAGCCAGGCCCTGGCGCTGGTGTCGCTGCGGCCGGATGAAGTAACATCGATGTCATGGTGGAGGAGGCGTTGCTCTTCAGCCGTGGCGCCGTCGTGAAATCGCCGCGAGATGCTTCCGAGCCGGCCCCGCCCGAGACTGAAACTCCCGAAACGGCGGAGCCGCCGGTGTCGCTCGAGAGTTTTGTGGAAGCGGCCACGATTGAAGTCGTGCGCACGCTGCATGGCTATGGCGGCATGGCGGCGCGCAGCCCGGTGGCCAAGGTCGTGGTGGCCGGCGCCAGCGGACACGAGGAAGCCGTCGTGCAGGCGCTTTCCAAACGGTTGAGCGTTCCCTGCAGCCTGCTCGATCCCGCCGCGGCTCTCGGACTCGAAAACGACGCGCGCGAACGGGCGCGCGGCGCGCTGGCCGCCATCGGCCTGGCGCTGGGTTTCATCGATGGACATGGCCTGCCGTTCGATTTTCTGGATCCAAAGCGCCCGGCCGTGCAGCGCGACATGAAACGCATCCGCATTCTTGCGGGCGTTGCCGCCATGGCCGCGCTGTTCCTGGTTCTCTTCCTGATCAGCCGCCAGCTCACGAACCGCCGGCTCGCCGTGCAAAAGACCGTCTATGCCCAGCTGGAGGAAGCGAAGAAGAAACGCCCGATCTATCGCTCCATGCGCCAGCAGGCGTCCACGGTGAACGAATGGATGCACGGCGAACGCAAGTGGCTCGATCATTACGCCTACCTCAGCGCTATCCTGCCGCCCAGCGAGGAAGTCTACCTGACCTCCATTAACATCAATCCGCAGGGTGTCATCCGCCTCGGCGTGCAGGCCCGCAGCGGCGAGATCCTTTCCAAGCTCGACAAGCAACTCCGGTCCGCCGGCTACGAAATCAAGCCCCTGGCCATCACGCCCGGCGCGGACCGGCATGGCTACGACTTCAGCTCCACCGTGGAGCTGACCGTCCCGGAAAAGATGACCTTCGACCTGGCCAAGGTGCGCCCTCCAGCGCGGCCGGCCGATGATGCGTCGCTCGCTCCCGGCGTGTTGAAAGGACGGCCATGACGCGCCGCGAAAAAGTCATGGCCATGGCCGTGGGGGGGATCATCGCCGTCGTTGCCGGCGGATTCGGCGTCCGCGCGGTGCTGCTGAAGCCGTTGAAGGAGATTGATAAGAAGACGGCGGGCTACCGCGAGGAGTTGGACAAGGTCAACGCGGAGCGCCGGGCCTACTTTGCCGACGAGGATCGGATGAAGAGCGTGGCCCAGCAGATGTTCTCCGAGGATCTGGATCAAGCCAGCGCGCGATCAGGGGAGATGTTGACGCGCCAGATCCTGCAGAGCGGCCTGCAGGAGGCGGATTTCACGCGGCTGCCGATTGGGCCGCGCCGGCTGCGCGGGGCGAATGAAATTGGCTGGAACGTGCAGGGCGAAGGCCCGCTGGCCGACGTGATCGATCTGCTGTTCCTCCTCCGCGCCTCGCCGTACGTGAACCGCATCGAAAGTGTTTCTGTTTCCGCGGGCGATTCCCCCGGCCTGGTTCGCGTGCGCTTCCGCTACCTCACGCTCGTGCTTAATCCGGCTCCCGCCTTCGAGACCGTGGATCTCGTGCCCAAGTTCACCCTGGAAAGCGCGGAACGCCATGCCTACGACGGACTCATCGCGCGCGATCTGCTGCGGCCTTATATCAAACGTCCGCCTCCTCCGCCGCCGCCCGGCACCAGCCCGGGCACGTCCTCCGCCCCGCCGGGAACGCCGCCGGGACCGGAGACTTTCAAGATCGTTTCTCTCTCCGAATGGCAGGGGAACCCTGAGATCCACGTCCTGGATCTAACTACGCACCGCACCTTCCGCTACAAACCGGGGGACACTTTGGCGGGCGGGAAGATTGAGATGGTGGACTATCGGCCCATGCCGATGCCAGGCCGCGAGATTGTGCAGTCGGAGAGCCGGGTCATTCTGCGGTTCGGCGAGGAATACTGGGCCATCGAGCGGGGCCGGACTCTGGCGGAAAAACGGTTGCTGCCCCGCCAACAGGTCCCGCAAGAGCTGTTGGCCAAGGCCGGCAAGCCCTGAACTGAATTGGGCCCGGGGATGACAGGCCCCGTCAGCCCCGAAATCGTATCCGTGATATTCGGGGCAATGATTTTGATTTTACGACGTCCATAAGTCGTTGCATTTGCTATGAAAAGTAAACTCCTGCTTTGGTTCGTGGTGGGAACGGGGCTGCTCAGCGGCTCCCCCCGTCTCGGCGCTCAAGCCAATCCGCCCGGAACACCTGCTCCGGCGGCCCCTGCCGCCCAAGTTCCGGCGCCCGCGCCCGGGCCCGCAGCGGCGCCCGCCGTCAAAGCGGCCGCGCCGGCGAACAACACGCGCAATATCCGCTTTCAATTCGACGGCATCCCGTACCAGGACGTGATCGAGCGGTTCGCCCAGATGATCAACAAGCCGCTGCTCGCCGGCACGAACGTCCAGGGCACGTTGACTTACAACGATCCCAATCCTTACAACCCCGCGGAGGCGCTCGACACGCTCAACCTCATCCTCTCCATGAAGGGCGTGATGTTGATCGAATCCGATGCCAACCTGCGGCTCGTGCCGTTCCGCGAGCTTCCGGCCATGCCCCTGCGCATCCTGCGCGGCAGCGACACGACCGGCGACGTTCGCGCCGGCGAGATTGCCACCGTCGTCCTCGACGTGAAGAACCTCGACTCCAAGGAGGTGTCCGAGGCGATCATGACGATGCTCTCGAACGCCGGCTCCCTTGCGCCGCTCTCGCGCGGCCGCGGTTTGATCGTCACGGACCGCCTGGCCAACATCCAGCGCATCCGCACGCTGCTCGCGACCATCGACACCGAGGCCGTGGTGAACCGGCAGATGAAGACCTACACGCTGCTGCACGCCTCGGGCGCCATCGTGGCCGATTTGCTGAATCGCACCTTCGGCCTCAGCACGGCGCCCAAGCGCACGACCTACAATCCCAACTCCAAGGCGATGGAAGTGCTCCCGCCGGATCCCAACGACTACATCACCGCGGTGCATGATGAAGCGTCCCGCACCTTGGTGTTGTTTGGGCCGGATGAGCGCATGCAGCTGGCGGAGGAGCTGATCAACAAGTTTGAGCAAAAGGACGGCGGCGGCGGGGACGTGCGCATCTATTATCCGCAAACCACCAAGGCGGAGGAGCTGGCGAACGTCATCCGCCAGGCCATCCCCGGCGTGGCGGCTCCGAACGAAACGGCGGCCGCGGCCGCCACCAAGGCACGCCTCATCGTCGACAGCACCCAGAACCGGTTGATTGTCGCCGCGCCCATCCCGGGCCAGCTCGAGCAGATCGAAACCCTGATCAACCGCGTCGACAAGCCGGTCCATGGCCAGGCCGGGAACACCACCGGCGCCAATGTGCCAGTGCGTTCCCAGACGGTGCAGCTGACAAAAGTTTTCCGGCCCCGCTCCTCGGACACCACGAACGTGGCCCAGATCCTGACCCAGGCCCTGACGCGTCGTTCGCCCTCGGGCCAGATCATCAGCACGGCCAGCGTCAGCTTCGATACCGCCAGTCAAAGCGTGGTGATCAGCGGCAGCCCGGGCGATATCCAGATCGCCACCGACATCGTCGCGCAGCTCGAGACGGGCAGCACCCAGCCCACTCCGATGCAAACGCGGTTCATCGATGTGGGCACTGCCGCAGAGGCAACCCGATTGATGCCCCTGGTTGAGCAGCTTTATCGGAACGAGGTCGCGACCGGCGGCGCCGGCGCTGTGGCGCATGCCCGGATTATCTCTGATGGCGATCGCCTCATCGTGACGGCCAGCGCCGATCATCTCTCGCGCATCGATGCGCTCGTCAAACAGCTGCGCAGCCAGAAGCCCCAGGCCCAGCCGCGCCACTTGCAAATCCTCCCGCTGCAGAACGCCCGCGTGGATGCCGTGCTCACCACCATCCAGTCGCTCGTCACCGAACGAATGGCGGACAAGGCCTTCGTCGATCTGCCCAAGCCGGCCATCCTGGCGGATTCCGGCAACAACCGTTTGCTGGTCACGGCCACCGACGATCAACTCAAGGAGGTGCAACAGATCGTCAATGTGATCGATGTGGCTCCGGACAAGGGACGGCGCGAGATGCGCGTGGTCCCCGTCGCGGCGAAGACCGCGTCCGAGGTCATCGCGGTCGTCACGCCCTTGCTCGAGCAGACGGCCGAGCAGGCGGCCAATCCCGCCCTCGCGCCGAAGCTGTCGGCGGATCCCACCGGCAAGCAGGTCATCGTGCTGGCGCAGGCAAAGGACTTCGATCGCGTGGAAAAATTGATCCGGCAATTTGACGCCACGCCGGCCACAGCGGCGCCGCGCCATTTCCGTGGCGTGGAACTCTTCAGCCGCAACGCCGCCGAGTTGGCGCCGCTCGTCACCCAGCTTTACCAGGAACAGCTGCGCGGCCAGCCGGATCCCGCGGGCGGCCCGGCCACCCTGATTCCGGAGCCTCGGAACAATCGGCTGATGGTGAGCGGATCAGAACAGGAAATCACCCGCGTGGAAGGCATCATCCGCCAGCTCGATCCGGCGGAGAAGAAGGCCGTCAAGGAGGAGACGCGCGTCGTGCGGTTGCGCGCCGCCAATGCCCAGGAAATTTCCGCCCTGGTGGAGAAGAGCATCACCGTCCAGAACCAGCAGGTGCGCGTGATGGTCGACGCCCGCAGCAACAGCCTCGTCGTCAATGGCGGCCCCGAAGCCGTGGCCGCCGCGGTCCAACTCATCCAGGAGCTCGACAGCCGCCCCGAGACCGCTCCCAAGGAAATGAAGATCATCGACCTGCGATCGGGCGATGCCACCACGATCGGGCCCATGATCTCAACGATGCTGGCCGACCTGATGAAGGACCAGCGCGGGGCGGATTTCGCGGTCCAGACCCGGGTGGTTCCGGATCCCGGCGCCAATCGTCTCATCGTCACCGGGCCCCGCGATGAGATCGCCCAGGTGACGCGGCTCGTGTCGCAGCTGGACCAAACCCCCGAGCAATCCGGCAGCGCCCGCGTCTTCAAGCTGCAGCAGGCGCAGGCCACCATGCTGGCGCCCATCGTGTCGAATGCCATGCTGCGCTTCGACACCCGTGGGCTGCCCATCCGGAAGGTCATGATCGCCGCGGATGAAAAGTCGAACAGCCTCATCGTCACGGGCGGCCGCACGGATGTGCAGGACGCCGCGGTCATCATCGAGCGCCTGGACGGAGAATCTGAGACCAACGATCCGGGCGAACGACGGCGGGATCTCAAGATTCTGGCGGTGAACACCAGCGATCCGGATGCACTGGCGGCGTTGGCCATGCGGATCTTTGCCGCGCAGAACGGCGGCCGCAACATCACCAACCTGCTCAGCATCACGCCCGAGCCCAGCGGCAAGCGCCTCATCGTGCTCGCTCCGCCCACCATGTTGAACCAGATCGAAACGGTCGTGCTGGCCCTCGATCAACCTTCCGATCAGGCCGCGCGCGAGCTCCAGGCCATCGATCTGAAAAACGCTTCCGCCACCGACATCTTTCCCACCGTCAATCGCATCTACGAAGAGCAGTCGCGGGGCAAGACCGTGAAGCCGGCCACGATTTACCCGGATTCCGCCGGTCGCCGCCTCAACGTCTGGGGCACGAAGGAGCAGGTGACTGCCATCCGGCAAATCGTGACCACGCTCGAAAGCCAGAGCATGGTGCCGCGCGAGACCAAGGTGTTTGACCTGGGCCGCCTGGCCGATGCCCAGCGCGTGATGCCCCTGGCCCAACAGATCTATAAAGATCAGCTCGCCAATAATCCCGCCGCCGGCCCGACGGACGCCCAGTTCATCTCCGACGGTCGCAGCGGGCGCATCATCGTCTCGGCCCGCCAGGATCAAACCAAGGCCATCGAAGATATCTTCAGCCGCCTCCAGGCCGGAGCGAACACGAACCAGGCCTCCCGTGAAACTCGCAGCTTCGAGGTCGGCACGGCCGCCGACGTGCAACGTCTCCTGCCGCTCGTGCAGCAGCTGTATCAGGACCATTGGAAGGACAAGTCAGAAACTGACCCTGCGGACGCGCAGATCGTGGGCGACGCGCTGGGCGGCCGCATCATCGCCAGCGGCAAGGTGGATCACCTGAAGCACATTGAAGCCATCCTTCAGCAATTGGGCGCGGGCACGGCCCGGCCCCGCAGCCAGGCGCGCGACACCCGCGTTTTTGATCTGAGCACGGCCAGCGCCATGGAACTCGTCACCACGGTGCGCACGCTCTACCTAGAGGAGGCCAAGGCTCGTTTTGGCCCGCAGGCTCCCGACACGCTCATCACGCCCGACGCCGGCGCCAACCGGCTCATCATCGTGGGCGAAACCAACGAGCTCGATGCGGTGGAGGCCATCGTGCGAAAGCTCGACAAGGTCAGCGCCCAAAGTGCCACCGCGCGTGTCTTCAAGCTGAAGTCCGCTGACCCCGCCAAGATCGCCGAGATCCTTTCCACGTCGCTCGTTCGTTACGATGCCTATGGCCGGCCCCAGAAACGCTCGACGGTGAGCGTGGATGCCAAGACCCGCACGCTCATCGTCACCGGCGATCCGAAGGAGCTGACCAGCGTGGCCACCATCATCGAACAGCTCGACCAATCCCTCGGCGCCCAGACCAACCGGGTGATGAAAGTCGTCACCCTGCGGCAGGGCCGGGCCAATGAGATTTCCCCGAAGCTCCGCCAGCTTTACACCGATCAGCTCAGCGCGCAGCCGGAGCTGAGCACCAGCGATGTGTTGATCATGGAGGAGACCGCCAGCAACCAGTTGATTTTGACCGGGACCGAGCCCCAGCTGGCCTTGATGGAGCGAATCCTGAACGATCTCCAGGCCGCCGCCACTGCGCGCGGCGACCGCGCCACCAAGTTCATCGAGGTGGGACAGGCCGATGAGCTGGCCCGGCTGCAGCCCCTGGTCCTGCAGCTCTACCAGGATCGCTGGAAGAATCGCGATGCCTCCGATCCGGCGGACGCGCAGCTCATCGCCGATGCCAAGAACGGCCGGTTCATCGTCACGGGCCGCACCAATCACCTCGCCGAGATCGAGAGCATCGTCGCCCAGCTCCGCACCACGGACCTGGCCCTGCCGCGGGACACGCGCATCTATGACTTGTCCACCGCCAACGCCGCCGAGCTTTCCACCACGGTCCGCTCCCTTTACCTCGACCAGGCCAAGACGCGGCCGTCGTCCCAGCCGCAGGAGACGCTGATCCTGCCCGACAGCGCCAGCAACCGCCTCATTGTCTCCGGCTCGACCAACGAGCTGAATTTGGTGGAGGAAATCATCCGCAAGCTCGACAAGGTCAGCTCGCAGAGCGGCACGGTCCGCCTGTTCAAGCTGAAGTCGGCCGATCCCGCCAAGGTCATGGAGGTGCTGGGCAACGCCTTGATGAGCTACGACTCCTACGGACGTCCGCGCCGCCGCGTGGGCATCACGGTCGACGCCAAAACCCGGACGATCGTGGTGGCGGGAGATCCCAAGGAATTGCAGGCGCTGCAGAACGCGTCGGTCATCATCGAGCAGCTCGACAGCGCGCTCGGCTCGCAGGCGGAGCGAAAGATCAAGGTCGTTGCCCTCAAGCAGGCCAAGGCCGGCGAGCTCTCGCCCAAGCTGCGCCAGCTCTACAATGATCAGCTGGCCAGCAAGCCTGACTTGGGAACCACGGACATTCTCATCATGGAAGACACGCCGGCCAACCAGCTCATCCTGGCGGGCAGCGAAGATCAGCTCAAGCTGCTGGAGCGAATCATCGGCGATCTCCAGGCGACCGCCACGAACCAGGGGGCGCGTGAAACGAAGATCTTCGACGTGGCTCAGGCGGAGGACGTGGCGCGCATGCAGCCGCTTGTCCAGCAGCTCTACCAGGATCGGTGGAAGAGCAAGGAAGCCGGTGATCCGCCAGACGCCCAGTTCATGCCCGACGCCGCCAACGCCCGCCTCGTCGTGACGGGCCGGACCAATCACCTGGCTGAAATCACCGCCATCTTCGACATGCTCAAGCAGGCCGGGACGGCGTCGAAACGGGATATCCATGTGGTGCCTGTGCGCCATCAGTCCGCCCAGGCGCTGGCCTCGCTCCTGACCCAGGTTTACGCCCGACAAGCCGCCGCCGGCGATCCCACGGAGCGCATGACGGTCAGCGCGCTGTCGGACGATCGCACCATCGTGGTGGAGGCCTCCGGCAAGACGTTTGAAAGGGTGAGCCAGCTCATCACCAAGCTCGACGCCACGGAGGTCGATGCCCAAACCGTCGTCCAGACGGTTCACCTCAAAAAGGCCCGGGCCGACAATTTGGCTGAGGCCATCAATACCTCTCTGACCAACCGCCTGGGCGCCGCCATGGCCCAGCGCGTTAGCGTGACCGCGGTGGCTGGCGTCAACAGCCTGCTCATCAACGGACCCACCAACGCCATCGAGGGCGTGATGAAGATTGTCCGTGAGCTCGACGAGGAATCCGAGGCGGGGGATGTCGAAGTCCGGATTTACCGCCTCGAGAACGGCACGGCCAAGGAGGTTTCAGCGCTGCTCGAGCAGTTGCTCGACAATGTCACCCGCTACCAGAGCCGCACCCGCAACGGCCGCGGCATCCAGGCTTCTATCTCGGTCAACGAGCGAGACAACTCGCTCATCATCTCCGGCACGGCTGCCCATTTTCGCATCGTGGAGAAGCTCCTCCCGAGCTTTGACAAGGCGCCGGAGCGCAGCGACCGGGATGTGCAGTTTGTCTGGCTGAAAAAAGCGAAGGCCTACGAGGTGGTGTCCAAGATCGAGGCGGTCTTTGAGGGCCGCGAGCGGAAGGAGATGCCGGTCATCGAAGCGGACACGTTTAATAATTCCATCACCATCATCGCCCGACGCGGGGACATGGCGCAGATCCAAAGCCTGATCGCGCGTCTCGATGAGACGGCCAAGGACTCGAGCGTGCAAGTGCGGTTGCGTCCCCTCGATCGCGTGGCGGCGGAGCAGATGGCGCGCATGTTGCAAAACATCTATCCGCAAATGGCCCATGGCCAGGTGCGCGTCGTGGAGCAAATTCCTCAGCTGCCAGGGGTGCCGCCCGGGGTCGGCCTGCCTCAGGCGCCGACCGCGCCCGTCAATCAAGCTGTCCCAGTCATTCCGTTTGAAGGACCACCGGCGCCCGGCCAGCCCGTGCCGGCGGCCCAAGTGGCGCCCAATGTGGCTCCTCAGGCTGCTGCCACGCCTCCGGCGGCGCCTGCCGCGCCCGTCGTTGCTGCTGCCAACACCAACAACGCCACCAATACGGTGGCAGGTGCGACGGGGACCAATGCCATGGAGGTGGTCATCGCCGTGGATAGGATCGCGAATGCGCTCATTCTCTCCGGCCCGGCGCAGGAGCTGGACAACATCGATCGCATCATCTCGGATCTCGCGTTCAATTTTTACGGCAACGAGGCCGAGTTTCGCGTGTTCGCCCTGAAGGAAGCAGACCCGGTCATCGTGGCGCGCACCCTCGTGGATCTCCTCAAGCAGGAGCCCGTGCCGGTTTCCGGCCAGCCCGGTCAGCCGCCGCAGATGCGCACGCCCCAGCCTCGCATCACCGTGGTGGCCGAGCCGCGCACCCGCAGCATCATTGTGCGGGCGCGCCCTACCGACTACACGCTGATGGAGACGTTGATCAAGCAGCTGGACGTGGCGGGCCAGACCGCGCAATTGGAGTACCGCCTGGTTAGCCTGACTAATGCGATGCCCGAGAAAGTCCTGCCGCTGGTTCAGCAAATGGTCAACCAACTGAACCTGGCCCGGCCGGGTGAGCCGCTCACCGTCACGCCCGATCCCCGCTCGCGCGGCCTGCTCGTGGTGGCGCGGGACACCGTGTTGAACCAGGTCGAGAAGATGATTCGTTCCCTCGACACGCCCTCTCCGCATGTCGAGGCCGAGGTCCTGATGATCACGCTGAAGAAGGCGAACGCCACCCAGTTGGCTAGTATTCTCCAGGGCATGCTGCGTCCGGGCACAGCCGGCGAGATAACGCCCGATGCGCGCGAGCTGCAGGAACAGGTGCGGCGGCTCAAGGTGCAGGGCACCACCGGCGCCCCCGTCCTGCTGGACCTCACGCAGCCGATCAAGGTTTCCGCGGATCCGGTCTCCGGACAGGGCGGGGCCAACCGCCTGATCCTGACGTCATCGCCGGACAACTTGAAGGCGTTGGCGGCAGTCGTGGCCATGATGGACACCGTGTCGATCGTGGATGGCGTGGAGGTGAAGCTGCTGCCGTTGGAGTTTGCCGACGCCACCACCGTGTCGCAGATGCTCTCGACCATCTTTTCGCAGGGACAACGCCTGGCCGTGGGTCCGGTCGGGGCGGCCGAACCGACCAACGCGCCCGGTAAAGCGCTGGTCAACCCCCTCAATGTGGCCGTGGATAACCGGTCCAACACCCTCATCCTGAGCGGCCGCCCGGAATCCATCGAGCTGGCCCAGCGCATTGTTGCGGATCTCGACAAGCAGCTGGATCGATTCCTGACCGACGTGCGGCTTTTCCGGCTGAACCATGCCTCCGCCACGCGTCTGCTCCCGCTGCTGCAGGCGGTCTTTGCTGAAGGATCCCCCGTGCCGGGCATGGAAGGGCTCAGCACTCAGATCACGCGTCTGCGCACGCTGCGCGACGGGGAAATTCCCAAGATGACCACCGCGCCCAAGACCCGATCGGCTCTCGTCATCCAGGCGGACGACACGGCCAACGTCCTCATTGTCGCAGCGCGCAACGATGCCATGCCGCTGATTGCCGACGTGATTGCCGAGTTCGACATCCCGGCTGCGTCCGGGCTGGAAACGGTGCGAGTCTATCCCATGACCCATGCCGACCCGGCGCCCGTGGCCAAGGTGATCAACGATCTCTACGGCGGTCCGCGCGCCGCCACCCTGCGCAATGAAGACAAGCCCTTTCTCTCCGTCGATGAGCGCACCAGTTCCATCATCGTGGCGGGCAACGCCAAGTCGTTTGCCATCATCGAAGGGCTGCTGCAAAAGCTCGACCAGCAGCTGCCGTTCGACCTGCGCGACATCCGCATCCTCCCGCTGGACAACGCCGACGCGAACACCCTGGCCGGAACCTTGCAGCGGCTCGTGGATGCCCGGATCACGGCGCGTGCCTCCGCCAACCGCGGCTCGGCCGACGGCCTCAAGATCATCATCATGGCCGACCCGCGCAGCAACAGCCTGCTCGTGGGCGGTTCGCGCGATGGCTTTGAGCTGGTGGAATCCCTGGCCCGGCAACTCGACAAATCCGGTCCGGCGTTGAGCGGTCAGATTCGCATTATCGCCATCACCAACGCCGACGCGCGGGTCATCGGCACCACGCTGACCACGCTGTTTGAGCAACGTTATGCGGCCGCCCGCACGCCGGACGTTGGGCGCAACAAGCCGGTCATCCTGCCCGACCCCCGAAGCAACAGCCTGCTCGTCACGGCCAACCAGGAGGACAACCGGGCCATCGATGACCTGCTGTTGAAGCTGGATCAAAAGATGGCCAACCCGGCCCTGACCCTCACGGTGGTGCCGCTGAAGCACAATGATTCCGCCCGCGTGGCTACCATGATCGAGAGCATCTTTGCGGCGCGCCAGCGGGCCTTGACTCTGCCGGGTCAAACCCCGCTGCCCTCGGATCAAATCAAGATCGAGCCGGACTCGTTGAACAACGCGCTCATCATCTCGGCCAGCAAGGAGAACCTCGAGACCATCCAGGGACTCATCGGGCGCATCGACGATGAGCCGACGATTCCCGGGGGCGTGTTTGAAACATTCACCCTGCAGTACGCCGACGCTCAACGCGTCGCCAACATCCTCAAGTCGATGGTCGATCAGGGGCTCTATCGCCCGGGTGTAACCACGGGCGCTGGCGCCGGCGGCAAGGGCGGCAAGGATGCCCTGGCCATCAGCGTTGATCCCCGGGGCAATACGCTCATTGTTTCCGCGAGCCCGGAGAACCTTTCGCTCGTGCGCGAAGTGATCCGGCGCGTCGATAACCGGGACTTCGCCCAGTCCGGCGACGTTAAGCTCTACCCGCTCAAGAACGCCCGTGCCAGTTCACTCGCCCAGACGCTCATGCAGTTCTTTTCGGCCAAGCGCGCGGCGGACACCGTGGCTGTCAATGCCGGCGACCGCCTCATCCCGGTCTCGGTCATCGCGGACGATCGCATGAACACCCTGATCGTCACCGGCGGCAAGGACGCGTTCGACGTGGCGGACCGGGTGATCCAGCAGCTGGACGGCGACGGCATTTTCTCCCGGGTGAACTTCAAGGTCATCCCGCTCAAGAAGGCCACGGCCACGAAATTGCAGTCCACCTTGATGCCCATCTTTGCCAACCGCCCGGCGCGGGTGAGAGGCGAGACGCCCGAGCCGATCACCATCGTGGCGGACGCCTGGGTGAACGCGTTGCTGGTGGGGGCGTCCGTCGAGGACATGGCCACGGTCGAAGCCCTGGTCATGCGGCTCGACAATGAACCGTCCGACGTCGGCCTGGCGGTGCACGTGTTCCCGCTGCAGAAGGCCGACGCCCGGCGCGTGGCGGCCACGGTGCAGGGCATCTATCGGGAAGGCACGCCGGGCACGACCTTGCCCATCACGGTCACGGCCGATGAACGGATGAATGCCATCATCGTCAGCGCCGGAGAAGTGGACGCCCGGCGGATTGGCGAGCTGGTCAAGAAGCTGGACACCGACCAGGTGGCGCGGGTCAGCGAGATTCGGGTGTTTGCCCTGCGCTACGCCAAGGCGGAATCGCTTTCGAGCATTCTGACGGCCGCGCTGAACACGAAGCCGGCGCCCTTGACCGAGCAGAATCCCAACGCGCAATCGGTCCTGCAATTCATCACGCGTTCGCAGCAGGGACGGGACCTCGTGACGTCTGCCTTGAAGGAGGCGGTGCTTATCACCCCGGATCCGCGCGTCAATTCGCTCATTGTTTCGGCCCCGGTGGATTACATGGGGCTGCTCGACCAAATCATCACCCGGCTCGATGATGCCTCGCATCAGAAGGCCAAGATCAAGGTGTTCAACCTGACGAATGCCGACGCCCGGCAAACGGCGGACCTGTTGACCGGCATGTTCCGGATGCAGCAATCGCCGGGGGCGGCCAACGGCGTGCGTTCGATCCAATACACCCTGGTCCGGCCCGTGTCGCTCTCTCAGGCCACCCCGCCCGGGATCAAGGCGGCGGAAACGGAGCTGGCCTCGGCCGTGTTGGGAACGGATGAACAGAGCGCGTTGACCGTTTCGATCGATCCGCGCACGAACAGCCTGCTGGTGGGCGGCACCGAGGATTACGTCACGCTCGTCTCGCAGATCATCGAGTCGCTGGATTCCAGCCCGGCCCAGGAGCGCAAGTCGGAGGTCTACCGGTTGCGCAACTCGCAGGCCGCGGAGGTCGCCACCGCCGTCCGCACGTTTCTCGAGACCGAACAGAACCGTGTCACCAAGGCGCTGGGCGCGGAGGGCGTGGGCAGTTCCCAGCGCCAGCTGGAGCGGGAGATCGCCGTGGTGGCGGAGCCCGTCAGCAACACGCTCCTCATCTCGGCCAGCCCGCGCTACTTCGATGAGATTCATAATCTGATCGAGGAACTCGACCAGCCCCAGCCGCAGGTGCTCATCCAGGTGTTGATCGCCGAAGTCTCGCTGGACAACGCCCTCGATCTCGGCCTGGAGTGGACCTACAACTCCGTGCCGTTTGCCGCGGGCATCGAGATCAGTGAAGCCAAATGGATCGCGTCCGGGTTCTCCTCCGCCGTGACCGGCGGCGATTACAACTTCCTGTTCCGCGCGCTCGAAGAGCGCGGGCGCCTCGAAGTGCTGAGCCGCCCCCAAATCGTCACCGCCGACAACAAGCCGGCCGTCATCAATGTCGGCCAGCAGATTCCCCTCATTACGGACAGCCGGGTGACGGAACGGGGCGACACGATCAATTCCTTCCGCTATGAGAACGTGGGCGTCAACCTCCGGGTCACCCCGCGCATCGCGCCCGATGGTTTCGTCAAGCTGGAGGTGGGCACCACCAACAGCACCGTCAGCAGCTCAACCGTGCAGGTCAACCAGAACGCCGAGGTGCCCATTATCAACCAGCGCGTGGCCAGCACGACGGTCAGCGTGCAGAGCGGCCAGTCCATCCTGATTGGCGGCCTGATTGGCACGGTCGACGACAAGCGCGTGCGCAAGGTGCCGTTCCTTGGGGACATCCCCGTGGTGGGCTATATGTTCCGCAGCAATCGCAACCGGCAGGAACGCCGGGAGCTGCTCATCCTCCTCACGCCCCAGATTCTCAGCAAATCGGAGATCCCGTCGCGAACGGCCGACCCGCGTTCGATGACGGACGAGCAGTTGTTCAAGTCGCGCATCAAGGACGAAATCCAGCGCGATGCCGTCCAGAAACAATTGTTGGATCCGTTCTTCCCGCCGGACACGGAAAAGAAGGGCCCGCCGCTCGCTCCGGTCGAGGATGATGATGAATTTGATCTGTGACGGGTTCGGGCGCCGCGGGCGCCCGAGGATTTCCTTCCGAGCCGGCTGTGCGGCCCTGCTGGCCGCCCAGGTGTTGTCGTGCCTGTTTCTGTTGGGATCGGGCTGCGCTCATCGGCCCGACATTCCCACGACTTCCCTGCCGGTTCGCCTCGAGTTGCTGCTCACCTCGATGGCCGTGGACATGGACGGCCGGCCGGGAGCCGACGGGTTCGGCGCGCGCATCTATGCCACCACGAAACAGTCCGCGCTGGGGGCGGTGCTGGTGGATGGCCGCCTTGAGTTGGCCATGTTTGATGGCGTGATCCGTCCCAGTGAGCTGACGGGGGCCGTGCCATTGAAGATCTGGACGTATCCGGCTTCCGATTTGAAGCCGTATTCGCAAATCACTTCCATTGGCAATGGCTATCGGTTTGCCCTGGCCTGGGGAGACCAAAAACCGACGAAGGAACGCATCACGGTCGTGGCGCGCTATGTGCCGAAGGATGGAACCGCCATCGTCTCGCTGCCGGGGACGATCACGCTGACGGTGCGTTGAGTTCGCGGTTGTAGGGGTCTTTGGGAAGGAGGGAAACCACAGATGGACACAGATAGACACAGATATTCTGATGGCGCGGACCTGGAGGGCAGACGTGGCATCGTCTCACTAGAGCAGTTCCAGAAAAACTGTAGCCGACGACGTAAGGAGGCGGACATTCTCGCAACACCTCCGCCTCGTTACCTCGGCGGCTATGAACTTTCTTAGATCGCACCAGGTGAGGCATCGAAGGCTTAAACTTCAAGGTCGAGCGTCTGGTCCCCATCTGTGTTCATCTGTGTCCATCTGTGGTTTCCCTCCTTCCAATCCTTGGCCGGCCGCGGCCCTATTTCGGAAGCGTGAAGTAGAACGACGCGCCCTGGTCCACCTGGGCCTCCGCGCGGATCTTGCCGCCGTGGCGTTCGATGACGCGCCGCACGCTGGCCAGTCCGATGCCTGTGCCCTCAAAGTCCTCGTCCCGATGCAATCGGCGGAACACGCCAAAGAGATGTTCACTCTGGCTCATATCAAATCCCGCCCCGTTGTCCCGCACGCAGAACATCCAATCCTTCTCGCCGGGGGTGACGTTCACTTCAATCACCGCGTGGGGCCGGCGCCGCGTGTACTTGATGGCGTTCGACAAGAGGTTGCTCCAGACCACACGCAACAGGGCGGCATCCCCGCGTACCTCGGGCAGGGGCGCGATGCGCCATTCGACTTCGCGACCGGCCAAATCGGGTTGCAGGCGCTGCACGACGTCAGCCACCAGCGGGGCCAGGGCGACGGGCGCGCGGGAAAGGGAGGCTCGGCCGATGCGCGCGAGGTCCAGCAGGCCGTCGATCAGGCGGCCCATGTCGCTCGCCGAATGCGAGATTTGGTCCACGAGGCCTCGGGTCGCTAGATCGCTTTTCACGGCCTTTTCCCGCATGAGCAGGCTGAGGTAGCCGTTGATGTGCCGGAGGGGCGCCCGTAGGTCATGGGAGACAGAGAAGCTGAACGCCTCGAGTTCCTGGTTGGCCGCGGAAAGCTCGGCCGTGCGCTGCGTCACCCTCAGCTCCAGGTCATCGTTGAGCTGCCGGATGCGTGCGGTCTGGCGCTGCACCTGGCGGCGAAGGGTCCAAACCCAGATAAAGGCCGCAGACAAGCCCAGGGCGGTTAGGCTGAACACGCGCCAGGTATGTTCAGGGGTCCACCATGGTGGCGGCTTGAGCACCACCACATCCTTGGGCGTACGCACCAACATGGAGAACGCGGCCGGCCGGCCGGCGGAATCGCGGCGAACCATGCACACGCCCGTCACCTGAAGCAGGCTGCCCGCGCGCAGCTCCGCCAGGGGCTCATTCTGTCCCAGCGCCTCAAGCTCGACGGTAAACGCGTTGGTGCCATCCGCCGGCGTCAGCACCAGCGTCTGGCCGCCCCGGAGTCGTTGTCCGGTCAGGTAGCCTTGCATCCGGACCAGTTGCATGTGGCCGTTGCCGATGCGGGCCTGGCTGAAGCTGACCGGCCGGGGCTCGGGCGGATGCCCCGGACCCAGGCGCCGGGCTTCACACCGTTGCAAGGTGGGCTCAAAACCGCCAAGCGATGGCTGGCCGATTACCTCGACTTCGTCCCCCACTTCGAATGGGGGGGATGGCTTGTGAAAGACGTAAACGCCGGCGCCGTCCTGTTGAATGAAGTAGGTCCGATCCGAAATCGTGTGGGTCACCGTGCCGCGAACCCGCACGAGCAGGTTCTCGCCCCAGTTCTTGCCCTCCTCGATGAACCGGCGGATCGGGATGAGTTCCGGCTGGGTGGCGTTGGTGGAGAGAGGAAGTGGAGTTGGCTCGGCTGTGCCCGCGAATAAACCACCAGCGACGATGCACAGCACGTGGATAGCAACCGACCAAAATCCACGCCAATTCAGAGGTCGGGTCCAGCCTCCCAACGTCCGGGCGTTCCTGCAATCCATGCGGGCGATTCTGCTCACCGTTTTTGTCAGCGCACCTTGAGCCTGTCATTCTGTGGAGCCAGGCGCACGTTCAATTATCGACCGGCGGGACAGGGGGTGAAATGAAAAGTGCCTGCGTTTAACGTGGTTTAAGCACCAAGTTCAGCGTCCCTGAAGGGGTCGAAGTCCGAATTTTAACGAAACGGATTGCGCCCGCGCCGGTCTGAAATCCGTTATGAATCCATTTTCCCGTGTGCTCCTGGCCGTCGCCTTGTGGGCGCCGATGGCCGCCGTGCCTCAGGAACTTGAATCGCTGCCGCCGGTGGTGCTGAAGACCGTACCGGAAGCGGGCGCCAAAAACGTGGCGCCGGGCGTCACCGAGCTGAAAGTAACCTTCAACAAGCCCATGAAGGATGGTTCCTGGAGCTGGGCCAGCGCCTGGTCCGGTTCGGAGCCGGAAGTGGTCGGCCGTCCGCAGTTCGATGAGACCCGCCGAACGTGCGCGATTCAGGTTCGCCTTGCACCCGGCCGCACTTACGCCTACTGGCTCAACAGTGAGAAGTTTAAGAACTTCAAGGACACCCAAGGGCATCCCGCCGTCCCGTATCTGCTGTCATTCCAAACGGCCGGTGACCCTGTTCTGGGACGAGTGGCGACGCCGGCGGCTCGCCCCCAGGAGGCTTCGCCTTCGCCTTTGCCTTCAGATCCGAAGTTGAACGACGAACAACGTCGCGTGCTGGCCTGGACGGATCGGCAGTTCAGCAGCTATTTCGACAGCCGCACTTTTGAGGATTGGTCGGTCGCCCAGCGCGAGGAACTCGAGACCAAGATGCTGGAAGCGTTGCAAGGTCCACCCACGCGCGAATTCTACCGCGCCATCGGCAGCCTGGCGGCGCTGCGTTCCACCAACGTGAACACGCTCGAGCGCCTGCGGCAAATGAGCTTTGAGCGTCGCGACAAGAACAACCGCGATCGCTGGATGGCGATCCGCGCGCTGGGACTGATGAGCGACAAGACTTCCATCCCCGAGATGATTCACCTGGTTTACCACGGCAACGTAAACACCCGCTGGTGGGCGCAGATCTCGCTGGTGCGCTTGACCGGCCACAACTTTGGCAAGGATTGGAACGCGTGGGGCAAATGGTGGAATGAGTCGGGCGGACAGCCGCGCTTCAACCCACAAGTCATCCGGTGGTGGGAAGGCCAGGCCGAACCGGATCAGCTGGCGAGCAGCCTTGAGGAAAAGGATGCCAAATTTTTCGCGGATTTACCACCGATTGCCTCGCGGTAGGCCGCCGAGGGCGTTTGATCGCGCGCCAGCGTCCTGGAGTGCGGCAGTCCTCTGCCGCTTTTGGTCTGCGACTACTGTTCGCAGTCTCGTCGTAGTTTGTAGTTTGAGAATTCACCTCCGCGACTTGGACAACCGTCAGCTTGATTCTCGTCCGTTCCCCCGTCGCCGTTTGCCCGCACGTCGAGAAAGCGGCAGAGGACTGCTGCTTTTGGCCCGCGGCTGCGATTCGCGGTTTGATGGGTGATTCGCAGTTCGCAAACCGCTGGCTGCGACTCTTACACATTTTACCGCTCTAGCGGTTTCGGTTCGCGATTTGCGCGCCGCAATACGATCGCGCGCCGAGAAAGCGGCAGAGGACTGCCGCACTCCAGGACGCTGGCGCGTGTTCCACGGGGTGCGCCGATATTAAGGCCCCGCCAATGGCACCGCCCGGAAAGTTCCGTCCAGCCCGAGTATGAAGAATCGTTCAGTGGTGTCACCGAACCGGGTGCGAAAGAAATACAGCATCCGCACGTTGGCAGCCGTGAGCGCGGATCGTTGCGCGTCGCTCAGGCCCGGCTCCCGCCAGGGATCGCAGATGAGTTCGTGATTGGTGTCATGCCCCAGGCGACCACGGTAGATGAAGGTCTGGGAATAACGGTTGGTGAGGACCAAGGGAGCCGCCAACAATCCGTCGATGCGGGTTTCCCCGGTCAGGCCCAGATACCAATAGCTGCTCTTGGGTCCAAACGAAAAACAACGCGGATCGGTGGGAGCGACTCCAGCCGGCGCGCCGACCAATTGAACCTGATGATGGGAGGACAGCAGTTTGATCGCGTAGTTCGTGGCGATGAGAACCTCCTGGCTTGAACGGGCCGACGTGGCCGGTAAAAGAGCGACCGACTCCTGGGTCACGGTCGAGGATTGCCCGCCTGTTTCGATGATGGGGACCGGCGCTGCATAACGAACGGTCCAATTCAGTTGCGCCTGGCCAAGGGTGATCCAGGGAGATTCTTCCGGAGCCATTGAGAACGGCAGGCGCGTGGCAAGGGACAGATCCCGGCGGGCCAGCCCGGTGCCAAGGGCAAACCGATCCTCGCGCAGCCAGGCATTGTTGACGAATTGCGCAAGGTGAGTGGCGTTGGGCCAAAGAGCGGGATCGCCGTCCAAGGTTCGCGGGGTCGGGTCGTCGAGCAACTCCACGTGGATCACGGAATAGAGATTGGTTTCCAGGTCGGGCAGATCCGGCAGAAGATTGCGCGGCGCGAGGGTCCAGACCGATTTCAGCCGGTGCACGGCCCACGCCCCGCCGTACGGATAATAGTCCTGCGCGGCGGAACTGAGCACGAAGGCAGCCACGCGGTTGGTCGGGCCGGAGGAGGGCACTTCGCGGATTTGTTTGATCGAGAGTTTTCCGGGGGTCTCCTTTTTGTATTCGAAATCGAGTTCAATGGGACCGCGGTTGGTCAAGGGGCGCGCATATTCCCGCGCCGCCAGGCTGAGCAGGCCGACCAGCTTCGGATAGTCGTTGGTGGAGAGCACTCTCATTCCCAGGGGCACCAGGCTTGAGCTTTCGCGCAGTTCCACGTTGGTGAGGCTGGAGAAGACGGAGAATTCCATCACTTCGGGTCGCGCGGAGCCGTCGGGATTGGACACCGAGACGGCGCCGAGCTGGCTCACGAGTTTTCCCACCACGAAGAATGAACTGCCGGTCCGCGAGACGGTGAGGGTTGAAACGCCGTTGGCCATCTCGGTGGCGTCGGGCGTGGAATAGTGAACCAGCGTCGCCATGCCGACTTGATCTTCGTTCACGCCCAGCCGGAGGCGTTCGAGCACGGCATTCTCATTGTAGAAACTGGCATAGACCCGTTGCAGGGCGCGGAAGACTCCGCGTTCCTCGGGCTCGGTGGGATCGCAGGCGCTGGGCCCGGTGCTGTTCGAATCGAGGTCGTCCTGCTGGCAACCGCTGTAACTGTCGTAGAGCCCCGCGCCGCTGAATCGTTCGGCGTCCTCCACGTTGGTGGAACTGCGGAAACGCACGTTGCGCAATTTGTCGAAGCGACCCAGGGATTGAAGGATTTGCTGGCGTTGCGTCGTGGTGAACTGGGCGCTGTTGCGGATGAGATCGCGAATTTCCGCCAGGCGCACCCGCAACAACGCGATGTCCGGCGGATAAGTGAAGCCATTGAGCCGGCTGCGAATGGCTTCGCGCAAGCTGGGGCTGGGGCTGCCGGGAAGCGCCTGATCCAAAAACGCGTCCCACAAATCAAACGAGAACGCGATGGCGTCTGGGGAGTCGTTGGGCAACACCCGGCGCAATAAGCCGAAATTCGCCGCTTTGCCGCCAAAAAAGCGGATGTCGGCGGGCCCCAAGGCCAGCGTGTTGTTAGTGAACGAGCCGTAGGGCGACTTAGGGGGCACGGCCACGATGCCCGGCGACTTGAGGTTCGTGATGTGGTTGGTCACGTCGGCGGGCAAGGCGGAAGACACATCCAGGACCAGACACTGGCAATCCGCGAGACGCGGGCCGGTGCGGAATGCGACCGTGTGCCCGCGCAGGCCCATCAGTCGCGATTGCTCGGCCGGATCGCCCACATACACAAAGGGCACACCGTAGGATTGGGCCAGGATCGCCACGTGCGAATTGGGCGTGGCCGGCGCCAAAGAAATGAGGCCGCTCACATACGGGACCTCCGCCGGAACCCCGTCCGTCAGGAGAATGTCCGTGGGCCGGAGCCGGCCGTCTCCATAGGCGGCGACGATGTCCTGGGCGGAGACAAACTGCAGCCGCCCCACGGCCCAGCCGGGCGAATAACATGCGGTCGAGCTTTCGGCCCACCGGGCGGGCGAAATGATCTCGATGCCTTGCGTGGCGAAATAGGCGCGGTTTACCTCGGCCACGTCAGTTTGCTCAAAGGCCGGCAGATAGAACGCCGGGGCGGCGGGGTTGGCGACCGCGGACTTCACGATTTGAAACCAGCGGGCCACGTCTTCCCGCGGATAAGGATCGAGGCCGCTGAATTGAATCGCGAACTCGGAGGCCGTCGCCGGAAAACTTCCCAAGGGCGCTACGATAGTGCCCAGCACGACCCGCTGGTTTGTGCGGTGCAGGGAAATCGCGTTGAATTCGGCTGGCGACATCCGGCGGAAAGCCGCAAGGCGGTTGGTGGCAAATTCGACGTGCAGCAAGTACTTCAGGCTGTCCTGAAAATACACGCGTTCGGGCTCGGCGAGATCGATGACGAATTTGGCCCACGTCAAACGGTCGGAGCCGCACTCGCCCGGATTGAAGAACCCGTCGAATGGAAACCCGAGTTGATTGGCCCAGTCGTTCGTGGGCGTCGGGGGCACAGCGAGGAAACGGTAGAATCCCGGGGAGGGGCGGGGGTGTGGGTAGATGTATTGAAACGGCGTCTGCAGAAGAACGGCTGTGTTGGTCCAGGTTTTGAGATTGGGCGAGAACTGCAGCGTGATGACCGGCGGAGCAGAGGTGCTATTAAAATAGTCGCCTTCCACGCGAAGCCAGCCGTTGCCCGCCGGGGGCAGCATGGTCAGGCGGGGCGGACGGTTCGTGGGCGGCTCGAATTCCGTGGCCGCCAAATTCAAGCTGCGGCCAAGGCAGAACAGCAATAACGGGAGGAAGGCCCTCGCAGCCATCGAATAAACACGTGGAAACACTGAGCGCATTCTATCCGATATTCTTTTCCTGGCAACTGGGCTGCCTCGGGAACCGCCAAGGCCGGAAGATTTTTTAACCGCGAATGGACGCGAATGGACGCGAATGGAGAAAACCATTTGTTTCAATCATGACGCTGGCCTGATAACGACGTAGAGGGACCAACGTTTCAAATCTGTGCGTATCGGTTACGCGGTTTCATCCTCGCGAAGCCTTCTTCCCCTATTCGCGTCTATTCGCGTCCATTCGCGGTTGAAAAATCCCCACGCAGCCTTCGCGGGCACTTGCAAAAAGACATTCGCGGTTGAAACCGTTTGCAATCGGGCGGTCCTGTCCTAGTTTTGGCCCACAATGAAATCTGGAATTGGAAATGGTCCGCCGTCGCCGGAGGAATTCCAACGTCAGCTCACCGAGTTCATGCGGCAGCACTTTCCCGCTGGGACCTCCAATCTCTTTCAGCAGCCACAGCCGAAGGACGCGGGGCCGGAGACGCCTCCCGAACCGGCTGAAGGAGAGGACCCGGTCTTTCGTTTCCAATACAAGCCGCGGGAAGTGCGGGACTACCTGAATCGTTACGTCATCAAGCAGGATGAAGCAAAACGGGTTCTCAGCGTCGCGCTCTGCGATCATTACCACGCCGTGCGCCAGGCGCGGGAGGGGCGTGAGCAAGCCAATTACGCCAAGCAGAACATCCTGCTGGTCGGACCGACCGGCGTGGGCAAGACCTATCTCATTCGCAGCATCGCCGAGCTCATCGGGGTGCCCTTCGTCAAAGCGGACGCCACGAAATTCTCCGAAACTGGCTACGTGGGTGGTGACGTGGAGGATCTCGTGCGGGACCTCGTGCGCCGGGCCAATGGCGACGTGGCCCGGGCGCAATACGGGATCATTTACATCGATGAGATCGACAAGATCGCCGCGGCGGGAAACATGGCCGGTCGCGACGTCAGCGGCCGGGGCGTGCAGACGAATCTGCTCAAACTCATGGAAGAGACGGAGGTGCCGACCCGGGCGCCCAATGACATCGCCGGCCAGATTCAGGCCATGATGGACCTCTCCCGCCGCAGCCAGAAACCGCAGCCGGCGACGGTCAGCACGCGGCACATCCTTTTCGTGGTGAGCGGCGCCTTTAGCGGGCTCGAGAAGCTCGTCCAAAAACGGTTGCGTGACGCCTCCATTGGCTTCGCTGCACCATCGCAACAGGCCACGCGCGAAAAGGAATCGCTCGACCTGGTGCAAACACGCGATTTCGTCGACTTCGGTTTCGAGCCGGAGTTTATCGGACGCCTGCCGGTGCGCGTGGTCTGTCATCATCTGAGCGTGGATGACCTGTTTCAAATCCTGAAATCCTCGGAAGGCAGCATCGTCCGGCAATACGAGCAGTCCTTCGCCTCTTATGGGATCGAGGTGTTGTTCCGCGATGATGGCCTGCGGCGCATCGCCGAGCTGGCGGAGGAGGAGAAGACCGGGGCGCGCGGCCTGATGACCGTTTGCGAGCGGGCGCTACGAAGCTTCAAATTTGAGCTGCCTTCCACGCCGGTGAAGCGTTTTATCGTGACGCGTGAGCTGCTGGACCAGCCGGACGCGGAACTGGCCAAGCTGCTGGCGGAAGGAGAACGGGAGGAGCTGGCCGTGCTGCGGCAGTTGGTGCACGACTACGCCGAGCGGTTCCGGGAAGCCCATGGCCTGTCCATTCGGTTCACGGATGACGCGGCGGATTGGCTGGCCGCGGAAGCCAAGGGCTCGAGTCAGGGCGTGCGGGAACTGTGCGCCATGCGGTTCAAGGATTTTCAATTCGGTTTGAAGCTCGTGGCCCAGAACACTGGCCAGCAGGAGTTCATCATCGATCGCACCGTGGCCGAAACGCCGGAAAAACAACTGAGCGACTGGGTGGTGGCCAGCTATCGCAGTAAGCCGGGAGGTCTTGAGGGAACTAACGACGGACCCAATCCGAACCGTTCGACAGAGTGACAGAGCGGATTCTTAGGGAAGCAAGGTGGACTTCGTGTCCCCTTTCATTGCAGCCAATAGGTGTGTCGCTTTGGGTCTCAGTTCGCTTTCGTGGCCCATTCTCTGCGCCTCTGCGCCTCTGCGTTAAACCTAAGCATTTCACCCAGCCAGGCATCGTAACCAAGGAAGGCCGATCGCATTGGAGTGCCTCCTAAAATGGGGCAGTGCTCGAATACGCCCGGTGGCGAGAGAATCCTGTTTCGCGGCTTGTCACCCGGCGGCGATCGTGCGATCAAGGAACGCGCAATCGGACGGACTACCGGGCGATGGTTAAACTCGACCGGCTTTCGCCCGCCGCCTTCATGATGCCGTCAAAATTAGAAGTCATCCTATCGCCCGCGGAATTCTCCGATCTGGCCGAGCGCGATCTCAGCCAGACCACCTGCGTCGTCTTTGACATCCTCCGCGCGACTACGTCCATGATCACGGCCCTGGCCGCGGGCGCTGAGGCCATCATCCCAGTGGCCAACATTCCCGAGGCGTTGGCCATCCGCGATGAACGCCCGGATGTGTTGCTGGCCGGGGAACGCAACGGGTTTCGCATTCGTGCCGAGCAGACCGGCAGCATCGATTTTGACCTGGGCAATTCCCCCCGTGAATTCACGGCGGAACGCGTGTTGGATCGGACCATCGTCATGACGACCACCAATGGCACGCGGGCCTTGCGCGCCTGTGAGAACGCCCGGTCGGTGCTGATTGGATCCTTTCTCAACCTCCGCGCCACGACCAACTGGCTCCGCGATTCCAATCCGGAACATGTGATTCTGGTTTGCGGCGGCACGCACGATGAGCCCGCGCTGGAGGATACGCTGGCGGCCGGCGCCGTGTGTGAACGCATCTGGCCGCTTTACGCCGGTGGCCATATTTCCGATTCCGCCGAAATCGCGCGCCGGCTCTACCCTCTGCTTCAGGCCAACTTGCTCGATGCGATGAAGCATGCCCGCAATGGCAAACGGTTGTTGTCGCATCCCGAGCTCAAGGACGATGTCTGGCTCTGTGTTCAGCGTGAGACCATACCCTTCGTCGCGGGCGTGACGGCGGATGGATCCATCCGCCGCTGGGAAAAGCCGGCCAACCGCGACCGCGCGATCGATCTATTGGGGTCGGACCACGGCAACCAATTGGGGCGACGGCTTTCCAGCACAGTGGGATCCGAAGCTTGGAATTCACGTGACTTGAAGTCGCGGC
>JADMIO010826420.1_pt1 | contig 30207 bp, 26 predicted proteins | sample 8958161 | NCBI WGS metagenome assembly JADMIO01 (sample SAMN16585339, study PRJNA669376) | soil metagenome | isolation source: Crop rotation soil | place: USA: Cullars Rotation, Alabama | collected 2011 | reverse complement strand
CTTTCCCCCGCGCCGCGCCTGCAGCCGCAGCAGCAGGCGGTGCCGCAGCAGACTCCGGCGCCGCGCACGGCGCCGCAAGCCGCGCTGCCGCAGCCGCAGAGCTTCGGCGAGGTGGTGGCCCTGTTCCATGCCCGGCGCGAGGCGATCCTGGCGGCGCACCTGCAGAACGACGTGCATCTGGTGCAGTTCGAGGTCGGGCGCATCGACTTCCGCCCCAGCGAGCGCGCACCGACCAACCTGCCGAACCGGGTCGCTGCCTGCCTCGCCGAATGGACCGGCAAGCGCTGGCTGGTCAGCGTCTCCGCCCACGCCGGCGAACCGACGCTGAAGGAGCAGGCCGCGGCGATGGCACAGGCGCAGCGCGAGGAGGCCGCGCGCCATCCGCTGGTCCAGGCGGTGCTGTCGGCATTCCCCGGCGCCACCATCGACGAAGTGCGCGACCTCGCGCCCGAGCCCGCGGCGGAACCGGCGGCCGCGTCACCGGTTGACGCCACGCTCGCCGAAGACCCAACGGAGGATCAACTCGCATGAAGAACCTGAGCCAGATGCTGAAGCAGGCGCAGGAGATGCAGTCCAAGATGGCGGAGATGCAGGCCGCTCTCGCGGATCTGGAAGTGACCGGCCAGTCCGGCGGCGGCTTCGTCACGGTCACGGTGAACGGCAAGGGCGACGTGAAGCGCGTGAAGATCGATCCCAAGCTCGCCGATCCCAACGAGATATCGGTGCTGGAGGATCTGATCGTCGCCGCAGCCCGCGACGCGAAGACCAAGGCCGACGTCCAGGTGCAGGAGCAGATGGCCAGGCTGACGGGCGGGCTGCAGCTGCCGCCCGGCTTCAAGCTGCCGTTCTGACCGCCCGCGCACGCGCATGGCCGCGCCGGAAATAGATCGCCTGATCCAGGTCCTGTCGCGCCTGCCCGGCCTCGGGCCGCGCTCGGCGCGGCGCGCGGCGCTCGCGCTCATCAAGCGCAAGGAATCGGCGCTGCTGCCGCTGATCGACGCACTGCAGGGCGCGGCCGATCACGTGCGCACCTGCTCGCGCTGCGGCAACCTCGACGGCACGGATCCGTGCGGCATCTGCCGCGACGAGCGGCGCGATCCCGCGCTGCTGTGCGTGGTCGCCGACGTCGCGGACCTGTGGGCGCTGGAGCGCACCGCTGCCTACAAGGGGCGCTATCACGTGCTGGGTGGCGTGCTCAGTGCGCTCGACGGCATCGGGCCGGAGCAGCTCAACCTCGGCTCGCTGTTCCGCCGCGTCGAGGGTGGCGGTGTGAAGGAGGTCGTCCTCGCGCTCGGCGCCACCGTCGACGGCCAGACCACCGCGCATTTCCTGAGCGACCGGCTGCAGCCTTTCGGCGTCGCCGTCTCCCGCCTCGCCCACGGCGTCCCAGTCGGTGGCGAGCTCGACTATTTGGATGACGGCACGCTCATCCAGGCACTGCAAGCGCGGCAGTCGATCTAGCCGGCGCGTCCTCCGCTCCGTTCCCCCCAATCGTCATGGTCGTGCTTGGCACGACCACCCACGAGTTTGCCTGCCGTAATCGTGACTTGGCCCAACGAAACTCGTGGGTGGTCGGACCAAGTCCGACCATGACGGAAAGGAGGAACGCATAGCATCATCAACAACATTTGAGCTTCCAGCCGAGCTGGGCCATAGTCCCGCCATCGTGTCGCCGCAATTTCTGGGCGATTCTGTCACCGGTATCTTCGGCCCACCTCAGGTCATGGCGGGCTTTCACAGCGATAGGGACATCCATGCGGAAACATCTGCTGATTGGCGCTGCCGTTGCCGCGCTCACCGTTTCGTCCAGTGCGTTCGCCGAGACGCCGGTCGGCGCCGACAAGCAGACGGCGGTCGCGGTCACCATCTACAACAACGACCTGGCGCTGGTGCGCGATTCGCGCACGGTGACGCTGAGCCAGGGCGAGAACGATCTAGCCTTCATCGAGGTCAGCGCCGGGATCCGGCCGGAGACCGCTCTGCTGACCGGCCGCGGCACCCAGCTCGATATCGTCGAGCAGAATTTCGATTTCGACCTGCTGACGCCGCAGAAGCTGCTGGAGAAGTCGGTGGGTCAAACCATCCGCGTGGTGCGCACGAACCCGCAGACGGGCGCCGACTCCACCGAAGAAGCGACCGTCCTGTCGGTCGCGCAAGGCCAGGTCGTGCTGAAGATCGGCGACCGCATCGAGGTGACGCCGCCGGGCCGCCTAGTCTACAGCACCGTGCCCGCCAACCTGCGCGAGCGGCCGACCCTGGTGGTGAAGCTCGACAGCAAGCAGGCCGGCGACGCGCAGGTCGATCTCTCGTACCTGACGCACGGCTTGTCGTGGGCCGCGGATTACGTCGCCGAGTTGTCGCCGGACGAGAAGACCATCAACCTCAACGGCTGGGTCACGCTCACCAACCAGAGCGGCATTGCGTACCAGGACGCCAAGCTGCAGCTGGTGGCGGGCGAGGTGAACCAGTATCAGCCGCAACCGCCGATGCCCGCGCTGGCGGAATCCATGGCGGCCGACGGCATGCGGCGGGAGAAGATGCAGGAGCAGGCGGCGTTCGAGTACCATCTTTACAGCCTCGACCGGCCGACCACGCTCAAGGAGAACCAGACCAAGCAGGTGGCGCTGCTCGCCGCCGATGCGGTGCCGGTCGAGAAGCAGTACCTGCTGGCGAACGTGGCCCAGCTCGGCAACAACTACGGCGCCCGGATCGGCGAGACCCAGCGCGTCAATGCCGAGGTCCGCATGAAGATCAGGAACGAGGAAGCCTCGCACCTCGGCATTCCGCTGCCCGCTGGCGTGGTGCGCGTCTACAAGGCCGCTGCCGACGGCAACGCCATCTTCGTCGGCGAGGACCACATCGACCACACGCCTAACAAGGAGGAGTTGAACCTGTTGCTGGGCCGCGCCTTCGACGTGACCGCGCGCGGCAAGCAGGTTTCCTTCGAAAAGATCTCGGACTATGTCCACGAGAGCGCCTACGAGATCGAAGTGAAGAACGCCAAGAAGGAGCCGGTCACTGTCACCGTGCGCGAGTTCGTGCCCGGCGACTGGAAGATGCTCGAGGAATCGATCAAGAGCACCAAGCCCGACGCTTCCACGGCGGAATGGCAGGTGCAGGTCCCCGCCGAAGGCAGCGCCAAGCTCAGCTACAAGGTGCGGATCACGCTTTGATCTGAAGCCTTCCAGCTAGGTTTGTCCCCGGCCGACACTTTCTTGATCTGTCATCCCGGACAGCCGCGCAAGCGGCTGATCCGGGACCTATGGGGCAGTTCCGCAACGTTGACAGACGGCATGGGTCCCGGGTCGTGCCGCTGCGCGTCCCGCCCGGGATGACAGTAGAGTGGTGGATGCGTGACATGAACTGGCTCCACGGAATTGCACTTGGTGGAGCGGCGGCATGCCCATAGAGTGCGGCCGGGTCTGACCGTCGGGGTCTTCATCAATGCTCGCCGAACTGCTGGTCGCGCTGCAAGGCGAGTGGGAACTGCTCGCGCTGTCGAGCGCGGCGATCCTGCTGGCGGCTGTCGTGCGCGGCTTCTCGGGTTTCGGCTTCTCGCTGCTGTCGATCACGGCGATCTCGCTGTTCCTGCCGATCCCGGAGATTGTCCCCTCGATCTTCCTGCTGGAGATCGCCGCCTCCATCAACCTCATCCCCGGCATCTGGCGCGAGATCCATTGGCGCTCGCTGATCTGGCTGATGGCGGGCTACGTGATCGGGTTGCCGTTCGGCGTCTACGCCCTGGTCAACGCGCCGGCGGCGCCGGCGCAGATCGCGCTCGGCATTTTCGTGATCGGCACCGCGACGCTGATGCTGCGCGGCTTCCATCTGGCGAAAACGCCGGGCGCGGCGGCCAGCACTGCGACCGGCGTCGCGTCCGGCGTGCTGAACGGCGCCTTCGGCACCGGCGGGCCGCCGGTCATCCTGTTCTATTTCTCGACCCCGGGCGCCGCCGCGATCGGCCGTGCCTCCATCATCTTTTTCTTCCTTTTTACCGATTTCCTTGGGGTCAGCTATCTCGCGCACCAGGGTCTGGTGACGGTGCAGAGCGTCGTGCAATTCACGCTCTGGGTGCCTGCGCTGCTGGTCGGCGTCTGGATCGGCGCGCATGGCTTCAAGCGCATGGACCAGGCGGCCTTCCGGCGCTGGGTGCTGGTGATCCTGATCGCCCTCGCGCTGCTTGGGATAGCCAAGGCGAGCTTTGCGCTACTGGGCGGCGCCTGAGCTCCACAGGCCGCGCGCGATCGTCGACACGCCGATCGCGAACAGCAGCACAAGGGCAATGCGGCGGAAGGTGCGCTCCTGCACCTTCGCGAACAGCATGTCGCCGACGTGATTGCCGATCAGGAGCGGCGCCATCAGCAGTCCGCCCAGCACCACCGAGTTCAAGGTCAAGAGCCCCCGCCAGGCGGATGCTGCCGAGGAGGCGGATGCGACGCACAGGAAGAAGGCGGAGAGCGACGCCCGCCCGACCGCGATCGAGACCGGCGAGGACAGGAAGAGCACGATGACCGGCGGGCCGGGGATCCCGGCGGCGCCGGAGCCGATGCCGGCAAGGATGCCGAGGCCACCCGAAAGCCAGCGCGGCGGCCGATGCTCGAAGCGGAACCCGGTCACCAGTATCGCGGCGGCGATGAGGACGGCAGCGCCGATCGCGAGGCGCATGGTGCCGCTGTCCAGCAGGTCGAGCGCCAGCGTGCCGAACGGAATGCCGGCAAGCGCGCCAGCGGCAGCCGGCAGCAGCAGCTTCCAGTCGACCTGGCCACGGGTGCGCAGGAAGATCTGGATGCCGGCCAGCACCTGCAGGATCAGGATCGGCGGCACGATCTCCGCCGGCGGGAACAGCAGGACCAGCAGCGGCGTCGCCGCGATCCCGAAACCGAATCCGGTGAAGCCGCGAATGACGGCGCCGACGAACACGCACAGGGCGGCGCCGGCCAGCGCCGACCAGGAAAGATCGATCATGCGGCCATCAGCAGCCGCTGGGTGTGGCGCGCGATGGTGAGCTCCTCGTCGGTGGGCACGACCCAGGCCGCGACCTGCGATGAGGCAGTGGAGATGAGCGGCCCGCCGCGCCGGTTGGCGGCATCGTCCAGGATGAGTCCGAGCCATGCCGCGGCCTGGCATACGCGCGCCCGGATCGGCACCGCGTTCTCGCCGACCCCGCCGGTGAAGACCAGCGCATCGAGGCCGCCGAGCGCGGCCGCGAGCGAGCCCAGCTCGCGCGCGATGCGATAGCAATAGAGCTCGATCGCCAGCGTCGCCTTGGGATCGCCGCTCTCCAGCAGCGTCTTCATGTCGGCGGTGAGGCCGGAGACGCCTTTGACGCCGCTCTCATGATAGAGCAAGCGCTCGAGCGCCTCGAGTGTCATCCCGTTGCGGAGCAGATGGATCAGCACACCGGGATCGATCGTGCCTGCGCGTGTCCCCATGACCAGGCCATCGAGCGTCGAGAACCCCATGGTGGTCGCAATGCACGTGCCATCGTGGATCGCCGCCATGCTGGCGCCGTTGCCGAGATGCGCGACGACCAGCCGTTTCGGAACGCTGCCCGCGATGTCCGGCAAGGCATGCAGGATCGCCTCGTAGGAAAGGCCGTGGAAACCATAGCGCCGCAAGCCACCCTGCCAGTACTGCTCCGGCAGTGCGAAGCGCATCGCGTGCTCGGGCTGGGTCGCGTGGAACGCGGTGTCGAAGCACGCGACCTGCGGCAGGTCCGGAAGCAGCTTCCGCAGCGCCTCGACCGGCGCCACGTTGTGCGGCTGGTGCAGCGGTGCGAGCGGGATGAATGCAGCCAACTCCGCGACAGTACCGTCCGCGATTTTCACCGGCTTCGAGAAACGCGCGCCGCCGTGCACGATGCGATGGCCCACGCCCAGCCACTCATCGGGCTGCTGCGCAATCTTCAGGCGGTCGGTGAGCAGCTGCACTGCCTGCCCGTGGGTCGCGATGCGCTCGGCATTGCCCCAGCGCGCGCGATTGCCGTGCTCGTCCGTGACGATGAGTTTCGTCTCGCCCTGTCCGATCCCCGCCAGCTGCCCGCGCAGATCCAGCGCCGGCGCGCCGCCTTTCGAAGCGACGAAGGTCGCGAACTTCAGGCTGGAGGAACCGGCATTGAGGGTGAGGATGCGCTTGGTCATGCCGGACCATACACCGTCATGGTCGTGCTTGGCACGACCACCCACGAGTTTGCCGGAAACGACTCGGTTTGGCTGAAAGAAACTCGTGGGTGGTCGGACCAAGTCCGACCATGACGACTAGGCGCGCCCAATGCTACGCGACGGTGAAGTCCTTGTACTTGTCCAGCAGCCGCTTCGGCTTCTTGAGCGCATCGCGGCGGAAGGGATCGCCCAGCTCCTGGGTCACCATCAGCTCCAGGATGGTGGGCTTGTTGCTGGCGACCGCCTGCTTCAGCGCATCGCCGATTTCGCCCGGGTGGCTGACGGTGATGCCCTCGGCGCCCATCGACTTGGCGATGCCGGCGAAGCTGGGGTTCTTGAGGTTGGTGCCGACATAGCGGTCGGCGTAGAAGTCGACCTGGTTCTTCTTTTCCGCGCCCCACTGGCCGTTGTTGAACACGATGGCCACGACCGGGATGTTCTCGCGCACGCAGGTCAGCGTCTCCTGCAGGCTCATGCCCCAGGCGCCGTCGCCGACATAGGCGATCGCCGGCCGGTCCGGCGCCGCCACCTTGGCGCCGATCGCGGTCGGGAAGGCATAGCCGCAATTGCCGAAGCTCATGGCCGCGAAGAAGCTTTGCGGCTGGTCGAACCGCAGGTACGAGTTGGAGACCGAGCAGATGTTGCCGATGTCGGTGGTGACCATGGCGTTCTTCGGCATGGCCTTCTCGAGCTCGCGCAGCGCGCGGCGCGGCACGATCGGCGAGCCGTCCTTCATCGACCAGTCGCTGAGCTCGCTTTCCCAGGCCTGCTGCTGCTTCTTCACTTCGGCGAGGCGCGCGTCCTTGTTGCCGTGCGCCGCGATGCTGGCGTTCAGAGTCTGCAGGCGGTGCAGGATCTCCGCCGCCGCCTTGCCGGCATCGCCATGCACGCCGACATGCATCGGCTTCACCAGGCCGAGGACGCGGTGGTTGATGTCGACCTGGATCAGCTTGGCGTCCTTCGGCCAGTAGTCGATGCCATGCTGCGGCAGCGTGCCGAACGGACCGAGGCGCGAACCGAGCGCCAGCACCACGTCGGCCTGGGCGATCACCTTCATCGCCGCCTTGGAGCCCTGGTAGCCGAGCGGCCCGCACATCAGCGGATGGGACTTCGGGAACGCGTCGTTGTGCAGGTACGAGGTGACGACCGGCGCCTGCAGGTATTCGGCAAGCTTGATGGCCTGCGCCTGCGCGCCGCCCATCACCACGCCGCCGCCCGCCATGATGACCGGGAACTTCGCCTCGGCCAGCAGCTTCGCCGCCTGGTCCAGGCTCTCCGGCCCGCCGGGGCCGCGCTCGATCCTGATCGGCTTCGGGATGGTGACGTCGATCTCGCCATAGAACAGGTCGCGCGGGATGTTGATCTGGGTCGGGCCGCGCTCGGTCAGCGCATAGTCGAAGCAGCGGCTGGTCAGCTCCGCGATGCGGCTGTTGTTGGCGATGTGCGCCTGGAACTTGGTGATCTTGGAGAAGATCGGCATCTGGTCGGTTTCCTGGAACCCCCCCAGGCCCATGCCGCCCGAGCCGGTCTCCGGCGTGATCATCACCACCGGCGAATGCGCCCAGTAGGCGGCCGCGATCGCCGTCACGAAATTGGTGATGCCGGGGCCGTTCTGCGCGATGCAGACGCCCTGCTTGCCGCTCACGCGCGAATAGCCGTCGGCCATGTGGCCGGCGCCCTGCTCGTGCGCCACCGAGATGAAGCGGATGCCGGCCGGCTCGAAGATGTCGAGCGCGTCCATGTAGGCCGAGCCGACAATGCCGAACACGTGCTTCACGCCATGCGCGGCGAGCGTCTCGACAAAGGCCTCGGAAGGCGTCATGCGGGTCATGCGCGATACTCCTGATGAATTGGATACGGAAAGCATAAGAGTGGCCCTGGCCCCGTCATAGGTCCAGCATCTTGCGCCCGGTTGGGCCAGGATCGATTGTAGCGCTTTGCGCGCTCTCCCCTTAACGTCACCCGCGGGCTTGACCCGCGGGTCGAAATTTGGATCACCGGGTCTCGATGCTGCGCATCGGCCCGGTGATGACGGGAAGGGGGAGAGTCTAACCCCGCTTCAACTGCTCGCGCACGGCGTCTGCAAGCAGCTTGATGCCGGGCTCGATCTTCTCCGTGGGGATCGACGACACGCCCAGGCGGAAATAGTTGGTGGGGCCGGGCTGGTTGAGGAAATGCACGGCGCCGGGCTCGATCACCACGCCCTTCTTCAGCGCCTCCTTCTCGACCGCGTTCATGTCGAGCTGCTTCGGGCCCCTGATCCACAAGGCCGTTCCGCCGGCCGTGAGATTGACAGTGAATTCCGGCAGGTGCTTGACCAGCGCGGTCACCGCTGCCGCCAGCCGCTCGCGATAGACGTTGCAGAGCCGGCGCAGCAGCGCGTCGTGGTGCCCGTCGGCCAGGAACATCGCGACGGTCCGCTGGTTGTTGGCGGCGGGATGGCGGATCATCAGGCGGCGCAAGGAACGCGCTTCGCGGATCAGCTCCGCCGGCCCCACCATGAATCCCATGCGCAGGCCCGGCGCCAGCGTCTTCGACAGGGACGAGATGAAGATCACGCGGTCGTTGCGATCGAGCGACTTCAGCGCCGGCTGCGGCGAGCCCTGGTGCGCGAGCTCGCTCTCGTAGTCGTCCTCGATCAGCACCACGTCGGAGGAGCCCGCGCGCTCCAGCAGCGCGTGGCGCCGCTCCAGCGACATGGTCACCGTGGTCGGGAACTGGTGACTCGGCGTGACATAGGCATAGTCGCAGGTATCGAACTCCGAGCTCAGCACCATGCCGTGCTCGTCGACGCCGATGCCGACGACGCGCCCGGCATGCAGCGCGGCGATGTTGCGCGCGTCGGTGTAGCCGGGATTCTCGATGCCGAACACGGTGTCGCGGTCGAACAGCAGGCTCGCGATCAGGTAGAGCGCGTTCTGCGCCCCGACGGTGACCAGGATCTCGTCCGCCTGCACGCGCACGCCGCGGCGCGGCAGCAGGCGCGTGCGGATCTGCTCGATCAGCGCCGGATCGTCGTCGGTGAAGCGGTCCTTCGACCAGTCGCGCACGGCAGTGACGCTGAGCGCCTGGCGCGAGCACTCGCGCCACGCCGCCAGCGGGAACAGTCCCTGGTCGACCTGGCCGTAGATGAAGGGATAGGGGAACTCCTGCCAGTTCGCCGGCTTGACAATATTCCTTTGCAGGCCGGGATGCAGGCGAAAGCGTTCCTGCCAGTCCGGCGCCGCGCGAACCGTTGGCGCCTTGGGCGCAGTCTGGTCGCTCGGCTCGCTGCTGCGCACGCGACCGCCCAGGATGTCCGGGTTGGCGAAGAAGCCGCTGCGCTCGCGCGCGATCAGGAAGCCTTCCTCCACCAAGTCTTGATAGGCCAGTACGACTGTATTGCGGGCGATTTTCAGCGACTGCGCCAGCGACCGGCACGAGGGCAGCGGACTGCCCGGCGGGATCTGCCCGTCCAGGATCGCGGATACCAGCATGCGCCGCAGTTGCGCCTGCAGCGTCGTGCCCTTGTCCGGCTCGAGATGAAACAAGAACGTACGGGAAGGGTGGCCCAAAGCATTCTCCCGGTCTGGCCCCAGCCTCTGGTCCCAAGTGCGGGCTGCGCGAGATCGCGCGACTATAACACCCGCGTGAAATATCCGTGAAGCAAGTTGCCAGTGGCGCGCAACATCTACTAGGCTTACAGGTGGCATGAAGTTCGGGGAGCAGGCGTAGGAGCGTTGCAGATCCGGCTGGACCAGGACTTTGGGCCAGACGGATGTCTCTCAGCGTCTACTCCCGAAACGCCGGTTGGCCCTTCGGCCGCCGGGCCAAATCGTCGAGGGAGGTATTGATGACGAAGCTTTCCAAAGACCAACTGCGGACGCGGGAGCTGCTGCTCACCGCACGCTCCTTCAGCCGTCGCACGATGCTGAAGAGCGCTGCAGCGGCGGGCGCGATCGCGGCCGTCGGACCGATGTATGTGCGCGACGCGTTCTCGTCCTCGGGCGAGCTCAACCTGCTGATGTGGTCGGACGAATTCCCGGATCCGGTGATCCCGAACTTCGAGAAGGCCAGCGGCATCAAGGTCAACCAGACCCCCTTCTCGCAGAACGAAGAGCAGATCAACAAGCTGCAGGCGACCGGCGGCGAAGGCTTCGACATCTGCCAGCCGACCTGCAACCGCGCACCCCAGTACAAGGACCTGCAGGTCCTGGCGCCGTGGGACACCAACAAGCTGAAGCACATGTCGGACCTCGTTCCGTCGATGATCGGGAACTCGAAGAATCTCTGGACCTGGGACGACGGCCTCTATCACCTGCCGCACGTGTGGGGGTCCGAAGCGCTGTCCTTCCGCACGGATCTCTACAAGGGCGACCTCACGAAACTCAGCTTCGGTTCGCTGTGGGGAGACGACGTGAAGGGCCACACCCAGGGTCGCGGCCACTCCTTCCTGCTCGGCATCGGCTTGTGGTGGGACTACAGCGGTAAGCAGCCGTCCAACCGCATGGTCGACGGCTACAAGGACGAGGACAGCTTCAAGAAGCTGTGGGATCCGATCCTGAAGTTCGCCATCGACCACAAGTCGTGGGTGAAGCAGTTCTGGGATTCGGCCGACAACACCAAGTCGGGCCTGATGGAGAACGACGTCTGGATCGGCCAGACCTGGGACGGGCCGCCGCTCTCGCTCAAGAAGGAAGGCAAGCCGGTGAGCTACCAGGCGCCGGTGGAAGGCGCCATCGTGTGGCTCGACGGACTGTCGATGATGAAGTCCGCGAAGAACACCGAGCAGGCGTACGAGTTCGTCAACTACCTCCACACGCCGCCCGTCTGCGCCCAGGTGTGCGACGGGTCGAACTACAACCCGGTCGTGAACGGAGCCGACGCGCTGACCTCGGCCGCTTTCAAGAAGAATTTCCAGGAGGCGTATCCGGGCGATGCGCTCGATCACGTGTGGCCGTGGCCGGCCGAGCCCGGCTGGTATGCGGAGATCCGCAGCCGCTACGTGGATCAGTTCACCGCGGCCTGATCAAAAGACAGGTATATGGACGTGGTCAGCCCCGGTTCGCCGGGGCTGACTCGTTCTGGGCGGACGTTATCCTGCTTGATCTCCCGTGCCCTTGCGTGGAAACTTCCGGCGGGCGGCAAATAACCAAAAAACAGGCAGGGCAAGGCAGAGATGAGTGCGGGCGTCGAACTCGACCATGTGACAGTCCGGTTCGGGGATTTCACCGCCGTTTCCAATGCGACGCTCGATATCCGGGGCGGCGAGTTCTTCTCGTTCCTGGGCCCGTCCGGGTGCGGCAAGACCACGATCCTACGCACGGTCTCGGGATTTCTTGAGCCCTCCGAAGGGAAAGTGCGGATCGGCGGCCAGGACATGGCCGGCATCGGGCCCAACAAGCGGCCGACCGCGCTCATCTTCCAGAACCTCGCCTTGTTCCCGCTGATGACGGTGGCGGAGAACATCACCTACGGCCTGCGCGTGCAAGGCATCGACCGCGCGACCCGCGCCAGGAAGGCCAACGAGCTGCTGGAGCTGATCGACCTGCCCGGGCAGGGCAACAAGCAGATGAGCGAGCTCTCCGGCGGACAGAAGCAGCGCGTGGCGATCGCCCGCGCGCTGTGTGTCCAGCCGCAGGTGCTGCTGCTGGACGAGCCGCTCTCGGCCCTCGACCTGAAGCTGCGCCAGCACATGCGCAATGAGCTGCGCAGCATCCAGCGGCTGGTCGGCATCACCTTCATCTACATCACGCATGACCAGGGCGAGGCGCTCACCATGTCGGACCGCATCGCGGTCATGAGCGACGGCGTGATCCAGCAGGTGGCTGACGGCAAGACCATCTATGACCAGCCGGCCACCGCCTTCGTCGCTTCGTTCGTGGGCGAGAACAATCCCTTCAGCGGCCCGGTCGTGCACGCCGATTCCTCCTTCGCGCTGATCGAGACCAGGTTCGGCCGGCTGCGTGGCCGCAATACGCGCGGGCTGAAGGCCGGCGACAAGGCGATCCTGTTCGTGCGCCCGGAATCGGCGAAGCTCGCCGCCGGCACGTCCGATGCCACGCTCTCTTCCGCCGTGAAGAGCGTCGCGTTCGAAGGCAACATGACACACGTCTTCCTCGAAGGCGCCGGCAAGAAGGACATCACGATCACGGTCGGCCGGCACAACGGCGCGCGCATTCCCGAGCAGGGCGAGATGGCGGCCATGTCCTATGACGCCGAGATGGGGCTCGTGCTGCCGGAGGGAAAGATGGCCCGTGAGTAGCCGCCTCGTCGTCCTCTGCATCCCGTTCGTCGTCATCGCCATTTTCTGGTGGATGGCGCGCCGCGAGGCGAAGCTGCGCCACGATCCGACGCACAAGAGCTACTTCGAGCGCAACGGCATGGTGCTCGGCATCGGGTTCATCGCCATGGTCGCGCTGTGGACTCTGTTCCTGGTCGTGCTGCCCTATCTCTACATGGTGGTGGAGAGCTTCCACCCGACCTTGCGGCCGGTGGAGCGGGGCGGCCCGCTCGACGTCCTGACCATCGAGCAGTACCAGTCGTTCCTCGTGGCGCATGGCGGCGAGGGGCTGAACACCGTCCACATCGGCGCCTTCATATTCTCGATCCTGGCGTCGATCGCGGTGACCGCCCTCAATTTCTGCATCTGCTACCCGCTCGCCTTCTACATGGCGCAGGCGGGGACGCCGCAGAAGGTGCGCCTGCTGATGCTGGCGCTGATCGTCCCGTATTGGGTGAACGAGATCCTGCGGGCGTTCTCGCTGCGTCTCCTGCTCGCCACCAAGGGCCTGATCAACAACATGATGGTCGCCGCCGGGCTCATCGACACGCCGGTCGATTTCCTGGGCCACAATGTCGGCCTCTATGTCGGCCTATCGTATGCGTACCTGCTGGTGATGATGTTCCCGCTCTACAACGCGATCGAAAGCCTGGACAAGAACCAGATCGAGGCGGCGCGTGATCTTGGCGCGCCCTGGTGGCGCATCCACAAGGACGTGGTGATCCCGTATGCCAAGCCCGGCATCGCCTCCGGCTGCACCATGGTGTTCATGCTATCGGCTGGATCGCTGGCGGCGCCGCAGTTCCTCGGCGGCCCACGCACGCTGTGGTTCACCTCGGTCATCTACAATTTCTTCTTCCAGAACTTCAACTGGGCGCGCGGCTCGGCCTATGCCTTCATCCTGCTCGCCGCCTGCATCGCCCTCGTCATGCTGATGCTGCGTCTCTTCAAGGTCTCGCTAGGGGAGACCATAAAATGAAGTCGGCATGGGTCATGAGGGCGATGATCGGGTTCTACATCCTGCTGTTCTTCGCCTACCTGTTCGGCCCGCTCATCGTCATGAGCATCACGGCGTTCAACTCGCCCAGCTATCCGCAAGCCTACCCGTTCGAATCCTTCACCCTCGACTGGTTCGTGAAGCTGTGGAACGACCGCAACATGATGGAGGGCCTGCAGAACTCCATCATCATCGGCATCGGCGTGGTGGCGATCTCGGTCCCGGCGGGGCTCGCAGCCTCGATCATCATGAGCCAGATCTATCACCGGGCGCGCGGGCTGTTCTATCTGGTGACGATCTCGCCGCTGCTGACGCCAGGGGTCATCATCGGCATCTCGACCGTGATCTTCTGGAAGGACGTGCTCAGCGTCACCGAGGTGACCAAGGCGATGTTCTACAAGGGCATCATCCTGGCCGTGCTCGGCCAGTCGAGCTTCGTCTCGGCCTATTGCCTGCTGATCTTCATGGCGCGCCTGACGCGCTTCGACCGGGCGCAGGAGGAGGCCGCCCTCGACCTCGGCGCCTCCTATCCGCAGGTGTTCTGGCACATCCTGCTGCCGTACATGAAGCCGGCGGTGGTCTCGGCGATCGTCATCGGGTTCCTGTCCTCGTTCGAGAACTACAACACCACCACCTTCGCCATCCTCGCCGACAAGACCCTGGTGACCGTGCTGGCCGGCCAGGTGCGGCAGGGCACGACGCCGGCCCTCTCGGCGCTCGCCGTCATCATCATCAGCATCTCGCTCATCGGGGCGATCACCTTCGAGGTCCTGAAGCGCCGCGAGCAGGCCCGCGCCGACGCCGCCCAGCGCCGCGCCAAGGTCGCCGAACGGGCCGAGGTCGAGGCCGCCCCGCTGCCCGCGCCATCCTCCGCCTGATCCCCATCGCTGAAGCTTCGGCGCGCGTTGTTCGCGCCAGCCCTGGCCTCCGAGCCTTTGGCGAAGGAGGCTGAGCCGGTTGATTGCGGGATTCTGACCCTATTGGCACCACCCGCCCGCCCGTAGCATGGCCGCATCGCCTGCCACCGATGGATCAGGATCCCATGCAATACGCCGCGAATACCCTCGAAAACCACTGGATGCCCTTCACCTCCAACCGCGACTTCAAGGCCGACCCGCGCCTGATGGTCAAGGCCAAGGGCATGCACTACTGGAATCATCACGGCGACAAGCTGATCGATGCATCGTCCGGTCTGTTCTGCTGTGCTGCCGGCCATGGCCGCACCGAGATCACCGAGGCGGTGCACGCGGCGATGAAGGAGATCGACTACACGCCGCATTTCCAGCTCGGCCACCCGGCCTCGTTCGAGCTGGCGCGCAAGGTCGCCAAGATCACGCCCGGCGATCTGGACTACGTGTTCTTCTGCAACTCCGGATCGGAAGCGGTCGACACCGCGCTCAAGATCGCGATGGCCTATCACACCGCGAAAGGCGAGGGGCAGCGGACCCGCTTCGTCAGCCGCGAGCGCGCCTATCACGGCGTCAATATCGGGGGCGTCTCCTTGAGCGGCATGGTGCGCAATCGCGAGGCCTTCGGTGCGGTGATGCCCGGCGTCGCCTTCATGCGCCACACCTGGTCGCCGGACGCGCGCTTCACCCGCGGCCAGCCGGAGAAGGGCGCCGAGCTTGCGGACGACCTGCAGCGCCTGGTGGACCTGTGCGGGCCAAAGTCGATCGCCGCCTGCTTCGTGGAACCGATCGCCGGCTCGACCGGCGTGCTCCTGCCGCCTAAGGGGTATCTCGAGCGCCTGCGGCAGATCTGCGACAGGCACGGCATCCTCCTGGTGTTCGACGAGGTGATCTGCGGCTTCGGGCGCACCGGCAAGGCGTTCGCCGCGCAAAGCTTCAACGTCATGCCCGACATGATCACCATGGCCAAGGCTCTGACCAATGGCGCCCTGCCGATGGCCGCTGTCGCGGTCAGCGAGAGGATTTATCACACCATCACGAGCGCTGCGCTTGACGGCGCTGTGGAATTCTTCCACGGCTACACCTATTCGGCCCATCCGGCCGCGTGCGCCGCCGGCATCGCTGCGCTCGATATCTACGAGCGCGAAGGCCTGTTCGAGCGAGCGGCGGAGATGTCGGGCTATTTCCTCGACCGCATGTTCGACCTCAAGGGCATCAAGGCGGTGACCGACATCCGCGGCTTCGGCATGCTGGCGGGCATCGACCTGGCGCCGGCGGAACGCCCCGGCGCGCGCGGCTATGACGCCACCAAGCGGCTGTTCAAGCGCGGCCTGCACATCAAGTTCACCGGAGATTCCGGCATCTGCGCCCCCGCCTTGGTCGCCGAGAAGCGCGATATTGACGAAATCTGCGCTATCTTCCGCGAGGTCTTTTCCGAATACTGACGCCAGGATTCGGACAGGGCCGAATCGCCGTTTGTGGGAGGGGGCTGCGGCCCGGCCATGTCAGACCGCCGCTATATTGCGGAGCCGCAGCCGGCGCCCAAGCCGCGCGCCGGCGAGCAGGCCATCGACTATTCGCCAATCGTGCACGACCAGGTCGCGACCACGACCTGCTACATGTGCGCCTGCCGCTGCGGCATCAAGGTGCACCTGCAGGACGGCCGCATCCGCTACATCGAAGGCAACCGCGACCACCCGGTGAACAAGGGCGTCCTGTGCGCCAAGGGCTCGGCCGGGATCATGACGCACTATTCGCCGGCGCGGCTGCGCAAGCCGCTGAAGCGCGTGGGCGAGCGCGGGAGGGCTGAGTTCCAGGAGATCGAGTGGGACGAGGCGCTGAAGCTCGCTGCCGAGTGGCTCGGCCGGATCCGCGCCACCGATCCCAGGAGACTCGCCTTCTTCACCGGCCGCGACCAGAGCCAGGCCCTGACCGGCTGGTGGGCGGCGCAGTTCGGCACGCCGAACTATGCGGCGCACGGCGGCTTCTGCTCGGTCAACATGGCGGCCGCCGGGCTCTACACCATCGGCGGCTCGTTCTGGGAGTTCGGCGAGCCGGACTGGGAGCGCACGCGCTATTTCCTGATGTTCGGCGTCGCCGAGGATCACGGCAGCAACCCGATCAAGATCGGCCTGGGGCAGATCAAGAACCGCCCGGCGGACAATCGCGCCAAGTTCGTCTCGGTCAATCCGGTGCGTACCGGATACTCGGCGATCGCCGACGAATGGATCGGCATCACCCCCGGCACCGACGGTTTGTTCGTGCTGGCGATCGTGCACGAGCTCTTGAAGGCCGACCGCATCGATCTCGACTTCCTGGTGCGCTACACCAACGCGCCCTGGCTGGTGGTGGATGCGCCGGGCACCGCGGGCCACGGGCTGTTCGCGCGCGACGGCGCGGGCAATCCGCTGTGCGCCGATTCCGCCGGCGCCATCCACAACGCGCTCGAGGCCGGCTTTTCGCCGCGCCTGATCGGCACGTTGACCCTGCCGGATGGCCGCAAGGCCCACACGGTGTTCGAGCTGATGGCATCGCGCTATCTCGACGAAACTTATGCGCCGGAGGAGGTGGCCGAACGCTGCGGCGTGCCGGCGCCGACCATCAAGCGCATCGCCGCGGAGCTGGCCGAGGCGGCCTTCGACCAGGCGATCGAGATTCCGGTCGGCTGGGTCGACTGGGCGGGGCGCTACCACGACAAGATCATCGGCCGGCCGGTCTCGATGCACGCCATGCGCGGCGTCAGCGCGCACTCCAACGGCTTCCAGACCTGCCGCGCGATCCACCTGCTGCAGATGCTCTTGGGCTCGATCGATTGCCCCGGCGGCTTCCGCTACAAGCCGCCGTTCCCGAAAGCCGCGCCGCCGCAAGCCAAGCCCGCCGCGCAGGTCGGGCCGATGCACGCGCTGCACGGCATGCCCCTCGGATTCCCGATGGCGCCGGAGGACCTGCTGCTGGAGATCGACGGCACGCCGCATCGCATCGACAAGGCGTTCTCTTGGGAAGCGCCGCTCGCCGTGCACGGCCTGATGCACATGGTGATCCGCAACGCCTGGGCCTGCGATCCGTACCCGATCGACACGCTGTTCTTCTACATGGCGAACATGGCGTGGAACTCGGCGATGAACGCGCCCGACGCCATGCGCATGATGGCCGACAAGGATGAAAGCGGCCGCTACAGGATCCCGCACATCATCTATGCCGACGCGTATTTCTCCGAGATGGTGGCGTACGCCGACCTGGTGTTGCCGGACACGACGTACCTGGAGCGCTGGGACTGCATCTCGCTGCTCGACCGGCCGATCAGCGATCCCGACGCGGCGGCGGATGCGATCCGCCATCCGGTCATCCAGCCCGACCGCGACGTGCGTCCGTTCCAGGATGTGCTGCTGGAGCTCGGCGCGCGGCTGAAGCTGCCGGGCATGATCGATGGCCACGGCAAGGCGCTCTATCCGGGCGGGCTCAAGGACTACATCGTCTGGCACGAGCGGCGGCCCGGCATCGGCATGCTGTCCGGCTGGCGCGGCCACGAGGAAGACAAGCAGGGCATGGGCGAGCCGAACCGGCGCCAGCTCGACCGCTATATAGAGAACGGCTGCTTCTGGCGCGGCGAGATTCCCGAGAAGGCGCGCTTCTATCGCTTCGCCAACCGCGACTTCTTCGACTGGGCGATTCCGCGCGGCTTCCTGGATAAGCCGCAGCAGATCGTGCTGCAGCTCTATTCCGAGCCGCTGCGCAGATTCCAGCTGGCGGCGGAAGGGCATGGCCCGCGCCAGCCGCCGGAGCATCTGCGCGCGCGCGTGCTGCAGGGCTTCGACCCGTTGCCGAGCTGGTATGCGCCGTTCGGGGCGGCGATGGACAGCGAAGGCTACACGCTGCACGCCATCACCCAGCGCCCGATGCACATGTACCACTCCTGGGGATCGCAGAATGCGTGGCTGCGCCAGATCCAGGCGCGCAATCCCCTGTTCATTGCGCGCAAGCTGGGCGAGCGCCTCGGCCTCGCCGACGGCGACTGGGTGTGGATCGAAAGCCCGCATGGCCAGGTGAAGGCCGAGATCAAGCTGATGGAAGGCGTGAACCAGGACACGGTCTGGACCTGGAACGCCATCGGCAAGCGCGCCGGCGCCTGGAATCTCTCGCCGACGGCGCCGGAATCGTCGAAGGGCTTCCTGCTCAACCACGTGATCTCGGAACTGCTGCCGCCACAAGCGGACGGCCACCGCTACGCCAACATCGACCCGGTCACTGGCCAAGCCGCGTGGTACGATCTCCAGGTCCGCCTCCGGAAATGCGCGCCGGAAGAAGCGGGCGAGACCGCGCCGACCTTCGATCCGCTCCACACGGCGCTGCCGAAGGCGGAGGGCGATCTCGCATACGGCGCCGAGTTCCGCGCGAAACGAGGCCGCGCATGACCTCGTTGCCAGCCCACGCCTCGGAGCGCAAGCTCGGGCTCGTCATTGACCTCGACATCTGCGTCGGTTGTCACGCTTGCGCCGTGAACTGCAAGGAATGGAACAGCGGCGGCCACATGGCGCCGCTGACCGACTACGAGGCCTGGGGCGATTCGCCCTCGGGCGTGTGGTTCAACCGCATCCACAGCTTCGAAGCGGGCGAGGGCGCGAACGGCCGCACCGTGCATTTCCCGCGCTCGTGCCTGCATTGCGAGCAGCCGGCGTGCGTGACGGTGTGCCCGACCGGCGCTTCCTTCAAGCGCGCCGAGGATGGCATCGTGCTGGTGAACGAGGATCTCTGCATCGGCTGCAAGCTGTGCTCCTGGGCCTGCCCGTACGGCGCGCGCGAGTTCGACGAGCATGTCGGCGTGATGAAGAAATGCACGCTCTGCATCGACCGCATCTACAACGACAAGCTGGAGGAGGTGGAGCGCGTGCCGGCCTGTGTCTCGACCTGCCCGGTCGGTGCACGCCATTTCGGCGACCTCGGCGACCCGAAGTCGGAGGTGTCGAAGCTGGTGGCGGAACGCGGCGGCTATGACCTGATGCCGGAGCTCGGCTACAAGCCCACCAACAAATACCTCCCGCCGCGCAAGGACCGCGCCCAAGCCGGCTGCACCGGCACGCCGGCCAAGCCGTTGTCTGAGGCACCGACAGACAGCACCGGCAATCGGTTGCTGCGCTGGCTCGACCGCGCGCTGTCGCGGTGACGTTCGTGAGCGCGCAAATCCAACCACCACTGGGTGACTCCCTTCCCCCCACCGTGGGGGAAGGTTGCGAAGCCTTAGCGAACGAAGTGAGCTTAGGCGCAGCTGGATGGGGGGGCGCCGCCGCACGAGCGTCGGAGATAGAGCACCCGGCACCGCGGGCACTGTCTATCTTGCCAAGCAATCCACGATCATGCGGCGGCACCCCCCATCCCAGCCTTCCCCCACAAGGGGGGAAGGGGCTTCTTCTTTAGGGGGCAGAGGGAATGCACCCCGCGCTTTCCGTCATCCTGTTCACCACCGCATCCGGCGGCGGCTATGCGATGCTGGCGCTGCTGGGGCTGTTCGGCGCGGGCGGGGCGCTGTCGCCTGACCCGCTCTCCGGCTGGATCGCGTTCGTGTGGTCACTCGGCATGGTGACGTTCGGGCTCGTCTCCTCCACGGTGCATCTCTCGCACCCCGAACGGGCGTGGCGCGCCTTCTCGCAGTGGCGCTCGTCCTGGCTGTCGCGCGAAGGCGTGCTGGCGGTCTTCACGTTCTTGCCAGCTGGGATCTACGCGATCGGCTGGCTGTTCTTTGGCCAGATCTGGCGCTGGGCCGGCGCGCTGCTCAGCATGAGCGCGATTGCGACCCTGTGTGCGACCGCGATGATCTATGCCAGCCTGAAGCCGATCCGCGCATGGCACAACTTGTGGACCCTGCCCGGCTATCTCGCGCTGGGCCTTGCCAGCGGCGCGCTCTGGTTCACGCTGTGGGCGGAGGTGATGCCGGCGGTCGAGAAGCCGGCCTACGATTTCGCCGGCATCGGCCTGCTGCTGGCCGCCGCGATCAAGCTCGGCTACTGGCACTTCCTCGATGCCGGCGCGCATGCCGCGACCGCGGAAAGCGCCACCGGCCTCGGCGCCTTCGGCAAGGTGCGCCTGCTGGCCGCGCCGCACACCGAGGAGAACTACCTGCTGAAGGAGATGGGCTTCCGCATCGCCCGCAAGCATGCGGTGAAGCTGCGCCGTATCGCGCTCGTCGCCGGCTTCCTGCTGCCGCTCGCAGCAGTGATCGCCGCGCTCCTGACGCCGCACCTGGTCGCCATCATCCTGCTGGCGCTCGCGATCGTCCTCAATGCCATCGGCACCGTGACCGAACGCTGGCTGTTCTTCGCCGAAGCAAAGCACACGGTGACGCTCTACTACGGGGCAGAACGGACGTGAGAGTCAGAAATCAGGTATCAGGGATCAGAGGTCAGGGATCAGATGAAAGCCTTCTGATCCCTGATTCCTGATACCTGATTCCTGACTACCGCGCCGGCTCGACCTTGAGGATCGCGCCGTCGACGCCCGTCACCTTGACCTGCGTGCCGGCTGGCAGGTCGCCGCCTTCGACGCGCCACATGGTGTCGTCGATCCTGGCCTTGCCGCGGCCGTTCTGGATCGGCTCGGCGAGCACGGCAGTGCGGCCGATCATCTGCTCGCCGCGACGGTTGAGCGTGGCGGCGGGATCGTCCTTCCTCCCGTTCCTCTTGAGATAGCTGCGCCAGAAGACGACGCTGGCCACCGCGAGGACGGCGAAGATCAGCGCCTCGATCTGCCAGCCCATGCCGGGAATGAACAGCGCGCTGAGTCCGGTGAGCGCAGCCGCCGCGCCCAGCCATATGAAGAAGACGCCCGGCGCGAGGATCTCGACCGCCGCGAACACGGCCGCGAGGATCCACCAATGCCAGAACTGCAGGTTATCGAGCCAGGCGAGGATATCCATCTGACCCTCCGCTCACATCAGGTGCGCGGCTGCTGCCACGGCCCGGCGCCGCCGGCCGCGGCGCCGTTGCCGCCGGTGCGGTTCTGCATGGCGTCCTTGGCGAGCTCGGCGATGCCGCCCAGCGCGCCGATCACGTTGGCGGCGTCGAGCGGGATCATGATGACCTTCTGGTTGGGTGCGCTCGCCACGTCCTTCAGCGCGTCGACATATTTGGTGCCGAGGAAGTAGTTGACTGCCTGCACGCTGCCCTTCGCGATGGCGTCGCTGACCATCGCGGTCGCCTTGGCCTCCGCCTCGGCTTGCCGCTCGCGGGCTTCGGCCGCGCGGAACGCCGCTTCGCGCTGGCCTTCGGCTTCCAGGATGGCGGACTGCTTCTCGCCTTCGGCGCGCAGGATCGCCGCGGCGCGGTGGCCTTCGGCTTCCAGGATCTGCGCGCGCTTCTCTCGCTCGGCCTTCATCTGGCGCGCCATCGAATCCACCAGGTCGCGCGGCGGCGAGATGTCGCGGATCTCGATGCGCGTTACCTTGATGCCCCAGGGCTGGGTCGCATCGTCGACCACGTGCAGCAGCTGGGCGTTGATCTTGTCGCGCTGCGACAGCAGCTCGTCGAGATCCATGGAGCCCATGACGGTGCGCACGTTGGTCATGGTGAGGTTGAGGACTGCGTTCTCCAGGTTGTTCACCTCGTACGCCGCCTTGGCCGCGTCCAGCACCTGGTAGAACACCACGCCGTCGACCGACACCATGGCGTTGTCCTTGGTGATGACTTCCTGGGTCGGCACCTCCAGCACCGATTCCATCATGTTGATCTTGGCGCCGATGCGATCGATGAACGGCACGATGAAGCCGAGGCCGGGCCGCAGCGAGCCGGTGTAGCGGCCGAACCGCTCGACCGTCCATTCGTGGCCCTGCGGCACCGACTTGACCGCCATGATCACGAACAGCAGGACGACGATGACGATCGCGATGACGAAGATGGTGAACGGAGTAACGACCGCTTCCAAGGGACCCTCCTCCCCGACGGGCCTTGATCTCGAGGCCCTAAGCCGAACGATGCGCTCCGAACAATCGGAGTATTTGTGTTTCGTCTTGGTTAATTCAAGCGCGCCACCGCCGCGGATTCGGGAATTTCCGTGATGTTTCCGCTGCTTGGGCCGATCTCGACGTCCCGGATGGCGGCCGCCTTCTGGGCGATCTTGTCGGTCGAAATGCCGACTTGGCGCATGTCCTCTTCCGCCTGGTGGAAGTGCTTCTGCAGTTTGTCGACCCGGTCGCCCAAACGGTTCACGTCGAGCGCCAGCTCCCCGACTTTCCGCTGGATCAGGTGTGCCTGCTCGCGCATGCGCACGTCCTTGAGGACCGCGCGGATGGTGGTGAGCGTCGCCATCAAGGTGGTGGGCGAGACGATCCACACCCGCGCCCTGCCGGCTTCCTCGACCAGGTTCGGGAAGCTGGCATGCAGCTCGGCATAGACCGCTTCCGACGGCAGGAACATGAGGGCCGAATCGGCGGTTTCGCCCGGCACGATGTATTTCTCGGCGATGGCCCGGATGTGCAGCCGGATCGCGGTGGTGAAGTCGCGCCGCGCCTGGGTCATCGTCAGCTCGTCCTTGGCCTCGCGCAGCGCGCGATAGGATTCCAGCGGGAACTTGGCGTCGATGCCGATGGCGCCCGGCGGGTTGGGCAGGGTCAGCAGGCAGTCGACGCGCTTGCCGCCCAGCTGCGCCTGGAACACGTAGCTCTGCGCCGGCAGCGAGGTCTGCACGATGTCGGCAAGCTGCACTTCGCCAAAGGCGCCGCGCGCCTGCTTGTTGGAGAGCACGTTCTGCAGGTCGACCACTTGGCTCGACAACTCGGCGATGTTCTTCTGCGCGGCGTCGATCACCGCCAGCCGCTCGCGCAGCTCGGTCAGGGTCTGCCCCGCCTGCTCGGCATTGGATTGCAGCGTCTGGCCGACGCGGTCCTGGAGCGAGTTGAGGCGCTCGTCGAGCTTGGTGGCCAGGGCGCGCTCCTGGGCCTGCAGGCGCTCGGACAAGGCGTTCTGCGAGGCCGCCTGCTGGGCCGCCAGCTGCTCCAGCCGCCCAGCCAGCTGGCTCGCGCCGGCGTCGGTCCCGCGCCTGCCGAATGCCAGGATTGCGAGCGCGAGGCTCGCGAGTCCGATTGCCGCCCAAACCGCAATATCTTGAAGTTCCATGGCTTTTTGCCCTCGACTCGGATGCGGCACAGGCCGCCCTCGCTTGACGATACAGCGGCGAAACCCTAGGTAAAGCGCCGAAGGAGAAACCATGGCCCTGCTGCCCATCCTGACCGCGCCCGACCCGCGCCTGAAGAAGATCTCGGCACCCGTCAATCAGGTGGATGCGAGCGTGCGCAAGCTCATGGACGACATGCTGGAGACCATGTACCAGGCGCCCGGCATCGGCCTCGCCGCGCCGCAAGTCGGCGTGCTGAAGCGCGTCATCGTGCTCGACATCGCGCGCGAGGGCGAGGACCCGCAGCCCCTGCGCCTTGCCAATCCCGAAGTGGTCTGGGTCTCGGACGAGGACGTGACCTACAACGAGGGCTGCCTCAGCGTGCCGGAGCACTATGCCGACGTGGCGCGTCCAAGGGCCTGCCGCGTGAAATACCTCGACCACGAGAACAAGGCGCAGGAGATCGCGGCGGAAGGGCTGCTCGCCACCTGCCTCCAGCACGAGATCGACCATCTCGACGGCGTGCTGTTCATCGACCACCTCACCTCGCTCAAGCGCAACATCATCCTGCGCAAGCTGCTGAAGGCGAAAAAGGCCGCAGCCGACGCCGCCATGTGAGCGCGGACGGATGGGGGCGCTCCGCATCGTCTTCATGGGAACACCGGCCTTCGCGGCGGTGGCGCTGAAGACCATCGTCGATGCCGGCCACGACGTGGTCTCTGCCTACAGCCAACCGGCACGGCCCAAGGGACGCGGCCTTGATCTGCAGAAATCGACAGTGCACATCCTGGCCGAGGAGCGTGGCATCGCCGTGCGCACGCCCGCATCGCTGAAGAACACCGAGGAGGCGGCTGCCTTTGCGGCCTTCAAGCCGGACGTTGCCGTGGTCGCGGCCTACGGCCTCATCCTGCCCAAGGCGATCCTGCAGGCGCCGCGCCATGGCTGCCTCAACATCCACGCATCGCTCTTGCCGCGCTGGCGCGGTGCGGCGCCGATCCAGCGCGCCATCATGGCGGGCGACACCGAAACCGGCGTCACCATCATGCAGATGGAAGAGGGGCTGGATACCGGCCCGATGCTGCTCAAAGAGGCGCTGCCGATCGGAGCGGAGACCAATGCCGGGATCTTGCACGATGAGCTGGCGGACCTCGGCGCGCGCCTGATCCGCGAAGCGCTCGATCGCTTGCCGGAGGGGCTGCCGCCGGTGCCGCAGCCCGCAGACGGCGTGACCTACGCCGCCAAGATCACCAAGGAGGAATGCCGCATCGACTGGCGGCGCAGCGCGGCGGAGCTCGACCGCCAGGTCCGCGGCCTCTCGCCGGCGCCCGGTGCATTCACGGCGATCAAAGGCGAGCGCCTGACCGTCCTGGCTGCCGATATGCTGGCACAGTCCGGCGCGCCCGGCACAATTCTCGATGACCGGCTGACTATCGCCTGCGGCAAGGGTGCCTTGCGTCCGACGCTGGTGAAGCGCGCCGGCAAGCGCGCCATGAGCGCCGAGGAACTGCTGCGTGGCTTCGCGGTTCCGAAAGGGAGCCAAGCCTCGTGACCCGCTTCAAGCTAACGCTGGAGTATGACGGCGTGGCGTTCGTCGGCTGGCAGCGCCAGGACAACGGCATGTCGGTGCAGCAGGCGCTGGAGGAAGCGGTCTACAAGACCTGTGCCGAGACCGTGACGGCGCACGCCGCCGGGCGCACCGATGCGGGCGTGCACGCGACCGGGCAGGTCGCGCACATCGATGTCGGGAAGGAGTTCACGCCGGACAAGCTGCAGGCCGCGCTCAACTTCCACCTCAAGCCCTGGCCGGTCGCGATCGTCGCGATGGAGATCGCGCCGGCGGATTTCCACGCGCGTTTCAGCGCCACGGGGCGCGCCTATCTCTATCGCATCATCAACCGCCGCCCGCCGCTCACCATCGAGGAAGGACGGGCCTGGCTGGTGAATGCGCCGCTCGACGCCGCCGCGATGCACGATGCGGCGCAGGTGCTGGTCGGCAAGCACGATTTCTCCACCTTCCGCGCCAGCCTGTGCCAGGCGCAATCGCCGGTGAAGACGCTGACCCGGCTCAGCGTCTCGCGCGCCGGCGAGAAGGTCGACATCGTCGCCGAGGCGCGCTCGTTCCTCCATCACCAGGTACGCAACATGGTCGGCACGCTGCGGCTGGTCGGCGAGGGCAAGTGGACCCGGGACGACGTGCGCAGCGCGCTCGAGGCGCGCGACCGCACCAAGGGCGGGCCGACGGCGCCGCCGCAGGGGCTGTACCTGACTGGCGTCAAGTACGATCCGCTGCCCTAGTAGCGATGCTTGCTGGGGCACGGCATTCGCATATGACGAAGTGCACTGAAATCTCCTCCCCCAGCATGGGGGAGGATCAAGGAGGGGAAGCCGCGTTTCGTGTGAGACAGTCATCGCTCGCTTCCCCCACCCCAACCCGCCCCCACGTTGGGGGCGGGGAATGATGCTCAGGTGTCCATATGCCCTGTTGACTAGGGGAAAGAGACGCTGCCGACCAGCAGGAAGATTGGAAACACGATGTGGTGCATGAGCACGTAGTCGACAACGCTTGCCACCGCCGCCTGCCAGATCGCGAGACGCAGCGCGTGCACCAGCAGGAACGCCTCCCACACCATCGTGACGACCAGCAGGAGGTTCTCGGGCACGGCCGCGATGTCCGCCGGCAGCCCGGCGATCTCCAGCAGCAGGAGCGGCAGGCCGGCCCCGACGCTGAGCACGCTCAGCCAGTTGTACATCGCGATGCAGCCGGGCACCTCGGCCTGGCGGCCGATCACGGGCGCGATCCAGGTGAGGATGACCGGCGGGAGCAGCCACACGAACGCGTAGTACACCAGCATCGAAAAGGTGAGCTGCGTGAGGTCGGTGGCGTGGGCCGGCAGGTCGGAATAGGCGACCGCCAGGACCATGTAGGGCAGCAGCGGCACGGCCAGCCAGAACGAGCGCAGCGCGCCGCGCGGCGAGCGGTCGAAGAATCGCGAGAAATCGGAATTGAATCGTGCCAGGCGCAACAGGCCGAGGATCGCGAGCTTGAACTCAGTCCAGCTTGGCATGGAAATAGGATTCGAGAATGCGTTCGTAGATGTCCGAAAGCCGGAGAATATCGGCGATTGCGACGTTCTCGTCCACCTTGTGCATGGTGGCGCCGGCAAGGCCGAATTCGATCACCGGGCAATAGTCCTTGATGAAGCGCGCATCGGAGGTCCCGCCGGTGGTCGACAGCTCCGGCGTCAGGCCGGTCACCGCCTGCACCGCCTGCGCCACGATCTCGCTCAACGGGCCCGGCGGCGTCACGAACGAGACACCGGAGCATTCGACGCGCAGCTCGTACGCGCCGCCGATTGTATCGAGACGGCGCCGCACCTCGGTTTCCAGGGTGGCCGGCGTGAAGCCGTCGTTGAAGCGGCTGTTGAAGCTGGCGCGTGCTTCCGCGGGGATGAGGTTGGTGGTCGGGTTGCCGACATCGATGGTCGAGACCTGCAACGTGCTCGGCTCGAAATGCGCGGTGCCGGGATCGAGCGGCGTCTCGGTCAGCGCGACGAGCATGCGCGCCAGGCGATGGGTCGGGTTGTCGGCGAGATGCGGATACGCGATGTGGCCCTGCACGCCTTTGACCGTCAGGTGGCCGGTCCACGAGCCGCGCCGGCCGATCTTGGCCATCTCGCCGAGGCGCTTGGGGTTCGTCGGCTCGCCGACCAGACAGGCATCGAACTTTTCGCCATTGGCCGCCAGCGCCTGCAGCATCGGCTTGGTGCCGTTGACGCTCGGCCCTTCCTCGTCGCCCGTGATCAGCAGTGAGATTGTGCCGGGGAAGTCGCCGTTGCGCTTGGCACTGAAGCGCGCGGCGGCGGCCGCGAACGCCGCAATCGCGCCCTTCATGTCGGCGGCGCCGCGCCCGTAGAGCCGCCCGTCGATGATCTCCGCCGCGAACGGATCGACGCTCCAGGCATCGCGCTTGCCGACCGGCACCACGTCGGAATGGCCGGCAAAGCTGACATGCCGGCCCGGCTGTTTGCCTTTGAGCTTGGCGTAGAGATTATCGATCCGCGCCGTCCCCGGCGCCTCGAACGGCATGCGCCGGCACGCAAAGCCGATCGGCGCCAGCGCGCGCGTCAGCGCATCCAACGCCCCCGCATCCGCCGGCGTCACGCTGGGGCAGCGGATCAAGGCTTGCGCGAGGGCAATGGGATCGATCATCGCAGCCAATGCGCGACCATCGAAAGCATCGATGAAAACCCCTTCCCCCCTTGTGGGGGAAGGTTGGGATGGGGGGTGATGCAGCGCTGGAATGCTTCAGAATTGATCGCTTCTGCGAATGCCAATCGTGCGGCGGCGCCCCCCCACCCAGCTTCGCCTAAGCTCACTTCGTTCGCTAAGGCTCCGCAACCCTCCCCCACGAGTGGGGAGGGGGAGTCCTTATGAGCTTGGTGAATCGGCGGCTGCACGAACGCTCGCTAGTCCCGCAGCAGCTCGTTGATCGAGGTCTTCGCCCGCGTCTTTTCGTCGACACGCTTCACGATCACCGCGCAATAGAGGCTGGGGCCGGGTTCGTTGTTGGGGAATGCCTTGCCCGGCAGCGCGCCGGAGACGACGACGGAATAGGGCGGCACCTTGCCGTAATGAACCTCGCCGCTGGCGCGGTCGATGACCTTGGTGGAGGCGCCGATGAAGACGCCCATGGAGATGACGGACCCTTCGCCGACCACCACGCCCTCGACCACTTCCGAGCGCGCGCCGATGAAGCAGTTGTCCTCGATGATGACCGGTCCGGCCTGGATCGGCTCCAGCACGCCGCCGATCCCGACGCCGCCGGAGATGTGGCAGTTCTTGCCGATCTGCGCGCACGAGCCGATGGTGACCCAGGTATCGACCATGGTGCCGCTGTCGACGTAGGCGCCGACGTTGAGGAAGCTCGGCATCAGGATGGCGCCCGGCGCGACGTAGGCGCTGCGCCGCACGATGCAGTTGGGCACTGCGCGGAAGCCGGCGGCGCGGAACCTCTCTTCATCCCAGCCGGCGAACTTCGACGGCACCTTGTCGTACCAGGCCGCTTCGCCGAAATGCGGATAGGTGCCGCCGCCGGTGATCAGCTCCGAATCGACCAGCCGGAACGACAGCAGCACGGCCTTCTTGAGCCACTGGTTGGTTTCCCACTTGCCATCCCGTTTCTCGGCGACCCGGAACTGGCCGCGGTCCAGGCCATCGAGCGCGGCGTGCACCGAGTCCAGCACGGGTCCCGCGGTCTCGGCGTTGATGTCAGCGCGCCGCTCCCACGCCGCGTCGATGGTCGTCTGCAGTTCCGTGATGTTCATGCCCTCGTTCCGTCCTCGTTCAATGCGTGAAGCCAGTCCGCCAGGTTCTCGGCGACGTGGTGGATGTAGCGGGTCTCCTCGGGCGGCTGCGCCCAGGAGACGTCGGTCTTCACCCATACCGTGGTCATGCCGAGCTCCGCCGCCGGCGCCAGGTTGCGCGGCATATCGTCCAGCATGATGGCGCGAGCGGGATCGATGCCGTGGCGCGCGATCAGGGCGCGATAGGCCGCGATGTCGGGCTTGGGCACGAAGGCGGCCTCGGCGATGTCGAACACCGTTTCGAAATGCCGCGCGACCCCAAGGCGCCCCATCACGTTCTGGGCGTGGCGCACCGAGCCGTTGGTGTAGATGAGCTTGCGCCCCGGCAGGCGCTCCAGCGCCTGGTCCAGCCGCTCGTCCGAGAGGACCGGCGTCAGGTCGATCTGGTGCACGAACTCCAGGAAGTCTTGAGGTCTCACGCCATGATGGATCATGAGGCCGTTGAGGGTGGTCTGGTGATCGCGGAAATACTGCTTCTGCAGGACGCGAGCCGCCTCGGGCTCGAGGCTCAGCAGCTGCTGCACGAATTCCCCGATCCGGCGCTCGACCTGGTCGAACAGGCGGCAGGACGCCGGATACAGCGTGTTATCCAGGTCGAAGATCCAGCACTGGGCGTCTTGTGGCCGCATAAGACAAAAATCATGTTCCGGGGGGCGAAGACGGCCGGCACGTTACGGATGCCCGCCCCCCAGCGCAAGAGTTGGAGCGACGCTTAACCGCGTATTAAGGCCGAGGTTTCAGGGTGGCCAACATGGCCCGGTCTGTCTCCAGCCCACCCCTCGATCCGTCCGCTCCGGCATCATCGGGAGCCGGACAAGGCGCGGCGGACCTCGACAATACCCTCCGGGCGGCCCTGATCGAATCCCGCCAACGCATGAAGGAGCTGCTGGAGCTCTCCTGCGACTTCGCGTGGGAGACCGACGCCAACGGCTGTTTCAGCTTCGTCACCGCCGGCGGTGCACTCGGCCGCGAGACCCTGGATCTGCTCGGCACCGATCCCGCCGACCTCATGCTGTCGGCGGAAGACGGTCGGCACTTCCAGGCCGACTCGCCGCCCGAAGGCCTGGTGGTCTGGGCCGCCGGCAAGGACGGCGCGCCGCGCTGCCTGCACTTGAAGGCGCGGGCGATCTTCGACGAGCACGGCCAGTTTCACTGCGTGCGCGGCACCTGCCGCGACGTTACCGAGGAGCAGGATCGCGACGTGGCGCTGGCCGCGGCGCGCCATCGCGAGCGCTCGCTGATCCAGCTGTTCCGCACGCTGCGGCAGGCCGGCGACCCGAAGGCCGCGATGGACATGGGCGTGGCGACGGCGGCGCAGGCGACAGGCGCCGCGGGCGCGACCTTGTCGGGCGTCGCCGACGGCGAGCCCGGCGTCGCGCTGGCCCAGTTCGGCGTGCCGGTGGCCGCGGTGGGAAAG
>JADMIO011200156.1_pt1 | contig 30209 bp, 41 predicted proteins | sample 8958161 | NCBI WGS metagenome assembly JADMIO01 (sample SAMN16585339, study PRJNA669376) | soil metagenome | isolation source: Crop rotation soil | place: USA: Cullars Rotation, Alabama | collected 2011 | reverse complement strand
GCCGCGACTTCAAGTCACGTGAATTCCAAGCTTCGGATCCCACTGTGCTGGAAAGGGCGATAGTGAGAAGGCGAAGCGGCTTAGAATGTTATTTGAGATGGAATAGAGCACCTCAGTGGTAGGCGAAGACAGCAACAGAACCAGTCATTGCAACCGACGGCCTACGCTCCGTTCGTTCCTCCCTCTACGACTGCGGCTGAATTCCGCGTTCGGCGGCTTGCTCGCGGCTTACTCGGCACTGACTATACCGGAGGACAGGACCGATGCTGGACTATGACCGCTGGGTTAAACGTGCAAAGGCGTTTGTAGTCGGGCTTCCTGGATTTGCGGGGCTGGCGCCTTTAGCCGAAGACTCGGATGAAATGTCTGTGTGTGCGTCTGTCGCGCGACCACTTACACCCGTAGAGCGCGACGCGTTAGAAGCGACGATGTCTGTCTCTTTCACTCCAAGTCTCGGTCGTTTCCTGACAACCGCGTCCAGTAAATGTCACCTATATTACCACTGGGCGGTGCCTGACAGTAAGAGCCAGAGCATCTACGACCTCTTGGGCTCAGAGGTCTCCGGCGAGGTCAACTTGTGTAATGCCTCGGAAATGCCGCGTTATCGGAAGGCTTGTCAATGGGCTTCACAAAACGTTGGATGGATCGGCGACCGCGCCCAAGAGCAGGCCACCGGGGCTAATGCGTTGCCCATTCTGGCGATCCGCGATGGCTGTTACCTCGCCTTAGACCTAACCGATAACGCAAATGAACCGCCAGTGATCCACTTGGGTTCGCCCGAAGGGCACTTCAAAGTAGCACGCAACTTCGACGAATTCTTATGGCATTGGGAGGGTCTGTGCTATATTGGACCAGAAGGCTGGACGATGACCGAGTTTCTTGACGAAAATCACTATCTTGACGCGTACACCGAGAAGGCTCAACGAGTGCGAGAATTCTTCGGCGTATCCAATTGGACATAGAGCAGCAGACCACAAGACAAACTGTCGAACCGTACGCAGCAACAGACGTGCTACGGCCTCCGTTCGTGCCTCACTGCGGCCTCCGCGCGCCGCTGAGATTGGCGTTCGCTTGCTGCGCGTGGGGTTGCTGCGTGGCCTACCGCCATTTGATAAAATGCAGCATGGCAGGAGGTCGAAATGGCAACGCAAGCGCAAGTTCAGTACGTGTCCGACGCAGAGGGCGAACCGGTTGGGGTCATCGTGCCTATCGAGCTCTGGCGGGAAATCGAGTCGGAGCGAGAGACGGCGTATCTCCTGAAGAGCCCAGCAATGAAGCAGAGGCTTCTGGCCGCCAAAGCCCGCACTGGAGGCATCACGCTTGAAGAAGCCCGTGCGCAGCTTGGAGTTTGACTCTGCCGCTTTTGAAGACTTAGCGTGGTGGGTTGACCACGATCGCAAGAAAGCTCTACGTCTTATCCGTTTGATCCAAGAAACTCAAGACAATCCGTTTGGTGGCATTTGCAAACCGGAACCCCTAAAGCACGAACTAGCTGGCTGCTGGTCAAAACGGATTGATGACGAGCACCGCCTGGTTTATCAAGTGATGGCCGACAGAATTCGGATTCTAGCCTGTCGCTATCATTACTAAAGTGGCTAGTCGCAAGCTGCTCACACCGGCCCAACAATTCGCTGCACCGGACGCGCTCCGGCCGTCGCTCGATCTTCCCTGCGGCCTCCGCCACGGCTTTCTTGAATCCGCGACGTGGTTTGCGTAATCTCAAGCTATGAAGCATCAGACACAGAAGTTTGGGACACTTTTGCTTTCGGGGTGGAGCAGACGGGCGTAGGGAACGGACTCTGTGCCGTTCCGGGGCCGCAGGCTCTCTAACCATTGGCGCTGACGCGCCCGGAACGGCACAGAGTCCGTTCCCTACGAAGCCCTTACTCTATCGGTTGTTATTCAACGCTTTTGCATAATCCCACGGTAGCGGCAGAGACAAGGGTAACCGCCAGCAGCACCAACCATAACACGCTGAGCCCCGTCTTGATTATAGCGTATTAATACGCTATAATAACCATGAGCAAACCGGTCCGCTTCCTCCACGCCGAGATCAAAACGCCGCCAATGAGTGAGACGGCGCGTGTTGAGACCGGGCGGCTGTTGCGGCTGCTCCAGGAGGGCAAGACGATTGCTCCACCGCAATCAGAGTTGATCCGCGAGATCGGGAGGCGGGTACACGAGCTGCGCGTCAACGATTTGCATGAGACCTGGCGCGTGATTTACCGCGTGGACCCCGATGCGATCGTGATCGCCGAGGTGTTTAGCAGGAAGACGCGTAGCCTGCCCCAGCACATCATCAAAGCATGCGCGAAGCGCTATCGGGAATACGGTTCCAGGTGAAAAGAGGTCATCATGGCACGGCAAGGCAACGGATACATTGAGATGGACGCAGCGGAGTTCGTGGACCTGCCGGACTTCTACAACACGGTGTGGGACGTGGAGCACGCGGTGCAGGACTTGGCGCGCGAGCTGCGCCTGGCGCAGGGTCTGACGCAGGCGCAGGTGGCGCAGCGGGTGGGCACCACGCAGAGCAATGTAGGGGCGGTCGAGAACCACAACCCGCGTTATGGCATAGAGCTGGCGTTAAAGGTCGCGTGCGCGCTCGGCGCCAGCCGCCAGCAACTCGGCGGCGCGATCGCGGGCCTCGATTCCACCGCGCCCCCTGCGCGCGTCGCGACCCGGTCGCCGGCGGCGCCGCGCCGGTCGCGCAAGACAAGCACGCGGGCGAAGGTGACGGCCTGATACCGCGGTTGATGTGGACAACGTGTGGCACCGATCAAACGCGTATCAGCTTCGGCATCCACTGAAACTCGAGCCGCACCCGCGGTCGCCGTCTACCGTATACTGAGTGTCATGTTAGAAGACGCCAAAGAATCTTTAGAGCGCATCCGCCAGGGACTGGCGGCAAAGGGTGAGAGTCTTTGACTTGCCCAAGCGACGTGCGCAGCTCCAAGAACTAGAAGCCCAGGCCAACGCCCCCGAGTTGTGGAACGACCCGGCGGCGGGGCAGGAACTCATGCGCCGCGTGGCGCAGACGCGGGCGGTCGTCGCACCTTTCGACGACCTGGAGGCGCGTAGCGCCGACCTGCTCGACCTCATCGAGTTGGCCCAGCTTGAATCGGACGCCGGGTTGGTCGCAGACATTGAGCGCGACACCGCCGCGGTGCAAAGCGCCTACGCCGACCTCGACCGCGCGCTGCTCTTCAACGGCGAGTACGACGCCAATAACGCGATCTTTTCGGTTAACGCCGGGGCCGGCGGCACCGAGGCGCAAGACTGGGCGCAGATGTTAGTGCGCGCCTACCTGCGTTGGGCGCAGAACCACGACTTCGAGGTCGAGGTGCTCGAAGAGTCGCCTGGCGAGGAAGCCGGGCTGAAGGGCTTCACCGCCATCTTCAAGGGCACCAACGCCTACGGCCATCTCAAGGCCGAGGCCGGCGTGCATCGGTTGGTGCGCATCTCTCCGTTCAACGCCGCCGGCAAGCGCATGACCTCGTTCGCCAGCGTGGACGTGGTGCCGGAAATCGCGACCGACCAGAAGGTCGAAATCAACCCCGACGACCTACGCATCGATGTGTTTCGCGCCAGTTCTGCCGGCGGCCAAAACGTGCAGAAGAACGAAACTGCGATTCGCATCGTGCACATCCCGACCGGCATCGTGGCGCAATGCCAGAACGAGCGCAGCCAGGGCCGCAACAAGGATGTGGCGATGCGCGTGCTGGAATCGCGCCTGTGGGAACGCCAGTGGCGCGAGCAGCAGGAAGAGATCGCCCGCGTGCGCGGAGAGATCAAGAGCAACGAGTGGGGCAGCCAGATTCGCAGCTACGTCTTCCAGCCCTACCAGATGGTCAAGGACCACCGCACCGGCCACGAAACCAGCGATGTCGCCGGCGTCATGAACGGCGATTTCGACGGCTTCATCATCGCGTACCTCGAAAGCCACGCCGGCGACAACAATGCGGCGTAATGATTTATTAGGAAGCCAGGAAACCAGGAAGTGGAGAGCACGTAAGCCAAAGCGTCCCTCTCTCCTTCTGCACTATGACGTGCTGGCATGCCTCCTCTCTTCCTGGCTTCCTGGCTTCCTAATTCCTATTTGCCGCTGCCTCCATGCGAGTCATCTCCAGCGTTAAGGACGACGCCTTCCGCGCGGCCGTGGCGCTGACGCGGCCAGCCGAACGGGCGGCGGCGCGGCAATATCTCGTCGAAGGCATCGGCTTTGTGCGCCAGGCGGTGGCGTCGCCGTCGCCAGTGCACGCGGTCTATGCGCTGGAAGCGGAAGCGACCGCGCTGGAGCCGCAGTGCACAGATCGCGACATTCCCCTCTACGTCATCGGCCCCGGCATGATGACGAAACTGTCCGGCACCAGCTACGAGACGGCCATTACGGCCGTGGCGATTGTCGCGCAACGTGTGATCGACGACACGGCGCTACCCGTCACGCCAGATACGATCCTGCTCGTTGGCGAACACATCCAGGATCCGCGTAACGTCGGCGTGCTGATTCGCACCGCCGAAGCCGCCGGCTGCGGTGCACTAATTCTCTCCGACGATTCGGCGGAGCCCTATACCCGTGCGGCGGTGCGTTCGACCACCGGCTCAGTGCTGCGCCTGCCGCTCTGCCTGCCGCCCGACCTGCCGTCGTGCCTGCGCCGGCTGCGCGAGCGCGGCTACAACGTCGTCGCGAGTTCGGCGCGCGCCCCACAGGTTGTCTACGACACCGACCTCAGCCGTGGTCCCCTGGCCCTTGTCGTCGGCAACGAGACGGCCGGCATCACCGACGCCGTGCGCGACGCCGCGTCCGGGTTCGTGGCGCTGCCCATGGCGCCGGACGGGGCATCGTCGCTGAACGTCACCGTCGCCGCGGGCGTGCTGCTCTATGAGGCACTGCGGCAGCGACGCGGTTAGTTCGCAGAAGCATACAATGGGGGCGGGCCTCCGTGCCCGCATAGGCATCAAGCTAAGCCTGTTCCGGCGCGACGCACCGCCCACCGCCCCGAATGAATTCGGGGTCTACCATTGAGCAAAACCCGCTGCGCGGGTTGGCCGCCACCGCCCCACCTCAACCTGGCAGGCGCCCTGGCTACCACGTTATGTTAGCGCTCAGGGTCCAACCCCGGAGGGGTTTTGCCTGTGGGTAGGCCCTGATTTTAATCAGGGTAGCCGCCGGCCGCGCGTTTAGCTTGCTGCCTATGCGGGCACGGAGGCCCGCCCCCACTAAGACCCGCCCACCGCCGCTATGGCCAATGTATAGCGTTAGAAGCAGCATCCCGTGCGGAGCACGGGCGCTACGCGGTATAACTCAAGGGGAAGATGAGCAAACGAATCCTGGTGGTGGACGACGATCCGGATATTATGCGGCTGGTGCAGATGGTGTTGCAGGATCACGACTACCATGTGACCACGGCTGGCGACGGTCAGGACGCGCTGGCCGCGGTCGCGGCAGGTGCGCCGGACCTGGTGATACTCGACGTGGAGATGCCGCACGTCGACGGCTTTGACGTGCTCCGCAAGCTGCGCCAGAAGGCGGCGACAGTACAGCTTCCCGTCATCATGCTGACGGGCCGCGACCAGCCGGCCGATATGTTCGAGGGCTGGCAAACCGGCGCCGACCTGTACCTCACCAAGCCCTTTGAGAGCGAGACCCTGCTGGACGCGGTGCGACGCGTGTTTGTGGCACAGAGCGGACTCTAAGTGGTGCGCAACCGTATGATGACAGCGGTTGGCACCCCGAGTAAAACGCGCAGTAAGCGCCACTGTCATCCTTTGCACGCTGAGTGGAGCACCGACTGCGCGATATCGCATTACTGTGTCATTTCGAGGACCCGGAACGCGCCTACGACGCGAAAAGTGGGTGACATGAACCGCGACGCCAGGGTTCCTGGGGCGTTGCCCCAGGCTAGCATGAGGCGCGCCTTCAGCGCTGAAAGCGCGTTTCATACTAGCCTGGGGCAACGCCCCAGGAACCACACGGTTCATTGGCAGCGGAGGGCCACGGGAGCCTCAGCGACCGCGGCCCGCAGTCGAGAAATCTTTGAACCGGGTCTTATACCATGCCCAAAGATTCCTCGACTCCGCCGTTGGCTCGCACCACTCGCCCCCGACTCCGCTCGGAATGACTCGACTCCTATATCCGTTCAAACTGTGAACATGCCAGTGCGGATCTGCGCGTTCACTATGCAAGTTCCGTAGTGGGCTACTTCGCGGCGCCGAGCAACTTCGCCGAGCCGAACGCGGGTGGTTCGGCCCAGGCGTTATCCGTCATGGCCCACCACGCCTTTTTACCGGCGCGCGTCGTCGGGGTGTCGGCGTCGTTGACTTGCACGTCGAGCCCGATCAAGGCGTCAGCAACGGCTGTGGAACTGAGCGTCGCGAATGGAAGCTTGATTTCCACGCGATAGCCAGTCGAGGTCTTGGCCTGGGCGAACGCGACCCCGTTGGTGGCGTTGTGTTTGGCCTCGATGGGTGTCGCTTCGCCCCAGGGAAAGACGAACTGGAAGTCGTCCTTGTCGTATTCCACGCTCTTGCTGTTGTCGCCATCCACGAAGACTTCGATGCTGTCCGAGTTGAACGGCTCGCCCGGCTTGTTGATGAGCGTGTCGTCCATCACATCCACCAACAAGTACAAATTGTCGCGGTCCCACAACGCTCGGTACTGACCGGACAAATCCACATCGGTGCCGACGGAACCGGTCACGACATGGGCGATGGGGTGCACTGCGGCGGCGGCCCAGGCGGCATCAACGGCGCCGTCGATGAGCGGTGCGGTTGCGGTCATGGCGATACGTGCAATATCGGGGGTGACGCTGGCCACCGCGGTATCGTGGCTGGTGCCGGCTTTGCCGGTGGCGGCCACCGTATAGTAATAGGCCGTGCCGTTGGTCAGGCCGGTATCGGTAAAGTGCGTGGTGGGCAGGCCAACGGCGATGGTCTTAAATGGGCCTGCGCCGCTGGTGCCGCGCTTGACGGTGTAGCGATTGGCGCCCGAAGCTGCGCTCCACGCGGCGGTCCAGGACAGCTCCGCTTGCGCGGCACCGGCGGCGGCAATCAGGTTGGTGGGCGGCGTGAGCGCGGTCGGAAGTAGCCCGGTGCCGGCCCCGTACAATGTCACGATGCTCTGGCCGGGCAGGCGCAGGCTGAGTTTATTGTCGATCGGTGTGGCATCCGGCTGCATGGCGAAGCTCTCCGCCGCGGAGGTGCGCCACACGCGATAATTGCCGATGTTCGGGTAGGCCGGCAGCGCCACGTTCACGCGCTGCGGTTCCGCCGCGGAATTGATCATCACGATGGTCAGGGTCTTGTTGGCGTCGTGCACGTAGGCACTGACCGTGAAAGTCTCGTTGTCGCCCGTCGCGCCGACGCGCACCGCGCCGGGACGGATATAGCGAAAGAAGTGCTTGGCCGCGCAGTACTTGCGCGCGCTCTTATCGGAGCCCGCGGTGAGGGCGAACGCGGACGGTTTAGCTTCGATGGTCTGCCAGTACAACCACGCATTGCAGTTGCCGTAGGCAAGTGCCTGGTTGCAGCTAACGCCGACCAGGGTGGCATCCGGCCAGCCGGTGCCTTCGCCGGAAGTCTCGGTCTGCCATACTTCCTTATCAAACCCCTGCAGCCGATAGCGCAGCAGCGACCAACTGGCGCGGCTCCCGCCCGCGGCGATGCCACCGCCGGCGTAGCCGTGCACGTTGAACAGGTCGAGCGATGAGGGTGTGTCTGCATCGTGTTGGAGTTGGTTGATGTAACGCATCTCCTGGATGACTTCATATTGCGTGGCGGCGCCGACGTCCTCGGGTCCCTGGAGCCTGGTTTTCACGCCCCACTTGCGGAACTGCGCGGCTACGGCCCGCACCGAATCGCGGTATTGTTCAGGGCTATAGACGCAAGAGTCGTAGGGCTCCGCGTACCGCAATTCGTTCTGGATGCTGATGGCGTAGATGGGCACGCCGAAATGCTGGGCGAAGCCGGTGCAAAACGCCGCGAGGTACTTGCCGAAATGCTCGCGCCGGTCGGCGCGCAAACGGCCGCCGTTGGTGGTGCTGTTGTTGTCTTTCATCCACGCCGGCGGGCTCCACACCGAGGCGATGACCTTGAACTCATCTAGCTTGCGCGCATTCAGCGCCCGTGCCAGAGTGCCGTTCGTCGAAATGGGAAAAGCATCGAAGTTCAGCCGGTCGACATTGAGATGATCAAGGTCGAGATCCTCTTCCGGCTGCACCTTGGGGTTGACGGCCAGGCGCATGATAGAGCAGCCCAGGTCGCGCGCGTACATGTCCTGAAACGCCGGGGTGCTGTAGGTCTTGGCGAGCTCGCTGTCCCAGTCGATCGTGCACGTGCCGAAGCCCTGGATCGTTTGATAGCGCGTACCGGTATCGATGGCCACGTCGATGGCAGCGGCACGACGTGTGGAGGTGTAGAGCAGGGTCAGCAGCAACGCCAGGACGGGCAGCCGCAGGGCGAGCAGTCGGCGGCACGGCAACAGGTTCATTCCAGTAGTTCTTTCTGTGGTTGAAGGAGGCTTGGTAGATCACCGATTGGGCAACCTGAGTGAACAGATGTCATTCCGAGCGTAGGGACCAGCGAGCGCAGCGAGTGCAGGCCCGTAATCGAGGAATCTTTAGGCCGGGTGTAGTGCCCGGTTCAAAGATTTCTCGACTGCGGGCCGTGGTCGCCGAGGCTCCCTTAGCCCTCCGCTCGAAATGACTAACTTACCTTCTACTCTGTACTCGGTGATCTACTGCTGCTCGGCGAAATTATTGGGTTACATCTATAATTCTTCCCCGTTGGGTTGAACCTCAAACCCACGCACATGCGCTACACGGCGGGAATCGGCACGAAGCGGCGCGTGACGCGGCCATCGGCGGCGGTGCACACGAACCAGCCCTTCTCTTTCGTGCCGTCGTGATTGTCGCGCACGCGAGAACAGCAGCGGTCGGTGGTCAGCACGGCGTGCTGCCAGGTCTTTTCGGTGTAGCCGTGCCAGTGGCCGCCGAACACCGCCTGCACGTTGAAGTCGAGGAACCGCTCCAGCAGGGCGTCGGCGTTGAGGGGCCGGTAGTGGACGCCCTCGCCCAGCGGGAAGTGCGTGAAGATGAGCGTCGGCTTGCCGCGGTCGAGTTGCGGCAGGTGCGTGGTCAGCCAGTCGAACGTCGCGGGGTGAATCTGAGTCTTGTCGTAGCGCGTGCCGTCGCTGCTGTCGAGCCCGATAATCTGCCAGCCGCGGTGCGTGAAGACCTGATTGGTCTGGCCTGGATAGAACTGATCGTAGGCGGTGCGATCGTCGTCGGTGACATGGTCGTGATTGCCGGGCGTGGTATAGAGCGGCAGGCCCAGCGCCTTGAAGGTATCGCGCACGCCGGCATACTGCTCGGCCTTGCCGTCGTCGGCCAGGTCGCCGGCGATCAGGCAAAACTCCGCCTGCGGCGCACTGGCCTTGATCGCCGCCACGATCTTTTCAAACCAGGGACCGCAGGCGTCTTCGTCGAAGTGCAGGTCGTTGACCTGGATGAAGCTCCATGTGCCGTCGCCCTGGCCGTTCTCCGCCGCGCGCAGGCGACCCGGCCATGTCCCGGCCGCCAGCAGCGCGCCCGCTCCCATCTGTAAACCGCTCTTCAACAGTTCGCGACGTTGCATGGACCGAGTTTACCGCGATTTGAGGCGGCAGTGGGTACAGGCTGGTAGAGATGGCGGTTAAAACCGCAACTCAGTGGCCTGCGGCATGAGGGTCAGGAGGTGGTTGCCCAGCCTCCTGCCCTCCCGAACCGTACGTGCGGTTTGCCCGCATACGGCTCTCCACCGGGGCGGCCCTGCCGGGCACCCGACCCCTGTCGCGGTAGACGTTGCTGGCGCTGCTGCCGATACTCGCGGTGGAGGTCGTCCAGACTGACCAACCCCAGTTGCTGGAACACGCGGTTGTTCAACCGCACGTGCCACCAACCACTGCCGACACGGCCGGTAATGGCCGTGCGCAGCCGGCGCCGTACGAAGCTGTCGAAGTCCCGGAACGGCGTCTCCGGATAGCGACTCCATACGCTTCGAAAGTACCCATGCCAGCCCCGCAAGTGCTGATTCAGCGACCAGATCATCGTCTGCACCGCTGCGTTCTCACGCAGCCGCTGCAGAGTGATGCGCTTGGCCTTGACCGGCCTTTGCCGATGGGGGCGTGGCGTGCGCGCTCGCACCGCGTCGCGAAAGCGTTGCACCGACTGCGGGCGCACCTCTTTCACCATGCGGTCCGTCTGAGGATCACGAAAGTAATGGAAACCCAGAAAGGCAAAGCCGGTCGCCACCGACACGACGCCCGTCTTCTCCGGGTGCAAGGTCAGCCCCTGTTCCGCTTCCAGCACGTGCCGGGCCAGGTCCAGGGCCGCTCTTGCTGCCGTTTCGCTACGCGCGAAGATGACAAAATCATCGGCATACCGCACCACCCCGTAGCCCGCCGCCGCCATCCGCTCGTCGAAACGATGCAGATAGATGTTGGCCAGCAACGGAGACAGCGGTCCACCTTGCGGCGTGCCTAACTCCGTCGGCTCGATGTCCGCCACTGCCGGATGCACGACCCCGGCACGCAGCATGAGCGCGATGAGCTTGAGCACGCTGCCATCCGCAATCTCCTCGTTCACGGCGGCCAATAACAACTCGTGATCCACCGTGTCGAAGAAGGCGCGGATGTCCGCGTCCACCACCCAGGCATAGCCGTGGCGCACCGCCCGGTCCACCACGTCCAAGGCCGTCTCGCAACCGCGTCCGGGTCGGAACCCGTGACTGCGACTGCTGAACTTGGCCTCGAAGATGGGGGCCAGGATTTGCAGCACCGCTTGCTGCACGATGCGGTCCGTCACGGTCGGAATGCCTAACGGGCGTTGGCCGCCCCCGCTCTTGGGAATCAGCACCCGGCGCACCGGCTGCGGCCGATACGTCTTGGCCCGCAGGGATACGTCTTGGCCCGCAGGTCGGCGCTTAAGTGCTCCAGACGCGTCGGGGCACCCTCGGCAAAGCGCGCGATGGTCAGCCGGTCCAACCCGGCCGCCCCACCGTTAGCTTGCACGTGCTGCCACGCCGCTTCCAGATTCTTAAGAGCGAAGATCTTGTCATACAACGAATACCATTTCCGTCCGCTTACTCCCTGCGTCTGAGGTCGGGCGGGTTCCGGCGCCGCGCTGCTCACCGACGTGCCGTCACCTTCAACCACCCCGGCTGTGTCTCTAGCCCGCGCCGCCGTCGCGACGGCGGGTGCCGCCACAGCGCTTGCCGTGGGGGCATCCGTCGCTTCGTCGGGAAAGGCAATCTGCAACACGAGTTGGTCTACTCCGGCTGGCATCTGCTTGTGCATACGGTACTGGACACCCTCCCACGGCTGCGGTCCCTTGGCTGTTCCCGACTTTCACCGGGCGTCGTCGCTACTATGAACCGCTCTGACTCCTCGTGTGCCCCACCGCGCTCAGTGTCACCCTTGCTACAGCAGTTCCCGGTGGCGCGTCGGACGCCCCCGGAGCCCACGAGGTCTCCCTCGGTCACGCTCGTCTCTATTCCCCTCATCCCAGCGCCAGCACGTGGGCGGGTCCTGTGTCGGGCTTCGGTATCACTCGGCTACCTCGCCCCCCGCCGCCGCCTTATGACGTTCACTTTCGTTCCGGGCTAAGGTTTGGCTCCAACCTTTCACCGCTTCTCTCGCGATAACGGCTGTCTTCGCCTACCAGAGGTGCGACACTCACACAGGTCCTCCGTCGGGATTTGAACCCGTTAGATACGAGCGCTGCAAGGCACACCAAGTGTCCACCTCCGTGGACACGAAATCGAGCTTCGCGCACCGCACACTCTTCTATCATCGCCTTGCAAGATGGGCACAAGATCAGTTTGAAGGATGTGCATTGGCTCGGAATGGTGTTCGCGAAGGCGAACACTTGGCCGCAGGCCACTGAGTTGCGGTTTCAACCGCCATCTCGTCGCTGCGCCGTCTGCCCCCACTCTCACTGCCCGAACAGGTATTCGTTCAGGTAGTGGATCGTGGCCTCCTTATCGCTGGCGTGATAAGCGTTCAGATCGCCAATCGAGATCAGCCCGTGCAGGTGGCCTTCGTTGTCGCACACCGGCAAGTGGCGGATGCGGCAATCTTTCATGATGCGGCTGGCCTCCTCGACCGGCATGCCGGGGGCGCAGCAGATCACTTCTTTGACCATCACGTCGTCGATGTGGGTGGTGGCGGGCGGGCGTTCCTCGGCAACCACGCGACGCAGCACGTCGCGCTCGGTAAACATGCCGATCACGCGGTCGCCGTCCGTGACGACCATCGCGCCGATTTTAGCCTCGTTCATGCGCTGGGTGGCTTCCAGCACCGTGGCCGAGGCGGGGACGGTGTGAACTTGCGTCCCCTTGCTTTGCAGAATGTCCCTGACCGTTGCCATCGTGGCCTCCTTATAGGTACAACCAAAAGAGTGCACGGCGACCGGCCACGCCAACGCAGGGATATCATAGGTATAGGACTCCGTCGCGCCGGGCGCAACATTGTGAAGAAACGCACGAGCCGGCGCCGCCCGGTAGGCAGCGTCGGCGTGATATAATGACCGTATATGCGCCAAGATGGTCAGGGGACGGATGAACGCGTGCCGCCGTGGCCGCCCTCCCGTCCAACCAAATCGGTGAACTCGCTGGAGCGCGACGTAATCCGGCTGGCTGTCGTCTGCCTGGTGATCGCGGTCACGGTGTATACCGTCGTGTACCTGACCAAGCAGCGCGAGTTCGTTACCGTTTATCAGGAGTCGGTAGCCAACTCGCAGAACAGCAGCGGCGACCCGACGGGGCGATAGTGGTGGCGGCGCGGCGCCTTATGAAAACACCTGTGCACGGCTTACAGACAACTGCACGGCTGGCAGGCAACCACCGCCTGAGATCCTACGAGGAGTTCAGCGGTTGCGCACGGCTTGGCTGGAAGCACAATGAATTCCCCGGATATGCTGTCTCATACCAGGGCCTTCTTGGAGCCGTATAACTTTGATGGACCCCTACAGCTAACGGTTGAGCAGCGGTTCAAGGTCACGGTTCAGCGAGTTCAGAAGCAACACGATGACAATGGTTACGCACAGTTCCTTGAGCTCCCGCCGATAGCACCCAGTGGTTTCACTCCACACGAACTTGAAGATGCAGAGCACCGACTCGGCTTTTCGTTGCCGAACGATTACTCTCGATTCCTGCTTGGCTGGCGCTACCTCGACATTGATTGTGGCCTCAGGATTGGCGATAGCTGGATCTCAGAACAGCACAGACCGCCGTACAAGTATTTCGTCTTTGCGGACTACTGGAACTATGCAGATGGCGACCAACTCATGTTTGACCTCAATGTGCCAGATACACCCGTTGTGCTCTACTTACACGAACACGGTCCGTTGATCGAGTACTTTGCACCCTCGTTTTCTCTCGCGCTGTGGCGAATGGTTCATGAAAGATGCGAGTAGCAACGACAACTGCCCAACAAGACAACTGAGGGTGACTGTCAAGGGTTTTCGCCGGTTTTTGGCAAATTATTCTTGCAATTCTTCCAACATCGCTATCACCTCCTGCACCGCCTCCAGTCGCTCCTCAAACGCGGTGCCCTTGTCACTCTCCTGCCACGCGTCGGAGCGCACCTCGTGATACTGCTGCATTTCGTTAGTCACCTGGGTCAGGCACCACTGCGCCTGCACCAGCAAAGCCAACCAGCGCGCCTGCCCGGGCACGGTAGGCAAAGCCGGCAGCGGCGGCAAGGCCTGCGCCGTTAACTGCTGCTGGCGCGCCTGATCCACGCGCTGGCGGTAAGCGGCCTGGCGTTGCGCTGACGATTCATGCAAGCGAGGTTGGGGCATAGTGCTTCACCGCCTTCATGGTGGCGGCCTGAGCCCGTGGCTGAACCGTAACGTTACGCTTCGCGCCTTTGGCACCGGAGGCTGCCGGGGCCGGCGGAGTGGGCGGCGTGAGCAGTGGGGAGTCATGCCGTTGCAGCGCTGCTAAATAGGCGGCTTCATCATAGGCGACGCGGTCTTGCCAGCAGCGGAAGAGAATGCGGATCCACTTGTAGGCGAGACTGCGCACGGCAGCATAGTGGCTTTTGCCGCGGGCGCGTTGTTGCTCATAGTGGGCGTTGGCCCAGGCGCAGTGCAGCCGGCTCTGGTGCGCATATTCGAGCAGGCTTTGGTGCAGGAACTTCGAGCGGGCGTGGCGCCGCTGCACCACCAGCGATTGGCCGCTTTGCTTGATGATCGGCGCGATGCCGGTGTAGCGCGCCACCTCCTCGGCGCTGCTAAAGCGGCTGCGGTCGGTGCCGAAGGCCGCGGCCAGGCGCGCGGTGTGGACGGCGCCGGCCCCGGGCAAGCTGGCGAAGATGAAGGTGTCGGGGTGCTCCGCCAGGAGCGCGGCGAGTTGGGTGTCGAAGGCGGCGATGGCGGGGATGAGAGCCTGCAGTTGGGTCGCCAGCATGGTGGTGGTGAGAGCGCCACAAGCGGCTAAGGCGGCATCATCGCTGAGCGGCCGGGTGCTGGCCAACAAGGCTAAACGGGCGTCATTGCGCGTTTGGCTGCGGCTCTGATGGGCATTGTAGAAGGCGCGCACGGTGGCGGGGCGAGCGCGCTGCACGGCTTGCAGGGTAGGCCACTTGAGCAGGAAGTCGCAGCTCAGGGCACAGTGGAGGTCGTCGCCGATCAGGTCCAGCGCCTGCGGGAAGTGCACCTTGAGGTGATCGCGCAGCATGTTGGCGAGGCGGGTGCGCAGTTGCACGGCTTTGCGCCGCGCTTCGCTGAGCGTGGTCAGGCTGCGTGTGGCCACATCGTCGGAGCGAAAGGCGCGCAGCTTGGCGCGGTGGTCACGCACCAGTTCCATGAGGTAGCCGGCATCGCGGGTATCGTCCTTGGCCCGACTGGGCGTGAAGGCTTGCCGGTACTTGGCCAGGACCACCGGGTTGAGGGCGTACACGGTGACGAAGTCATAGCCCAGGAAGAAGTGCAGCAGCGCCGGAGCCGGCTGCTCGAAGCCGATCGCCACCGGCTGACCCTCAAAGCGTTGCCGCAGTTGGGCCACCCACTGATGTAGCTCGGCTGGCTTGTTGGGCAGCACCTGGATCTCAGGCGCTGCCGCCGCCAGGCCGGTGGCTGGGGTGGCTTGCAGGCAGATGTCGAGTTTGCGGTCGGCGCGGTCGATGCCAATACAGGCCGCGAAGACGGGGGCCGCGGTGAGAGTTGGCAGGACGACGGGCAGAGGTGGTGCGTCAATGGCCAGTGCGACGGGGTGCGGTTGAGACTTGCGCATAGAGAGCGCCTCCTATAGGCTAAGCGTTAGAGGAGCGCGCCACAGGATGACGGTCGGGATCGGCTGAGGTGAGAGCTCAACCGCCAGGACAGCATCCGGTCGGGGTGAGTTATGCGAAAGCCTTATAGGCGAGTCTTGCGCTGCCATCCGGCTGGGGCCGGTTGTGCGGGTCAGCCAACAACTGAGGATTCGTCTCAACTCACACCCGCAGGACCCGTGCGAACGTCTGGTTGTAAGCGTCGAGCGCTGTTCGCTCCAAAGTCGTCACGGGTCCTGGCGTGTGCCTCTTGCGAGGTGGAGTTACGCACAAACCGCATGGCTTGCGAATACCTCCTGAGTACCTATAATTCGCTCCAACGGACGTACTACGGCCTGCGTTCGTGCCTCACTGCGGCCTCCGGGCGCGGCTGATTGCGGCGTAGGGCCTCATGCGCGCGGTCTCACAGCCTGCGATATAATCTAATCGGGTCAGACACCATGCCAACTCTACTCTTGATGAAGCCAAAACACATTTAGTTGACCTCATCGAAGCCGCCGCCGCTGGCGAGGAAGTATTCATTACGAGGGACGACGCGCTGTCAGTGCAACTTGTCCCGCGAGCGGTGAAGAGGCGTAAGCGTCAGTTCGGCAGTGCCAAAGGTCTAATCTCAATGGCTCCCGATTTTGACGAGCCCTTGGAGGACTTCAAAGCGTACATGGAATGAGCTAGCTGCTTGACACTCACAGCCTGATTTGGTTTATAGGCGGCGACACTCAACTCAGTGCCCGTGCGCGGCAACTGATGGATGATGCGGCAACTGATGGATGATGGGGGAAATGAACTCTTTATCAGTATTGCAAGTTTGTGGGAGATTGCGATCAAGTTCAGCATTGGAAAACTGAACTTGCAACAACCCTTTGATGCCATGTTCCCGGAACAACTCGAGACCAACAGCATTGAGATTATCGGCATCACGATTGACCACCTCAAGGCTGTAAGCTCGTTGCCGTTTCACCATCGCGACCCCTTTGACCGCTTGATAATCGCTCAATCGAAGGTTGAGGGACTCTCAATTATCAGCGTCGATACCGTTTTCGATGATTACGGCGTCAGACGTGAATGGTAGCGGCTCAACACGAGGCCGAACCAACCGCTGCAACGGACGCGCTACGGTCTTCGTTCGTGCCTCACTGCGGAGTTGCGGCGCGGCTGAGAGCGTACTGTCATGCCCAAGATTCAGCGTCTCCACGATATACTGCAGGTGGAGGTCAACGACGATGCACCAGACAGATGTTTTCGCCGTACTGGAGCGAGCGCCGGATAGAGTCAGCGGCGCCTGGGTTTTTCGCGGCACGCGTGTACCGGTTGCGGCCCTTCTTGAAAATGTCCGCGACGGCGCCACCGTTGATGAGTTTCTGGCGTGGTTCCCTGGCGTGACCCGCACTCAGGTAGAAACCGTGTTAGATGCCGGGGTGGATGCGCTCCTTGAGACAGCGCCGGCGTGAAGATACTATTCGACCAGGGCACGCCTGTGCCCTTGCGCCGCTCACTGCCCGGCCATCAGGTTCATACGGCCTACGAGCGCGGCTGGTCCGAGTTAGGCAACGGCGACCTGCTAGCCGCAGCAGAACGCGACGGCTACGAGTTGCTGCTGACTTCGTCGGAACCTGCGTTATCAACAGAACCTGGCAGGCCGCTCCATCGCTATCATGGTGCTCTCGTCCACGTCATGGCCGCGCATCCGGCAGCATATCCCGTCGATCCAAAAGACGCTTGAGAGGGTGGTTCCGGGACTCTATGTCGAGATTGAAATCACCTAAGGAGATCAGTGTTTCGCCCGGTACGACGGCGCGATCCTCAACGCTGATCCAGCAGCTTGGTGCAGACCCTGGCACGCCCCGTTCGTGCCTCACTGCGCGCCTGCGCGCGCCGCTGACCTTGGCGTTGGGCGTCATTCCACGCGCAAGACCAACCATGTTACAGCCTCCCCTACTAGAGTTCGTGGAGATTGATTCCATACACGATCCCGGTGCTGTCGCAGAATTTTTGTCGCGACAGACCTGGCCATTTCACGCGCGCACCACACTTACCGTAGACGAGGCTCGCGAAATCAGGCTTGGCCCTCGTGAAGAGGTGCGTTGCTTCTGGGTCTACGAGGACAGTTCGCGAGTCGGTGTAGTTCGGGCATTCGATCTGGATGATTCCGATGATGGGAGCGTATTGTTCGACTTGCGGATTGCCGATGAGTGCAGAGGGCGCGGCATTGGGCGTGCCACCATAGGCTGGCTGGTCGACAAGTTGTTTACCGAATATCCCCTGCTGCATCGCATTGAGGCAAACACGCGCTTCGACAATCACGTCATGCGACGTGCTCTCGAATTCAACAAGTTTGTCCTCGAAGGACGACTCCGCCAAACTTGGCGGAGTGAGAATGGGGTCCGCTTTGACACCGCCCTATATGGCCGTCTTCGCAATGACGAATAACCACTACGCTGCAACGGACGCGCGGAGCTTGGCGTTCGGTCGCTGCGCGCGGCTTGGCGACGTGTCACAATACACAATATGGATGCCGACCGTCGGAGCAAATTGGTAGAGAAACTCAAAAGTCGAAACCCGATGCCGCTCATCTCGTTGGAGGACTTCTTCATTGGCAATGATGATGAAGGGTCAATCGGCTGTAACTTGATGCGACATCCCGGCATGAACGCCTTCTACGATACCCTCAAAGAGATTCGTGCTCAACCCACTGTTCAAGATGTTCTCGTCCAGATCACAGACCTGATGGAAGAGGATGTGGACATGTGGCCGTTCTCTGATACTGTTTACGTCATAGCCGACGCCACACAAAAAGAGGTTGAAGCATGGCTAGAAAAGCTGCATCCAGATGAAGCACCTGAAGAAAATATGGGTAATCGCGTGTCGGACGCACTAAAACTCCAACCGGGGATGAAGGTGTTCATTGCCTGGTGGGACTAAAGCTGATTAACGGAGGCAGAACAAGTCAATCCAACCTACGGTCGTGCGCTCGTGCCTCGCTCCGGGACTCCGCGCGCTGCTGAGCTTGGCGTTGGGCCGCTGCGCACGGGTATGGATGCGAGGAATGGAACGTAACAATGGCAGAGTATTTCCTCATTGCGAACATCGACAAACGGCAGTACCTGTCGGCGGCGTCGATGAACGAGAATCCAAAACGCAGTGGCTTCCTGCGAGGGTTGCACGGGCGAGCGTTGGCGCTGCTCGTGTGCAAATCAGAGGAGCTTCGTCACGGGTATGGCGAACTCGCAGGCTCCTGGTTTGGCGACCGGGTGATTGCCACAGGAGATGATAACGGGGTGCCAGATGCATACGGCGTGGTGACATCCTTGGCCGAGGCACCGGACCGGAACCTCCATCATCTCGCTCGCGAGAGCTACGAGGACATCTCGCTGGCGGCAGTCGCGATGCTGTGTCGTGGGGATCAACGCGTTGTCGAAGAGCTTGTTGGTGCCGCCGCAGGAGGCCATGACGATGCACTCGTGTTGCTCGGCGATGCCGTCTTCATTGCACGATCGACGGAACTCGAAAAAGCCATGCGCGAGAGGCTCGGCAAGGACTGGGTGGGCCGGTATCGTCGTGCCTGTAACGCGAGCTCCTCGCGGCAATTGCGGACGCGGCAGAACTAGCGGTAGCACGTGAGCCGGCGCAGCGCAGGTCAACCTGTGGGTACATCCAGCGCCGTCGCGCCGACCCGGTGAACTTGGGCGTTGGACCACTGCGCGCGGCGCTGACGTGTGGCAAGCGCTGATGTACACAGAAGAAGATATAGGATGAAGCCACAGAGATCGCCTTACCGCACTACAGAACATGTTTGCGTCATTTGTGGCGCGGTCATCCGTTGCGGAGATGGCGCTGTCCGAGAATTGGAGCGGATCATTCTCGACCAGCACCCAACGCTACGTAGCTACAAGTTCGGTCTGTCGCACCAACACTGTTTCCAAGCGTGGCACAACAAAAGTTTATATGTGCGCCTCTTCAATAAGCACCATCGAGAGGTAGATGGAGATGAATACCTGAGCATGAAACGCAGTGGCGCAGTGGAACAGTATGTGAGCAAGGATGAAAGTAGTCCCTGAAAGCCGCCGACAAGCAGCACAACAAAACAATCCACCCACGCCCTACGGCCCTGCGCTCGTGCCTCGCTGCGTGCCTCCGGGCGCGGCTGATTTCGGCGTTGGGACGTCGCGCGCGGCTCTACAGCACGCGTAAGTCGCGGAAGGTAAACTGCAAGGCATGAGCGTCCAAGAGATTGAACAAGCAATCGCAGAACTTCCACCTGCCGAGGTGGCCGAACTGTCGCAATGGCTTGAAGAGTTCCAGAACCAAGTCTGGGACGAGCAGATAGCGCGTGACTCAAAGGCAGGCCGATTCGACAAGCTGATCGAGCAGGCTAAAGCTGACTATGCCGCCGGTCGGTGCAGGCCGCTTTGAAGCACAGCACTACGCCGGGGTTCTGGGAAATGTACGAGGCACTGCCCGAAGACATCCAGAGGTTGGCGGACAAGAACTTCCAATTGTTGAAAGCAGACCTACAGCATCCTTCACTTCATTTCAAGAAGATCGAAGGCATGTGGTCGGCGCGTGTTGGGGCTCACTACCGCGCCTTGGCTGTCGACCATGAGGGCGGGCTCCTGTGGTTCTGGATAGATTCGCACGCAGAATACGACAAGATGATGCCGTAAGTCATCAACGAGTGGCCCAACCAGTGCTCCAACGCACGCGCTACGGCCTCCGTTCGTGCCTCGCTGCGGCCTCCGCGCGCTGCTGAGCTTGGCGTTGGGCCACTACGCGGAGCAATACCGTAGGCAGAACACTATGAGGCAACCCACCATTTTTAGGCATTCTTTTATGCCCGTAGCGGGCGCATAAATACTGCTGACGATAGGAGTCGCGTTTCTCATCAACCGGCCACTCTCCGCTCCCGATATAGTTCCGATACCCCAAGCTTTTAAGAGCGCACGCGAAATTCGTATTTACCGGTTGACATATTCCCAAAACTCCCAAGGGGGCTTCTCTCTGAGTTCAACACCCTTAGCGACTCTTAATCAGCAATCAAACTCTACCATGCTTCACTCACTAAGATGTTTGAACCATCCGGGCCCCTATGGAATGAAGGATCCTCTACCATCCTTTCGCTTTATTGTTGATGTGCCCGATCACGCTGTCCAGAGTTATGATTATGTTGCCGGTGATAATAATGATTACTTATCTCCGTCCAACGCGCTTGAAGGGCACGAGGAACGCTGGCAGTTCGTTCCCACAGTCTTTCATGATTGGATGAGAAAACTTGAGAATGCCTCATCTATCTAAAAGGAGGTCAGGTCTTACTACTCTAACATCCGCCGATCCAGGAAATGCACCTGACGCCCCGCGGCCTTGCGTTCGTGCCTCGCTACGGGCAGCGGCGACCCGGCAGCACGGTGATGCTGCTGTTAATGCCACTCTGCTGCACCACCCGCCACGCCTCCAACTCAGCCGCCGCGAAGGGTGCGGGAGGTGTTACGCTCGGCACTCAGCCATTCTACACTTAATGCCAGTGGGATTGAGCCGCAGCACATAACCCCGACTTTGTGATGGCCACTACGAATGCACTACGATTGTCGGTGTTGGATCTATCGCCGGTGTCGTCCGGCTCGTCCAGTGTCGAAGCACTGCAGAACACGCTCGACCTGGCGCGGCACGCCGATAGTCTCGGCTACACCCGCTACTGGCTGGCGGAGCACCATAACACGGCGCTGCTGGCGAGTTCTTCGCCGGAAATTATGATCGGGCACGTCGCGGATGCCACGACGCGTATCCGCGTCGGCTCGGGCGGGGTCATGCTGCCCAACCATGCGCCGCTCAAAGTCGCCGAGTCGTTCAGAGTGTTGCAGGCGCTGCATCCGGGGCGCATCGATCTGGGCCTGGGACGGGCGCCCGGCACCGACGGCTTGACGGCACTCGCGTTGCGGCGCTCACGCGCGGCCTTGGGCGCGGATGACTTTCCAGAGCAATTGGAGGAGTTACTGGGGTTCTTCTCCGGCAACTTGCCCGCCGATCACCCTTTCCGGCACATCGTCGCGATTCCGGTGGACGTGCCCGCGCCGGCGTTGTGGCTGTTGGGCTCCAGTGATTTCAGCGCGCGGCTGGCGGCCGAGCGGGGACTGGGCTTTGCCTTTGCACATCACATCAGTCCCGGCCCGGCCGTGACGTCGCTGCGCGCGTATCGCGAGCGGTTTCGACCGTCGCCGTACCTGCGCGAGCCACAAGCGCTGCTGGCGGTCTCCGTCATCTGCGCCGAAACCGACGCATTAGCCGAGGAACTGGCCAGTTCCGCCGACCTGACCTGGCTGCGCTTCCATCAGAACCAGCGCGTCCCGTTGCCCAGCGTCGCCGAGGCAATCAACTATCCTTACACGCCTTCCGAACGGGAGTTCATCCGTGCCAACCGCGAGCGCCTCTTCGTCGGCTCGCCCGCGACGGTGCGCGAGCAACTCACGCACCTGGCCGACCAGTCCGGCGTCGCTGAAGTCATGGTCACCACGCTTATTCACAACCACCAGGCACGCCTCCGCTCGTATACGCTGTTGGCTGAAGCGTTGCTTGGTTGAGTGGGGTCGCAGCTAAGGTCGCCCCGAATGAATTCGGGGTCTACCCGCCAAGTGAAACCCGCCTCGCGGGTTGGACCGCCGGGCGCTTGATCAAGCTTCAGGCACAGCGTGTGCTGCGTTGATAGGCGGCGTGAGGGTACAGCCCACGCAGTGGGTTTGGCTCGTTTGGCAGACCCCGAATGAATTCGGGGTATCGGGGTGCCGCGCGTGCGCCAGCGGCCTTAGCTTAATGTGTATGCGGGCGTCATAGCATCGTCGTGGCGGCCCTGTTGCATGGCAGAGAACCGTTCCGAATGATGGGCACCGAAAAGGCAATCCCAGCCTTGAAGACTATTATCGCGAATGAGCGTAGCCAGGGCTGTTCAATGGCTGACGAGTTTTTTATCGAACCGGCTTTGCGGAGATGGGGGTCTTACAATCGGCGGTTGAAGCGACACAAAGACAGGTCGCTGGAGCATCGAGCACACGATTTGGAGGAGGGACTGCTCGATTGGTATATCAAACATCACGGCTACGGATACGATCCAGGGTGTATACATCATCTGGCGTATGCGTTTGCCAAAGTTCTTTTCGGAAGCATGGAAACCGGTGAGGAACCGGTGTCCGGGCACATCGCGCCGGCTCAAGGAGTCGAGGCATGATCGCGGTAAAGATTGAAGTAAACGGCAAACCAGTGGACCCAGAGGACATGGAAACTGCCCTCCACATGGCCACCATCCAGTCGGTCAGGGAAGCTACCGACAGCACCATCGGTGACTTGCGCTGCCCCGTTCACGGACAGGCGCCCATGTTGCTCTGTCACGGCGATAGGCTGGACACGCTGGAGATGCAGGTCACGGGTTGCTGTCAGCAGCTGATCGACATGGCCAGCGAGAAGTTGCAGGAGGACGACGGCCAGGAAGACAGCCCTGTCGAATAGGGCCACTTGGGGCCGAAAAGTCGTGAAAGTTCACGATGGTCCGCCGGACTAGTGCTGCTACACTGTCCGCCAGCGCACCGCCATGCTGACAGAGGATAACAATGAGTGCTGCTCGTAAGTCAACCCCGTCCGCCGCACCGCCTGGCCATCAGGTGAAATCTGAATTCATTAAGGCCAACTACTTCCGTGTCATACACGCGGATGGCGCGTGGGGTGGGCTCACGCCTTCTCTCCACATACAGATGGCGCTGTACAGCGAGCGTACTGCCATTCCTCATCACATGACTCAGGAAGTCGGTGATGAGAGTAAACTCATCACGGTCAAGACGGAGGCCAAAGACGAGATCATTCGGGAGGTGGAGGTAGACGTCATAATGACGGTCCCAGTGGCGAGGGCGCTCAGAGACTGGCTGGATGAGAAAATTGGCCAGGCCGAAAAGATTCGAGAGGAGATTGAGGCAAACAGCAAAGCTGCATTATGAGAGATCTCCGGCGACAAGTATTAGCTGTGGTTGGTCAAACCAGTTACGGTGCCGCCACCAGTTCCGAATGCGATGAAGTCTTCGGGTTCGTTATAGGTGGACAGAAGTCCAAAAATAGCGGCACGTCGGTGCCGGGCCTCTTTGTAAAGCGTGCCCAGGCCACGACGACGCCCACAGGCGTAACGGAGGGGTGGCAATCCTTTTACCACCACAACGCGCCGTCACGAACGCGTAAGAGTAGCCCGGATCGGTCACTCCTGCCGAGAGAAGATGTGGAGGTCAAGGAGGAGGAGGTGCGGGCTGAATTTCAGGCACTTGTCGAATCCTGGTATCAAGAAACCGGGCACATTTCCTCGATTCAAGAGAAGGTCATGCACCCGTCCTACCAGCGAATCATCGGCATGGGGCGTCCTGCTATCCCGTTAGTCCTGCAGGAGCTAAGAGAACGCCCAAACTTCTGGTTCTGGGCACTTCGATTTATGACCGGCGAAGATCCATCGAAGAATGCAAAGGGCATCAATAATGCAGTCGAGGCGTGGTCCCGGTGGGGCGCCGAACATGGATATCTGCAAGGCAGTTAACATGCCGACTCAGGACCCAGACCTAGACGTCGACTTCTGCTTTCCTCAAGCGCGGTCCGGATATAGAAAGACCAGCGAGTCGACACTCTACGTGACCGAGAAATATAACTGCATAGCTTGGGCACTGGGCGATACGTCCCAGTGGTGGGAGGCGCCCGTCTATGGCTATCTTGAACCGGGCCAATATTGGCCGCAGGATGCGCCTAGGACCCACCACCCGGACAGCTACAGACGTATGATAGAGCTCCAGGGCTACGAGGTGTGCACAGACGTTACGTACGACCCAAGATACGAGAAGGTAGCACTCTATTGGGGCGATGGCGGGCCACACGCGGCTCGGCAACTCGAAACCGGCAAGTGGACCAGTAAGCTGGGTGACCGCCAGGACATTGAGCATGATACCCTTGAAGCATTAGAAACAGACGGCATCCTGCCCGCCTATGGACACGTCCAATATGTCTTAAGAAGACTCCGGTCTGACTCGTCTTAATGCCAACGACCACAGCTACCAAACGAGCCAAGTCGTAAGGTTGTTAAAGTCCAGTAAACTGAGCCGCTGTGAACCGATTCATAGCGGCTTTGCTGTTGGTGTGCCTGTCGCTGGCTGGTCCCATCCACGCCGCACCGACCATCACCGCCACCCTTGTCAAGTCCCTGCGCGCACCCCGCGACGTGTCCGATCTCGCTTTCAGTCCTGACGGCAGGTGTAAATATTTACACTACGCGTTAGCTGGTCTGGCTGTTAGACTCTGCGGCTATGGCTCAGGACAACCGCGGACCATGCCCCAAGTGCTTCACCGCCAACGATTACACCAACCTCGTCTGCGACGGCTGCGGGGCGCGCCTGCCCTGGGCTGATGCGGTCGCCAAGTCGCGCCAGACGACGGTGCTACCAGCGCAGCAGGCCCCGACACAGGCCATCACGCCGACTCAACCCACGACGCCCACACCAGTCCCGACCTACATCCCGCCGGCGCCAACCGTGACCTGGTGCGGCTCCTGCGGCCGCCAGAACGACCCGGACGCGGCTTTCTGCCAGGGCTGCGGATTCGCCCTGGCCGGAGCGCCAGCACCGCAGCGCCAGCACCGCAGCGCCAGCACCGCAGCGCCAGGCATGGACGGCACCACAGCAACAGCCGCAGATCAACGTCAACGTCAAGCAAAGCAACAGTAGCGGCGCCGGCTGGTTCGTAGCGACCATGGTGATGCTGTTCTTCACCCCGATTGGCTGCTTTGCCTGGCCCATCGCGATCTGCTTCATTTTTTCGATTCTGGGCGCCATTGCGGGGATCGGCGCGCATCACTGACGAGGAGTAGGCATCACTATGCGCAAGAGCAACCTCTTCGGCAGGATCCCAGCAGAGTCGTGCGTCTACCTGATCCAGTACTCGAACGAGCCAATCTACAAGATCGGTCACACGGACAAACCGGCCCGCCGCCTCGCGCGCGTCCAGGTCTCGGTGCCATACCCCGTCAAGATCGTTCACATAATCCTGACGGACGCGCCTGAATGGCTGGAGACCTACTGGCACAGGCGCTTTGCCTCCAAGCGTCGTCGTGGCTCCGCATATCGTAGTGCCAGCGAGTGGTTCAACCTCACAGATGCCGATGTCGCTGAGTTCAAGGCCAACACGCGTCTGGACCAGCAGCATGAGTACAAGCTGAACACCGTCCTGCCAGTTGTGTTCGATGCTGCTGCCCGTCACTCGGCCATCCGACGGGTCACTGCCCACTATGACTCGCTCATTGCCCGGAGCCCTGAACACGCGGTGATACTAACCAATTCGTGCCTGTGGGAGATCGCGAGGCTGAGCAAGATCGAGGTCAATGCAGAGGATCGCGAGGCAGAGCAGCGGGCCGTAGCGGAGTGGGAGGCGCAGGCTTACGAGGCGGCCAAGCATCTGGGATAACACTGTTCAATCAAACTATGGGTTGGCACTTCCGGCGAAGCAAGAAGATTGGCGGGATGCGCTTGAACCTCGGCAAGAGGTCTGCCGGGATTTCCACTGGAATGCGCGGTTTCCGCGTTAGCTCCAACACCAGGAGCGGGACCCATCTATCACTCGGCATTCCCGGCACCGGTATCTCCTATCGCCAGAAGATCGGCGGACACAAGCGGCGCCGAAAGCAGCACGCCCAAAGCCCCGACGACGACAGTGTCTACATTGGCTGCATCCCGACGTTGGTGCTTGTGGCAGGCGCCGTGTGGGTTGTCAAACTGCTCATTCCCGTAGCCCTCGCGGTGCTTCGATTCGCGCTCTTGATCGCACCCATCGTCATAGCTGCGCGCCTCACGCAGTGGGTCACCAATCGAAGCATGGCTCTCGGCAAGCCTCTGCTGACCCGTTGGCTCGACGGAGGCATAATCATGGTGTCGGGCGCCATTATCAATGTCCTCTGGTGGTTGTTCCTACGCGGCGTCTGGTGAGGCAGGATACAGGACGGTGAACACACATGCGGTTTGAGCGTCTCTACGCGGTGAGGTATCCTAAAAGGCTATGAAATAACTCTGGATCCTCTGCGGCGCCGCGCTCCTCTTTACTGGTTACCGGCTGCGCCGGCCAGCGCACTGAAACGACCGCACCTGCCGCACCTACCAGAATTGTCGCTGCCCCGACAGCTTCCCCGCCGCGCGTGGTAACGGTGCCTGCCACCGCGCCACCGGCCCAACCGCAACGGATCATTCGCCAGCAGGTACCACCCGTATTTGCGTCTGATCCCGGCCGGCAGAAGCCCAATCACCCGCGCATTGCTGAAAACGAACACCCCTGGCCAGACTCACCTCGCGATACGCCGCCAGATGTGTTGCGGGTGGGTTAATAGTGTTTGAAGAGCGGCTAAGTTCTGGTTAAATGAAGAGCGATGCGGACAAGAATGGCGTGGCTGTGCTGGCTGGTGCTGATCCTGGCCGGCACGGGCTGCCACCGCCCCCCGCCGGCGCCGGTCTTTGACATCCCATCGTTGGTCGGCAAGAACATCGACGAAGTCAGCGCCGCGCTGCGTGGCGCGAAAGTGTCGGAGGGGCCTGTCGATGCGCAGCAGGCGCCGGGCGCGGGCCTGGCGCAGCGCATCTTCCGCCGCCAGGAGCACACGCTGGCAGTCACCTTTAAGCCGGCCAGCAAGAAAGTGACGGCCTTGCAGTTGGATGTGGATGCGAAGACGGGTTCAGTCAAGGAAGACGACAAAGCGGCTTTCTTGCAGCTCGGCAACCTGAAGCCCAACGACCCGCGCTATGAACTGGAGTTGAACGAAGATCCGAACCTGGTGTTCCACTTCACCAGCGTGAAGATCACGCCCAATCCGGTGTCGCACAAGGTGACTTTCCGCATCACAGGAACTGAGTTCATGTGCTCCATTGCCTACTCGGTGCGCACCAACGGCAGCGATGTCAAGACCGAACAGACCCTAAATGTGCCCAAGTGGGAAACCGATGTGGATGTGACCGTCGCCGCTACCGACGACACCGTGCTGACGCTACAAGCCATGCCCTTCACCGGCGCCGCCTACAGCGTTGAGCGCACCCCGCTGCCGGCCAACTTCCAGGAGACGCAGCAAATCCTCGTGGACGGCAAAGTCGTGGCGGAAGCGCATTCCAGCGGCTTCCAGGCCATCTGTTCGGCGCAGCTTTGATCAAAGGCGCTACACCAGCGGGTTCGTTATGGAGAGGTGATGCACGCGGCGCTGATAGCGCCGATATGCATGGCGTAGCACGCGGCGCTCATCGGCGCGAGAGCCGACCCGGTCGCGCAGTCTCAAATAGAGACCATGCGACTGCGCCACTAACTCCACCAGGTTGTCATTCCGTTCGCGTTGCATATGGCCACTGACGCCTGTTAAGTTAGCTTGTTCTAGGCGTTGCGCTACTGGCGTTAGTCAGACAGCTTATACTCAAAATGAACTGAGCCCCCCGCACAATACTATGTCGCCAGACTTCACGCAAGAACTTCGCCATCTTATCGAAACCAACCGCACCCGCGCCTTGTGGTCGATGCCGCTCGACTACTATCCGGCGACTACCGACGCGATACGGCGCGTGCTGCGGCGTATCGCGGCGCGCGGCGACCGCGAGACCTTCGTGTGCGCACGGCAGTTACTGCGGCAGTTGGATGAGGCCGGCGAATAATGGCACTGACGCAGTTTCAGCGGGACCTCTGTCGTTTGTTGGCGCAAAACCGCCTGGAGTCGGGCGAGAGCTACGTGGCGGGCGGCGCGGCACTCAACGAGACGCTGGCCGCTCCACGCCTGTCGCGTGACGTGGACGTGTTTCATGACACGCTTGAGGCACTGGACGCGACCTGGAGCGCTGACCGGGCGCTACTCGAAAGTAGCGGCTACCTCGTCCAAGTGGCGCGGGATCGGCCGGGTTTCGTTGAGGCAGAGGTGTCCCGTGATGGCCAGAGAGTACTGGTGCAATGGCTGCGTGACAGTGCGTTCCGGTTTTTTCCCCTGGTGGCACATCCCGATCTGGGGCTGACACTGCATCCCTTCGATCTCGCCACCAACAAAGTGTTAGCACTGGTGGGTAGAGTGGAACCACGAGACTGGATCGATGCGTTGACGTGTCACGACAAGGTCGCGCCATTGGGACTGTTGGCATGGGCTGCCTGCGGCAAGGACGAGGGGTGGAACCCCTCCATGATTCTCGATGAGGCCAGTCGCAATGCCCGCATTTCACGTGACGAACTGGCGGAGATTGACTGGGAGGGTCCGCCACCTGATATCGCGACTCTCAAAGTGCGCTGGCTGGACGCGTTGCGTGACGCACGGGATGCGGTTGAGGTGTTGCCCGCTGAAACCGTAGGCCAAGCTGTGCTGACCCAGACCGGTGAAGTCTTTCGGGGCGACGCAGGCGCTTTGACGCAAGTGTTGCAGTCGGGCCAATTGCTCTTTCACGGCGGCCATATTGGCGGCGTCTGGCCGCAAGTAAAGCCGTAACGCCACGCTCTCTACACCATCCCCACGCGCACCCGATAGCTCCAATACCATGGCTGGGGCGCCTCACCCAGAAGCCGCGTGACTTCCGTCTTGAACGTATCGATCCCGGTGGCACTTTCGTCGAAGCCGTGCTTTAGCACGGTCATTACGCCGCCCTGGCTGAGTGCCAGGCCGATCAGCCGCGCGGCGCTGCCGGGTTCCTCATGATGGACCAGCAACTCTTTAGTGAAGACGAAGCTGCCACTGGCAGCCAGCCGTGCCAGGTGTTCGGCCTTGCCCCAGCGGCGCAGTCCATCGGACAGGTTGTGGTCGCGCTCGATGGCGTGAATGCGCTCGATGAAGGCTGTGTAGGCAGCCTCGGCCCGCCAGTGCGGCAGGGTCGGCGGCCAGTCGCAGTCGTAGGCGGCGAACACGCCGCCACGGCGCAGGATGCGCGCCGCCTCGACGAAAGTGCCCTGCGGCTCCATCCAGTGCAACGACTGCGAGCACGTGACAATATCGGCGCATTGGTCCGGTAGCCCTGTCGCGTGCGACAGTCCGTCCTGATATTCGACGTGGTCCGCACGCGTTTCTTGCACCGCACGGCGCCGCATATCAGCCGACGGCTCGACTCCGATCACGTGCTCAGCCCGCTCGACCCAGAACCGCGTGGACAGACCCGTGCCGCAGCCGAGATCCACCACCAGCTTTGGCCGCGACGCCTGTGCCAGTTGCGTCAGGATGTCCAGCAGCACCGGTGGCGGCTGCGGCCGAAAACGGTCGTAGTGGTCGGCGTAGCCGCTAAAGCGCTCGACGTTAGTGGCGAAGTCGGTATCGTTCGAGGCCATGTCAAGTGCTACTATGATAGCAAAGCCGTGCCTTCAGTGCAGCAACACAACAGGGGTCCAAGGCATCCTTGAGTCATACAACCTCGTCGCATTGGGCATGGCCACCGCGAAACTATGCGGCGGCACTATGCCGCACTAAACCTGCGCCTGGAACACACTCATCGACCGGCCGCAACCTGCGGGATCCTTAACATATATGTTAAAGTAAGTATAGGATGTGCCAGTCATGTTGCCACTATTCACTGCCGGAGGTGTGCTACCACCCGGGGACCATAGGCTCACGCTGGAGGAACTGCGCTCATCACACTTGGTGACAGGGTCGACGCACGCGGCTCCAACATGGGACTCTGCGTGGCGTGGACACTTGGTCGACAACTTGCGACTTCTTGTAGAGCCACTGTGGCAGGTGGGGATCGACCGTATCTTCGTGGACGGCTCATTCGTAGAGGATAAGGACCACCCGAACGACATTGATGGCTACTTCGAGTGTGCCGCTTCCCGATTTGTTACAGGCGCGTTGGAGCGAGAACTTCTTTCCAGCACATTGGGATCCTAAGCTTAGAATTCCACGTGGACAAGTTGTCGC
>JADMIO011426212.1_pt1 | contig 30212 bp, 19 predicted proteins | sample 8958161 | NCBI WGS metagenome assembly JADMIO01 (sample SAMN16585339, study PRJNA669376) | soil metagenome | isolation source: Crop rotation soil | place: USA: Cullars Rotation, Alabama | collected 2011 | reverse complement strand
ATCTGATAAGAGCCGTCCGCCAGTCTCTTGCCCTCGCGTTCGCGAGAGCCGTCCTTGCGGAAAGTCTTATCGGAGAGGAAGTTGGCTCCATCATCCGTGCGCAGCGAACCGCTTTTCAGCTGGCGCTGCGTCGAGCCTTCGGCGGCGGGCCAGTATTCCGTGGTTTCACGGATGGTGCCGTCGTGGCGATAGAAGATGTAGCCGGTCACGCCGTTCTTGTACTCGATCTGCTCCTCTTCAGGAATAGTCGCGTCCTTGGACGGATACGTGACGTAGCGGATGTCCTCGAGCGTAGACGCGGGCGGCGCTTTGACACGCACCTGCGTCTTGCCGGGGAAGGGCACTGACACTTCGTGTGGCAGGCTGGTATAAACCAGTGTGCCGATCGCGAAAACCGCGACCAACACGCCCAGTATCGTCAGAATTCTTTTCATGAGATAACTCCAGGTGCCGCGTCCTTTCGGAACGCGCTCTGTGTTGGGTAGTCGCGGGCTGCAAGGGAATCGCACCACCTAAGCGGATGCGCTCCCGAGGTTGTACAAAGGAACGCCAGGAGCGTTCCAATTCCCAAAAAAGGACAAAACGCGCAGGTGCGCGCTGCGGAACACGTTTGAGCGTGCTCGGCAAACGCGCACCCGCGGTTTGTCCCCAATTCAATCCAGGTAAACCCGCGCTGAAGCAGAGTTACCGGAAAGAATCAGTCCATTTCGCCCATGTACTGCTGGGGCTCAGCAGCAACCTTACTCAGGAGCGGGCGCGGATCTTCGAACTGGATGTCCTTGCTGTAGCGCTTGATCAACTCCGCATCGGCGGGGTCGAGTTTGGCGCCCGGCTGGCGATCCGCATCACCCTTGTGCTGGGCGTTGTACGCCTTGGAGAAGTCGTCCGAACCGACCCAGCCCACTTCCTTCAACGTGCCGTCCGGGTTGTACATGCGATCGTGCGTGTTCTTGCCGTCGTTGTACATCCAGATGCGCGTGACCGCGCCGGTCTTGTCGTCGAAGATGAACTTGCGCAGCGTCTCGCCTTTGGCGTCCGTCACCAGCAGCTCCGTGAGCACGTAGTGCTCAGGCGTCTTGGTAGCGGTATCGGCCGGAATCAGCTTCCAGCTCGACTTGTTGCGCGTCGTGTAGGACTTCACCTGCACGCCGGATTCATCATAGTAACCGCTGCCGGGGACCAGCTCGGTGACAGTCATGCCACCGTAGGAAGTCCACTCGCGCTGGCTGATCGCCTCTCCGTCTTCGCGGAAATAGACGACCGAAACGCTGCTGGCGGTATTGACCACAAGCATGCGGCGCTTGACGCCGTCGGCTTGATAGAAGGTGATGATCTGGCGGTACTGAGCGAGGATGCCCATGCTCAGAAGAGTCCCGTCTTCACGGAACGTCTTGGAGTGCAGGAATCCATCAGCCTCACGCGTGGTCGAGCCGATCAGGCGCGAGCCGCCTTCGGCAAACTGCTGCTCAGTGAGCAGGTCGCCGTTGCGCGCGAAAAGCTGGCTGAAGCTGAGCGTCTGGCCATCCTTATGGAAGACCAGGTTCTGGAAGCTGCCCTCGGGGAGCCGCTTGCCGACAACTTCACGCGTGCCGTCTGCGCGGTAGCGTTCGGTAGCCATCACCTCTTTGCCGTCGACGGAAAAGACGATGAGCGACTTCAGCTGCCGGCCGGCGGTGCTGAACTCGTAGGGCTGCGAGGAGGGAAACACCGGAGTGCCGTCATCGTCAACAGCCGGCTTGTCGCCTGGCTTCTTCGGTGCGGGGTAGAACTCCTTCTGCTCGCTCTTCGTGCCCGTATGGCTGTAGATCGTATAAACGGTTTCGCCGTTCTTGCGCTCGATGCGCTCGTTCATCGGCGTCTTGCCGTCCGGCCAGTACGTGGTGTAGCGGATATCCTCACTGACTTTCGCCGGCTTCAGGCTGACGTGCACGGAGCTCTTCTGCGGGAAGGGCGTCGTGATCGGCCCGTGCGAGTTGCGGACAACGCCGAACAACACCGCACCAGCGACGAGGACAAGAGCAATCACAGCCGACTTGCGGCTGAGTAGACCTTGCGGGTTTTCATTTTTCATGGCATTGAAGCACAGCAGGCGGCATGATACCGCCGGCAGTGCTCTCTCCTTTTAGTGTGCGCAGGGAACTATGCACGGATTCGGAATCGAATCGGTGTTCGCTGCTTGCGAAAACAAAGAGCTTGCCGGCTCCCTGTCATTGGAAAGATATTTTCTTGCTCGTAGGGGAGCCGCATGCGGCTCCCTGACAAGGAGGCGCATGCGCCTCCCCTACAAAGAATTGGTAGATAGAGAAGGGAGGCTGCGGTTGCCCACAGCCCCCCCCTCTTCCGGACTATCTGGACGGCTTTGCCAGGGGATTAGCCCTCGGTCTTGCCGTCGCCCTCCTCACCAGCAGGCTTTTCAGCCGGCTTGTCGTGAAGAGGGTTGACCTCTCCGCCGTTGTCGTGCACGCAAGAAACGTGCTCGTCGCCGGCGTCGGCCACTGTCGCGGGCAGCTTACGCCGCTCGCGAATGGTGGCCAGCATCAGCAGGGCGTTCTTCTCGATCATCGGAACCGCCTGCAGCTTCGCACGCCGCCCATACTCAACCGCGCCCCAGTAGGCGAGCGCGGCAGCAGCAGCGACGTACGTCGCGTAGACATCACCGAGCTCCTCGGGGACATCCGACTTGCCCTGCATGAGCAGTTCAGCCAGCTTGTCCACCTTCGCCTGCCGCTTGCGGTCCCAGCAGAGAATATCGCCGGTGGCGACATCACCCAGAGACTTGAGCGGCGTGCGGATAAGAGCACGAGCGACGATCGGAGCGACCGCCTTGATGTCCTCGACAGGGATCTCGATGACCAGCTTGCTCTTGCCGGATGCATCGAAGAACTTCATCGTCTTGGGCAGAGGATCGCCGCAAGCGATGTCGGCGAGGGTACGGCATTCGTCGCCCTCGGCCTTGAAGTTGATCTCGTCCAGAGCCGCAGCCACGATGTGCGCGCGGATGTAATCCGGCGGGTGCGGGAAGAATTCCAGCGCGACTGCGCCGGTCTTCTCGTCCGGAACCAGCTCGAAGTAGGAAGCGGCACGCAGCAGACGCGGCGTGCTTTCCACCGTGCGCCCCTTGGCGTTGAACGCCGAGAAGCTGAGGATGAGGAGATACAGGAAGGAGACACCGGTGAGCAGAACGCCGCCGGAGATGTCGGCGTCGATCTCGGGGGTGGTGTCGGCGATGAACTTGACGATCAGATCGATCGTCTTCACCTTCTGGCGACCGAGCTTGATGTACTCCTGCGAGAACTTCAGCTCGCCCTTCTCGTACGCCTCGACGATGGCTTTCGCCACCGCTTCGCGCACGTCGTCCTCGAGCCCGACAACGTCATGGAAGACGTCGTGACGGAACTCGTGGGCGTAAAGGGGCAGCATCAGGGTGATGATGTTGCGCTCGTCCATCGGCACTTCGATGGCATGTGCGCCTATCGGACCCTTGGCCGGCAGGGTTGCCGGACCGAGATGCCCGAAGCGCGCCACGAAGACGTTGCCCACCTGGAAGACGGTGGTGTGCAGATGCGCCTTCTTGCCCGTGCCATCCAGAGCGTCGCCGCGGAAGAGCAGGTAGGACTCCTCGACCAGCTGACGAACAGCACCGAGCTGCTCGTACATCTGATCGCGATGCTGAGCGAAAGCATCGGTCCAGATGCGCAGAACTGTGAGGATCTGAGCCAGCTCTTCATCGAGCACTTGCACAGCGACCTGCAGGAGCATCTGCTCCGGCACATCGGGGTTCTGTGCAGCGAGAACCGTCAGGACGCGCGGGAGCGCATCCTTATACAGAACGCGCAGCTGCAGAAGCTGCCCGTTCAAGCTCTCGATGGCGCCCTGGAAGCGCTCTTCCATGTGCAGACGCGCCCAGTTGACGGCGCCTGACAGGGGGTCGAAACGGTCGGCGATGATGGCGTCGAAACGCCCCTCATCCATGATTTCACGCAGCGCTTGCGCCGCAGTGAACAGCGTTGCGCCGTGCGCCTTGCCGGTCGGCTCGTTGATCGCACGCGGCAGAAGCGGCGCGGGCACTACCCCATCAGTGGGCAGCCCGGGTACGAACGTGTGCTCGTACTTGACGGTGAACTTGCGAGACTTGGGAAGGGAGCGCCGGCTCGTGCCGTCAGTGGTGACGACGGTGAGTTTCTGCACCTTCTTAGACGCTTGCGCGCCCGGCTCACCAGCCTTGTTTGTGCCGTCGCTCCCTTCGGTAGGGTTTGCGGTTTCATCCGTTTCTTCGACCTCGACCGGCTTGGACAGCCGGCTCAAGGCGCGAATGACGAGTTCCTGCACGGGCGGGAACTTGAAGTTCTCGTCGCCTGTACCGGGAACAACGACCATGTGGTTGCGGCAGCAGTCACCGGATGGGACATGCATGTGACGATGCGCCTTTTGGCCACGCGGTTTGAGGTCCAGTTTGATAACCTTAGACTTCATTGTGTTGAGCTCCTATAGTTTGTTTGGAGGCGCCCTCATCGCTCAACCCCGCAAGTGCACGGGCGGCAGTTACGCCACCCGAACTCATGCGAAGCAAAGCAAGTTGCGCCAATTCGGAGCAGTACGAAAGTGAGACGGCGAGTAAATTCCCGCCCATCCCATAACGGACTATTGGAACGCTTGAAAAAACCCAAGCGCTCAAACATTTGCAGTCAGAGACTGCCGAACTTCTCACCCCCGCTCGGCACCATATCTGGTGCCACACACAAAGTGCGATGCGAGAATAAGAAGAGATCCGGTCAGTCGGGGGCTGCTCAAAACCTTGATGGCTCCCCAATATATAGGGGCGGCATTGCCTCCCCTACGTATCGAGAACCGCCCAATAAGTAGGGGCGGCAATCAAAGCTTTGAGCAACCCCCGACCGTTGAGCATCCGTATTTATCGAATTGCCCTTGCAGGCAACTCGACTTTCCAGGTCTGCTCAGACGTCCGGAGGCGCCTTGTTTCAACCCCGTGTAGGGGCGGCATTACTGCCGCCCCTACAGGTTTAGATGCAAGGGCGGCATCGCTGCCACCCTCGCACCCGGGAGGAGATTAGCGGGTGATCGTGCGACCGTCCGCGCCGTACTGACGCAGAATCGCAGTCTCGACCGCGCCGTCCAGCTGATGGAACTTGCCTTCCACCACCAGCTCCGCCAGCTTGGCGGAGTTGCGGATGTAACGGCGGTACTGCTTGGCGTCGGTCTTGATCGCCTTGCCGCTGATCTGGGCACGGAGGTCCATGCACAGGAGGTCAGCAGCCAGCTTGGTGGCTTCGTCGCCCTTGGCGTGCGCGTGGAGCGCCGTCACGAGCATCGTCACCGCCTGCTGGATCGGCATGGACAGCACGTCGACCATGAGCTCCTGCTCGTCCTGAAGCTTCAGGCCGTGCGTGAGCATGGTGCGATAGAGGTCCTTGCCGTTCTTGACGAACTGGCCGAGCGCGAAGTCGACGTGAGCCTGCAAACGCCCATCCAGACCGCGGACCTTCTGCTTGTCGCTGAAGCGCGTCTCGATGGAGAGAGCCTTGCCGATCACGGAAAGGATTTCCTTCCGCATCTTGAAGGCCTTGTCCGGGCGGGTCATCATCTGCAACGTCACCTTCGCAGGCGACTGGTTGAGATTGATGCCGAGCTGGGCCGACTTGCCCATCATCGGACCCATGTACTTCGTGCCGAACTGCTTGACGATGGACTTGAAGAACGCCATCGCCAGCATCTCGTTCTCGCCCTCGTAGATCGAGGGAGCGAAGAAGTCGTGCAGGTTGTCACCGACGATGTGACCGCCCAGGAAGCTGCGACCGCCGTGGGTCTTCAGCGCCAGGCGCGTGGTCTCGATCAGCGCTTCCGAGGCGTAGATCTTGGCGATCACGCACTCGAGCTCGCCGCGGTAACCCTCGTCGAGCAGGTGGCTGCCCCAATCGCGCAGCGCGTCGGCGCCGACGATCAGCGAGGCAACGCGGGCGACACGACGCCGCACCAGGTTGCGCATCTTGATCGGCTGGCCGTACGTCTTGCGGTACTGCGCCCAGGGGATCATGCTGGCCAGAAGCGTGCGCATCACACCGGCGCCGTTGGCGCAGAGAGCGACGCGACCGCGGTTGAGGCCGTGGTACGCGATGGTCAGACCATCACCAACCGGCGGAACCAGCAAGTTCTTTGCCGGCACGCGGAAGTTGGTGAAGATGATGCCGCGGTTGTAGATGTGCTTCACCGCGTGGATCGGATAGTTGACGAGCTTGAAGCTGTCATTCTCCTGATCCGGCAGGTCGACGATGAGGACGGCGTGACGACGCTCGATGGCGCCATCCTTGCCGACCTTCGGCTTGCCGTCCTTGGTGAAGACGGGGATCATGCAGACCAGACCGATGGTGCGGCCCGGGGCGACGTTGCTGATGAACAGCTTCTCGCCGTTGACGACGAAATCTTCGCCGTCCGGGTCGGCCGTGGTCTTCACAGCCGTGAGGTCCGAACCGGCGCCCGGCTCGGTCAGAGCGAACGCGGAGAGACGCTCACCGGAAGCCAGCTTCGGCAGGAAGCGGGCCTTCTGCTCGTCGGTGCCGTAGCCGACCACAGGGTCGACGGCGCCGATGCACTCGTGGATCGAGTTGAGGCCGGCAGTCGTGGCTTCACCCTCGGCCGCCATGCGGGTGACGAGGTTCATGAATTCCGTGATGCTGCTGCCCTGACCGCCGTACTTCTGGTCGACGAGCATACCGAAGTAGCCCACCGAAGCGAGATCGGCGAGGACCTGGTCGGAGACCTTGCCCTTCGAATCGAACAGCGTGTTGGCCGAGAGGTGACCCTTCACGACGCGGATGCTGTTCTCGATGGCCACCTGCGCAGGCGTGACGACCTGAGCGGTGACGTTGGGAACACTGAACAGACTGACCGGCGTGCGGCGATTCCAGATGGCCTGGTGGACAGGCGAATTCTCCGTGCGGAACTTCGGATCGAGCGTGGCTTCCAGCTCGTCCTCCGCGCGGTCGATCTTGCCCATGCTACCGGCTTCCTCTTCGGACTTGCCAGCCTGGCGCAGAACGTCTTCAGCGAGACCGCCCGACTTCTTGTCTTCGGGCTTGTTATCAGTTTTGTTGCTCATGTTGAGCTCCTTTAGGAGTCGTAGAGACTCGTTTCTTTCGGTTAAGGAACGCACTCCCAACGTGGGGTGGATTCCTGGAGTTGAGAAAGATGGACGATTTTGCAAAAAATAGGCGAGCGGAAATTGCCCGCCCTGCAGAGTCCGCTGCTATACGAACAGCGGCTCATCATCGTTCTTTAGTGAGAAACCCAAAGGCGGGGCTAAGCTCCACAGAAGCGATGCATTGCACCGCCTCTGCAAAAACCGCACCCCGCCCCCGAGTCAGCAGCAAGATTGCTCTTGCGAGATCGATTACTTCGTGTCGATGCCGACGCCCTTCCAAGCTGCGATCAGCTTGTCGGTCGTCTCGGCGTCGTAGTCCGTGCGGCAGATGTCGACGGTCGTCTGGGCGAACGTGTGGAAGTCGCAGTCCGACTTCACGTGACGCTTGCCCGTGTTCGCCTCGTTCCACACCTTGCCGGCAGCCGACTTCCAGGCGTAGCCGCCCAGAGACTTCGCGAACGTGGCAAATGCCTTGTTCGGGATGCCGGAGTTGATGTGGACGCCGCCGTTGTCGGACGAGCCCGTGTAGCGACGATCGTAGTGATCGGGCTGCGGGTCCTTACCGATGTTGGCGTCGTTGTACGCCGTGCCCGGATTGAGCATGTCGCGCAGAGCGCGCTGCTTCGGGTCGACGAACAGGCCGGGGCCGACGAGCCAGGAGTCCTGGTCGACGGTGAGGTTGTTCAGCCACTGGCGCAGCATGACGCCGAACACGTCCGAGATGGACTCATTCAGCGCGCCGCTCTCACCGTAGTACTCGAGGCCCGAGAACTGACCGGTGACGCCGTGGAAGAACTCGTGGCCGGCGACGTCGAGCAGCACGAACGTCTTGAAGACGCGGCCGTCACCGTCACCATAGGCCATCTGGCGGCCGTTGTTGAAGGCGTTGTTGTAGCGATAACCGTAGTGGACAGAGCCAATCAGGTTGCCGCCCTTGCCGTCGTACGAATCGACGCCGAACTCCTTCTTGAGGAAGTCGCGGACAGCCGAGTGGAAGTCGAAGGCAATGTTGACGATGTTGTCGGAGACTGCCTTCTCGTTCTCGAAGCGGGCCTTGGTGCCCGGCAGACGAGTCGAGTTCTTGCAGTCGTAGATCTGCACTTCCGACTTGCCGTTGGACAGTCGGTAGCGCACGACGTTGCGCAGCCCCTTCAGATGCATCTTCCGGGTCTCGTCGAGAGTCCAGAGATACGACGGGTCATCCGGGAAGGCATTGGAGAGGTGCAGCAGGATGTACGGGGGGATGATCCCCTGATGTGAACGTGAGCGTTTCATTTTGGTCTCCCTAGTTTCCAAGCGCTAACTTGGCTAGTAGGTGTACAGTTGGGAAACCGCAAGGAACACAACGCATTCTTTTCTCCGAAGAGAAAACGACGTGCGTTGCGCAGCAAGTAAAAGAAGCGGCTGACACTGCGCAAAGCAATCGACATCTGTCCGGAAGCTATCTCAAGTAAAAAAACCTGAGGCCGTACAGACTTCGACGCCAATCACGCTAGCGCTTAACCGCTTGACAAACTTCTTTCTCTTTACAACACACCACGCGCGGTATCACTCCTCGGGCGGAAATGCCGTGGGAATGTGATGTTGTCCGGGCGCGGGTAGGTTTTAGAAGCCTTGTGTGTTGCTCTGAAATGAAAGAAGTTAGGAGATGACACTACCCGTGACATCACAGAGTTCTCAACACAAGAGAATAAAAAGCAGCATATGTAGTTGTCAGTAGAAACTTTTAGTGAAATGTCAGAAAGCTCATGATTTCAGGTTTTATGTATCTTCTGTTGTAATCTGCGCAATTAGCGCCGGACATGCGTTGCATATAGCGTGATTTGTGAAAATTACTGACAACTCGGTTTTTCGGGGTTTTCGAGCTTGTTTAATTAGCGACTCGCGCAGATCGCAGGAGTGCTTGTCATCTTTCGATCACCCCACCACAAACCGCTTGACATCAACGTTTTGCGGGCTTTGCCGGTCGCGCTAATCGCTGACCGTTTCTTATTAAGCAGCTTGAATTTGATTATCAAGAACTCTCGGTAATAAGTTCTAGATCCCTTATTCCTTCGATTCTTTCTGAGTCCTAACTACAACTTCCTGTCCATTGCTCAATCTACGTGCGCGCACATCCGACATCTCGTCGGGCGCACGACCTCGGCTGAGTGATATGAACAGATTCTCAAGTAGTTATGATCTCGTGTTAAAGAAGTCGTTGGAAACGAATCGTGCGTAAGTGCGGTTCGGAACACGGAGCACAATGGCGTGTTTCGTGTTTGAGCGCTCTAGATGCGTTCATAAGGGTTTTTCCTTCCAGCACTCCAAGGTCAGCTGCCTCCCGGCAGCTACAAACAAGATCGGAGTCTAACTATGTGCATGCTTCACAGTAAGGGTCTTGGTTCCGCCAAGCAGAAGGAATTCCGTCTGCCCAAGCACATCAAGCCCATCAACTACAAGATCACGCTCACTCCTGGCATCAAGGTCACCACAAAGGCTGGTGACAAGGAGGAAGTGGTCTACAAGTTCACCGGTCACGAGGAAGTGAAGGTCAAAGTCCTTCAGTCCTGCGACCGCATTGTTCTGCACTCGGCCAATCTCGACATCCACAGCGCCAGCTTCGTCACCAAGAAGGGCAAGCGGCTGCACGGCATCGTCACCCTCGACCCCAAGAATGAATTCGCCATCATCACTTTCAATGGCGTCATTCCGACAGGCAAGGGCACGCTCGAGATGAGCTTCACCGGTATCCACAACACGAAGCTGAAGGGTTTCTACCTCAGCCAGTGGAAGGATGCCGAGGGCAGCGATCACCAGATCTTCACCACGCAGTTCGAGTCGACCGACGCGCGGCAGGCTTTCCCCTGCTTCGACGAGCCGGCGATGAAGGCTACGTATGATGTGCGACTGATTGTCGACGAGCACCTGACGGCGCTCTCGAACGGCCGCGACATCAAGACCGAGAAGCTCGGCAACGGCAAGAAGATCGTCACGTACGCTCGCACGCCCATCATGTCCACTTATCTCGTCGCGTTCTGCGTCGGCGAGTTCGAGTCGTCCGAGCCGGTCTGGGCGAACGGCAAGGAAATCCGCATCTGGTCCATCCCGGGCAAGAACCACCTCAAGGAGTTCGCTCTCGAGGTTGGCGCCTTCGGCGTCAAGTGGTACGAGGATTTCTTCAACCGTCCGTACTTCGGCGGCGACAAGATCGACATGATCGCGATTCCCGACTTCGCGTCGGGCGCGATGGAGAACACCGGCCTGATCACGTACCGTGACACGGCGCTGCTCGTCAACAAGAAGACCGCTTCCTACGCCGAACTGGCGCGGGTTTGCGAAGTCATCCTGCACGAGCTGGCTCACCAGTGGAACGGCAACGAGGTGACCATGGACGATTGGGATGGCCTCGGCCTGAACGAGTCGTTCGCCACCATCATGGCCTACCTGTCGATGAACGACATGTTCCCCGAGTGGCACGTCTACAACGAGTTCGGCATCGACCGTGCCGGCGCCTTCGCGCTCGACTCGCTGAAGTCCACTCACGCTGTTGAGATTCCCGTCAGCCACCCTGACGACATCCAGCAGTTCTTCGACACCATCACGTACGAAAAGGGCGGCTCGCTGCTCTTCCAGTACATCCAGTTCGGCGGCTTCAACACCTTCCGCACCGGCATGCGCATCTACTTCCAGCGCCACGCTCTGGGCAACGCGACTGTGTCGCAGCTCTGGGACGCGCTCGAGGAAGGCGCCAAGGTCGACGGCAAGGACATCCCGGTCCGCATGCTCATGGACTTCTGGTGGAAGACTGCCGGTCACCCGGTCGTCTCCGTCAGCGAAGGCGACAAGCCGGGCACCATCAAGGTGAGCCAGAGCAAGTTCCAGTTCCTGCCCGCGGGCGACAAGGACGTTTGGCCGCTGCCGCTGCACATCCGCTTCTCGGCGGGTGGTCAGGTCGTCGAGCAGAAGGTTCTCGTCGCAGAAGGCGAGACCACCATCACGCTCAGCGACAAGGCGCTCGACTACGTCGTGCTCAACGCCGGCGGCTCGGGCTTCTACCGCGTCGACTACAGCGACTCTCTGCGCACCAAGCTTCTGGCTGATGTGCAGAACCGCATGCAGATCATCGAGCGCTTCAACCTCGTCAACGACTCGTGGGCTTCGGTCCGCGCGCGCAGCGAGAACTCGATGACGGCGACGGAGTATCTGGATCTGGTGAAGAGCTTCGCCACCGAGACCGACGCCAACGTTTGGGCGGTCATCTCGGGTGCGCTCCGCACCGTCTACGGTCTGACGTCCGGCGATCACCGCCAGGCGTTCAAGCAGGCCATCCGCGACACCGTCCGCCCGGTCTTCGACAAGCTCGGTTGGACGCCCAAGGAAGGTGAGTCCGTGCACACGCTTCAGCTGCGCGGCACGCTCATCGGTCTGCTCGGTACGGTCGGCTCCGACAAGGATGTCCGCGCCGAGGCCGCAGTGCAGTTCGACAAGTGGAAGGCAGATCGCAACTCGGTCGACCCCAACGTCGTGCCCGCGCTGATCAGCACGCTCTCGTACACCGGTAATCAGGCTCGTTTCGACGAGTTCCTGGCACTGGCAGAGGCGGCTCCCACCACGCAGGAGAAGCTGCGCTTCCTCGGAGCGCTCGGCAACTTCCGCGAGGAAGGTCTCTACAAGAAGGCCATCGAGATGACGCTTTCGGGCGCCATCCGCACTCAGGACGCCCCCTTCATCTTGGCTGCCATCATCGGCACCGAGCATGCGGGTGAGACGGCCTGGGACTTCATGCGCGAGAACTGGGAAAAGATCGTCGCCACCTACCCCGACAACGCCGTGCCCCGCATGGTGTCTGCTTGCTCGGCTCTGGACACTCCTGAGCTGCAGGCGGAAGTCGTGGACTTCTTCGCCAAGAACAAGGTGAAGGAAGGTGACATGGCGGTCGCTCAGATGATCGAGCGGCTCAGCGTCAACGTCGGCCTGCGCAACGCCGAAACGCCCAAGCTGACCTCGTACCTCGAGGCTTCGGCGAAGGCTCTCACGTCCGTGAAGGCCTAAAACGCCTGGTGGTCTCACACCGACTTCCCTGTCTCGGGACTTCATGGTGAAACCGCCCGCGTAGTTTTGCTGCAGGGGGGCCCGGAAACGGGCTCCCCTGTAGTTTTTTCTCGCACGTGAATTGCGGTATTTCTTCGTTCGCTTGAACGAGGACGTACCGCAATTCACGTTCACACTCGCGAGGTTTCGAACCTCGTGTCGAGCTGCTGTGAATGAGGCTTATCCTCCACAGCAGCTTTCACGCAGGCGCACGTGCGTACGTACGTAATACGCAAATAGCCTGCAAATCGCAATCAAAACAAAGAGGTAAGCATGAGCCAAACCGCATCCCAAGCCATCGTCGCCCTGCTCTTCGCAGCAGGCGATCGTCTTTTCGCATGCCGGCTCGCCGACGCCAGCGCTGTTCCCAACCTCGGGGACCAGGTCGAGCTCCACGAGCGCGACTTGCACACGCGCAGCCACGAGCATTGCACGCAGCCCTGCTGCGTCGAAGCGATGAACCGCACCGCGCAGTTCACCGTCAAATCGGCAAACGAGAAGGGCTCCGGCTGGGACGGGCTCAACGCCGCCATCGAAGACCGCGACTGGGAAGAAGGCCGCTGCACTCGCAACGAGTGGTGCCGGCTCTTCGACTCGTATAGCCTCGCCGGCTATCTCGGCATCGACCCGTCCAACTGGGACGTCATGCCCGAGCGCGTCATTCTCATCGAGGTCGCGCAATCGACTTCGAATGAATCGACGGCCGCCTGAGACCGATCCCCGTTCATCATCTCTGCGGCGGGAGAGAGCAAGTCTCTCTCCCGCTTGCCGGGACGAACGACAGGGTTGCAAGACAAGCTCAATAACCTCTAGCGAGACGCCTTGCTCAAGCCGTTTCGCACACGCTTCCTATTTCTTGCTGACGCCACAACTTCGTGCTGAGCAACACTCAGCCAAGTCGACGCCGGCAAGTCTCGAACGGTACTACCGGTGATGCCGGGTCCTTTGAGCGCTCACGCCTTTGCGTGCGCGTTGAAACTGGGACAGCATCGCCATTCTGGATACGAGGCGAAGCGCCGGATTGAAACAAATCCCAGGCTGCATCGACCTCTGGTTCAAGGAGAAAATCACCATGTTCTGGACTCTCGCCACAATCGTTACGGCACTGTTGGCAGGGCTCTTCGGCTATTCACAGGGTGGTCATTCACTGGCACTCGTGTTTACGCTGTTGGGCGCGCTTTCGGTGTTTGCTATCCATGACCTGCGCAAACACAAACACGCGCTGGCTTCTGGCTCGCTAATCGCCGGCCTCGTTGCCGGATACTACATCGGATTGCCCGCGGCCGCTCTGGCAGCCATTCTGGCATTCCTCGTTCAACTGGCGGTATTCGAATTCTCGTTGAAGCGAAGCGTTCTGCTTCCGCTGGCTTTGACCGGCACGATCGTTGCCTGGTTCTGCGGCTGGCATTACTTCAACCCGATGACCGGACTGATCTTCGGTCTGATTGCGTTCCTGGGACTCGTCGGCATCGACGATTACTACCTGCAGCGCAAGCATGCGATCCGCCGCAATTTCCCCGTTCTCGGCTGGTGCCGTTACGGCTTCGAGCTCATCGGCGATGAGCTCCGCCAGTACTGGTTCATGTCCGACACGGAGGAGAGGCCCTACGACCGCGAGACGCGGCGCTTCATGTACCGCGCCGGCAAAGGCGTCAACTACAACCTCGGTTTCGGCTCCAGCCGCGACCAGCGTGCAGTCGGTGCAGTGCACCTCTTGAACGAGATGTTCCCCGTCTCGGAAAAGAAGGACCGCGGCAACCGTCTGCCTCCGCTCATCATCGGCAAGAATCGCCGCAAGCCCTACAAGTGCCCGTGGCCGATCAACATCTCCGGCATGAGCTGGGGTGCGCTTTCGGCTGAGGCAGTGGCGGCTCTGTCGTCCGGTGCCAAGCTGGCCAACGTGCACATGCTCACCGGTGAAGGCGGTCTGACTCCGTATCACCTCAATGGTGTCACCAAGCGTGTCACCATCGACCAGGTCTTCCACTACTACAAGGCGCTCGTGAAGTGGAACCTCGGCTTCCGCCGTGGTCCGCGTCCGATCAAGCCGGAACCGGTGGTGGTTGGCGGTGGTCGCATCGTGATGCAGATCGGTCCTGCCAAGTTCGGTTTCCGCAAGTCCCTCAAGGACTGCCTGCGTGCTGTCGGCGTCAATTCCGGCGAGTTCGACATGGATGACCTCCGGCGTGTCGCCGAGAAGTTCTACCTGAACGGGCTCGACAATGAGATGCTGCTGGACCAGGCTCGCAAGGACGAGTTGGTCGGTCTGGATTTCGACAAGGTGAAGAAACTCGCCGAAGACGATCAGATCGTCATGTTCGAGATCAAGCTGGCTCAGGGCGCCAAGCCCGGTCAGGGCGGCAAGCTGCCCAAGGAGAAGATCACTCCTGAGCTGGCGGCCTTCCGCGACATCCCCATGGGCAAGGACTGCTACAGCCCGAACGCCTGGGACGAGTTCTGCGATGTTCCGTCGCTGTTCAAGTTCGTCAAGGCCATGCAGGAACTCACCGGCAAGCCGGTGGGCATCAAGATCGTCGTTGGTCAGGACCGGCACATCGAAGAGATTGCCGAGCTCATGGCCATGACCGGTGAGGGTCCGGACTTCATCACCATCGATGGTGGCGAAGGCGGAACCGGTGCCGCGCCTGTGGCTCTGGCGGATCACATGGGCGAGCCCATCCTGCACTCGATCCCGGTGGTGGACAACATCCTGCGCAAGCATGGTGTTCGCAACAAGACGGTGCTGATCGCTTCCGGTCAGATCGCCAAGGGTTCTGATGTTGCCGTCGCAATCGCGATGGGCGCCGACATGGTCAACATCGCCCGCGGTAACTTGATCGGCGGTCTGGGCTGCATCATGGCCAAGCGCTGCCACACCAACCACTGCCCCGTCGGCATCGCCACGCAGGACCCGCGCCTGCGCCGTGGTCTCGACCCCGAGGACAAGTACGTCCGTACCGCCAACTACAACATGGTGCTGCAGCGCGATCTGCTCATCATCTTGAAGGCGATCGGCGTGCGCCATCCCTGGGAGCTGACGCGCAACCACATCAGTGTGGTGACCGCGCCGCTCGTCTCGACGAAGGTGTCGGAGATCTATCCTTACCCGGATGGTTCCAACGGCAAGCGCGAACCTGCGCTCGGCGAAATGCCGCCTGAGGATCACGAGCATCTGGATCGCTTCGGACCGAAACTGATTCAGCTCGGCGAGAAGCACTAACGTATCGTCTGTCTCGAATCCGCGTGCGGGTTCCCGGCAGGATGACGCGACAAAACTCGGAAGGGGAGGGGCATTAAGCCTCTCCCCTTTTCGAGCTTTTTGCTGACCCTTCGATTTCGTAAGGGAAGCGCATGCGCTTCCCTGCCAGGGAGCCGCATGCGGCTCCCTTACGGATCTGGAGAAGCGAAACAAATTACAGGCTGTTTGAAAGCGGCTTGCAATGAGTTTCGTAGCGCAACCGTTCCTAACCTCATGGAGGTCTTAATGGAACATGAAATACATCACGAGGGCAGCGGTGCCCTCTTGCAAGTCAGCCTGAAACAGAACGAAGCTGTGAAGGCCGAGTCCAACGCAATGGTCGCCATGAGCGGCAAAGTCACCGTCGAAGGCAAGATGGACGGTGGTCTTTTCGGTGGACTGAAACGCGCCATCTTCGCCGGCGAGTCCTTCTTCGTCCAGGTGCTGACGGCCAAAGGTGAGGACGGTCTGGTCCTTCTGGCGCCGTCGCTTCCGGGCGACATCAAGGTGCTCACCGTCAAACCGGGCAACCATTACATGATGCAGCGAGGCGCATTCCTTGCCGCCATGGGTGGTGCCGACATCGACACGAAGATGCAGAATCTGGCCAAGGGGTTTTTCTCCGGCGCCGGCTTCTTCGTGCAAAAGACGCAGGGCACAGGCAAGATTGCCGTGTCGGCGTTCGGTGCCATCCAGGAAATCGATGTCCCCGCCGGCGAGGAATTCGTCGTCGACAACGGACATCTGGTCGCCTGGACCGACACCATGACTTACAAACTCGAGAAGGCTGCGAAGTCGGGCTGGTTTTCCTCAGCCACCAGCGGTGAATGGCTCGTCTGCCGCTTCAAGGGTCCGGGCACGCTCTTTGTGCAAACGCGTAATCCCTCCGCATTCGCCGAATGGATTCGCGCACAAGTGCCGTCTAAGTCCTAAGTCACAACGGACTGCCTGACGGCAGCCCAACCACACTGCGGAATGCGCCCGGTTGTTTTCGACTGGGCGCAATTCGCCAGAAAGAGGAAAAGCTTAATGCCTCAGCCATTGCCCAAGGGCGGAAATGCCGCTCTTCCCACTGCAAAGATCACGATCCGCGCCAAGCACAAGGGTCCGGACACCGACCTCTCAGCCCTGCTTCTGACTGCCGCCGGCAAGGTGCGCAGCGAGAAGGACTTCGTCTTCTACGGCGAACCCAGCTCACCGGAAGGCTCGGTCAAGTACGGCGAGAAGAAAGTCGCCGGCGACGGCTTCACACACGAGCTGACCATCTCTCTTGCCGACGTTCCTGCCGACATTGAGAAGGTGGCCATCACGCTCACCATCGACCCCGAGACGCCGAAGACCTTCGCCGAAGTGAAGGACCTCTCCTTCAGCATCCTGGACGGCGCCAACGAGCTCATCGCCTTCGCCGCCTCCGGCGACAAGGAAAACGCCTTCATCATCGCCGAAGTCTACAAGCGCAACGGTGCCTGGAAAGTGCGTCACGTCGCTCAGGGTTTCACCAACGGTCTGAAGGGCATCGCCACCAATTTCGGCATTGCCATCGCCGATGACGAGCCCGCCACAACGACTCCCGCCGCTCCGCCTCCGCCGGCACCCAAGAAGGTCAGCCTCTCGAAGGTCGACCAGGTGACTGCCGATCTGGAGAAGAAGGGCTCGCGTCTGGTCAGCCTGCAGAAGGCTGCCGCCGTCTCCCTGAAGAAGAACAAGCTCGACGGCGTCAAGGCGCGCGTCATCATGGTTCTCGACGGGTCCGGCTCAACGTCTCGCATGTGGCCCAAGATCATGCAGATGGCTACCGACCGTCTGGCGACAGTCGCGCTCAACCTGGACGACAACGGCGAGTTGGAGTTCTGGGTCTACGCCACGGGCGCCAAGAAGTTCGACAACGTCACGCTCGTTAATTTGGACCAGTTCGTCGCCAACATCCAGGCAGGCGGCACCGGCACCACCGGCGCAGCCAAGAAGAGCGGCTGGTTCGGCGGCTCCAGCGGAGGTGCAGGCATCGTCCCTGGTCTCGGCTACGACAACAACGAGCCCATCGTCATGCGTCCCATCATGGACGACTGCAAAGGCACGACCGACATGCCGACTCTGGTGCTTTTCGTCACCGACGGCGGCATCGACAAGAGCAAGGAAATCCAGAAGGTCCTCATCGAAGCTTCCAGCTTCCCGATCTTCTGGCAGTTCATCGGTCTGGGCGGTTCGAGCTACGGAATTCTCGAAGACCTCGATACCATGACGGGGCGCAAGGTGGACAACGCCGGCTTCTTCGCCATCGATGACTTCCAGCAGATCACCGACGCAGTGCTCTACGACCGCATGCTTTCCGAGTTCCCTCAGTGGCTCGAGAAGGTCAAGGTGCTGGGCATCCTGCGGTAATCAGGCACCTCAGATAGTTTCGCCAGGAAGGCCGGGGCATCGCTCCCAGCCGGATTGACGAACGCCTGAGGCACTACGACAAACTTTGACGAAATCATGGAGCGCGGCACTAACACTGCCTCAACACATGATTTCGTCTTTTTCCAATCTTTTTACTGTATCTTCTAGTAAGACTCTTCTTTGCCCGGCTGGGCAAGAAAAACTGCCTATTTCATGTCTTATACACGCAAAACTCACGCTTCGTGGTGCATCATGGTCACAACTCAGCCCCATCCACTCCCCACAATATCCGCAAACCGCAGGGTTTAGTTACACCTCCGCAACACTTACCCTGTACCGTAGTTGATCCACCCCCATCAAAGAAATCGCTAGATACGCTTCGATGAACCTGCACACACTTATCCTGCGCCACTGCGCGCGAGGTTTCTATGTCCAGAATAATCGTACAGGCAGTCAGAGCAGCTGTTGAAACCCTCGCGGAATCAGCCGCCGTAGAATCTAAAGTGGTCAGTCCTCTCGCCAAAGAGGCTGCTGCAAAACTGGGTCGTCCCGGCGCGGAAGTAATCGCAGGCGAAGCGGGCGCCATAAACCCACTTGCCAAAGAAGCCGCCGTGGAGCTCAGTCAGCCGACCGTAGAAATCGGGCGCAGACCAATTCTCACGCTGAGTTCAGGCGTCAAGCCGCCGGCCGTTCTCAAAGGTGCCAATGACACAGAAAGAACAGTCGTGGCGACCCGCTCAGGAAACCGAGTGCAAGTGGAAAATGGGCGCTCAACCTTTGGTGCAATGCAGCGCAACCAGCAGCGCTTCGAACAAAGCCTCGATCATATGTCTGATGCAGAAGCCAATCAATACTTGAGTAACCTCATCAGCAGCCAGGATAGGATCATGGCTCACAACGTCAAGGTTGCCAAAATCGATCCAGATTCCATTGGAAAGTTCGCTCAGTCCGGCCTTTTCAAACCATTGCAAGCACGTTTTGATGCGTTGAAAACAAACAAAGATCTGAGGCTGCTGGCAGCAGGCGACGGCAGCGCGCTTGATGCAGTCGGCGGCGATGCCCTTATGGTGAATACCAGAACTAAACACATGTGGCTCACCGATTTCAAACCAAAGCCTTACTTCGATTCGAAACTGGGTGAGGTGGTGGAAAAGGGTTACGTTCCTCGAGCACGCGCAAATAGCGTTGTTGAATACGATGGAACCTTGTTCCGCAATAGCGGCAGCGGCTTCAGGGTGAACGAACATGCCAGCGACTTTAGAAAGTTCTTCGACCAGTCCGCGGGCAAGTTGCTTAGCCTGGGTGAAAACCCGTCCTTGTTCAGTGTCACGAAAACACCACCGCCGCATTTCATGTTCACAAAACCCCCGGATGCCGTTGCCGGTGTAAGCCGGTTCCAGCAAGGGCTTTTGCAGAGCGGCAACAGAGATCTCACGTCCTACGGACTGGATTTGAACGCAGCACTTAGATATTTGCAATCGCCGGCTGCACTTAGAGACTTTGAACGGATGAGCAAGATCTGACCTCTGCATAGGCTGTTGCTAACTGCTTTGGAGTGTCGGCGGCTCGCCGACACAGGGCGGCATGTAAGCCGCCCCTACAGCGGAGTTTGTGGGGTCGCATTGCATGCGACCAACAGCCGCTGTGACGAAAGCGCTTGCCGCCCCTACAGATTCTGGATCTACCGCGGTAGCGCAAACCCTCTTGTCTAGCCGCTTGTAAGGCGGCGGCCACAACTAATGTTACTCATCGGTTTCTATGCTTTACTGATCGGTCCTTACAAAACCGATGGAGGACGTATGTCTACTAAAGCAGATCCGATCCCGAAAGGTTACCACTCTATTACTCCCACACTGACTTGCAAGAACGCTCTTGAAGCAATTGAATGGTACGTCAAAGCCTTCAATGCCGAAAAGCGCGATGTTTGCATGGGGCCAGACGGCAAGCAAGTTATGCATGCAGAGCTGAAAATCGGCGATTCGATTATCATGCTCAACGACGAGTTCCCGGACATGAATTGCAAATCGCCTGCAACATACGGCGGAACAGGCGTAGGCATGTGGCTCTATGTTGAAAACGCAGATACATGGTTCGAGCGCGCCAATAAAGCCGGCGCAAAAACAATCATGCCGATGATGGACATGTTCTGGGGCGACCGCTTCGGTCAAGTAGAAGATCCGTACGGCCACAGATGGAGCATCGCCACACACATCAAAGACTTGACCAAAGAAGAAATTCAAAAGGGTCAAGAGCAGTGGATGAAACAAGCTGCAATGGCGAAGTAGAACAAACTGGAATAGCGAGACAAACGCCATCCGGTAGAACCAGAGACTAAGAAAAACCCGCTCCCAAAGCGGGTTTTCTATTTGCCTGGAGCACCTTCAAGAGCATTGCCGCCCCTACATATCGAGGGCTACATATCGAGGGCATTGCCGCCCCTACGGTTTGTGTGATCAGTCTTCGTCATCGGCCAGAGGAACCGTAAACCAGAACGTGCTGCCCTTGCCTTCTTCGCTGTCAAATCCAATTGTTCCGCCATGCTGAGTGATGATCGCTTTGCAGATTGCCAGCCCCAATCCGGAGCCTCCTTTCAATTTCGCATCTGCATGCTCCACCTGTTGGAAGCGCTGAAAGAGTACATCTTTGTACTTTTCCGGAATACCGCGTCCTTTGTCCGACACTTCCACTCTGGCAATCGCATCCTTGACAAACGCTTTGACTTTGACGGTTTCGCCCTCGGGAGAAAACTTGATCGCATTGGAAAGCAGATTGACCAGCACTTGCACAAGCCTGTCTTCATCAGCGATTACGTGGATCAATTCGGCACTCGTCTCAAGCTTGATGCTGTTCTTGTCAGCAAATGCGGATACAGCTTCTATCGAGCGTTTGACTGCTTGCGAAACAATCACCAGGTCCATTTCCATGAAGAGTTGGCCGGACTCGAGCTTGTCCACATCAAGCAAATCGTTGATCAACTTGACCAAGCGCTGAGTGCTGCGATCGGTGATGGTCAACATCTCTCGCGACTTTTCATCGATTGATTCATTGGTGCTGAGCAGCGTAAGCGTTGCACAAATCGAGGTCAACGGAGTTCTCAATTCATGTGTCACCGTTGCCACGAACTCACGGCGTTTGCGCTCGATTTCACGAAGTTCCGAAACATCGAGAAGGTTCATCAAATAACATTCTTCCTGGGCCAGGTTGAAATCGCCGATGGACATCTGCACAGGGAACTCTTCACCCGACTGTTTGCACACTTCCCGTGCAACAACGTGATTGTGCGCCTTCTCCGTCAGTTTGACGAAAAATTCCTCTTTCTCCTCTTCCGTGTTCAACGTTTTGCCTTCCGCAAAAAGGCTGACCACGTCTTTGCCTTCAAGATCCTGCCACTGGTAGTCGAACATAATCATTGCACTCGGGTTTGCCACCCGTATCTTGCGATTGCGCCCGACCACAACCAACCCCACGATCATGCGCTCGATCATGCTGCGGATTTTGCCTTCACTTTCTTTGAGCTGCTCGAGGACGGCTCTTTCCTTGGCAGCTGCCTCTTTCAGTGCGTCAGCCATGTTGTGGAAAACAAGATCGAGTTCGGCAATTTCATCGTCGCCGCCCAACAATCGATTGAGAGGCTGATCGGCTGCCAGCAGCAGCGTGTTCTTGTTTATCACACCGATTCTCTTCGTAATCTCGAAGAAGAAGAGGGATGCGAACGCCAGAGCAAGAGCAACGTTGAAAGCTACTCCTGATGCCAGAAGGATGTTTAGATTTCGTCTTGATGTTTCGCGAGTTTCCTTGCTGTTCGATTCAATGCGCCTCGACTCTGCAGTGAGCTCGTGCAAAGTTGTTCTAATCGCTTCTCTTGTCCTCGTCAACGAATCCAGCCTGACAGGCGCCCTTCCCACCGCCAGATCCAAACCTGGTCGCTCGATTGCGGCAATGGAATCTTCGAGCAGCATTGTGCCGCGCACAATCGCATCGTTGGCTTCTTTCAAAATCGGCAGGACTTTGGGATCTTGATTTTCGCTGCTGATCACGTGCTTCAACTCCGCAAGATCTTCCTGCAGGCGCGGCGCCCAGAAGTCGTAGCGCAGCCGGTAGGGACGCCATTTTGTATAGCCATAAACGCCGACTGCAATGCTCGCTTCCGTGTAATCGAGGTCGACTTTGTTAGCCAGGCTCATTACCTGCTTGCTTTTCAGTTGCAATTCCAATTCACGATTTGCTTCGTTGAGCTGCGTAGAAAGAAGGAAAATGAAACCAAGCTCGCAAGCCAAAATGAAAAATGCGAAGAACAGCCCCTTGTGGAGCAGTTTGAGTCTGAACTTAAATGCGCTCTTCATTGCTTCGCGTGCTTCCTTTGCGCATGGTCGAGTCTCTTCAATTCCTGCTCGTTGTGCTGAAGCTCAAGAGTGTTGTGATTGAACTTGCAAACCTCGATTGCTTCTCTGTCCACTCGAATTGCCGCGTCGATATTGCCGCTTGCCTCATATTCTTTGGCAAGATAACGCATTGAGAATATTGTGTCGTGGTCCTTCAGACCAAAATTGTGTTTCAGTACGTCCACTTTCTTCTGCCACCAGAAGGCGCTTTCCTTGTGTTTTTTGCGATATGAATAATAATCTGCGAGCTGCCGGCAAGATGTAGACAGCGCAGAATGATTGGCTCCCAGAGCCTTTACGGACCAGTTTTGCAGATTGAGAAGAAGCTGCAAAAACTTTGCATCCGGCGCCTCCAGACCAGGCGAATTCCAGTCGGCGCTTTCGCGGGCGCGCGTAAGCAAAGGCATAATTTCCTGGCAATTCTTGAGCGGCTGCAGCAACTTTATCCACAAGGTTTCCGCTGCCTTCATATCGCCGCGATTGTAGGCTGCAAGCCAGTGTTCAAAATCCTTGCTCATCATGGCTTTGCGAACCAACTCGTCATCAATTGCGCTTTCGTAGCCTGTCGTTGCTTCAGAGCGTTTGCCCGCAGCGATATTCAGCCGAGATCTCAAAATTGTGATGCGCTCCAGCCCATCTGTATTGCGCTGTCTTTTATAAACAGCCGCATTCTTCGCGATAATCGCTTGTGCATCGCTGTTTTTTCCCATTTCGATGAGCAGCCGCGCCAGCCTATCCTTCGTCCTCAGCGCCACTTCGCTCTCAGCACCAAGCTGTCGCTCTCGTATTTCTGCCGCCTGGCGCCGCAGCTTCAAAGCAGTAGCGAAGTCGTTGGCTTTCTCGCTCTCATCAGCGACAGAACCCATGGTGGATGCGGCAAGCAGATGTGAGGAGCCAAGCACTTTTTCAGTCAATTCATCGAGATGCTTCACCAGCGCAAAACGTGCCGCAGGCTTGACGATACCGCCACAAGCGAAGCGATACTCGCTTATCGCCGACTCCATGAGCGCATCCATGTCGCTCGCTTTGCCGCATGTCTGAAGAATGTTTCGCCATTCCGCATCAGCCTTTTCTTGCTGATTGGCAGCGGACAATTCCGCCCACTTCTTCAAAACGCCGGCATCAACCACAGCCGAAGCGCGCGCGCCGTCCTTTGACGTTTCACCATTTGCTGCGCTTGATGCGCTTACAAACAGCAAACAGCTCACCAACAAAAACATGCTTTGGAAGTTCGCTCGTACTTTCATGACAGAGGCGATAGAACTGCGTCAGATAACGTTTAAGCCGAGACTCCAAATGATCAGTTCCCACATTTGCTCCATACAGAACAATAAAATAGGACGCTCTTGTACTATCTCTTGTGGTACACATTCATCGAAAATGGAGGGCGGAAAACAAGCCTTTCAGCTCGAAATCCGCCCTCCACACATCGTTTATCGGAATGCCGCCGCTTTGGAAAACGGCTGCCTGCCCGACTTACTTGTCTTTCTCCACCTTCGAGAGACGCTCTTCGAACTGGGTTTGCTGGCTGGCCAGACGCTGCAGGAGCGCCTGATTTTGCTCGGTGAGGCTGAGGATTTGCAGCTGCAAATCGTGGTCGCCGAAGATGCGGCGCTACAGAAATTCGCGCACCACACCAATGACGAGCGCCAAAACGCCGATGCCGCACGTCGCGACAATCATGACGACAACTTCACCAGCCAATGTGTTGGCCTGGAACTTGCCGCCCAGCGTGAGAGCGGTCATGTACACGAAGAAAACCGACTCCTGGAAGCTCGTGAAAGTCTCCGGTTCGATTTTCATCAGTATCACCGACGCCACCACCACCAGTAGCACAACCGCAGTCAGCATCACCACGAAGGGATGCTGCTTGAAGCGCACCATCACCCAGCGCGCGCTCCTCACGAAGTGAGCAAGCGTGCCGATCAGGGTCACAGGCAGAAGAGCGATGAGATGCGCGACGAACGGCAGCTCGACAAATGGGATCCAGCATATGCACACGACAAGTTCAAGCCAGAACTTGCGAATGTACTTGATTGGATTTCTGTGAGAGAAGCCGTAAAGCGCGAAGATGACAGCGAAGACAGCCCAGATAGCGTTCTGGACAAACTCCACTGAGCTCATTCCGGCGATCGTCGCCGGCATGTCCAGAGGACCGCCGGGCGGAAATTGCGCCAGAAGAACAAGAACAACAGCGATTACCGAGAGGAAGACAGTGAAGCCTTCGACGTAAGGACCAACTTGTTCGAGAAGCGGTCGAAACCAGAACTTGGGCGGGCTTTTGTTAGGTTGGTTATTCATGGAAAACCATACAGGTCGCAAAATCAGACAGTCAAACGCCGAGCGTGGACAGCCGTAGCCTCCACGCTCCTGCGTGACCGCTGCCTTATGCAGCCGCCTTTCGTTCGATGTTCAGGAAGAACATGCCGGTAGCCAGTCCTGGTCCGAGCGGTTCAGCTCTCCAGCCCTGCGCATCCAGCTCCGCAATCACTTGCTGAACAGCCGCCGGATGATACTCGTACTTCTTGGGCGGGTCGGCAAACATCTGCGTGCCGTTCAGCGGCACCGACTTCGTCTTGGACGTCGAGCTGAGTTCTTCCGCGCAGGCAAGCCGCAGTGCCGCTACATCGGCGGCAATGCGCAGCTCGTCGGAGGCACCTTCCTGGTGCTTCTGGCTGGCTGACGCCTGCTCCGGGGTAGGAATGAGGCTCATGCCCGAATCCCTGGAGGTCCAAGCGATTTCGATCGTGGCATGTTGGGCACTGTACTTGCCCGGCTCGGTTTGTTCGTTGGGAACGGTCCAGGAGAAGCGCAGCGACTTACGCTCACGCTTCACATCGGCGCCTTCGAAAGACATCCAGCTGTCGCCCGAGCGCAGATTGGAAAGCAGCTCGCACGCCGACCGTACAGAGGCAGGCAGAGCGCAAGCGATCTTGCCGCGCTCGTAGCGGTTTTGCGAAGCGCGATAGGGACTGAAGCCACTGGAGCTGGAATAGCCGATTTGGCAGGTGATCAGCCCGTCGGCGGTGTCGTTCTGGCGGCACAGTCTGATGGGGTTGTGAGTGCCGACTGCAGAGTCGATCTCGAAGACACCGTGCTGCACGAGCGAGCGAATGATGCTGCGAACGAGAGGTGCGTGCACCTCGAACAGCACCGAGCCGAGAGTGTGTCGGGTGCCGAAGTTGTTGCCGCACTTGCCGCACCGCTCTTCGTTTTCGAGGATGATGGTAGAGCGCTGGTCAGCGGGCACGCCATTGTGCTCGCATACCGTGCAGCGGTTCGGATAAACGATGGTAAAACTGGGTTGGGTCATTATGTTTCCTTTTCAGATCGCCGTAGCGATTCGGGTCCCGTAGGACATGGAAGTGTGTTGCGGGAGAACATTCCTGCAACGGTGTGCTTTCTCGTGTTCGACTCCGGCAGCACCTGCTGCTTTTTAAATGGCGTACCATTGGCATTTGACTTGGTTTTTGCCCAGGTGCTGTGAAGTTGTACGACGGAGAAAGTACTTACACCCTAAGCTTCTGCAAAAGCCTTTCAAATGGCTTTCAGACATGTGAATGAATATTATTCACGTTTCGTAGGCTTACTTAACCTCGCGAAGAACGGCAGCACATCGAGTCTTAAGCGGTACTAACACAAAGGCGATTCTGAAACTGGAATCATCAAATCGTTCCATACTTCATTCTACTATTTTTTGTCGTTTTCAAACCGCAAAAAGCAAGAGCGACCGAGACTCCAGGTTTCTAAACCCGTGAGAATCGGTCGCCCCGCTCAGGCTAACACTTGGTCAGCCGGTCGCTGTCAGCGTGCGCGATTAGCGCTTGCCGTTGAACAGCATGACGACGCACACAACGGCGACGCCAATGAGAAGCCACGTAAGCATGGCTTTGCTCCTTGTACTTGTGGTTGTTTGCAACAACAGTTCGGCCATAGACGGCCTGATTGCTCGATGCCGGCGCGCTAAGACTCGATGAGAATTAGCGGTTGGTGAACATCATGGCGAGGGCAACGATGAGGATGCCGACGATGATCCATGTGAACATGGATAGTCTCCAGAACTAGAGGTTGTTTGCAGAAACAACGATGTCTCGATTGCTCAAGACTCGACTTGATCTCCCGAAGGAAGCGAGAGTCGGAAGTAGACCACGCTTATGAATCCAATCACAGCGGTCATGACTGCGACAAACGGGTCGGGCACGAGAGTGAACCATGCCCAAGAATGTGCGGCAGCCAGAATGAAAACCGTGATGTATTCGAGGATGCCCTTCATGGGAAAGCGACTGAAAGACGCCGCCCAGAAGAATGCAGCCTGGAGAAGCAAGCCAGTGAAACAGGAGCCGAGAATGAATGCAAGCAGGTACAGAAGTGCCAGAAACTGAAGCATGTCTAAGCTCCTTTTCACCAGCAGCGGTCGCGGTTGTCTCCGGTGTAGTGAGGCACTGGCGCCTCATCTACACACAGAGCCGCGCCGGCGCCTTACTTCTTCTTGTTCTTGCAGCAGTCCTTGGGATCGGTCTTGTCGTGGTCCGCGCAGGTGCCGGACTTCTTCGAGTCCTTGCAGCCGCAGCCTTCGCCACAACCCTTACCGGCCTTCTTCTTGCCGCCCTTTTTGCCGTCCTTCTGCTTCATCTTGTCGATGGCCTCGCGGTCTTGCCGGCGAGCCCACTCATCTTCAGCAGCCTTACCACGACCGCTGAGAGGTCCTTTGTCTGACATAGGGAGTTCCTTTCGTTTGCGATTTGCAGACTTGTGATTCCACTCATCACCTGACTACACGCCGTCCTTCACTGACTCAGAAATTGAGTCGCAATGCCAAAACCTTGCAACCTTACAGAGATACTTCCACTTCAAAGACGCTACGCGCGGCTAAGAAGACAGAAGCTCTCGAAAAGCGAGATTAGGTTTTGATTTTGATGAGGAAGGAGGGGTGAGCTGGAAGGTAAGAGTGAAACGAGATCACTTTACGAATAAAGGCCTCTGTTTTAGCGTCAGCGGTGCTAACTTTTGCAACGTTGCGGCTCGCAATGCATCGTCACAATCGCGCAAACGCAAAAGAATCAACACCTTTGACAACCAAGCACTGTTCTCGTCATCGCTCGCGCAGATAGAAAAGCACTTGAAAACCACAGTGTTTTTCTTCCACACGGCTCTCGATTTTTGCGCACATTCCCGCACGCAATCCGTGTCACAAACACACCATCACAATCACTCGCGCAATTGCACAAGATCTGCCAAACTTCCTTTGAAAGACAGGCTTCTATGGCATTGAACAAAACTGCACTTGTGACTGGCGTCTCGCGCGGAATCGGGCGTGCGATCGCTGAGCGTCTGCTTACTGATGGTTATCGCGTTGTCGGAACATACAACAACCACAAAGTCGAAGCAAAAGAATTTGGAATAAACGCCGACGCTCTGGAGCTTTTGCAGTGTGATTTTTCCAAGCGCGGAGACACAATCTCTCTTGTTGAAAGCCTGAGCGACCGACAATTCAATCTTCTGGTAAACAATGCTGCCGTGTTTCTTCCTGAAGAATCAAACGCACTCGACCTGAACATTTGGGACCAAACGTTTGCGGTCAATCTCACCGCTCCAATGATTCTCTCAACCTTCCTCATGCGGAGCATGCCTGAAGGCTCTGCAGTCATAAATATCTCCAGTACCGATGCATACACGGGTTCTTTCAGCAGCATGGCTTACGCAGCCAGCAAAGCGGCTCTAAACAGCGTGACGAAAAGCCTTGCCAATATCGGCGGACCAAAGAACATTCGCGTCATCGGCATTGCACCCGGCTGGATCAACAACACCGGCATGAACAGTCCCGTAACAGCCGAAGCTGCAACGCTCTCTTCTCTTGAAAGAAACGGCGAGCCCGCAGAGATTGCCGCCATCGTCAGCTATCTCGCTTCTATAAATGCGTCATTCATCACCGGCACGACCATCGTGGCAGACGGAGGATACACCTGCGTCGACTACATCATGAAGAAAGAAGCGCAGTCATGAAAGTTGGTTTCTGAATGCTGGAAGAACACTTCTTCACCTGCCCTTACTGCTGGGAAGAAATATCTATGTTGCTCGACCTCACATCTGGGGGACAACAATATGTCGAAGACTGCGAGGTATGCTGCAATCCAATCACGATTTCGTACCAGGCAGAAGACGGCAATCTATCAGACTTTTCCGCAGAACCACTTCAGCAGTGACCCCAACCATCATCAATGATCAAACTGACGATAAACAATGTACCGACGCTATTCATCAAGGCTTTCACGCCCGAAGATGTAGAGACGATTATTGGGTTTGTTCGCGATGCATTCAAGTTCCACTCATCAAGTAGCAATAGGGTGCTCTTCATAGACACCCCGATTACGGAAGGAACAGTAGAGTCAGTCGAAAGATTGCAACAAGAAGGGTTCGAGGTAGTCTTTCGCGACCATCACGGCATCGATGGAGAACCGGCGAATGACAGAGAATTGAGAGTCGTGCGCGCAACAAAAAAACTGCAGCTGCTGCTGAAAGAAAATTGCACGATAACTGTGCGCCGCTTGCACCCGGCTTGCAGCACGCTGGTCGACACCGGCGAGTTTGCCAATGCAGTCGCCATCATTGCAGATCCTGATGCAGACGGCTTGACGGCGGCAATGAAAGCAGCTGGAGTTACCTATGCTGAATTGGACGACGACGCGGCAAAACTTGACGCAGAGCCACAAGTACAGGTGACTGGTTCCCCAATTTCACAGCTTCTTGCAAAGGGAATCGCGGTCATTCCATCATATGATGCGACGAAACCAAAAGAAAGAGAAATCGCCCATCAGAAGTTGTTTTCTGACTGGGTAAAAGCCGTCGAAGGCAATGAAGCGGCAAAAAGCAGACTGCAAGATCAAGTGGCAGAATACGACAGAGCGGTCATGGTTTCGCATGAACTGGCAAAAACGGCCACTCCCATTGCACCAGGGGTGGTGCTGGTCGATGTCGCCAACAAACCGCTGTACGACCCCGGCACGCTATCCGCCTTGCTGGAAACCGAACCGGAATGCAGGATAACAGTCATACGCAAAGATCTCGGACCAATCGCCGCAGTGCACGGAATTCAATACAGCCTGGCAGTGGCGAAATCATTCCAAAACGCAATCAACTTGCACGATCTGGTACCAAAAGATGCAAAATCAAGCCCGGAAGGCGGCATCATCTCCAACGTTTCGTTTCTCCTGCACACATCCGAAGACATCTGGCGCACCGAAGTCCTGCCGAGATTGAAGCATCTGAATATGTAGGGGCGGCAATGCCAACCTGTAGCATCTCGATAAGTAGGGGCGGCAGTCTTACCGACTGATTGCCGCCCCTACAAATACGGTAGCTACAAATATGGTAGCTACAAATACGGTAGCTACAAATACGGTAGCCAGAGGCTTAGCCCACGCCCATTTTTTCCATTGCTTTCTTCAACAAACCGCTCGCTTTTTTGCCGACTGTTTCATCTGCCATATAGCGTTGCTGATAAAGATCAATTCCACCCTGAACAGAACCAGGTTGCTTCAATATAGCAGGGACTGAAATTTCTTTATTGACGAGGGCTCCGAACACCGAAGGTTTCAATCCGGCAGCAATAGCGCCTTCTTTAATCATGTCTGCATTCGGACCAAGTTGTGAGCTGATGCCTACGCTGGTTACATGCTCTGCAGTGAGCCGATGAACAACTTCTGCTCCGGTGATTCCGCCTTTCAGATCGCCATCGACAAATGCTGCCTGAAAGCGGTCGAGATGCACGGGAATGTGTTCCCCGCCGTGAACTGTGGCAACACCTGCATCCAGCGCTTTCAAATCATCCGCGCCCGTCACCCAGGTAACTTTGTTGCCCTGCTGTTCGAGGGTTTCTTTCATTGCAGAACCAAAAAATGGACTGTCTTCAAAAAGAATGACTTCGTTCTTGCTGCCTTTCAAAAGACCGGCGATCTTGCCGCGACTGGCTATTGCAGCACCTACG
>JADMIO011285636.1_pt1 | contig 30214 bp, 25 predicted proteins | sample 8958161 | NCBI WGS metagenome assembly JADMIO01 (sample SAMN16585339, study PRJNA669376) | soil metagenome | isolation source: Crop rotation soil | place: USA: Cullars Rotation, Alabama | collected 2011 | reverse complement strand
AAGAAAGCACCGCATCCGTCAACGTCCCCACTGCCGCTCCTTCCAACACCCCCGCCAACAGCGCCACCCAGATCAGCGCCACCAGCGCCGCGATCAACCGGCGATCCTCGCCAAAATAGGCCAGAATGCGGCGATAAAACCGCAAGTTGTCCTTCGAAATACCGCGCAACCACGACCGCTTGCGCGGCGTCATCTTCTCCATATGATTTAATAGGGATCGAGACGCGCTTTTGTTCGCCCGTATCCCCGCACCGGCCGGCCGGACACGGCCAATTCCGCCAAAGCGTTTGTTGGGATGTCACACCGGCCGCCGCCGGGATATACTATCCTGGCTTGATCGATGGGAGACTATGAGTTCCACCCAATGTCCACGATGTCGCCGCAGCCTTCCCGGCGTCGCCCGATTTTGCGGCCGCTGCGGATACGATCTGCGCCGACTGGTGACAGTCCGCCCCCGCCCCGAGCGACGCCGCGCGCCGCTCTTCTTGGCCCTGTTGCTCGGCAGCGTGTTTTTCATGCTGCTTGTTCGACATTCCCGCACGGACCATCCCTACTTTGAACCGCCGATTGAAATGCCCGCAACGCCGTCGCCTGTGAATGAAGCTCCTGATCAAATCGGCCATGACCCACATGCCCTTCGCCTCAGTCGCCCCGAGCGAGACGACGCTGCGCACGGCCGAACCGCCGCCCGGCGCATCATCTATGTCTGCGACGCCTCCTCTGCTGGACCATCAGCCACGATCGCCCTCCGCAATGAAGTCGCCCGTTCCATCGACACCCTCACCCCCGGCCAATATTTCAATATCATCCTTTGCCAGGAAACCAGCCCCGCAATGATGGACGAGCGGCCCCGCCCCGCCAGCACCAGCAACAAAGACCGCGCCCACAACCTCCTCTTGAAAATGCACGACGGCGGCGATCCCCTGGCCGCCCTCGAGGCCGCGTTCCGCCAGCAACCCGACGAGGTATGCCTCCTCGCCGCCGGCCAATTCGGCGGCGCCGGCAACCAGGCCGTCCTCGACTACTGCCGCATGCGCGACCCGCGCAGCCGCATACGCATTAACACCATCGGATTGGTCGAGGATAATTCCGAGGGCGATTTCGTCCGGGCCATGCGAGCCATCGCGGGCGCCGGCGGCGGAACATTCACCCGCATCATCGGGTCGGGACGGTGAGCCATGAACCGCGGTAGCCGGCGTCGATCGTGGGTGGGATGCATCATTCTTCTGGCCGCCATTGCCGACCGGGCCCATGCCCAGGCCAACGCAACCCGCGCCGAATTCCTCAAACTCATCGACCGCCCCCGCGTCGAGTTGGCCGCCCAGGAACATCCCCCCGAACCCGCCAGCGCCGGCCTCGCGCAACAGCGCTTCAGCTTCGCCTCCGACGCCGAGCAGCGCGTGCCCGGCATCCTCCTGAAACCCACCGACTCCACCGGCCGCCGCCCCATCGTTATCGTCCTGCACGGCACCGGCGGAAAAAAGGAAGGCGAACTGCCCCTGATGAAAGACCTCGCCGCCAAAGGCCTGCTCGCCGTCGCCATCGATGGCCGCTACCACGGCGAGCGCTCCAAAGCCGGCGGCGCCAAGGACTACACCGACGCCATCGCCCGCGCCTTCACCGACGGCAAGGAACATCCCTTCTTTTACGACACCGTCTGGGATGTCATGCGCCTGATCGATTACCTGCAAACCCGCCCCGACGTGGACGCCCAGCGCATCGGCCTCATCGGTTTTTCCAAGGGCGGCATCGAAACCTATCTGGCCACCGCCGCCGATCCCCGCATCGCCGTCGCCGTCCCCTGCATCGGCGTCCAGAGCTTCCACTGGGCCCTGGAGCACGACGCCTGGCAATCCCGCGTCGGCACCATCCAGGCCGCCGTCGATGCCGCCGCCAAACAATCCGGCGTAGCGCCCATCGACGCCGCCTTCGTCCGCCGCTTCTACGACCGCGTCGTCCCCGGCATCGATGGCCGCTTCGACGGCCCGGCCATGCTCCCCCTGATCGCCCCCCGCCCACTGCTGGTCATCAACGGCGGCGCTGATGCCCGCACCCCCGTCCCCGGCATCGAAGAATGCGTCGCCGCCGCCCGGCTCGCCTACGCCGCCCAGCACGCCGACGATCGCTTCATCCTCCGCATCCAAGACAAAGTCGGCCACGCCGTCACCAAGGAATCGCAGGCCCTCGCCAACGAGTTCCTCGCCAAGTGGCTGCATGCCGCCGACCGATAGCCCTTCCTATTTCCCCCGCCCCGACAGCAACTCCAGCGCCATCCCTCCATACGTCCGCGCGTCATACACCCCCAACCCCGGCAGCGCAAGCGCATCGGCCACATCATGCCGAAAGATCACCGTCCCCTCCGCCGCCAGATGTTCAATAGCCATCCGCTCCGCCAGCCGCTGCAGCGCCGCCGGATAATGAGCTTCGCGCAAGAAGCGGTAGGGGGGGTCCAGAAATATCAAATCCGCCCGCTCCTTGGGCGCTGGCCCGCCAAACCACTTGAAAATATCGGCCGAAACCACCTGGCACCGCCCCTCCACCCCCAGCGCCGCGATATTCTGACGCAGCCGTGCCACCGCCGAACGATCCTGCTCAAAAAACGTCGCATGCGCCGCCCCCCGGCTCAGCGACTCCAACCCCATCGACCCCGCGCCCCCGCCACCAGCGGCGTGAGAATATCAAACAGCGACTGCTTAACCCGATCCGTAATCGGCCGCGTCACCTCCCCCTCCGGCGGCAACAGCTTGCGCCCCCGAAATTCTCCAGCGATAATCCGCACAATCCCTCCCCCCCAAATGCGACGTCATCTATTTCGCCCAATTGAACACCACCGGCATCTGCACATCCGGATGCAAGCTTTTGGCCACCGGACACGTCAGCGCTGCGTTCTCCAGCCGCTGCCGATCCTCCTCCGAAAGCCGCACCGGCAAATCCAGCTTCACCGTCAACTTCCCTACCCGCCGCGACGGCTGCGAAATCATTTCCTTGACCACCTTCGCCGCCGCCCCCGAAATATCAATGTTATGCCGCTGCGCCACGATCCCCATCGTCGTCAACATGCACGTCGCCAGCGCCGTCGCCACCAGATCCGTCGGGCTGAACGACTCCCCCTTGCCCATGTTGTCCCGCGGCGCATCCGTCGCAAGCGCTCGGCTCGACGGCCCATGAGTGGCCTGGCAGTGCAACTGCCCCTCATACGCAACATTGATCTCAACCATGTTTCTTTCTCCGTGTCATTGCGGCACCTGCCGCCCCGGCTTCAGCAGATCGACCTTGAGTTTCTCACTTGGCAATAGTTTCCCCGCATTGATCCGTTCCTCCGGATCAAACGCATACTTCACGCGGTTGAACTGCGCCATCGTCGCCTCATCAAACAGATACGGCATCAAGTGCAGCTTCTCCACCCCCACCCCATGCTCGCCCGTCAGCGTCCCACCCACGTCAATGCAATATTTCAGCACTTCCTCGGCCGCCTCCAGCGTGTTCTTCACCTGCGATTCCACATGATCGTCATACAGAAAAATCGGATGCACGTTCCCATCCCCCGCATGAAATACATTCGTGATCGTCAACCCATGCGCCTTGCCAATCTCATCAATCCGCGCCAGAACCTCGGCCAATTTGCTGCGCGGCACGCAAGCATCCTGTGTGCAATAACTGTGCGATACCCGCCCAATGGCCCCAAACGCGCTCTTGCGCGCCTTCCACAACGCCGCCCGCCGCGCGGGATCGGACGAGATCTCGGTGCTCAGCGGATTGTAAAGCTTGCAGATCCCCATCACGTCCGCCATCTGCCCGTCCAATAGCGCATCAATGCCGTCGATCTCGATCAGCACCAACGCCTGCGCCGCCCGCGAAAAGCCAAAATGAAACGCATCCTCGACGATCTGGATCATCGACCCGTCCAGCATCTCCATCGCCGCCGGCAAAAACCCGGCCGCGATGATGTCCGACACCGAATTGCACGCGTCGGCCGTCGATGAATACGTCACCACGATCGTGCGGAACGAAGTCGCCTTGGGCACCAGCCGCACCCACAACGACGTGATAATCCCAAAAGTCCCCTCGTGCCCGCAAATCAACCCCGGCAAGTCAAACGGCCCCGATTCATACCCCCCGTTCTCCGCCCCCACCTTCAACACCTCCCCATCCGGCAACACCATCTCAAATCCCAGAATATGCGTCGATGTCACAAAATCCTTGAGCGTATGAATCCCCCCCGCGTTCGTCGACGCATTCCCCCCAATCGTGCTGGCCCGCTGGCTCGAAGGGTCCGGCGCAAAATGATACGGATTGGACGTCTGACCTTTGAAATTCGAATTGCCCGGCAGCGGCAATTGCGACACCGCATCCGACAACGACAGGTTCCGGCACCCCGCCTGAACATGCGCCACCCGATTCTCCAGATCGATCGCCAGCACCCTATTCATCTTGGCCGTCGAAACCACCACCCCATTCTCAAACGCCACGCATCCCCCGGCCAACCCCGTCCCCGTCCCGCGCGGAACAATCTGCGCCCCATGCTCCGCCAGCAACTTCACAATCGCCTGGACCTCCCCCACTGAAACCGGAAAAACCACCGCCGCCGGCGTCGCCCGCGCGATCGTGAACCCATCCGACTGATAAACGTACAGCTCGTCCGGATCACTCACCACCCTCCCCTCGGGCAACAGCTTCCGCAACGCCAAAATAAGTGCTTCACGCGCCATGGATCTAGAGTATACGACGCGCGCCGGCCGTTGCCACTGCACCGGCCGTTGGACAGTTCGCGGCTTACTTGTTCTTTCTCAACGACCAGATTCCGGCGACTTTGGTGACGGAATAGAACTGGCCGCTGAGGAGGCCTTCCTTGGGGTTCATTTTGAAGCGGATGATGGAGAAATCGGGGGCGGCGATGGTGGCGACGGCGAGGGTGTTTTTGGAGAGGTGTCGGTGGAGTGATAGATGTCGATCTTGTACGAGCCGGCGGCGAAATCCTTGATGGCGGCGGCCTTGGATTGGGCGGCGATGGTGGCGGCGTCGCCTTCTTTGGATTGGCCGAAGAGTTCGGGCATGAGCTTGTAGATGACGGCCATGCGCTGTTGGCTGGTGAGGTCGTCGCCGGCGAAGCGATAGAGAGGTTTGCCGGAGCGGTCGCCGCGCATGAGGTCTTTGCCATCGACGTAGAGCAATTTGGTTCCTCCAACTTCACGGCGGATGTTGCGGCCATCGATGATGAGAAGGAGCTTTCCGTTGGGCTCGTTGCGGATGTTGTCGCCATCCACAATCAGCACGGTTTTGCCGGCGGGGTCCTGGATGTTGGTCAGAGCGAAGGCGGAAGTCGCCAGGCCGAGAATGGCCGCGGCGAAGGCGAAAAAACGAATGGGATGGCGGGATTTGAATTTGTTGCTTTTACTTTGTCAATGACGAGGGGGAAGAGGAAATTTGATTTTGAGGTTGGCGCGCGGGTGATTTATGTGGCGCGGAGGTCGGCGGGCGTGATGCGGCGATTGCCAAAGTGGGTGGCCAGGAGGAGAGTGAGCAGGCCGGTCAGGAGGATGCAAGAGAGGGTGGCGGAGAGTTGGAGCAGGTTGACGGAGCGGTGGGACGTGAGCAGGGTCGGGAGGATGCCGACCAGGGCGCAGGCCGTGCCAGTGAGCAGGCCGGTCAGGAGTAAAAAGAGGTTTTCACAGAGGATGAGGGTCAGGCGGGAGGAAGCGGGGAAACCGAGCGCGGACAGGAGCGCGAGTTCGGCTTTGCGCTCAATCAAGCCGCGGAGGAGGATGACGGCCAGCCCGATGGTGCCCAAAAGCAGGCCCAGGGAGCCGAGGGTTTGGAACGTGGACAAATAGGTGTTGGCGACCTCAAGATAACGGGCTAGGCGCGCTGGCGTGGGTTCAATGGTGATGGCGTAATCTTGCAGGTCGTGGGAGAGGAGCTTGCGCAGGACATCGGGCTGGTCAGTTTCGATGAGGATGGTGGAGAAGCCGGACTGGGAGGGGAAGAGTTCGCGAAAGTGGGCGTCGGCCATGAGCAGTTCGCTTTGGAAGATGCTGTGGGAGAGGGTGGCGACAAGTTTGAGGTTGCGCGAACGGCCGGCCTGGTCGGTAATGGGGAGGGTGTCGCCGACGGAGAGGTGGAGGATGTAGGCGGCGGTTTCAGAGTCGGCGATGATAGGAATGAAGTCGTTGGAGGATTGGGTGAGGAGCGCCCAGGGATTTTCATTCAGCTGGGTGAAGGCGCGGCGATCGCCAAGGGCGGGAGGAACCCCGAGGATGGTGGGGGCGGTCGGACGCGTGAGGTTGAGGCAGGAGATGTCCTGGCCGGCCCAGGTGCGCATGGGGAGGAACTGGGAGGTGGAGAAAATCGGGGCGTTGGGGTCTTCGATGCCGATGAGCTTGCGGCCTTTGAGGGTATTGAGGTCGCCTTGCAAGGGGACTTCGGTTTGGAGGATGAGTTGGTAGCCGCCGGTGCCAGCGGTCTTATCGCGCGTGTCGGGCGAGGGTTGCTGTTTCATGGAGGAGACGGTGACGAGCACGAAGCTGGCAAATGCAATCAGCGCGATGGTCATCGTGCTGCGGGCGCGGTGGCGCGAGGCGTTGCGGATGCCGAGAATGCCCAGGGACCACTGGGGGCCGGGGGGGCGCTCGTGGCGGTGGGGGCGGAGAAGGGAGCAGGTGAAGAGGAGGGACGAGATGAGAAGGAGAGTGCCGGCCGAGAGGAAGGCGTACTGCGGTTTGAATTGGGTGAAGCTGGGCAGGAGGAGGGTGGTCAGGGCGAGCAGCGCGAGGATCGCGGGAAACAGGAAAGACGCCGCCCCGCGAGCGGCGGCCAACGAGGGGCGGATTCCCCAGCCGCCGGCCAAAAGCGCCCAAGGCTCAGCGCGAGAAAGGCGGCGGATGGCCCAACCAATGGCGAGCCATGCGATGAAAAGGCTGGACACCAGGCCGATGAGCAGGGTGAGCGGTTCGGCGTGAAGCGTGAGGGAGGTGGTTCCGACAGCGCCGACCCAACGGGTACGCAGGCCGTAAATCATGAGCCAGGTGTAGGCGAGGGAGACCAGGGTCCCAATCACGCCGCCGATGAGAGCAAGGAGCATTCCTTCGGCCAGCGCCAGTCGGCGGAGGGATTTGGCGGTGAAGCCGAGGGCGGCGAGGAGGCCGAATTGGCGCACGCGCTGTTCGATGGCGAGCCGGAACAGCATGGCCAGGAGGATGGCGGCGGCGGCGATGATGAAGAAGCTGAAGCCGACGAAAAGGCCGGCGAAATCGGTGCTGCCGCTGGCGGCGGCGAGCTGTTCGGCTTTGATGGGGCGGAACGAGAGGCCAAGCTCGGCGGGGTCGATCTGCTTGAGCAGTTCCTGGGCGAAAGCGGCGGATTTTTCCTTGGGCAGGCGAATGCTGTTGAGGTCGCCGTAGGCCGTCCCCCAGAGTTTTTGGGCGGTGGCGAGATTGAGGAAAATCTTGGGGGAGGCCTTGTGTTGTTTCCAGTAGTCCTCATCGGCGCGGGTGACGAGTTTTTTGTTGATCTCCAAACCTTCGGGGGCGTCCCAGCTCTGGATGGTGGATTTGTCGGTCAGGCCTTTGTAGGTAGGGGTGAGGGAGGGATCGGCGCCCAGGCCGGCGAGGGGGAGGATTTTGGCGACTTTGAAGGTGAGGGCGGAGCTGGTTTCGGTGAGTTCGCCGTTGGGCTGCCGCTGGTAATAGTCCAGCCGGATGGAATCGCCGACCTTGGCCCGAAGCTGGTCCGCGGCCCAGGAATTCATGGCGATTTCGTCAGGGGCGATGGGCTGTCCCTCAAGATCGCTGAGGCCCGCGGCGATGGCGTAGTGGATTGTGGAGGAGGGGTCGGAAAGCTTGACGACATTGTTGATGAGGTAGATGGAAACGCGGCGGAGGGGGATGTCCAGGGCGCTGGCGGCGGCCGTGGCGGCGTGGTCGATGGTGGGGGAGATGTAGGTGGTGCGGGAGTTGAGGATGGCGTCAGGGGAGTTGGGCGGGATGTCGAATTTGAGGCCGTAGTCGTCGAGCGTGGCGGATTGACGGAGCAGGGTGTTGAGTGTTGTGGCGTTGGAGAGAGCGTCGGATTTGGATTGGACCAAAAGAAGGTTGGCGCGGCCGGGCTGGCCGATGGCGTTTTGGATTTCGGTGAGGTTGACCCAGGCATTGCGGGGAAGGCGCTGGCTGCCGGCCAGGTTGAACAGGGAGAGCAGGCCTGGTTGCGTGGCAATGCGGTCTAGGTCCAAGCGCATGCCGGAGGTGGTGGAGGAAAGATCGCGGCGGGCGAGGGAGGCGTCCTTGGGGGTTTCGTCGATCGAGGGAAGTGAGAGCAGCAGGGTCTTGTTGGATGAAGTAAGTTGGAGGTCGTCGGCGAGTTGTTGGTTGACGATGAGATGGCCGGGCGGGACGGCGGCCCAGTCGCCGGCGATGGCGGCGATTTGGACGCCGCCGGTGCGGGATTGGTTTTGGGCGTCGGCCGCGCCGCCGCGGAGGGAGATGGCGGGGAGGCATTGCGCGTATTGGCCTTGAAAACCGGGGGATTGTCGGATGCGGGTGGCCAGGTCCTGGTTGAAGAAGTGGGTGGAAACCAGGACGTGGTCGATGGGGCCGAGGCGTTGGATGGCCAGGTCCCGGAGACTGCCGCGAACGCTGTCGCCGACGAGCAGGGCGCCGGTGAGGACGGCGGTGGCGACGGCCATGCCGGCGATGACCGCGAGATTGGCAGCGCGGAAGTGGGAGAGGTTGCGGAGGAGGAGTTTGGGGCGGGTCATGGGAATTTTATTGGATATCTCATTGCGTCATGAAAATCTTCAATGAGGCTTATTTGCCGCCGGCGGCACCATTCCACATTCGGGACATCGGCCGGTGGTCGCGCGGAGATCATAGGCACATTCCGGGCATAAACCTTGGGAAATTCGTTCGCGCCGCGTTCGAGCCCTGTGTTGGGCCAGAATATGTTGCATGAACTCCCGGGCACTCAGACCCAGGCATAGAAGGAACGATAGCGGGATGGAAACTCGATTTACTCGGGACCAGAGACCGTGGGGATTGATTAAGGCACCGACCCAGATTGCAGTCGCGGTGGCACCTATGATCAACTTCAATCGCGATCGAGTATTCCAAGGATGCTCCAAGGGACGCATGATTTTACCGCCAGTTCACGCTTCATTGTTCCACACGGGCGAGGCGCCCGTGCCACAGGTTATTCGATGAGTTGGCCATCCTCCATGCGCATGCGGCGGTGGAACAGTTCGGAGAGAGGGGTGCTGTGGGTGACGACGATGAGGGTGGATTGGGTTTGGGCGGCGAGGTCCTTGAGGAGTTGGCCGATGGAGCGGGAGGTTTTGGCGTCGAGGTTGCCGGTGGGTTCGTCGCAGAGAAGGAGGGCCGGGCGGTTCATCAGGGCGCGGGCGACGGCGACGCGCTGGCGTTCGCCGCCGGACAGTTCACTGGGAAGGTGGGTGCGGCGGTTGGCCAGCCCGACTTTTTCGAGCAATTCCTCGGCGCGGCGGAGGTGGTCGGGGGTGACAGGGCCCGCGGCGAGGCGGGCGAGCAGGACATTTTCGATGGCCGTGCATTGAGGGAGCAGGTGGTGGTCCTGGAAGACGAAGCCGATGCGGTGGCTGCGGAATTGGGCCAGCTCAGCGGGGGAAAGGGAGAAGGGATCCTGGGTGGCGATTTTGATGGAGCCGCTTGTGGGGCGATCGAGGGTGCCGAGGATTTGGAGGAGGGTGGATTTACCGGAGCCGCTGGGGCCGAGGATGGCGAGGGAATCGCCGGGCTGGAGCTGGAGCGAGACACCGCGCAGGACGATGAGAGGCTCGGCGGGGGTGGGGTAGTGTTTGTGCAAGTCGGAGACTTGCACGGAAGGGGCGGAGAGGACGACGGTTCCTTTTAGGTCGGTGGGCATTTGTTGGGGTGATTGTAGAGCGCGTCGGCATGGGGGGACAAGCGTTGACGCGGCGGGGCATTCCCGCGCGGGGGATTGGCGGTATGATTGGACGGCTATGCCTTATAACTTTACAACCGTCGAGAAGAAGTGGCAGGAATACTGGCTGGTGAACAAATGCTTTGCGGCATTGGAGCCTGAGCAGGCGGGGAACATGCCCAAGGCGTATGTGCTGGACATGTTTCCATATCCAAGCGGGTCGGGGCTGCACGTGGGGCATCCGGAGGGGTATACCGCGACGGATATTATTTCACGCTATTGGCGGATGCGGGGGAGGAATGTGCTGCATCCGATGGGGTGGGATGCCTTCGGGCTGCCCGCCGAGCAGTATGCGGTGAAGACCAATACGCATCCGCGGATCACGACGCAAAAGAACATCGAGACGTTTCGACGGCAGATTCGGATGCTGGGATTGAGCTACGACTGGGACCGGGAGGTCGATACGACCGATCCGGAGTATTACAAGTGGACGCAGTGGATTTTCCTGCAGATTTTCAACAGCTACTTCGATCCGATTGATGAGAAGGCCAGGCCGATTGCGCACCTGATGCAGGAGTTGGTGAATGAAAACCTCGTGGTTGCGCCGGACGGCAGCGTGCATGTGAACCCAACGCAAGAGGGGATGGAGCGCGTCAGCGGCGCTGTGGGGATTGAGCGGCTGTGGCGGGAGTTGTCGCCCGACGAGCAGCGCGACGTGATCGATGGCCAGCGGCTGGCGTACACGGCCGAAGTGCCGGTGAATTGGTGTCCGGGATTGGGGACGGTGCTGGCCAATGAGGAAGTAATTGATGGGCGGAGCGAGGTGGGTGGATTTCCAGTTGAAAAGCGGCCGATGCGGCAGTGGATGCTGCGGATCACGGCGTATGCGGATCGGCTGGTGGATGATTTGGAGATGCTCAAGTGGCCGGAATCGCTGAAGGAAATGCAGCGGAACTGGATCGGCAAGAGCGTGGGGGCGGAGGTGGATTTTGACGCCGAGCCGGCGCCGATTCCGCCGGTGAGAACGACGGGCTTCGCGCAGGATTCCGAGCCGCAGCCAAAATCTCCGGAGCTGGAGGCGGATGCGCGGGATGGGGATTCGGATCTGGCCATCACGGTCTTCACGACGCGGCCGGATACGTTGTATGGCGCGACGTACATGGTGCTCGCGCCGGAGCATCCGCTGGTCGATCGGATCAGCGCGCCGACGCACCGGGAGAGCATCGACGCCTATCGAAAAATGATCGCCGGTAAGTCCGAGCGTGACCGCATGGCCGACACGAAGGAAAAAACGGGGATTTTCACCGGTGCGCACGCGATCAATCCGGTGAACAAGGAGCGGGTTCCGGTCTATATCGCGGATTATGTGCTGATGGGATATGGGACGGGGGCGATCATGGCGGTGCCGGCGCACGACGAGCGGGATTTTGAATTCGCCAGGATGTTCAATCTGCCGATACGGGCGGTGGTGATGCCGCCGGATTCGTGGTTGAAGGAGCAGATCATCGCGTTCAGCAAGGCCAAGCAACCTCCGACGGAATTGCGCATGGCGGATGGCAGGACGATCAAGGTGGCGGACATGGACCCGGAGCTGCGGGCCAAGGTGCTGGATGCGCATCGGGCGGCGGCCGCTTCGGTGCCGGCGCGGATCGAGGCGATGGGGGAGGAGGGGATGCGGGCGATGCGCGAGGAGTACATGAAGAATCCCGGCGGCTTTTCGGCCGCTTTCACCGGAGAAGGCGTGGCGATCAATTCGCCAATGTTCAATGGCCTGCCGACGCTGCAGGCCAAAGAGAAGATCATCGACGCATTGGAGGCGGATGGAGCGGGGCACCGGTCGGTGAAATACAAGCTGCGGGACTGGCTGTTCTCACGGCAGCGGTATTGGGGCGAGCCGTTTCCGATTTTGCTGGACGAAGACGGGCGGCCATACGCGGTGCCGGAGGAACAGTTGCCGGTGAGGCTGCCGGAGATGGAGGATTTCAAGCCGACGGGAACGCCCGAGCCGCCGCTGAGCAAGGCCAAGGATTGGCTGAAGGTCGAGATCGATGGGAAGGTGTTTTATCGGGAGACCAACACAATGCCGCAGTGGGCGGGATCGTGCTGGTATTACCTGCGGTTTGTCGATCCGAAGAACAAGCAGCGGTTTGTGGATGCGGAGAAGGAAAAGTATTGGATGCCGGTGGATCTCTACGTTGGAGGCGCGGAGCATGCGGTGCTGCACCTGTTGTATTCGCGCTTCTGGCACAAGATCTTGTTTGATCTGGGGCATGTGTCGTCGCCCGAGCCGTTCATGCGGCTGATCAACCAGGGAATTATTCTTGGTGAGATGGAATACAACGTCTTTGAAAATGCCGAAGGCGTGGCCGTCAGCATGAACGACTTGCGGGATGTGGGCGAGGAAATCGTCAGCGAGCGAACCGCGATGGTGGGACATCACCGCCAAAGCGGCGAGCAGTGCATCGGCCGCCGGATCGGCGAGCAGGAGGTGGAGCGGCGCGGGGATGTGTATGTCCTGAAGGCGAATCCCGAGATCCGCGTGGATGCGCGGAGTTTTAAGATGAGCAAAGCGCGGGGGAACGTGGTGAACCCGGACAGCATCGTGGCCGACTATGGGGCGGATGCCTTCCGCTTGTACGAGATGTACATGGGGCCGCTGGAGGCGCAGAAGCCGTGGAATACGCGGGATATCGTGGGGATGTCGCGGTTTTTGAACAGCGTGTGGCGAAACCTGGTCGGGGATGAGGAGCGGCCATCGCCGACGCCGCGCATCAGCGACGAGCCGATTCCAGAGGCCCTGGATCGGCAGATGCATCGGACGATCAAGAAGGTGGGCGAGGATATCGAGCACCTTCGGTTCAACACGGCGATCGCCGAACTGATCAAGCTGAACAACGAGATGACCGGCATGCCGGCCATTCCGCGTCAACTCGCAGAGACGTTTGTATTAATGCTGGCCCCGTTCGCTCCGCACATCTCCGACGAGTTGTGGGAGAGGCTCGGGCATACGGGTTCGCTGGCGCGGCAACCATGGCCCGCTTACGACCCGGCCAAGCTGACGGAGTCAACCATGGAACTGCCGGTGCAGGTGAACGGGAAGCTGCGGGACAAGGTGGTCGTGCCGGCGGATGCGAGCGAGGAGAGCATTTTCAATGTGGCGCAGGAGTCGGACAAGGTAGTGCCGTGGTTGAGCGGCAAGATGATCGTGAAGCGGTTGTATATACCCAGGAAGCTGGTGAATTTCGTTGTTAAGTAGGAGCGGGGGTGCCGATAAGATAGAGGAGCGAGGAGAATGTGCGCCACGGGGATTTTAGAGTGAAATGGGTGGTATTATAGGGTCCGTCCGATGAGGCGGCCCCTGCAACCAGAGGCTCTCTGATGGCTGTTGAGATTGAAGCGAAGATGAAGATTGACGATGCGGAGTCGGTGGCCGCGCGGCTGCGCGAGCGCGGGGCGACGGCGCTTGGGAATTATGCCGAGACGAATACTTTTTACGACACGGAAGACCGGACGCTTTTGGCCGGAGACCAGGGGCTGCGAGTACGGGCATCGACCAATGTGGAGACCGGCCAGACCCAATGCGTGTTGACGCACAAGGGCCCGTGCAAGCATGGGCCGCTCAAGGCGCGGGAGGAGACCGAGGTGATGGTCGGCAATGCGGACGATGCGGGGCGATTGCTCGAGCAGATCGGGTTCAAACGCTACATGCGATTTCAAAAGCGCCGCCAATCGTGGAAGCTGGAGGATTGCAGCATCGAGTTGGACGAGGTGCCTTATCTTGGGCATTTCGTGGAGATCGAGGGACCAAATGACGCGGCGGTGATGCGGGTGCGGGAGTTGCTGGGACTGGCGGATCGGCCGCTGATCAAGGCGGGCTATATTGCCCTGCTGAGCGGCCACATGCAGGAACGCGGACAGGCTACGCGGGATATTTCGTTCCCGGCGCAGGCAATGGGGCGGGGGACGCGGGCGAGCTAGCCCGGTATGGGGGGAGGGCGAGGCCTGCCTCGCCCCTACGAAGCTTTTCCGAAAACGGCTTCGTGGACGATTTCCACCGGATGAAGAACATTGAGGCTTTGGCCGTGGGCGGCGGCCTGGCTGGAGATGTGCATGGCGCAGCCGACGTTTCCCGTGGCGCAGGTGGCAGCCCCCGTTGCGGCGATGTTGCGCAGTTTGCGCTCGGCGAGTTGCGTGGCCATGGCGGGCTGGGTGAGGTTGTAGGTGCCGGCCGCGCCGCAGCACATGTCTGATTCCGGTAACAAGACAAGTTTGAGGCCAGGGACCAGTGAGAGAAGCTTGCGCGGCCCGGCACTGACCTTCTGCGCGTGAATGAGATGGCAGGCTTCGTGGTACGTGACGGTTCGCTCCACCTTGTGGGTCATGGGAGGGGGGCCGAGTTCGAGCAACAAATCACTGATGTCCTTGACGCGCTTGGAAAATTCCTTGGCGCGCAGCGCGTATCGAGGATCGTCTCGCAGAAGGTGGTCGTATTCGTGCAGCATGGCGCCGCACCCGGCGATGTTGGAGGTGATGTAGTCCACGGTGGGGCCGGATTCGGGGATGAACAGGTCAATGTTGCGGCGGGCGAGTTCCTTGGCAGGTTCCCAAACACCGCTGTGGTGGTGAATCGCGCCGCAGCAGGCTTGGGAAGCTGGAGAAATCACCTCGGCGCCGGCGGACGAGAGCAGTTCAACGGCCTGGCGGTTCACCGTTTCAAACATCACCGAACCGATGCAGCCGCTGAAAAAGCCGACCCGCGTGGTGCCACGGGCGCTGCGCTCATGGCTCTCCAAACTCACGGGCGAGGCGCCCGCGGCACGTGCAAGAGTGCGCTCGGGCAGCGATTGCGGCCAGAGCTTGCCATGCTCCGGAAGCATCTGCTCCATTTTCGCCAGGCCGGCGGGCAGCAGCTTGAACAGCCCACTCTTCCGCACCAAGCCATAAAGGCCAATCTTCTGCATCAGCCGCGCGGGAAGGAGGACGAATTTAAGCCGCGTGGGATGGATGAACACGTTGAAGAAAATCCATTGCATCAGCCGCGACTGCGCGGCCGGCGTGGCGGTAAGGCGAAGCTTGGACCGTGTCTCTTCAATCAGTTCATGGTAAACAACCGCGCTGGGACAAGCGCTCTCGCAGGCGCGGCAGTCGAGACAGAGATCCAGATGCTGGCGGACGGAGGCGGTGGGTTGAATGTCACCGTCGGCCAAGCCACGCATCAGTTGAATTCGGCCGCGCGGCGAGTCGGCTTCGTGGGACGTCTCGACATAGGTGGGGCACGCCGGCAAACAAAGCCCACAATGTACGCAGGATAGAGCACGATCGTAAGTACGTGGGTCGAGCTGGAGCGCGGGCGATGGAGAGGGCGACGCGTCGATGATAGGCAGGGAAGCGTTCATGGTTTATTCCAACTCCAGCGGAGCGAGTTTGCCGTCGGGGTCGAATGCCTGCTTTAACTGCTTCAAAACATGCTTTTGCGTCGGATTGTAGAAGCCCCGAAGGTTGAAGTTCCCCGATTCGCGAAAAATGGACCCGCCGGCCGAAGTGGCCGCCTGGCGCAGCTGGGCTTCATCACCAGCTCCGAAGATTTTAATGACGCCAAACGCCGGATCGGCCAGCCATTGGCGGGGGCCGGCCTGCTTGATGAATTCGGGAATCCGGTCGGGTGGGATGGCCGCGCGGAAATCGGCTTCGCGCCACAGGGCGGCACGGTCGGCGATGTCCGCTTCGAGAGAGCGCCGCATGACCGAACGCGGCTGGTGTTGGGCGAGATTTTGCTCGTAGTACGCCAGCGTACGCTCATCAGACACATAGCCGCACACCAGGGCGTCGGCTTTGAGAATGATCCACTGGGGACGCAGGGGCGAAGGAAACAAGCCGCCGATCCATGCAATATCAGGAGCAAACTGCGCCACGAGCGCGCCTGCCGGCCGGCGATAGGTGCGGGTGGTGATGGTGACCAGACGACCGAAAACCCCGCGCTGGCCGACCATGAATTTGGTCAGGTCATAGCCCGCGACATTCTTGACGGCGCGGCCGCCGGCGGTGATGAGTTCGCCTCTGCCGTTCTGAAATTGCGCCCCCAGCAGAAGATCTCGCCAAGCGCCATAGCCAAGACGCAGGGGGCCGGTGGAATTGCGCTCGACCAGCTCCCCCACGGTGATTTGGGGATCGCCATCGATGGGAAGCCACTGGCTGAGCTCGGCGAGCCTGATTTGCGCCGCTGCCAATGTCACGTCCGCGCTGATGATCGCCGTCATATCGCGCGCAAAACACTCGATCCCGCCTGGGGGCACGAGCGGAGCGTGGGGAGGACGAAAGCCGCCGTCGGTCATATCACAATTAAAGCGGGAATCGCAGTGAAATGCCACACCGTCAGGAAAACACGGCCGCTACCATCGCCGCACCTGGCTGGCCACTTTCATCGGAAGCCCAAACAAATCGATGAAACCCCGCGCCGCCGTCACGTCATACCCCTCCATGCTGAAACTGGCCAGTTGCGGATCATACAGCGTGTGCGGGCTGGTCGCGGAAATGGCTTGCGCGCGGCCTTTAAACAGCCGCACCTTGGCCAACCCGGTCACGGCGGCATTGGTGTGATCGATGAACGCTTGCAAGCCTTCGCGCAGGGGGTGGAACCACTGCCCATAATAGACCAACTCCGCATATCGCAACGCCACCTGCTGCTTGTAATGCAGCGTGTCGCGCTCGATGCACAATTGTTCAAGCGCCTTGTGCGCTTCATAGAGAATCGTGCCGCCGGGCGTCTCATAGACGCCGCGGGATTTCATGCCGACCAGGCGGTTTTCAACCAACAGCGTAATGCCAACGGAATGTTTCCCGCCAATCTGGTTGAGCGTCGCGATCACCTCATGGGCGGCCAATTTCTTCCCATTCACCGACACGGGATTGCCGGCCTCAAAACCAATCTCAACAACCTCCGATTCGTTCGGCGCCTTCTCCAGCGGAACCGTCATGGTCAGGCACTTGTGCCAGTTGGGCTCTTTTTCGGGGTGTTCGATCTCAGCGCCCTCGTGGCTGATGTGCCAGAGGTTGCGGTCCTGGCTATAGATTTTTTCCTTGCTGACGGGAACGGGGATGCCCTTTTTCTGGGCGTATTCGACAGCGCTCTCACGGTCGCGCAGCTCGAAGGAGGGGTCCTTCCAGGGGGCGATGATTTTCAGGTCGGGGGCGAGGGCCATGTAGGTCAGTTCGAAGCGGACTTGGTCGTTGCCCTTGCCCGTCGCGCCGTGGCCGACGGCGTCGGCATTCGTCTGACGCGCGATCTCGACCTGCTTGGCCGCGATCAGCGGGCGGGCGATGCTGGTGCCCAACAGATAGTCCTGCTCATAGACCGCATGGGCGCGCAGCATCGGAAAGCAATATTTTTCCGCGAATTCCTGCCGCAAATCGGCCACGTACACCTCGTCCGCGCCGCTCTTGCGGGCCTTGTCCTCAATGCCCTTGAGCTCATCTCCCTGGCCAAGCTCGGCCGCGAAGGCGACCAGCTTCACGCCGGGATAACGATCCTTGAGCCACGGAAGAATGACGCTGGTATCCAGTCCGCCGCTGTACGCGAGGACGATTTTTTTGGGTTCGGGCAAGGCCATGGTTTCTCCATCAAGTCAAAATGCCATCCCGGGCCAAGACGCCCGTGGGAAAGCGGTACAGTATAGGAAATGCCGAAGGCTTGGCGAGGGGTGCAGTTTGGAAGAAGAAGCTGATGTATTATCAACTGACGGATCAATTCGAAGTAAAGGCCGAACAAGCGCGGACGTGGGCGTTTTTCAGCGACGCGGCCAACCTGCCGCTGATCACGCCGGCCTGGTTAGGATTCACCGTTCGCACGCCCGGGCCGATTGCCCTGGCGCGCGATTCGGTGATCGATTACACGGTCAGTTGGCTGGGCATCCCGATCGGCTGGCGGACGCGCATCATCGATTGGTCGCCGCCGCGGCAGTTCATCGACTTGCAGCTCCGCGGGCCGTATGCGCTGTGGCACCACCAGCACACCTTCTCCGCCAGCGACGCCGGCACACTGTGCGCCGACCGCGTGATCTACAAACTTCCCGGCGGGCCCATCGGACAAATCGCGCATGCGGCCGTCGTGCGCAGGCAACTGCTGGAGATATTCAACTATCGTCGTCGAGTGGTAGGAGAAAAGCTGGGATGGGTCCGGCCAATTCAGAAAGATGTGCGGGTGGAGCGGATCGGCTGAACTGATAATCCGACCGCCATACTATGGATTCTCTTCCAATTCGCCCAGTTCCTCGGCCGTGAGTCGCTCCATCGTCGGCTGGCCCGGCGGGCTGGCCTGCTTTTGGAGGATGTGCCGCGCCACCTCCAGCCGGTTGATCACCTCGCTCATCCCGGCCGGGCGCTTCTCGGGGCGGCTGGAGATGCACTCCATCACCAGATTGGACAGCGCCGGCGGCACGCTCTTGTTCAGGTCATTGGGCGTGTCGATCCGCGTGTCCACCAGAAAGCTGTTGTCGCCGCGATCCACGGTGTACAGCGTGGGGATGTTCCGCCCGGTCAGCGCCCAGTAGATCGTCGCGCCGAGATTGAAAATGTCGGTCTTGTGGCTGACCGGCTTGCGCTTAACCTGCTCGGGAGCGATGTAATCGGGGGTGCCCTGGATGCGCTCCTTGATCGTTCCGATCTTGCAGCTCTGGCCGAAGTCGATGACCTTGACCACGCCGCTTTCGCTGCGGAGGATGTTGTTGGGCTTGATGTCGCAATGGACATAGCCCATGGTGTGCATCGCCTGCAATCCCTGGGCGGCCTGGATGAAGGTCTCGATCACCTCGAGCAACGTCGCCGGCGGCCGCACATCCAACGGCCGGCCATCCACCAACTCCATCAGCAGAAAAGCCTCGGTCACCTTGATCATCATCGAACGATTGATCTTCAGCTCGTACGTCCGCCGCAGGTTGGGATGCACGAATTGCTTGCTGATCTCAAACTCCGCCTCCATCTGCTCGACGAAGCGAATGTCCTTGGTGTCGGCGCGGACGACGTGCTTGAGGGCATAGACCTGCTTGGTGGCCGGATCGCTCACGGCATATATGGTGCTCCGAGCGCCCTCTCCGAGGCGCTCCAAGACATCATACTGGAGCAGTTTCTGGACCATACAAATCTTATCCGCGGGCGACCGGATTGTCGCCGCAAGGCACACCATGCGATCAAAAAGGAACGATCATCCCGTGAGCACTTCCCTTCCAGAAGCGGCTGGCTGGGCATCAGAGGACTGTTCCGCGCCGTGCATACCTCTTCATCGGCACCGGGCCACGTCCTCTTATCTACAGTTGTATCGACCTTCCAATGGTCTGGCTGGTTCATCCTGTCCAGACAGGGGATAGATTAAGAAAAAGGGGGGCGACTGGCAAGGAAATCACGCCGGCGCGTCCGGAAAAAAATATCGAGCCCGCAAAACAGCCCCAAATGACCGTTAATGAAGGCTAGGGCAGGAGATGTTGATTGAAGCCCGCCGCAGGAAAACGCCGGCCAATGCCCACCGCCGTCGCCGGATCGTCAAACGCCCGCACCCCGCTGGCGGAAATGCGGCACTCCTGTTGGAGCGCCCGCACCAGGCGCTGGAGATTGCGCATCTGCAGCGCCGTCGGGGCGGATTGGTCAAAATCCCCCACCAGGCAGATGCTGATCGAACGGTCCAATAATGTCGCGGCCGGCGCGCCGGCGGGCTGCTGGTTGCTCCATCGCGGGCCAATCTGAATCTCCCCATCGCCGCAGCCATCGCCATTGCCCACCAAAAAATGGTCGGCCATTCCGGCGTTGGCGGAAAGTCCTAAAGCATTGCCCCGGCGCGATTTGCTGTGATGAATGTAGATGTATTTCCAGCCGCCGTCTTGAATGGGCCGGCGGGTCTGAAACAACGGATCAAGCGAATCGCTCAGTTCCGTTACAAAAAGGCTGGGAACGTCGGGGATCAGGGGCGCGGGAGCCATCAGCAGCAGGGCCACGCTGGTCAGGGTCAGTGCGGTCAACAGCCCGGCCATGACCACCACGTTGCGGCGCGACCAGCGACCACGGGCCGCATGGAGTGCTTCGGACTTTTTTGCGTTACGACTGGTTTTTTTCACGGCGATCGACTTGCCAGAAATCCTTTGGCGCCCCGACGGCATCGTCCGATAATACCGTCCCGGCCCAGTTCATTATGTAGATCGGCCGAGCGGGGGAAAAGTCTGTAATAATCCTGAATCGTCACTCCACCAGCTCGCGCAATGCCGTTCCAGTCACTTCCCGAAACTGCCCACCGGTCTTTTGGGCAATCGTCTTCAGGGCGTCGGGAGAGCCGTTGCGGCCAATGGAGAACGCGTGGATGGGGATGGCGCTGTCCTTGCGCGTGTCCAGGACGGCTTTGACGAAATCGTCATCCAGGCCGTTCTTGCCGCTGATCAGCACGATCTCGGCGGGGCCTTGGGCCAGCGCCCGCTCAAGCGGCTTTTCGATCTTGCTCTGTCCCCAGGCGAAGACGTCCGCGAACGCCTTGGTGCAATTCTCGATGTTATCCTTCGTGGCGTAGCGCAGGCCGCCAATCGGATACTCGAGCATAGTCTCGGTTTCCCAAAAGATGACCTGAAACCGGATCTCCGGGCCGAGCGTGGCCAGCGACTTGAGGGTGCCGGCCTTGATGGAGTCGAAAGTCTCGGTGGTGCCGCTGCCGCGATCCAGGAGATAGACGACCGTCGGGCCTTTCAACGCCACGCCCATCACGCGCGGCCCGTCACTGATGGCGACGGCATTGTCGCCTTGGGATTTGACCTTGGGATCGGTGATCCCACCATTGGAAGAGGGATTGGGGTTGTCGACCCCATCGGATTTGCCGCCGGATTTGTGCAGGAACAGCCACGCGCAAACGCCGATGATGACCGCGATGGCGGCCGACGCGCCGATGATCAGCGGCATCTTGGACGCCGACTTTGGCCCGGCCTGGGGCTGGCGGAGGCGGACGTCCCGCAGGCCGGTGCCCGAAAGCCCGCTGGTGGATACGGCCTGCGCCAAGTCGGCCAGTTCGGCCGAGGCGGGAGCGCTCGATTCGGGCCGGGCCGGGTTCTGATAGATCGCCTTGGGAGTGGACTGGGCCCGGGTGGGCGCGGCCGCGGCGGCCTTCTTCTGCGCCGATGGAACCGTCTGAATCGTGCCACAAAACTTGCATCGACAAACGCCGCCCGCGAAGGCGTCGTCAATCTGAAGGAGCTTCTGGCAACTGGTGCAGGTGAGTTGAATCATGTTAAGTGTCAGTAGTCCGTAGCCAGTACTTGATTGCTACTGGCTACGGACTACTGACTAAGGACGAATATATACCATCATCGGCCAGGTTCCCACAGATAATAGAATCCCGTCGGCAGAATGCTCTTGGGGGCGATATTCACCTCAAAGACATTGGCCTGGGGCGTGGGGGCCTGCCCTTGGGCGTAGATGGAGCCGCCGTAGCCATACGGGCGCTTGTAGAGGACGACTTTGGCGTCAGAGGCGTTGCCCATCTTTTTGGCCAGGTCAATCGCGTCGGGCAGCAGGCCGGTCTGGTCGGCCAGCCCGACTTCAACGGCGCGCACACCCGTGAAAACCCGGCCATCGCTGACGGCGACAAGCATCGCGTCATCCAAATGCCGGTTGGTCTTCACCACATCCTTGAAGCGGGCATAAAACTCGTTGACCATCTGCTGCATCACCATGCGCTCAGGTTCACCCAGGGGCTTGAACGGCGAACCCATGTCCTTGAGCGGGCCACTTTTGATCGCCTCGCTGCGGGCGCCGATTTTTTCCATCGTGCCGCTGATGTCGAATGTCTCGAAAATCACGCCAATCGAGCCGACAACGCTGGTCGGCTGGACCACGATCTTGTCGGCGGCGCAAGACAAATAATAAGCCCCGCTGGCCGACACATCCTGCGCCGAGGCGATGACGGGTTTGTGGGTCCGCTGGCGAAAGCGGAGCAGGTGCTGATACATCGTGTCAGAGGCCGAAACCGTGCCGCCGGGAGAGTTCACCCGCAGGACGATCGCTTTGACCGACGAATCATGCTCGGCCTTGTCGAGCTGCTGGGCAAAAACGCTCACGTCGTTTTCCTTGGGCTGGAGCAGGCCGCCGGTGCGGGCGTTCAGGAGCAGGCCTTCGATTTCAATGATGACGACCTTGGATTGAAACAATCCGCGGCCGGGTTGAACGGTTTCTTCGTGGAGTTCGTTCGAGCCGGAAACCGGCGTGACCAGGAAACTGGGAACACCGCACCCGGCGGCGAAAATCAAGCAGGCGGCGAGAAGATAGAACCGGGGGAGGCGGCGAAGCATACTGCGGCGTATCATTGAAACGTCCTTGTTCTTGGGATGAATGACGGATGAGATCATTGCGTTTGACGAGGATTTTGTACCGTGGCTTACCATGTGAGTAAACAGAGATTCGGCGAACTGGTGGAAAAGGCGCTGGCCGACCTGCCCGAGCCCTTCGCCTCGCACATGGAGGAAATGCGCGTGGAAATCCGCCAGCGGCCGACGCACAAGCAGTTGGACGAGGCGGGCCTGGAGGCCGATGAGCTGCTGCTGGGATTATATGTCGGGCATCCGCTCACCGAGCGCAGCGTCTTGCAGTCCGGGACAATGCCGGATGTGATTTTCATCTTTCAGGAGGATGTGGAGCTGGTCAGCGAGGGCGAGCGGGACCTGGTCGAACAGGTGCGGGTGACCGTGCTGCATGAGATCGGCCACCATTTTGGGATGAGCGAGGACGATCTGGACGCGCTGGGATATGGGTGAACCGAGAGGATGGATCGGCGTGCCGACAATTGTGGACTATGAAACGGTGCTCGAGCGGATGGCCGCGCAGGCGTTTGTCTGCCACTACTACAATAGCGGCGCGTTTGGCTTTGCCAAGGGGGTGCGGACGCGGATCGTCGGATGGATCGGGCCGGATGACCCGACCATTCGTGCGGAGGCGCGGCATCTGACTCGCGCGATCCCCCAACCCTATGAGGCGAATCTGGCCAAGCGCGCCACGCGGTTCTGGCAGGAAGAAACACCGGGAATCGCCTGGATCATGCCCAAAAGCCACTGGGCGCACGATCTGGATTTTGGCAAGCGGGGGTGGATGGCGGAACTGCTCGAACAGATCGCCATCGATCCGCGTCTGCTGGCCCAACGGGCAAACGCATCGGCCATTGAGTTTGCGCCCGCCGAGGGCGCGATACTCCATGAATTCATCGAGCAACTGCTCAGCCGCCTGGATGGCAGTGATTTCATGCTCGCATTCCCCGGCCGCGCGGTGCTCTGTACGGTGCATCATCACAAACAACTATGGTGGATGAGCACGGACGAACGGTTGGCGAATCGGCTGGAGGCAATGGCCAGTGGGTAGGTGGCGTGCGGGCGAGCGAGTGAGGAATCTAACTCTTCAAAGACGGCGGTGTCTTCTTTTACGTCCAGTACCACGGGCGTCTGTGAGCGGAACAACCCACCGCGTTTGGCGTAGATAAGGGAATTCGCCGGCCGAAAGAGGGGGTTGTTGTCTTTCGCCCGCGCGTGACATCGGTTACAGTAGACAATCTTTCAATTTTAAGGAGCCTACATTGAATCGGAAAACTTACAGAGTGGTGGCCATCGTGGCCAGTTCGTTGGTCGCCGGCGCCACGCTGCTGGCGCAGGTGAAGCCCGCCGTCCCGGCCGATGCCCCGCCCGCCGCCGCGCAACCCCCGGTCGATCCGGCCAAGGTCGTGCTGGTCGTGGGAGACTCGAAAATGACCGCCGGGGAATTCAATGATTTCATCTCCGGCCTGCCGCCCGAAGTGCAAAACATGGCCAAAGGCCCCCAAAAACGCCGCGTGGCCGAAGACCTTTTGAAGCTAAAGCTGCTGGCCGCCGAGGCCAAAAAACAGGGCCTGGACCAGAGCCCCAAGTTCAAGGCCCAGATGGACATGATGCGCGACAACGCGCTGGCCGGCCTGCTGTTCACCAACATCCAGACGACCCTGGTGAAGGATGAGGACCTGCAAAAATATTACGATGCCCACAAGGGCGAATACGAGCAGGTGACCGTCCGGCATATCCTGGTCCGCACACCCGCCGCCGCCAATGAAGATGAACAGAAAAAGGCCGAAGCCGTCGCCAAGGCCAAAGCCGAAGACATCAAGAAGCAGCTCACGGCCAAACCCGATTCCTTCGCCGCCATCGCCAAGGCCGAATCCGCCGACCCCGGCTCCAAGGACAAGGGCGGCGAACTGCCCGCATTCCCCCGCGGCCAGATGGCCCCGGAATTCGAGGATGCCGCCTTCAGGCTCAAGCCCAACGAAATCAGCGACCCGGTGAAGACCTCGTATGGCTACCACATCATCCAGTTGCTCAAGCGCGAAACGCCGCCCCTGGACGATGTCAAGGAAGCCATCTCCGAACAGATCCGCCCCCAGAAGCTCGAAGCGTTCATCGAAGGCCTCAAGAAGAACACCCAGACCCAGATCGATGAAACCTTCTTCGGCCCCCCCGCCAAGCCCGCCGCCCCAGCCAATCCCGCTGAGTCGCGCTAATCGGGACAGGTTCTCAATCGAACGGATGACCATTCAATACCGGGACAGGCGTTTGGCCTGTCCCGGTATTATTTTGCGCTACGCGACTGCGGCCTGCTTGGAGGGTTGGAGTATCCAGCGGCGGATCAAGGAGGTGTGGGATTCCCAGGCGGAACTGGCCCTGGATTTCAAGAAGGCATGGAAGAGCGCATCCAGCGCGGCGCTGAGATCACGAACGCTGGCGATGCGCTCCTCAAAAACCACCCGGGCATCCTCAGCCTCTTCGATTTCCGGCAGCTTGGCGCTTGAGCAGGCCAGCGATTCCGGCACCAGCGTGAGATCAAACTGCTTGCCCGCCGATTCGAGCGTCACGCCGCAGCGCCGGGGAAGCTTGCCCGAGCGAAGCGCGTCCCGGGCCTCGGGCATGTGGGTCGGGCCGGTGGCGCGCAGCGCGTCCTTGCCGGTCTGCCCATAAGCGCAGTCAAGTTCAAGCGAACGGTCCAGGAGAATGGCGACCTCCCCGGCCTCGGTCTTGATCATGCCGCGATGGGCGTCCGCCTCATGCCACAGCCACAGTAGAAACTCATTGCCCAGAAAATCCTTGGGCTGCGGCCCCTTTGCGGTCCACGGATAATCGGGCATCTGCCCTTCGCCCTCGGGCCCGGGGACAAACCGCGTGGGTCGCGTGTCCTCATATTCACGGCGCTTGCCCTTCTCTTCAAGATAACGAAGCGCCGCCGTGCCGGACGTGAGCGGTTCGAGCGTCAGGTCGAAGGTCCGCTCAAACAGCTCGTGAAGTTTCTCCAGCGCCGACGCGGAGATCGCCGAATAAAGAGTCTGATTCGGGAAATCCCACAGCATGGCAATGAGCTTGGAGCGGCGGAATTTGCCCGTCTTAAGATCATCCTCGACCTTCTGGCGGACGATGTCCTTCACGTCGCGCTTCTGGGTCTTGGAAATGAAACCCGAAGGATTCGTGGAAGCGGCCGCGTCTTCCTCCATCAGCGTGTAGGCCTTTTTCAATTCGCCCGGAACGCGGTTGGTGTCGATGCGCATCGCAAAGTGCAGCGCTTCGGCAAAAACATTCCGCTCGAACGAAAACTGTGAATCAAACACATGCCGCCCCCCCGACCAGCCATATTCAACTTCCTCCGGCACGCCGTATTCACCGGGCTGCAGGATGTGCTCGGCGAGCTTGTCCAACAGGGGCTGCGAGATGTCCTTGGGGTGCTTGCCCGTGACAAGAAAGCGGCGGAAGGAGACGGAACCGGAGACGAAGGCCATGGGGATCCTTTTTTCAGCAAATGCCCGTGTTCGGATTGGCAACAGCGGGCGGGATGGTAGCGTTTGCACGACAATATTCCAGCCCGAGGTTGCGAGCGGCGCGACAATCGCGCATTCTAGTGGCATCGGGGTGTGGAAGGCTAAAACTACTGCCGATTTCCACACCCCTCTATCGACGAAAGCGAGCGCAGCGCATGCGTTTTGAATTGTCGTGGCGCGGAGTCCTGGTGCTGGCCGCCCTCAGCGCGCTGTCCGGATGCGCCGCCATGAGGGCGGAAAAGCCCCCCTTTCCAGCCGCAACCCCGGAGGCCGTGACGGCCGTCACACAAGCCGTTTTTCCCTCCGTGGTGCGGATCGATGTCAAGCAGGAGCACTACGCCGAAGGAAAACGCAAGCTGCAAGGCGGAATCGGCTCGGGTGTCATCATCGACGCCGACGGCCGCATCCTCACAAACTACCACGTCGCCGGCCGCGCGGCCGAAATCTATGTCACGCTGTTCAACAAGGAACGCGTCCCCGCCAAGCTCGTCGGCGACGACCACTGGACCGACCTGGCCGTCATCCAGATGGACATGGACGTCGTGCGCGAAAAGAAAATCACCTTCACCTACGCCGCCATGGGCAACAGCGACGGCCTTGTGCCCGGCCAGGACGTCATGGCCATCGGCACGCCGTTCGGCTTCGCCCGTACATTGACCATCGGCGTGGTCTCCAACACCGACCGCACTTTCTATCCAGAGCGCTATCGCATCGATGAATACGAAACCGGCGATTTCGCCAACTGGATCCAGATGGACACCCCCATCAATCCAGGCAACAGCGGCGGCCCCCTCGTCGACATGACCGGCCGCGTCATCGGCATCAACACGCGCGGCGGCGGCCAAAACCTCAACTTCGCCATCCCCATCGACATCGCCAAGGAAGTCGTCGCCAAAATCCTCGCCAACGCCTCGGCCGACAAAAAAGGCCATGTCCAGCGCAGCGACATCGGCCTGGAACTAAAACCCCTGCAAGGCCTGGAATCGTTCTACAATCTGGACATCAATCGCGGTGTCCTGATCGAAAATGTGAACCGCGCAACGCCCGCCGAAAAAGCCGGCGTTCACGCCCAGGACATTCTGTTGGAGTTGAACGGCGCGGCCACCAACGCGCGCTTCCCCGAAGAGATCGCACCCGTCAAGAAACGCATCGCTGACCTGGCAATCGGCGGCAACGTGACGCTCACCATCAAACGCGGAAACGACACGCTGCAACTGGCCATGCAAACCGAAAAGCTGGAAAGCGCCGTCGGGGAAGAAAAGGAATTCAAGGTGTGGGGGCTCTCCGTGCGCGATGTCACGCGGGCCTACGCCAACGCCCGGCAGTTGGACGATGACCAGGGCGTGGTCATCACGAGCCTGAGCCAGGGCTACCCCGCCGCCAAGGCCGAGATGATGATGGAAGACGTCATCGTCCGCGTGAACGACCGGCCGGTGAAGGATCTGGACGAGTTCGTGAGGATCTACGAGGAATCCGTGAAGGCCAAGGATGCAACCGTGTTGATCGATCTGCGGCGGCGAAGATCAACGCCGCAGGCCGTGTTAAAAATAACCTATTAACTTTCATTCGTGATTTGATTGAGAAAGGCCGGGGCCATGATGAAATCCTTATTGGCGGGTTTGGCGGCGTGGGTGATGTTGGCCGGGGCGGCCGTCGCGGTGCCGCCGGATGTCGCACAGAAAATTTACGACAAGGCAACGCCCTCCCTCGTCGCCGTGCAGTACACGCTCGACGGCGAGTTCGGCCGCCGCGAGTTCGTCGCCCAGGCCGTGGTGGTCGGCGAGGAAGGCATCGTCATGACCTCGATGGCCATCTTCCCCATTCAAATCCCCGACGAGCAGATGAAGGAGTTCAAAATCATCGTCCCCGGCGATGAGGAAAAAGAGCTGGACGCCATCTTCCTCGGCCGTGATGAGCGCTCCGAAATGGCCTTCCTCAAGACCAAGGTGCCGCAGAAATGGGCTGCCGTGAAGTTCGAGGAAGCGCCCCCGAAAATCGCCGAACAAGTGATCTCGATCGGCCTCCTGCCCAAGGAGGCCGGATACAAGGCCTACTACGCCGAAGCCATGGTCTCGGCCTCAGTCCGCGGACCCATGCCCTACGTGCTGGTCACGCCCGGCGGTCTGACCACCGTGGGCTCGCCGGTCTTCGATGCCGACGGCAAGGCCATCGGCATCGTCCCCTTTCAACAAGCCCAGAATTTCCTGCTGAACGGGGCGAACATCGTCGCGGCCCTCGCGTCCCCCCCGCGCTTCTTCGTGCCCGCGCGCGATTTCCTGCCCAGCCTGGCCGACCTCCCCAACGGCGAACCCATCAAGCTGCCATGGCTCGGAGCGCCCTTGCAGGGCCTGAACAAGGAAGTCGCCGAGTATTACAAGCTGAAAAACGTCCCCGTCGCCCAGATCGGTGAAGTCATCCCCAACTCTCCCGCCGCCAAGGCCGGACTCAAGGCCGGCGACAAAATCATCAAGCTCAACGGCGAAGCCCTCGATCGCGGCGATGAGCCCGATGAAACCTCGCGCATCCTCCTGCGAAAAATCAAACGCATGAAGGTCGGCGACAAAATCACCCTGACCGTCATGCGCGAACGCGAAAAGCAAGGGGCCGCCGCCGGTGCCCCCAAGGAACGCGAGAAATACAACACCGATATCCCCGTCCTGCTCGAACAACAGCCCAAGCAGATGAACCTGGCCAAGCGCTTCTACGCCGAAGACCTCGGCATGAGCGTCCGCGAAATCGTCTTCACCGACACCTACGCCGAAAAACTGCCCGCCGACACCAAGGGCGTCATCGTGGCCTACGTCAAGCCCGCCTCCTCCGCCGCCAGCGCCGGCCTGAAGGTCGGCGACGTGGTGACCCAGCTCAACAAACTCCCCGCCAATGACCTGGACAGCTTCAAAACCCAATACGCCGATTTCCGCCAAAAGAGCCCCAAGGACGTGGTGGTCTTGATGGCCACCCGCAAGCAGAAGACCGAAGTCATCAAGATTGAGCCCCCGCAATAAGTCGTCGCCCTTGCAAAACGGGGGGGTGGCCATAGAATGTCCGGCCGCAAATGAGTTGGGTAGGTAGCTCAGTTGGTAGAGCAATGGACTGAAAATCCATGTGTCGCCGGTTCAATTCCGGCCCTACCCATTTGATAGAGCCTTGCCGGGGGCCGTTTCGGGGCGTTTCATCACCATCACCACGGCCACGAGGATGATCACGCCCCCCTGGAGCGTGAGGGGGCTGAGTTTTTCAGTGTGAAACAGCAGGCTCCACGCGGTGCTGAAGATCGGCTCCAGGCAATAAACCACCGCCGCCGTGGCCGGGGAAATAAGCGGTTGCCACCGGGTCATGAAGTGAATGGCCGCAATGGAGCTGAACAGCACCAGGCCCAGCATCGGCCAGTAAAAACCCGGGTCGCGAATAGCCGTGACGGCGGCGCGGCTGATGTCGATCTGGCCATGGCAAAAAGCCAGGCCGACGGCAAAGTTCGTGGCCGCGATCAGCAGCATGACCAGGCACGACAGCCGCACGGGGTCCATGGTTTTGCCATAGTGGTCCACGGCCAGGATCTGCCCCGTGAACAGCAGCGCCGAGAGAATGGTCAGAATCTGCCCCAGGTGCGGCAACGGCGGGCTGGCGGCCAGCGTGTTGGACGCCGACGCATCGGGATTGGATTGGGACAGAATCAGCATGCCGCTGGTCGCCGCCAGCACCGCAAGCCACGTTCGCAGGCCCACCGCCCGGCGAAAGAGGATGGCCTGCGCCAGAGGCGCAAACAGCACCGACAACGCCGTCAGGAACGCCGAGGTGGAGGGCAGCGTGTATTGAAGGCCGACAATCTGCAGCAGCATCCCCACGCCGCAAAAGAGCCCCGCGACCACCCCGCCGCGATGCCCCGAGCGGCCGACGGGCCGATTGCGCGAGCGCGTGAAAACATAGTACAGAATGCCCGCCAGCCCAAAGCGCCAGGCGTTAAAAATCGCCGGAATCGCAATCTTAACCGCAACGGGATTCCGAACGCCCGCCCCGGGAATGGCCCGTTCCAGCGCCGCCGCCCCAATCTGCATCGCCGGAAACGAAAACCCCCAAAATATGCAGCAGATGGAAAGGACAAGAATCGCAAGTCGGGCTTTGGATGCGGATGGGGTTGTCGCCTGGTGCATGGTTGAAGCGGGCATCTTCGCGATGTGCAACCCGAAGTACAGCCGCACATAGCCTCCTCATCCCCTCCAATACTCACAAAAACCTTCTTGACTTTCCCAGTACAAATTGCTAACATACAACAGGTTCACGCTGCATCAGAAGGCCAACAGAAGGGGGTCTCACATGAACCGCATTCAATCCCATCTCCACCCCAGCCCCCTCCGCGCCCCCACCTTTCCCCTTCGTCATTCGGCCTTCGGACTTGATTCGGATTTCGGGTGTCGCCATTCGGGCTTCTCTTACCCAACCCCCCAAATCCCGCTACAAAATCTGCGCAAACGC
>JADMIO011374077.1_pt1 | contig 30226 bp, 31 predicted proteins | sample 8958161 | NCBI WGS metagenome assembly JADMIO01 (sample SAMN16585339, study PRJNA669376) | soil metagenome | isolation source: Crop rotation soil | place: USA: Cullars Rotation, Alabama | collected 2011 | reverse complement strand
CGCGACAACTTGTCCACGTGGAATTCTAAGCTTAGGATCCCAATGTGCTGGAAATCATGGACCGGATCGAGACGCACCGCATGCCCGCCGGCGCCGCGCCGATCGCCGGCTATTTCCGCCAATATGCCTGGGCGGACATCCAGAAGACCAAGGTCACCGCGGTCTGGCAGCGCTCGACCACGCCGGGTCGCCGCTGGGTCGATTTCGACGACCTCCCGATGGTCGACGACGCCGGCTGTGCGGTGGTCGAGCTCGTCTATGACGTGAAGACCCAGGCCGTCGACGAGATCTACTGCCACGGGGCGGGATGAAGGACTGATCTTGACTTAAGTCAGCTTTCCTGCCATATCGCCGCGCATCGAGGCATCATGCAGCGTGATCGGCGGCCGTTTCCCAAGGGAGCCCGCCCGGCTCTGCCTCGGTTCTGATTTCCGGCTTCCCTTATCACGCGGGTCGTCATTTTTGACACCGCCTCTGCGCGCCGATTCCGTGCGCGTGCCGGCTTTTTTGTAAGGTTTACAATGCAGTTCAACCAACTCGGTCTCTCGAAGGCCGTGCTCTCCGCGCTCGATGCGAAGGGCTATACCACCCCCACGCCGATTCAGGCCCAGTCGATCCCGCCGCTGCTCGAGGGCAAGGATCTGCTCGGCATCGCCCAGACCGGCACCGGCAAGACGCTGGCCTTCATCGCCCCGTCGATCGATCGCCTGATCGCCAGCGCCAAGCGCCCCCAGCCGCGCGGCTGCCGCATGCTCGTTCTCGCGCCGACGCGTGAGCTCGCAGCGCAGATCGCCGAAAGCGCCCGCGCTTATTCGAAGGGCCAGCCGATCAGCGTCGCCACCGTGTTCGGCGGCACTTCGGTCCACAAGAACAAGGTCGATCTGGCGCGCGGCGTCGACATCCTCGTCGCCACCCCGGGCCGCCTCGTCGACCTGCTCGACCAGCATTACCTCATCCTGCTCGGCATCGAGATCTTCGTGCTCGACGAAGCCGACCAGATGATGGACCTCGGCTTCATCCACGCGCTCAAGCGCATCGTCCGCGAGCTGCCCGCCAAGCGCCAGTCGCTGTTCTTCTCGGCCACCATGCCCAAGACGATCCGCGATCTCGCCGGTCAGTTCCTGCGCAGCGATCCGGTCGAGGTGAAGGTGACCCCCGTCGCCACCACCGCCGAGCGCGTCGAGCAATCGGTGACCTTCGTGAACCAGGCCGAGAAGCAGTCGCTCCTCACCATGATGGTCCGCGACCCCGCCGTGGAGCGCGCTTTGATCTTCACCCGCACCAAGCACGGCGCCGACCGCGTCGTGAAGCTGCTCGCGGGCAACGGCATCGCCGCCAATGCGATCCACGGCAACAAGAGCCAACCCCAACGGGAACGCGCGCTGGGCGAGTTCAAGGCGGGCAAGGTCAAGCTGCTGATCGCGACCGATATCGCCGCGCGCGGCATCGACGTGTCGGGGGTCAGCCATGTGTTCAACTTCGAACTGCCCAACGTGCCCGAGCAGTACGTCCACCGCATCGGGCGCACCGCGCGCGCGGGCAAGGACGGCATCGCGATCAGCTTCTGCGCCGATGACGAGCGGGCCTACCTCAAGGACATCGAGAAGCTCACGCGCCAGAAGGTCACCGTGGTGCCGCTTCCCGCCGACTTCATGAACGAGTCGAACAAGATCAAGTCGACTCGCTCGCCGGTCTCGATCAGCCGCGACGAGCAGAACGGCCGCAACGGCCGCGCGATGCAAAACCAGCGCGGTGGCGGCAATGGCCGCTCGCTCGGCGACCGTTCGCGTCCGCAGCCCAAGCATCATGCCCGCCCGGCCAATGAACGTCAGGGCGAGCGCCGCGACGATCAGCGCGGGCAGCAGGCGCGTCCCGCCGGCAATGGCGAGCAGCGCCCGCAGCAGCAGCGCCCTGCACCCAGCGGCGATCAATGGGCCCGGCTCGACAATCGCCCCCAGCAGGGCGAGCAGCGCCGGAACGACGGCCCGCGCGGCGATCGTCACCGCGGCGATCAGCCCCAAAGCGAGAAGCCGCGCAACTATGCCCGCCCCAAGGGCAATTGGCATGGCCGTCCGTCGCAGGGCGGCCAGCGCCAGGGCGGCAACCGCCCGCGCTAATAGCTGATCGTGCGGGTCTGCGCTTCGAGCGAAGGGCAGACCCTGGGCAGCCCGCCGATGATGATGTTGATATCGTAGTCGAGTGCCCGGGTGTCGCCGCCCAGGCTGATCGGGACGTCCTGCGTCATCACCGGCGTGCCCTGCCCGGCCACGATCTGCCCCTTCGAGACGCGCCAGTCATAGGTGACCGGCGTCTTCGGCATCGGATCGAGCGTCACGCGATGCTCGACCCTGCCGACCCTGCCGGGCACGCTTTCGATGCGGATCGCGGGACAGGTAACGTGCGCCAGCCCGAAATCCCGCACGTCGCGCTCGGGGATGGGCTCGAAGCGCGAGACGACGACATGCTCGCTCGCCCGATGCGGGCAAGCCGCGGGCAGTCCGCCGACATCGAGCGCCAGATCATAAACGACATCGGCCTTCGAAATCGCGGCAAGATCGCTCGCCACCACCACCTGGCTGGCATCGTCCAGCGGGCGCACTTGGCCCCCGCTAGACGTCCAGCGATAGGTCAGCGGCGCCCCGGGCACCGGATCGATGCGCGCGCGGAAATAGTCATAGGTCAGATGCTCGGACGCCGTATGCTCGATGCGGATCGCAGGACAGTCCCCTACCCCTTGCCCCGCGAGCAGCAAGAGCGCCTGAAGCATCGTCCCCGTCAGCTCCGCTTGCCGCGCAGGCCCACCGCCACTGCGCGGGCGCGCTGGAGCAGGGTCTTGCCCACCGCCGATTCCTCGCCGGGCCAATAGACATGGATCGCGAACATCTTGCCCTGAACCACGGTCACGCAGGTGCCGATCGCAACCGCACCGCCCGCGACATTGGTCGCCCGGATCGTCCCGCCGGTATAGGCGCATACATCGTCATGCCCACGCGGCCCGATCGCCACGCCGACCTTTACATCGTTGCCAGTCCGCTGGCTCAGCGCATCGCCGATCCGCGCCTCGGTCTCCGGGATCGGAATGTCCGCACCGACCGGCTTGTCGAAATCGGGCCCCAGATTGCCGAGCAGCGAGGTGAGCGTGATCTCCTGATCGACCATCCCGACCGGCGTCTTGATCAGAATATAGTCGGCGATATCGGGATTGGGCCCACACGCGACCAGAGAGGCCGAGGTGATGCTCTCATTGTCGAGCGACGCGGCGTAGCGCATCCGCTCGACGTCCTGCGCCTTGGTCGGCAGGCAATAGCCCTTGGGGATCGCCACGCTGAAATTGGTGGCGCCCACGTCGAAGGTCGCGACGCTTTGCGCGTGCGCCTGCCCCCCCAATCCCGCGACGGCTGCAACTGCGATCGTCAGGCCCTGAAACAGCTTCATTCTCATCCTCCGTTTGCGCGAAACAGCGCCAAGGTTCGTTCGCGCGCCAATTCGGCGCTCGCGGCATCGTAATCGGCACGCTGGTCGCAATTGAAGCCGTGGCCCGCGTCGTAGACGAAGACCTCGAGCTTCGGATGCCCCGCGGCGATCACTTTTTCGACGCCGTCCATCGGTATCCCGTGATCGTGACGTCCGAAATGCAGGATGGTGGGGCATAAAGGCGCTTCTTCGGCGGCCCCCGGGATCAGGCTGCCATAATAGCCCGATGCCGCCGCGACTCCCGCCATCCGCGTCGCCGCGAACCAGGTGACCGATCCGCCATAGCAATAGCCGACGACGAATACCGGGCCCTTGCCCCGAAGCGCGTCGACGCAGGTCTGCGTATCGGCGAGGCTCTGCGTGAAGGGATGCTCCTGCCGCGCGAGCTTCACCCCCGCTGCCTTGCCGGCATCGTCATAGCCGACCTCGAATCCCGGCACCTCACGGTCGAACAAGGCGGGCGCGAGCACCTCATACCCCTCCGCCGCATAGCTGTCCGCGACCGCGCGGATATGCGCGTTGACCCCGAAAATCTCCTGGATCAGCACCAGCCCGCCGCGGCGCGCACCAACGGGCTCAGCCCGATAGACCGCGATCTCCGCGCCATCGGCCATCGTCATGCGGATGAAGCCGGCGCTCACCGCGTCGTCTTCACCGTCGTCCCGAACTTCCGCGCCTTCGCCATCAGCTGCTGGACGGTCGCGGGATCGTTGCCCGGCGCGTAAAAGAAGATCGTCAGCGCGCGGCCGCCCACCACGGTCATGCATCCGCCCAGCGACACGTGGATCGCGCCGCCGTTCGCGCTGACCGTGCCGCCGATATAGCCGCACAGATCGTCATGCCCCATGCCGCGCACGGCCGATGTCACCTCGACCGCCTTGCCCGTCCGCTCGGTTACTGCATTCTCAAGCGTCTGCTCGACTTGCGGCAGCTTCTCGGGCTCGCGCGGGGCAGCGAAATAGGGATCGTCGATGATCGTCGCGAGCGTCACCGGCGCGGAGACGAACGCCGTTGGCGTCTTCACCAGCAGATAGGAGGTGCGGTCGCCGTCGCATGGGTAGAGCGTGAGCAACGTCACGTTTTCCTTGTCGAGCGATGCGGCATAGTTCGCCGATTCGACATCCTTCGCGCTCGTCGGCAGGCACAGGCCCGCGGGGATCGGCACCGCATAACTCACCGTATCGATCTTGAACGCGGCAGTGGCGCCGCTGCCCTGCGCCCAGGCTGGCATGGCCGTCACCGCAGCCGCCAACGCCGCCGCCCGCATCATTCCCCGCATTGTTCCCGCCCTTCCCGAAAAAGCCAGTCGCGCCAGCATATTGCGCGAAAGCGCGGTCGTCACGCGGGTTTCGACGGCCTTAGCGCCGGCGCGCGCGTTCGGCATCGTCGGCGTCCGCCGTCATCCGGCGCTGGACGCGGCCGATGCCCTCCTCAGCTTCGCTGCGCCGCCCGAGCAAAGGCTGGGCGAGCTGATACCAGCCCAACGCCGCGCGCAGATCGCCTGCCGCCTCAGCGCACAGCCCCAGGTTGAACAGGATCGAGGGGTGGTTGGGCGCGCGCTGGTTCATCGCGGCAAAGCCCGCGCACGCCGCGTTGAGATCGCGCTGAGTGAGCTTCACGATGTCCTTGAAGGGCTTCACTTCGGGCTTGGGCAAATCCTTGGTGCTCTCGCGGAAGCGGATGCGATAGGTGTCGGTATAGGGCACGATATCGCCGCGCACCGCCTGCGCGACTTCGCTCACCATCGACGAGATCATCTCCTCGGAACTGCGCGGCGCGCTCTGCGCCTCGCACCAGTCGATCTGCTGCCGCAGCGGCTTGTTCGCCGTATAGACCACTGCCCCGTCGAAGCTGCGCGTGATGCGCAGATCGACCGTGAGGTTCGCGACGCGCTGGGTGCAGCGGATCTCGACCTCTTCTTCCTTGGTGCATTTCTTGTTCGCATCGCGCTCGGTGCAGCGCTTTTCCTTCTTCCGGTAATAGCTGTCCTCGACCCCGCTCGAGACGCCGCCGCTCATCGCGCCCTCGGCGCGGCCCCCGCGTCCGCCGACCAGGTCGAAATGGCGCGTGCTGCCCAGCGCCCGCTCGATCGCCGACTGGACCTGATAGCCGTCGCGGCCCGAGAAGCGGTCGATCGAGAGCGACAGCAGCATCGCCGCCTCGCGGTAGCGCGCCGGAAAGCGGCCCGTCATCTGCGCAGTCTCGGCCATCAGCGGCGCTGCCATGCTCGCCGCCGCGATTGCCGCCACAATCCACTTCACTCGATTCGCGCGCATGCTCCGTCAGCCCCCTCGATGATTCCGGAAGCGAAATAGTCGCAGGCGTGGCGGCGCGGCGCAACCGCCCGCGTCGATCACTCGGTCCGGAGCGACTCCGCGATCGCATGATCCTCACTGAACATGCCCTTCAGCCGCGCGGTGTCGGTCGCGGGCAGATAGCGGAACACGAACATCGCGCGGGGTCCGGCCGCTGTCACGCACGCGGCGAGCGCGACGATCCCGGTGCGGCCCGCGCGCGTGAACGCGACGCTCCCGCCCATATAGCCGCAGACGCTGTCGATCCCGCGCGGCCGGATGTCGACGGCCAGGTCGACCTTTCCGCCTACCGTCTGGCTCATCTCCTCGCCCACATCGGCCGAGACTTCACGATTCGACTTCGAGACGTCGTACACCGGAAATTCGCCCGCAAGCTGCTTGAGCAGCGCGGCGCGACCGGGGCCATCGAAGTTCGAGGCGTGCTTGATCAGGAAATAGTCGGCGCGGTCGGCGTTCGGGCCGCAGGGCACCAATGCGAACAGCAGCTCCGAATCGGCGCCTGCCTCATATTTGCGGAAATCGGCGTCCATCGCCCCGGTCGCGCGGCAATAGCCCGGCGGCGCCGCGAGGCTGTAATGCGCGCCCGCGATATCGAAGCTCACGCGCGGCTGATAGGTCATCTGCGCCCATGCCGGGGCGGCGCCCGTCAGCGAAGCCGCCAGCGCCAGCGCTGCGATGATGATTCTCGGCACGCAATTCTCCCCCTCGATCCCTGCGCTACCCCTAGCATCCCCCAGCGGCTTGGCCAGCCGGGTTGCATCGCAGCAATACCGATGCTAACCGCGCCGCGACCCATCGGGGGCGCCTCTTTAACAAGGAGCGAGGCCCCCATTTTGCATGGGGCCAACTCCTGCTCCCAAGAGGAACTTAATCGCGTGGAGAATTCCGGCGGTATCCAGGCCAGCTTAAGCGGACGCTATGCCACCGCGTTGTTCGAGCTCGCCCGCGATTCGAAGACCCTTTCCGCGGTCGAGGCGAGCCTCGGCACGGTGCGTGACGCGCTGGCCGAATCGGCCGACTTCAAGGCGCTGACCAACAGCCCGCTGATCGCGCGCGCCGACGCCGCCAAGGCCGTTGCCGCCGTCGCCAAGTCGCTCAAGCTCGATGCGACCACCGCGAACTTCCTCGGCGTTCTCGCCGAGAATCGCCGGCTGGCTCAGCTTCCCGCGATCATCCGGTCGTTCCGCGCGCTCGCGGCGAACTTCCGCGGCGAAACCACGGCCGAAGTGATTTCGGCGCATCCGCTTTCCGCGGCCCAGGTGACCGAGCTCAAGCAGCAGCTCCGCACCCGCATCGGCCGTGACGTTTCCGTCGACCTGTCGGTCGACTCCTCGCTGCTGGGCGGCCTGGTCGTGAAGATCGGCTCCCAGATGATCGATTCGTCGATCAAGACCCGTCTCAATACCCTCGCGCACGCGATGAAAGGCTGAAGGCTAGAATCATGGATATCCGCGCCGCTGAAATTTCGAAGGTCATCAAGGACCAGATCGCCTCGTTCGGCACCGAAGCCCAGGTTTCGGAAACCGGCCAGGTGCTCTCGGTCGGCGACGGCATCGCGCGCATTCACGGGCTGGACAATGTCCAGGCCGGCGAGATGGTCGAATTCGCCAACGGCGTGCAGGGCATGGCGCTCAACCTCGAAGCCGATAACGTCGGCGTCGTGATCTTCGGGTCGGACTCTGAAATCCGCGAGGGCGACACCGTCAAGCGCACCGGCACGATCGTGGACGTTCCCGTCGGCAAGGGCCTGCTCGGCCGCGTCGTCGATGGCCTCGGCAATCCGATCGACGGCAAGGGCCCGATCGTTTCCGACCAGCGCTCGCGCGTCGAAGTGAAGGCGCCGGGCATCATCCCGCGCAAGTCGGTCCATGAGCCGATGCAGACCGGCCTCAAGGCGCTCGACGCGCTCGTCCCCGTCGGCCGCGGCCAGCGCGAGCTGATCATCGGCGATCGTCAGACCGGCAAGTCGGCCGTCGCGATCGACACCTTCATCAACCAGAAGGAAGCGAACAAGGGCAAGGACGAGAGCAAGAAGCTCTATTGCGTCTATGTCGCCGTCGGCCAGAAGCGCTCGACCGTCGCCCAGCTCGTGCGCACGCTCGAAGAGAATGGCGCGATGGAATATTCGATCGTGGTCGCCGCGACCGCGTCGGAGCCCGCGCCGATGCAGTTCCTCGCGCCCTATACCGGCGCCGCGATGGGCGAGTATTTCCGCGACAACGGCATGCACGCTCTGATCGTGTTCGACGATCTTTCGAAGCAGGCGGTCGCCTATCGCCAGATGTCGCTGCTGCTGCGCCGCCCGCCGGGCCGCGAAGCCTATCCGGGCGACGTCTTCTATCTCCACAGCCGCCTGCTCGAGCGCGCTGCGAAGCTCAACGACGATAACGGCAATGGCTCGCTGACCGCGCTGCCGATCATCGAGACTCAGGCGGGCGACGTTTCGGCGTACATCCCGACCAACGTGATCTCGATCACCGACGGCCAAATCTTCCTCGAGACCGACCTGTTCTTCGCGGGCATCCGCCCGGCGATCAACGTCGGCCTTTCGGTGTCGCGCGTCGGCTCGGCCGCGCAGACCAAGGCGATGAAGAAGGTCGCCGGTTCGATCAAGCTCGAGCTCGCCCAGTATCGCGAAATGGCTGCGTTCGCGCAGTTCGGTTCGGACCTCGACGCCTCGACCCAGAAGCTGCTCAACCGCGGCGCGCGCCTGACCGAGCTGCTCAAGCAGGCTCAGTTCTCGCCGATGCCGATGGAAGAGCAGGTCGCCTCGATCTTCGCGGGCACCCAGGGCTTCCTCGACACCGTCGCAGTGGCGGACGTGGTGCGTTACGAGCAGGCGATGCTCGCCGATCTCCGCGCGAACCATGCCGGCGTGCTCAAGGCGATCCGCGACAGCAAGGATCTCTCGGACGATACCCGCGCCGCGCTCAAGGATGCCCTCACGGCGTTCGCCAAGACCTTCGCATAAGGATCGGCAATGGCCAGCCTTAAGGCACTGAAGATCCGCATCGGCTCGGTGAAGTCGACGCAGAAGATCACCAAGGCGATGAAGATGGTCGCCGCCGCGAAGCTGCGCCGTGCGCAGGAAGCGGCCGAGGCCGGGCGTCCTTACGCCCAGCGCCTCGAGGCGGTCGTCGCGTCGCTCGCCAGCAAGGTGACGGTCAGCGAATCCAGCCCGAAACTCCTCGCCGGCACCGGCAAGGACCAGGTCCACCTCCTCGTCGTCGCGACGTCGGACAAGGGCCTGGCCGGCGCGTTCAACACCAACATCGCCCGCCTCGCCCGCAAGCATGCCCGTGACCTCACGGCCGCCGGCAAGACGGTCAAGATCTTCACGATCGGCCGCAAGGGCCGCGGCGTGCTCAACCGCGAATTCCGCGCGAACATGATCGAGGGCATCGAGCCGGGCGATCTGGGCAAGCTGACCTTCGCCGATGCGCGCCGCTATGCGGACGACATCATCGCCCGCTACGAAGCCGGCGAATATGACGTGGCGACGCTCTTTTATTCGAACTTCAAGTCGGTCCTGACGCAGGAGCCGACCGCCCAGCAGATCTTGCCCGTCGCGATCCCGCAGGTGGAAGCCGCTGCCGCGACCGGCGTCAGCGCCGCGACCGAATATGAGCCCGACGAGGAGGAAATCCTCGCCGATCTGCTCCCGCGCAACGTCGCGATCCAGCTCTACCGCGCGATGCGTGAAAACGCCGCGTCGGAGCAGGGCTCGAAAATGACGGCGATGGACAACGCCACGCGCAATGCGGGCGATCTGATCAAGCGCCTGAGCATCCAGTATAACCGCGCCCGTCAGGCCGCGATCACCACTGAACTCGTCGAAATCATCTCCGGCGCTGAAGCGCTCTAAAAGTTCGAAGCAAGGAAAGACCGATGGCAACCGCACCGAAGACCAAGGCTCCGGCGAAGGCCGCTGCTCCGAAGGCCGCAGCCGCTCCCAAGGCAGCCGCGAAGCCCGCAGCCGCCAAGGCTGCTGCGCCGCGCGCGCCGAAGGCCGCGACCACCAAGGCCGCCGTACCCGCGACCACGAACAATGTCGGCCGCATCTCGCAGATCATCGGCGCAGTCGTCGACGTGTCGTTCGATGGCGGCAACCTGCCCGCCATTCTCTCGGCGCTGGAGACCAGCAACAATGGCAACAAGCTCGTCCTCGAGGTTGCGCAGCATCTCGGCGAGAACACCGTCCGCACCATCGCGATGGACGCGACCGAGGGCCTGACCCGCGGCCAGACCGTCACCGACACCGGCTCGCAGATCCGCGTCCCCGTCGGCCCGATGACGCTTGGCCGCATCATGAACGTCATCGGCGAGCCGATCGACGAGCGCGGTGCCGTCGGCCACACCGATACTGCCCCGATCCACGCCGAGGCCCCTGCCTTTGTCGACCAGTCGACCGAGAGCGCGATCCTGGTCACCGGCATCAAGGTCATCGACTTGCTCGCGCCCTATGCGCGCGGCGGCAAGATCGGCCTGTTCGGCGGCGCGGGCGTCGGCAAGACCGTGCTCATCCAGGAACTGATCAACAACATCGCGAAGGGCCATGGCGGCGTTTCGGTGTTCGCGGGCGTCGGTGAGCGTACCCGCGAGGGCAACGATCTCTATCACGAGTTCCTCGACGCGGGCGTTATCGCCAAGGACAAGGACGGCAACCCGACCCCCGACGGTTCGAAGGTTGCGCTGGTGTTCGGCCAGATGAACGAGCCCCCGGGCGCCCGCGCTCGCGTCGCACTCTCGGGGCTGACGATGGCGGAATATTTCCGCGACGTCGAAGGCCAGGACGTGCTGTTCTTCGTCGACAACATCTTCCGCTTCACGCAGGCGGGCGCGGAAGTGTCGGCGCTGCTCGGCCGTATTCCTTCGGCGGTGGGCTACCAGCCGACCCTGTCGACCGACATGGGCGCGCTGCAGGAGCGCATCACCTCGACCAACAAGGGTTCGATCACTTCGGTGCAGGCCGTGTACGTTCCCGCGGACGATCTTACCGATCCGGCGCCGGCCACTTCGTTCGCTCACTTGGACGCGACGACCGTGCTCAACCGCGCCATCTCGGAGCTGGGCATCTACCCGGCGGTCGATCCGCTCGATTCGACCTCGCGCGTGCTGACGCCCGCCGTTGTCGGCCAGGAGCATTACGAGACCGCCCGCCGCGTCCAGGAGACGCTGCAGAAGTATAAGGCGCTGCAGGACATCATCGCGATCCTGGGCATGGACGAGCTTTCCGAAGAGGATAAGATCACCGTTACCCGCGCGCGCAAGATCCAGCGCTTCCTGTCGCAGCCGTTCCACGTCGCCGAAGTCTTCACCGGCATCAGCGGCAAGTTCGTGTCGATCGAGGATACGGTGAAGTCGTTCAAGGCCGTTGTCGACGGCGAGTATGACCACCTTCCCGAAGCGGCCTTCTACATGGTCGGCGGCATCGATGAAGCCGTCGCCAAGGCCCAGAAGCTCGCCGAAGACGCGTAACTCCTTCTTCCCCCCTCCCGCTTGCGGGAGGGGTCGGGGGAGGGCCTGATCGGGCGGTAACGCCCGTGGCTCTCCCCTCCCCCAGCCCCTCCCGCAAGCGGGAGGGGAGTTAGAGAGAAACAATGCTGCACTTCGAACTCGTCACCCCCGAAAAGCTCATCCGCTCGGAGGAGGTGTATATGGTCACCGTCCCCGGCACCGAGGGCGATTTCGGCGTGCTCGAGGGCCATGCCCCGGTCATGTCGACGATCCGCGACGGCAATCTCGCCATCCTCCGTACCGCCGGCGGCGAGCCCGAGCTGATCGCGATCGAAGGCGGCTTCGCCGAAGTCAGCGCGACCGGCCTGACCGTGCTGGCCGAAAAGGCGGCCTGAGGACCCTCCCCATTTGGGGGGCTAACTGCCGCTATCCTCATGCTACCTGCGGGGCAATCGCTCGCCCTAAGGTATCGCAATGACCCTACGCACCGCACTGATCGCCGCCGCCTTTTACGGTGTCGCAATCGCATCGCCCGCCGCGGCGCAGGGCCAGGTCGAAGCCAATCTGAAGACCGTCTCCGCCGGCGCGGCGCTCAACGTCTGCACCAAGGCGCTCGACGGCGAATTCGACATGAACAGCACGCCCAGCTCGACGAATGGGGCCTCGCCCCCGCGAGCGCTGCGACCGAGGCCGATCTGCGCAGCGGCATCCGCAATATCGAAGCCGCCGATGCCAGGTTCGACAATGGCTATATCCTGGTCGGCTACGTGCCGCGCACCTCATGCGCCGTCCAGATCGAGGGCGAAGGCCGCATCGCCGCACGCGACGCCTTGATCCGCATGCTGCTGGATACCGGCATGGATTACCGCGAGAGCACCACGCCCAAGGGCGACCAGCTGCTCCACTTCCCCTTCTCCAAGCATCCGATCTTCATCTACACCAGCACCGCAGGGAACGTGATGGTGCAGATCCGCTAACTATTCGCCTTGGGGTGCCGCCATGATCGCTCGCTTCCTGCTTCCCGCCTTGCTCCTTGCGCATCCCGTGCAAGCGCAGAGCGCCGACGACATCAGGCTCATGAACGCCTCGCTTGCGGCGGTTCTCGCGGTCTGCGTCCCCGCGGTGGATGGCAAGTTCGACATGAACGATCGCGCGGCGCTGCGCGACTACGGCCTCGCGCCGGCGAGCGCCGAGACCGAGGCGCAGCTTCGGAAGGATTATCCGGGGATCGAATATGCCGGGGTTGTCCTGCCGGCCGGATCGGTGAGCATCGGCTATCTCCCCGGCCAATGGTGTCAGGTGAAAGTCGATGGAGCCACGCGTGTCGCCATTCGCGACGAGCTGGTGAAGGAAATGCTCGACACCAACGTCCGCGCCACGCGCAGCACGACGGCCGAGGGCACCGACTTGCTGCTCTTCCACTTCACCGCTTACACGATCCAGGTCCGCACTACGCGGACCGGCGAAGTGGGAATCCTCGTCCACCGCGAATAACGCTCGGGCTATTGCACCCGCGTATAGCGCCACCGCATCGGCTTGCTCCCGTCCGCCATCGAGATTTCCGCCATGAGGATATCACCCTCGCGCCAATAGCGGATGCGCTGGGGGTAATCGTGCGCGGTGTTGATGAAGGTGACCCCCTCCTCCTCGCTCGACGTCCACTTGAACACCGTCGCGGGCCCGCCGCCGGGTGCGGCGCGGTACGCCAGGGGCGATATCCACCCGTCGTCCTTGCGATGATAGCGCACGATTTGCATCGCTTCCCATTCGATCAGCGTGTCGCCCTTCCCCATCCGGCTCGCGCCCAGCATGATGCCGCCCCGCGGCGCCATCCAGCATTCCTCGGTCCAGCGGTCGCCGTCCTTCTGCTCCCAGCATCCGGTCATCCAGTCGGGCAGCCCCGGATCCTCGCGCGGGACTGCGCCCACGCACAGCAACGCCGCCCCTGCCATCACGATCCGCATCATATCCGCCTCCCTTGTCCTCGCCCCGCCCTAGCCCCGCCGCGTCACACTGGCTTGAACCGACACGACATGCCACCCTGCGCGCGATGCGCTATGCCGAGCTGCCCTTGCCTCCATCGCTCCACGGCCTTGTCGCCGCGGTCTGGACAATGTCGGTCGATGGCGAAGGCGACTGGGCGAGCCATGAGGCGGTCCCCGATGGCTGTATCGAGCTGATCCGCCGCCATTCGGGCCGTTCGGTCTGGCGCGACGAACAGACGCTGCTGTTCGCGACCGGACTGGCGCTGTCGCCCGCCAGGCTCAGCTTCAGCCCTGACGCGAGCTTCACCGGGATCAAGCTCTGGCCCTGGGCGTGGCATGCGCTCGGCGGTCAGCCCTGCCGAAATTTCGCCGATCGCTGGATCGAGGTGCCTGAGGCCTCGCCGCTCGCCGCGTTGCTTCCCGACGCCAGCGACCCGATCCCCCGCCTCCTCGCCGCCAGTCTCCAGCCCAACCCGCTCGGCGCCGCGATCCTCGCCTCGGCCAGCGTCGAGCAGATCGCCGCGCGCTCGGGTCTCCCCCACCGCCAGCTCCAGCGCATCTTCGCGCGCGATCTCGGCATGCCCCCGCGGGCCTATCTGCGCCTGCTGCGCTTTCGCGGCGCGATGATCGAAGTCCAGGAAAGCGCCGCGCCCCTCGCCCACGCCGCCGCGGGCCAGGGCTATGCCGATCAGGCGCACATGGCCCGCGAGTTCCGCAGCCTCGCCGGCGTCCCCCCGCGCGAGGCCCGCGCCCGCGCCAAGGGCCCGTTTCTCTAGGCGAATTTTACAGCCGGTTAACCCTATTCGGGCAGCACGGCGGACATGGAGCAGACCCTCGTCCGCAAGCCGCAAGGCCCGGTGCTCGGCCTTGCGCACCGGCCCCTGCTGGCCGGGGCCGCGCTGCTGCTCGTGCTCGCGATCCTGCTCCGCTCGGCGCTCTTCGGCGATCCCTTCGCGGGCTATGACGAGCAATTCTATCTGCTCACCGGCGACCGGATGCTCCACGGGACCCTGCCCTATGTCGACATCTGGGACCGCAAACCGATCGGGCTGTTCCTGATCTATGCGGGGATCCGCCTGCTCGGCGGCGACGGCATTCTCCAATACCAGCTTGTCGCGACTCTGTTCGTCGCCGCGACCGGCTTCGTGATCGCGCTTCATGCCCGGCGCAGGGTCGCCGATACCGCCGCCTTCGCCTGCGGTGCGCTCTATGTGCTGTGGACCGGCGCGATGGGGGGCGAAGCGGGGCAATCGCCGCTCTTCTACAACCTGCCCGTCGCTTTTGCCGCGTTGCTCGTCCTCAAAGCCGTGCCGCACATCGCGACGCGCGCGGGATTCCGCGAGGCGTGCGGTGCGATGGTGCTGTGCGGCGTCGCGCTGACGATCAAGACCACCGTGATTTTCGAGGCCTGCTTTTTCGGCCTGACGCTGTTTGCCGCCGCATGGAAGGCGATGGGTCCGCGCCGCGCCGTCCCCGCCGCGCTCGCCTGGATGGCGCTCGGCGCGACGCCCTTCCTCGCCGCGATCGCCTTCTACCTGTCGGTCGGCCAGTTCGACGCCTTCTGGTTCGCCAATGCGACATCGGCGGCGCTGCGGCATGACGGGTTCAGCTGGAAGAGCGGCATCGCGCTGCTGCTCACCCTCGCCCCGCTCGGCCCGCTGGCGTTGCTCGCCATCGCCGGTCAGCGCCACGCCGGCGAGGCCCCGCGCACGCCCGATTGGGAGGCGCGCTTCCTGATCGGCTGGGTCATCGCCGCGGTGATCGGGTTCGCCGCAGTGGGCTATTTCTACCACCATTACGCACTTCCGCTGCTGGTGCCGCTCACCATCGCCGCGGCGCGCTTCCTGGCGCACTCACCGCACCGCAAGCTCGCGCTCGCACTGTTCGCCTTTTACCCGGCAACACAGCAAATCGTGCTCAACCGCATCCTCGTCGCCCAGGATCGCAACGACGCCGCCGCGATCGCCGCGGCGATTCCCGCCAGCGGGCATACCGGCTGCATGCTTGTCTTCAGCGGCCCGCCGATCACCTACCGGCTCGGCAATGCCTGCACCGTCAGCAAGTTCGCCTTTCCCGACCATCTTCACATGATCGGCGAAGCCCCGGCGATCGGCATTCCGCAGACCGAGGCGGTCGCGCAGGCGCTCGCCCGCCAGCCGGCTGTGATCGCAGTGGACCTCGATCTTCCGCGCGAACGGCTCAATCCGGCCAGCGATGCGCTCATCCAGGCGGCGCTCCAGCGCGACTATCGCCCGGTCGCAATTCGCCGCTTCCGTTATTTCGAGGACGGCAAGCACCGGCTGCAATTGTGGGAGCGCCGGAAATCCTGACGGGCGTGGTTAGCTAATTATCAAGCCTTGCCCCTTAGTCGTTGGGGGTGGCGAGTGGTTTTGGGGGTTTGAAGGTCATTCGATGAGTGCATTTGGTCGGCGCAGCGGATTGGGCGGGGGCTCCGGTGGGGGCCGTCCGGCTTTCGGCGTTGCGCGCCCGATGCACGGTGGCGGCAGCGCTGCGGCGCCGCGCCCGTCCGATATGGGCGGCGACCAGTTCCCGCCGCTCGATGTCCCGCTTCCCGGCGCGGCCTTCGCCGAACCGCCGCCGCCCGCATCCGATGGCGGCCCTGCCCCCAGCCAGAACACCGCCGACGCCATCCAGCGCCTCGCCGAACGCCAGGCGACGTCGGGCGACGCGGGCAATTCGCGGCTCGAAGGCTTCGAAGCCTCGGTGCACCGTATCAAGGAACAGGTGCTGCCGCGCCTGCTCGAACGCGTCGATCCCGAAGCCGCCGCGACGCTGAGCAAGGACGAGCTCGCCGAGGAATTCCGCCCGATCATCGGCGAAGTGCTCGCCGAGCTGAAGCTCACGCTCAACCGCCGCGAGCAGTTCGCGCTCGAAAAGGTGCTGGTCGACGAATTGCTCGGCCTCGGGCCCTTGGAAGAGCTGCTGAGCGACACCGCCATCACCGATATCATGGTGAACGGCCCCGAGCAGACCTATGTCGAGCGCAAGGGCCGGCTCGAGCTCGCGAACATCCAGTTCCGCGACGAGGAGCATCTGTTCCAGATCGCCCAGCGCATCTGCAACTCGGTCGGCCGCCGCGTCGATCAGACCACGCCGCTCGCCGACGCCCGCCTCAAGGACGGTTCGCGCGTCAACGTGATCGTGCCGCCGCTGAGCCTCAAGGGCACCGCGATCTCGATTCGTAAATTCTCGGCCAAGCCGATCACGCTCGACATGTATGTCGGCTTCGGATCGATGAGCCCGAAGATGGCGACGGCGCTCAAGATCGCGGGTGCGAGCCGCTTCAACATCGTCATCTCGGGCGGCACCGGTTCGGGCAAGACGACGATGCTCAACGCATTGTCCAAGATGATCGACCCGGGCGAGCGCGTGCTGACGATCGAGGACGCGGCCGAACTACGCCTGCAGCAACCGCACTGGCTGCCGCTCGAAACGCGTCCGCCCAACCTCGAAGGTCAGGGCGAAATCACCATCCGCGATCTCGTCAAGAACGCGCTGCGTATGCGCCCGGATCGCATCATCCTCGGCGAAATTCGCGGGTCGGAGTGTTTCGACCTGCTCGCCGCGATGAACACCGGCCATGACGGCTCGATGTGCACGCTCCACTCCAACAGCCCGCGCGAATGCCTGGGCCGTATGGAGAACATGGTGATGATGGGCGACATCAAGATGCCCAAGGAAGCCATCTCGAAGCAGATCGCCGACTCGGTCGACCTGATCATCCAGGTCAAGCGCCTGCGCGACGGCTCGCGCCGCGTGACCAACATCACCGAAGTGATCGGCATGGAAGGTCCCGTCATCGTGACGCAGGAGCTGTTCAAGTTCGAGTATCTCGACGAGAGCGCTGACGGCAAGATCATCGGCGAATACCGCTCGATGGGCCTGCGCCCCTACACGCTCGACAAGGCCCGGCAGTTCGGCTTCGACCAGGCGATGCTTGAGGCTTGCCTGTAAACTAGCCGTGCATGGCTAGCATCACCGCGCCGACCCCGACGAACACCGCGAGCACCTGAACCAGCGGCCACGGCACGAACCCTACCGCGTCGAAATCGCGCCGCTTGCGCCGCCGGTGCTCGCCAAAGCCCGCGCCCACCGCGACCGCCGCCATGCTCCCGGCCAATATCCACAAATTCGGTTGCATCCCGCCCGTTCGCTCATCAAGTTCCCCGCACCCAGATAGGTACGGAGACGATATGCGCCAGCCCCTGATTGCCGCCGCGCTTGCGGCCGCTGCGATCTTCACCATCGCCGCCGTCAAAACCAACCCCATTGCCACCGCGGTTTCGGCCCCGACGCGCAGCCCGGCCAATGTCGCGCGCGACAAATATCGCCACCCGATCCAGACGCTGTCCTTCTTCGGCGTGAAGCCCACCGACACCGTGGTCGAGATCTGGCCGGGCGGCGGCTGGTACACCGAGATTCTGGCCCCGCTGACCAAGGGCAAGGGGACCTATTGGACGGTCTCGCCCTGGCCCGACGGCAACAAGGGCGTGCTGGCGCTGCAGGCGCGCGATCCCGCTACCTATGGTCATATCAAGTTCGCTGCTTTCCCCTGGGCAGAGAGCCAGCCCCAAGTGCCGAACGGCAGCGCCGATGTCGTCCTCACCTTCCGCAACGTCCATAACTGGCGGATGGGCTATCAGCGCCAGGGCGTGGACTATTCGGCCGAAGCCTTTGCCCAGATATTCGCGATGCTGAAGCATGGCGGGACGCTCGGGATCGAAGATCATCGCCTCCCCGAAAGCGCCAGCGACGACCGCGAGAAGAGCAGCGGCTATGTCAAGGTCTCGACCGTGCGCCGCCTCGCCGAGGCCGCGGGCTTCCGCTACGTCGGCAGCTCGCCGGTCAACTACAATCCCAAGGACAGCGCCGACTGGCCCAACGGCGTGTGGACGCTGCCGCCGTCGCTGAGCCAGAAGGACAAGGACCGCGACCGCTATCTCGCGATCGGCGAAAGCGACCGCATGACGCTCAAGTTCCGCAAGCCGTGACAGCCCTGCTCCGCCTGCTCGCGGGCGGATTGCTTGCACTGTCGCTCGCCGCACCGCCTGCGCACGCCCAGCGCGCGGCGGCGAGCAGCGGCTGGGGCGCGACGGTCTCGGGCGAGATCGCCTTTGCGACGCGCGACTCGCGCGACTGGATTCCCTTCATCCGCACCCCCGCGGGGCTGATCGCGCTGCGCGGCACGGTCAACGGCAACCCGATCCTCGCGCTGCTGGATACGGGCGCGCCCTATACCGCGATGGACATCGCCTTCGCGCAGGAGAGCGGGATCAAGCTGGCCGAGACGATCGCCCCGGCGCGGAACCGGCTGCGCGTGCTCACCGGCCCGATCGAGACGATGACGATCGGCCCGATCACGCAGAGCGGCGGCGGGCTCGCCGCGATCGACCTGTCGAGCATGCAGAAGCTGATGAACGTGCCGCTGACGATGGTGCTCGGCGCCGATTTCCTCCGCAACGTCGCGATCGAAGTCGATTTCGACAGCGGCCGGTTGCGGATCCTGCCCAGCGGGTCGAAGGGGCCCGAGGGAATCACCGTCCCGCTGAGCCTGTTGGGCAGCGCCAACCGCTTCATCATCTCGATGAAGGTCGGCCAGGTGCCGGTGAACCGCGTGCTGATCGATACCGGCATCAACGCGACGATGAGCGTCACCACTGCGGTCTGGAAGCGGCTGCCGCTCGCTGGCGTCTCGGTCACCAGCGCGCAGGCGGTGGGGCTTTACGGGCCCGAGATCTGGCCGCTCGCGCGCTTCGAAGGCGTCGCGATCGGCCCCGCGGCGATCCCCGGAAAGATCGACGTGCTCGCCGACCCCGACGGCATCCTCGATTCGCCCGTCGATGGGCTGATCGGGATGGAGGCGCTGCGCAATTTCAACATCTTCCTCGATGCGCATGCCAGGCGAATGACGCTTTCGCCGCGCACCTATCCGCACCATATGCAGCCGCCCAGCACGATCGGCATCCTGGGCTTTCGCGTGCCGCGCGGCTTTTCGGCGCAGCATGTGATGAAGGGCTCGCCCGCAGCGCTTGCGGGGATGAACGACGGCGATGTCGTCTGCACGGTCAACGGCCAGTCGATTGCGTCCGGCCAGCCGATGTCGCGCGAGAATTGGGCGGCGAAGCCGGTCGGCACGACGCTGACCTTGGGCCTGTGCTCGGGCCGCGACGTCGCGGTTACGCTGCGCGAATTCTACTGAATCAATCGCGCTCCAGCCGCCACGCCGCGCTCAGATACTCCTCCGCCGCACGCTTCAGCCCCGGTTCCTTCTCGAACGCCTCGGCCGGCAGGGGCGCGAAGCCCAGCGCATCCATCAGCGTCCACAAGGCAAAGCGCCGCCCGGATTCGCGCTCGACTCCGAAATCGACCGCGAGCTTCTCCTTGCCGCGCACCAGCGCCTCGGGCGCGATCGCGTCCGGGTCGTCCGTGCCGAAATAGTGATGGAGCAGCGTGTCGAGATCCATGCGGCAAGCGCCTTAAATCGTGTCGAGATTCAGTTCAGGCCAAGCCGAAAATGGTGCTTTCGACCGACCCGGAGCGCAGCGTGCTTACGGCACGTGAGCACCGGAAGCGGGCGGAAGCCCCGTTTGCAGGCCGGCCTGGGCTGAAGGTCGATACGATTTACTTCTTGCGTGCCTTGCGGGCCGCATAGCGCGCATCGCGCTCGGCCTTCTTCTCGGCTTCGGTCTTGGGCTTGTTCGCCTCGGCCCTGGCCGCAGCCTCGGCGGCCGCAGCAGCCTGGCGCTCGCGCTTTTCGACTTCGGCGGCTTCGCGTTCGGCCTTCTTCGCGGCGCGCTTCTCGGCCTCGGCGGCCTCCTTCGCAGCGCGCGCCGCGGCGCGCTCGGCGAGGACTGCCGGATCGATCGGGGCCTTGGACTTCAACTTCTCGAGCGCCTTCTTGCGCGCATCGGCGGACGCACTCGCGCGGTCCTGAAAACTGGGTTGCTTATAGGCTGCCATGCGCGCGCTTTCCCGATTTTGTGCGAAAAGATCAAGGGGGGAGCGGGTATCACCGCTCTGATCCGCGCCTTCGCTCGACTTCGACGAACACAAAAAGGGCGGCAAACCCTTCGGTCGCCGCCCCTTTTTAACCCGTTGCGCAGGCTTACTTCGCCAGCTTCTCGATCTTGTCCTGCAGACGGGCGAGCTCGGCCTTGAGCGCCGACACATCGTCGTTCGCGCCCGCCTCGGGCGCGGGAGCCGCAGCCTCAGGCGCAGCGCCCGGCTGGCCCGGCTTGAACGCCTGAGTCGCCGCTTCGAACATCTGCATGTTGCGCTTGGCAAGCTCGGCGAAGGGCGAATTGGCGAACGCGCCCTCGACCGCCGACTTGAACTGCTCCTGGTTGCGGCGGAAGCTCTCCATCGACGCCTCCAGATAACCCGGCACCATCGCCTGCATCGAATCGCCATAAAGCGCGATCAGCTGGCGTAGGAAGTTGACCGGCAGCATCGTCTGGCCGCGCGATTCCTCTTCCATGATGATCTGAGTCAGCACGTTATGGGTGATATCGTCCTCGGTCTTGGCATCGACGACCTTGAAGTCGCGGCCTTCCCGCGTCATCGCCGCAAGATGATCGAGCGTGATATAGGACGACGTCTCGGTGTTATAGAGGCGCCGGTTCGCATACTTCTTGATAATGACCGGACCAGAGCCGGGAGTCGCCTTTTTCATGGAGCCCCTCGCGTGTGACTGATTTGTGTCTATCACCATTTCATTCCGCACCGCAACACGGCCCGCGCCCTCTTCCGCTGTTTCTTGACATGTTGCGCAGCGAAACCGCAGCAAACCCCGATCGGAGGGCCGCCGCGCTTGCCGGATTGCGCGCCTATCAGCAGGCCGGGCGCGCGCCCGAACGCACTCCCAGACCCGCCATCGCCACTGCAGGCCGGGCGTGCCTGCGCGACTATGGCGGCACAGGGCAAACGGTTGTTTTTGTGCCCTCGCTCATCAATCCGCCGCACGTGCTCGATCTCGCGCGCGGCAATTCGCTGCTGCGCTGGCTGGCGCGCCAGGGGGTGCGGCCGTTGCTCGTCGACTGGGGCTCCCCCGATGCCGCCGAACGCGACATGGATGTTGCGGCGCATGTCGAGCAATTGCTCCTCCCCTTGCTGCGCACGCTAAGGCAACCGCCGGTGCTCGCGGGCTATTGCCTGGGCGGCACGATGGCGATGGCCGCCGCGTCGCTCACCGAGGTCGCGGGACTCGCGCTGATCGCGGCGCCGTGGCGCTTCGCCGGCTATGGCGAATCGCTCGCACCGATGTCGCAGCTCTGGGATGCCGCGTTCGAACCGTGCGAGAAGCTCGGGCTCGTGCCGATGGAAGTCCTCCAGTCAGGCTTCTGGCAGCTCGATCCGCGCCGTACGATCGCCAAGTTCGAACGCTTCGCCCAGCTCGCGCCCGGCGGCGCGCAGGCCCGCGCCTTCATCGCGCTCGAGGATTGGGCGAACCAGGGCGCACCGCTCACCTTCGGCGCGGGCCGCCAGATCTTCGACGATTTCCTCGTCGCCGACCTTCCCGGGCGCGGAAAATGGGAAGTGGGCGGCCAGGCGATCCGCCCCGAGGCGATCACGGTTCCCACCCTCTCCTTCGTCTCGACCACCGACCGCATCGTTCCCGCCACGACTGCGCCCGAAATCGGCGCGCGCATCGAAACCACGCTCGGCCATGTCGGGATGATCGTCGGCGCGCGCGCCCGTACTGCGCTGTGGCAGCCGCTCGCGGACTGGCTAACTTCGCTGCAGCGCACTAGATAGCCGCCGAAACCATCCGGAGTCGCCCCATGACCGCCCCCACCGACATCGTCATCACCGCCGCCAAGCGCACCCCCGTGGGCAGCTTCCTCGGCGCGTTCGGCAGCACCCCCGCGCATGAGCTGGGCCGTGTCGCGATCGAGGCCGCGCTCGAGCAGGCCGGCGTGAAGGGCGAGGACGTCAGCGAAGTCATTCTCGGCCAGGTGCTCACCGCCGCGCAGGGCCAGAACCCCGCGCGCCAGGCCTCGATGGCCGCGGGCGTGCCCAAGGAAGTGCCGGCGTGGAGCGTCCAGCAGGTCTGCGGTTCGGGGCTGCGCGCGGTCGCGCTGGCTGCTCAGGCGGTCCAGACCGGCGACGCCACCATCGTCGTCGCGGGCGGCCAGGAAAGCATGTCGCTCGCCAACCACGCCCAGGCGCTGCGCGCCGGTGCCAAGATGGGCGATGTCAGCCTGGTCGATACGATGATAAAGGACGGCCTGACCGACGTGTTCAACGGCTATCACATGGGAATCACGGCCGAAAACCTCGCCGAACAATATCAGGTCACGCGCGCCGAGCAGGACGAGTTCGCCGTCGCCAGCCAGAACAAGGCCGAAGCCGCGCGCGCCTCGGGCCGCTTCAAGGACGAGATCGCCCCGGTCACGATCAAGGGCCGCAAGGGCGACACCATCGTCGCCGACGATGAATATATCCGCGCCGGCGCGACGCTCGACAGCGTCACCGGCCTGCGCCCCGCCTTCAAGAAGGACGGCACCGTCACCGCCGCCAACGCATCGGGCCTCAACGACGGCGCCGCCGCGCTCGTCGTGATGAGCCGCGCCGAAGCCGAAAAGCGCGGCGCCCCGATCCTCGCGCGCATCGCCAGCTGGGCGAGCGCGGGCGTCGACCCCTCGATCATGGGCATCGGCCCGGTCCCGGCGTCGAAGAAAGCGCTCGAGAAAGCCGGCTGGACGATCGCCGATCTCGACCTGATCGAAGCCAACGAAGCCTTTGCGGCGCAAGCACTTTCGGTCGGCAAGGAGCTCGGCTGGGACGCGTCGAAGCTCAACGTGAACGGCGGCGCGATCGCGATCGGTCACCCGATCGGCGCGAGCGGCGCGCGCGTGCTGACCACTTTGATCTACGAGATGGGCAAGCGCGACGCCAAGAAGGGGCTGGCGACCTTGTGCATCGGCGGCGGCATGGGCATCGCGATGTGCCTCGAACGCGATTGACGGCATGACGCGGCGCCCGGTGGCCGAGCAACACCGGGCGACGCGACTCATGTTCCGATTCGCATCGCCGGGGGCGTGGTGCTTCGGCACTGCGGTGAGCCGGCCGGAACCCCGAAAAGTCGCTGTGCGTTGCGCCGATATCCGCGCAAATCTCCCAATTCGGGACATGAGTGTCGCATTCCTGCAACACCCGCCAGACAAAGGCCATGCTGCGGCGCGATGCGCCTTGCATGCTTGGGCCAACTACTGTTCTCCATGCCACCTTCAGGCATTCCGCCTGACAGGGGCATACCTATGAAGATCTCTCGTTTGCTTAGCGCGACTGCGCTGGCCGGGTCGCTGCTCATGACCCCCACGATCGCGTGGGCGCAGGACACCACCACCACCCCCGACAAGAAGGACCAGACCGAGGAGCAGCAGGAAGCTGACGCTCCGATCGTCGTCACTGGTTCGCGCATTGCGCGCCCGACGCTGGCTTCGTCGGTTCCCGTCACGTCGGTCGACGTCGGCGAGCTGACCAATCAGGGTTCGGTCTCGATCGGCGACGCGCTGAACGACCTGCCTTCGCTCCGTTCGACCTACTCGACCGGGAACTCGACCCGCTTCATCGGCACCGCCGGCCTCTCGCTGCTCGATCTTCGCGGTCTGGGCATCAGCCGTACCCTGGTGCTGGTCAACGGCCGCCGTCACGTGACTGCTTCGCCGGGCGACTATCTGGTCGACGTCAACACGATCCCGGCCGACCTGCTCGAGCGCGTCGACGTCGTGACCGGCGGTGACTCGGCGATCTACGGTTCGGACGCCGTCGCCGGCGTTGTGAACTTCATCCTGAAGCGCGACTTCGACGGCATCTCGCTGCGTGGTCAGGGCGGTATCTCGGAGCGCGGCGATCGCGGCGCTTACTTCGCTTCGGCCACCTTCGGCACCAACTTCGCCGAAGGCCGCGGCAACGTCGCAGTCTCGGTCGAATATGCCAACCAGCAGCCGCTCTACTTCAAGGATCGCGACGCGATCACGGGCGCGTACAGCGGCCGTTGCCAGTTCAACGTTGCCGAGCTTCAGGGCGTGGCCGGCGGTGAAGTCGGCGCGAGCGCTTCGGACGGCATTCCCGACAACCAGTTCTTCTGCGGCGTCAAGAATAACGCCATCTCGGACGGCGGCACTGTCGGCACCGTGACTCTCGGCGGCGTTGCCGGCGCGGGTGCGTATCGCTTCAACTCGAACGGCACGCTGTATCTCGACACGGGCTTCAGCAACAACTTCACGCCGTTCGGCTCGGGCAACGTCCAGGGCGGTAACGGTGCGACGCTGCGCGACACCGGCCAGCTGGCCGCGGGTCTCGAGCGCTACGATGTGAACCTGCTCGCCCACTTCGACGTGAGCGACGCGTTCAAGCCGTTCATCGAAGCCAAGTATGTCCACATCAACGCGGTCCAGGAAGGCCAGCCGAGCTTCATCCAGTCGGGTGTTCTCGCGACCTTCCGCTGCAACAACCCGTTCCTCGGTGCGTCGAACCTCGCGGTTCTGCAGACCACGGCTGCGGGCCGTTGCGCCAACCCGGCGACCCAGAGCTTCACGCTCGGCCGCTTCAACGTCGACTTCGGTGGCCGCGGTGAATACCACACCCGCAAGACCTACCGCGTCGTCGGTGGCGTCGAAGGTGATTTCAACGACGATTGGCACTACGAAGTCGCCGTCAACTGGGGTCGTCTCGAGACCGCGTACAACGCGCTCAACAACCTCTACCTGACGGACGCCGCCGGTAACTTCGACGGTTACCTGCTCGCGATCGACGCAGTCACCGCACCGGCGAACTTCACCGGCTCGAACTTCGTCACCACTCAGTTCGGCACGAAGGCGATCTGCGCCGTCAACGCCGGCGCCAACGGCAACATCCGTCCGGATTGCGTTCCGCTCAACCTGTTCGGCGACAACCGCGCCGATCCGCGCGCGCTCGCTTTCTCGAACGTCACGGGTCACCGCGACGAGTGGGCGGAAGAGTTCGTCGCTTCGGCGTTCGTCCGCGGCGATCTCTCGCAGCTCTTCGAGCTGCCGGGTGGTCCGATCCAGTTCGCGCTGGGTGCAGAATATCGCACGGAAAAGGCCTATTCGCGGTTCGACTCCAAGACCGAGAATGGCCAGACCTTCCTGAACGCGATCCAGGCCTTCACGCCGCCGGCGCTTGAAGTGAAGGAAGCGTATGGCGAAGTTCGCATTCCGCTGCTGAAGGACACGCCGGGCTTCGAGCTGCTGTCGATCGAAGGCGCTGCTCGCGTCTCCGACTACAACACCTCGACGGGCACCGTGTGGGCGTACAACGTCAGCGGTATCTGGGCTCCGATCCAGGACATCCGCTTCCGCGCGAACTACTCGACCTCGGTGCGTGCGCCGACGCAGAGCGATCTGTACTCGACGGCCTCGCAGAACTTCGCACAGCTCACTGACCCGTGCGATGCGCTGCAGATCACCAACAACACCAACCGCGCCGCAAACTGCGTCGCTTACGGTCTGCCGAGCGCAGGCGGTATCCCGATCAACAACGCGTCGAACGCGGCGGTTTGCTCGGGCACTGCTTTCGCGGCTGCTGGTGCAGTCGGCCTGCCGTTCGTCAACTGCCTCGCTCGCGCGGCATCGACGGCCTACACCTCGGGCGGTAACCCGACCCTGGTGGCGGAACGCGGCAAGTCGCTGACGATCGGTACGATCATCACGCCGCGCTGGATCCCGGGTCTGTCGATCACGGTCGATTACTACAAGATCGACCTGAAGCAGCGTATCTCGGCCCTTCCGGCTCAGACCATCCTCAACCTGTGCTTCGACAGCGCAAGTGGCATCAACAACCCGTACTGCGCTCTGACGTTCGCGCGTCAGTCGAACGGCGAGTTCTCGACCACGACCGCGCTGCTCTCGAGCGGCATCAACTTCGCCGCTCAGAAGACCGAGGGTGTGGATATCGACATCGCGTACAATCATCGCTTCTCGAACGGGCAGCGCCTGAACGTCCGCGCGATCGCCACTCGCGTGATCACGCTCGATAACTATGTGAACCCGCTTGCGGTGAACATTCCGGACCGTCAGCTCAGCGAGCTGGGCGATCCGGTCTTCTCGGCGAACGCCAACATCAACTACGACTTCGGCACCTTCGCCATCGGCTACAATGTCCAGTACATCGGGCCGCAGACGATCGGTGCGTATGAAGCGCAGAACTCGTATAAGGGCGCTTGCCCCGCGAACGGTCAGAATCCGGGCGGCGGCACCTGCACTGCGGGTACGGTGGTTACGCTTCCGCCGCAGAACGCGGATCAGTACCCGTTCATCTACTATCCGGACGTGTTCTATCATAACATCCGCGCCAGCATCGACGTGGATGACTTCACGCTGTTCCTCGGCGTGGACAACATCATGGACACGCCCCCGCCGTACGGCCTGCTCGGCACCGCCGGCGGCGATCCGTTCGACGTGGTCGGCCGGTTCTTCTACGCGGGCTTCAACGTCGACTTCTAAGTCGACCGCGAATTCCAAAGACTTGGGGCCGCTCCTTCGGGAGCGGCCCTTTCTTTTTGTTCGGCCAAGATGGAATCGTTTCCGCTGCGAGGGCCGGGGCCCAGTTGCCGCCAAGTGGAGGATGGCGCGGGACGCTCCCGCGAAAGACGCAGTCGCTGGGCCCGGCCTTCGCCGGGGAACCGCTCAGGTCACGGAAAAGGCCTCAGCCCCAGACGCGGTCGAACCGGCGTCCCAGCCCCGTCAGCAATTCATATTGCGAAAGCCCGCTTAGCGCAGACGTCGCGGGCAAGTTATAGTCGAGCGCGATCCAGTCGCCCTCCCCCAGCCCCGGCGCGGCATCGACGCCGACCGCAATCAGGTCCATCGAGACTCGCCCGAGCACCGGCAGCGTCACGCCCCCGGCAGTCGCGGTCCCGATCCCCGAAAAGCAGCGCAAGTAACCATCGGCGTAACCCACATTGAGGATCGCCACGTCGATATCGGCAGGGGCAGTGAAGGTCGCGGCATAGCCGATCGTCTCACCCGCACGCACGCGCCGCCGCTGGAGGATCTGCGCCTCGGGCGTCACGACTTGTGCGATCTTCCCCGCAAACGCCGCCACCTGCACCCCGCCATACAGCGAAATCCCCGGCCGCGTCAGATCGAAGGCATAGCTCTCACCCAGCGCAATCCCCGCCGAATTGGCCAGGCTCAGCCGCTTCGCCGAAGTCCGCCCCGCCAGCCCCGCCAGCGCCTCGCGCTGCCGCCCGTTGAGCGCCACATCCTCATCGGCGCAGGCGAGATGGCTCATCAGCGTCTCGATCGCGAGCCCGTCGAGCAGCCCCTCGGCAACATGCCCCACGCTCAGCCCGAGCCGGTTCATGCCCGTATCGATCATCACGTCGCATGCGGCCCCGGTCTCGCGCCAACGCAGCACCTGATCGGGTGAGCTCAACACCGGCCGCGCATTGCCCGGCCGCGCGCTCGCCATATCCTCGGCGCGCACCCCGTGCAGCACCGAGACCGGCGCCCCCAGCCCGGCCAGTTCACTCGCCTCGGCCCAGGTCGCCACGAAGAAGTCGCGGCACCCGGCATCCCGCAGCCGCTCGGCCACGCCCAGCGCACCCAGCCCATAGCCATTCGCCTTCACCGCCGCCCCGCACGCCGCCGCACCGCTCATCGCATCGAGCGCGCGCCAATTGGCGACGAGCGCGGCGGAATCGAGCCGGAGGCGAAGCGGAGACGCAGTCATCGCGCGGCGTTAGCGAGGCACCGTGCCGGTGTCACGCACGCTTCGGCGGATTGGTTTCCTTCAGGCCAAACGCCGTCACCACCAAAGCCATCGCCACCACGCCGAACGTATACCACAGCCCCGAATAGGGATCCTTCGTCTGGCTGACGATGTACGCGCTGATCAGCGGCAGGAATCCGCCGAAATAGCCCGTGCCGAAATGATAGGGGATCGACATCGAGCTGTAGCGGATCCGCGGCGGAAACATCTCGCTCAGCAGCGCCGCGACCGGGCCATAGGTCGCCCCGGAAAGCGCCATCATCACCACCAATGCGCCGATGATGATCGCGATATTCTGCGGCGTCGGCACATGATCGATCTGCGTCGCCGGGTCGGCCGCGTGCCCGACGATCCAGAAGACCGGGAATATCAGCAGCAACGTGAGCGCATAGCCCCAGACGATCGGCTTCTTGCGCCCGATCCGGTCGGACAGCGATCCGAAGATGATGAAGAACACCAGCCCGATCGTCGCCGATGCGCCCACGATCAGCTGCGCCGCGGTCTCTTGCACCTTCATCGCGCCCTGCAGGAAGGAAAGCGCAGTGAACATCGCGGTGTACCAGATCACCGTCAGCCCCGCCGCGATCCCGAACAGAGCGACGAACAGCCGCCGGAAATTGCCCGGATAGGTGAAGCTTTCGACGAACGGATTCGCCGCCATTTCCCCCTCGGCCTTCATCGCCTTGAACACCGGGCTCTCGGAAAGCTTGAGCCGCATCCACAGCGACACCGCGAGCAATACGATCGAGAAGAGGAACGGCACGCGCCAGCCCCAGGCGAGCCATTCGCTCGCCGGCAGCGGCAGCTTGACCGCAAGCACCACGATCAGGCTCAGGATGAACCCGCCGACCACGCTCGCCTGGATATAGCTGGTGTGATAGCCGCTGCGCCCGCCCGGCGAATGTTCGCTGACATAGATCGCAGCCCCGCCATATTCGCCGCCGAGCGCGAGGCCCTGGAGGATGCGCAGCACGATGATCGCCAGCGGCGCCGCCACCCCGATGCTCGCATAACTCGGCACCAGCCCCACGCCTGCGGTGGCGAGGCCCATCAGCGTGATCGTGACGAGGAATGTGTATTTGCGCCCGAGCTTGTCGCCCAGATAGCCGAACAGGATCGCGCCCAGCGGCCGGAACCCGAAGCCCACCGCAAAGCCCGCCCACACCATCAGCGTCTTGAAGGTCTCGTCGCCTGCGGGGAGGAAGGTGTTGGCCATGATGCCAGTCGTCGCCAGCGTGCCGTAGATGAAGAAGTCATACCATTCGAAGATCGTGCCCAGCGACGACGCGCTGACCACCAGCCGCATGTCCTTTGCGCTCGGCTCGGCTACCCCCGTATCGGCCATCATCACTCCCCCATATTTTCGCCGAGGTTTAGCGCGTTGCGGGGGCTTGGCAAACCGGGGCGGCCGAATCCGTTCATGTGGCAGAAAGCATCGCTGAGGGGATACTCGCTCATGTCATCACGCCTTCCGCTCTGGTTCGCCGCCGCCGCCCTCGCCGGCCCCGCCACGGCGCAAGTCGCCACCTCCCCGACCAGCTGGTATCGCGTGCTCGCCGAGGACGGCACCGCGATCGGCCATCGCTCGCAGCAAGTCACCGAAACCGCCACGGGGCGCGAGACGGTCGGCATCCAGGAAATGGTGTTCCAGGAGACCGGCGATCCGGTGACGCGCGTCACCGATCAGACCGTGACGCGCGAAGACCGCAGCGGCCGCATCGTCGAGATCAGCGATTATAGCCAGACCGGGCGCAGCTGGACGCGCATCGTCGCGCGGATCGAGCCCGGCCGCGCGGTCATCACGCGGACGACGCGGCTCGACAGCCACAGTGCCACCGTGCCGCTCCCCGCGGGCACGCGCTTCGATTCGGGCGCGGGGCTGCTGCGCGATTGGGACGGCAAGTCCGTCCTCGATTTCCGCAACTTCAGCCTCGATGCTCAGGGCGTCGAGCGGATGACGATCGAGCCGCTGCCCGGCGGCGCGACCGGCCGGATCGTCGCGATCCGGAAGCGCTATGACGGCGATCAACTCCGCTCGGTCGCGCGGATGGAGATCGGTCCCGGCGGGCGCGTCGCGGCGGTGGTCCAGCCGATGTTCGGATCGCGGATCACCATCGTCCCCGCCACGCGCGAGGAAGCCACGGCGTCGCACCCGCCCTTCCGCATCCTCGCGCATGCGACTTTCCAGCACAGTGGGATCCGAAGCTTGGAATTCACGTGACTTGAAGTCGCGGC
>JADMIO011020034.1_pt1 | contig 30226 bp, 17 predicted proteins | sample 8958161 | NCBI WGS metagenome assembly JADMIO01 (sample SAMN16585339, study PRJNA669376) | soil metagenome | isolation source: Crop rotation soil | place: USA: Cullars Rotation, Alabama | collected 2011 | reverse complement strand
GTTCCCAACCCCATTTCATTCCCCTTTTTACTTCTAGCTTTATTTCTTTCAGAGAAAAAAAAATTTGAATCTAATAGTATAGTTCAAATATGATGCGATAAAAGTATCCAAGATCTCTGCTATACGGATCTGCAACGACTTATGCATTACACGTCGTATTAACCACGTATGACCACTTGTCTCACTTTCCATTGTACAAAATCGCGCGAAGGAACTGTAAGCCACATATATCGTACTATAAATCGCGCAAAGGAACCGCAAGACGCGTATATTGTTGAAACAATGTCAATACTAAAAGCATAGCCTCAAGCAGTGAAGGATAAACAGACTCTTGTGACTCTGGACTTTCATCTATACTTTTTTATTCTTTTTCTTCAAATATCGTAAACTTTAGAGAATATTATATATATATAGTACTTCAGCCCAGTGCGATTGACAAAAGAAAAAAAAAAGTTCAAATCAATCAATAAACATTATTGTAATCGCTAAGGTTTAGGTTTACTTATGAATCTCTACTCAGTGCAAGATACTTCTTTATTGAGTCTGTCAAATCTTAGCTCAGAAAATTTGGGAAACTCCATATCATATAACCCTAGTGTTTTCACAGGTCTATCGACTGACCCAACAGTAGATCGGACGACTTTAAACGTTTATCATTCAGTGGCAACTTAGTTTCTTCACATTCTACCAACGTTGCGCTAACTGCCGCTCAGCTGAAGTTTCTCGAACGCATGCGTTGGAATGTAGCGATGCTTGGCGACAACTTCAAGATAAATATGGTAACTAGCGCCACGAATACCAATTAACTGGCAGTCACATTTTATTTAAAGACTGGCTTATTAACAAAGCAGCAACTCTATTCCATTCCGAAACTGGTAAACCCCAATCGTTTGAAATTGCAAAAACCATAGCGGCGAATATCGACAACATCAAAGAGAACATTTCGGGATTTAGGGTTTAAGGTTTAGGGCACTCGTACACTCGCTTGGGTTTTTCCTTTTAAGGAAAAACTTGCGAATAAATTGCATTCGTATTGCGTTCGTATTCAAATGCAATTTATTCGCAAAATGTCTAATCACAAATTTTGGGTTTTGTGTAGCACATTTGTATTTGTGATTGGCGTTAAAGTTCGTGACAGAAGTTTTCTTGGGAAGTATTGTAAAGCCAGATTCAGAGCTAGTTCAAAAAAAAAAAAAAAAAAAAAGAATTGAAAATAAGGATATAACTATGTCTCCGACCTTCTTTTTAGTCTTTGGAAAAGGAGTTTTTAAAGATTGTCGGTCGACATTAGCATATCTTAAATGTAACCCTATAGGTATGATACGTAGTGATGGACGAGCGGAAGCACCTGCGCGCGTGGTCCGCCGACTCCAAACATATTCGCAAAATGCGCTAGTGAAAATCAGAAAACGAGCAGTTTTTCAACTTTTTCTGTGGATCAGTAAACAACATCTGGAGGAGCTGCAGCCGCTCGAACGGAGGAGGGTACACGCAAATACAAGGGAGAAGATGTGTGTGGAGGTCAGGCAAGCGCGGTGGGCGGCGCGACCCTTCAGCATGACTTCTGTCACGAGGCGGAAGGCTACAATTCCGGAATTGGTTCCTCCATCCTTAAACCGGAGCCGGTACCCAACACGGAGCTTGTCCCGCTTATGAAAGTATTGTGCATTGTGTAAATTGTAATAAGCGGAAACGTTTGGAATTTGAGTCTGATTGTGAGGCTGATTGTTACAGTAGTGTGAGCTATGTTTGTAATCCTAGCCCAGTATGGTTAGATTGGGCTAGAAAAATTGCTAATTGCAGTATAGTCTAGAGGAAGTAAAAATATTGTGTTAGACATTGTCGATAGGCACGGATGGAGATATTCTTCTGAAATGCCTAAATCTAGTGATAGTAATTAATAATAGTAATAAAAGCAATAATAACAATAATCAGTGATATCGCTAACAAATATTCTCGTCCACCGCAACGTGATGGCGAGAAACGTACGAGGGACGCCTTTCGAGCAAAAAAGGGAAGGGGAGAGAAACCCGATTGTGCTCGGGCTTCGACTCAGCCGCAATCGCATAAAGAAACTTAAGCGAGTACAGCACGGGCGCCAGCGGCAGAACCGAAGAAAATGAGCCTTCTCAAAAGCAAGCAGCCTGGTTGCAGCGATGTTGGACTCGCTTTCGGGGGCCAGCCAAGGTGCCACAAAAAGTTAACAAAATTTATATGGCAATTAACATCCCACATATGTTCGCCTCGAATCGACGGGAGGAGATCAGCATAATCCGATCAATGCTAAAAGACATTAAATTAATGATCATGTTAGGGCGTTCTCATGAACAGGTCGCTCTATTTGTGAATTATATGTTAATTGTAATAAAGCAGATTTAGCTAAATCTGCTATTAGTAATAATGTAAAAACTAGCTGCATATTAAGCAATTTTAATCTTTTATAATATCATAAACTAGTCGTCTAACACATAGTGAACAGAAAGATAAAATATTTCAACGTATTCTTTTTCTGTGCACTTTATTCAGACATTGTAAAAACTAATTGTTGTTTACGAAAGGGCAACTTTATGTTGGGCAAGTATGCTCTTAATCTTAGACTAAGGCGAAGGTATCGGTTATAATACACCGTTTATTTACGCTTGATTTGACCCGTAGGCAATCGTAATGATCAGAGGTACCAAAATAGTAAAGAATAAATCAGTTGGTAGAGGATTCTCGTTGCATTGTTGTAGTTGATATAGGTAACAATAAGTATCGAACTAGCTAGAATTAAATAGCCTGAGTAACGAACTAGGTAGACTAATATATAAGCTTCGAACTAAGGAAGGTTGAGTCACAGTCTAGGGTAAGCTATGAAGAACCGGTTCCTGATATGTAAAAAATGGCATGTTGTATCTTCTCTAGGGAAACAAAGTCATGTTTGTTTAATTTAAACAAAAAGGGAGGATGCTGTCTGCAAGTAATAATAGATCAATTTCATAACATATGTAATTCATTGTATTTATGAGGAGATATATTATGTTGGATCACAGAAAAATTTGAAAATGTGTGGTGTGATGAACAAGTTTTCGATTTAAAGAAATATTTTGCAACAAGTTTTTGTACTAAATGAAATGATGCAAGTGAACCAAAAAGCATTTCGCGAGTTCTTAGATATAAAAGCTGCATATGATTCAGTGAATAAAAATATTTTACTACATGATATGATTATTTTATTACCAATTTGCTATCTTTATTTGACCATAATACATATGGCCTTGTCGTTCATGGTAAATGTCAGGAAATAGAAATGTTTTCTTGATAACTCATTAAAATAAGAGGACAAACGTCAAACGCACGCTCCACTGTTTGGACTACTTACTCTCCATAGTAGCGCTCCAGTGCCAAAGAAGAAGTATACATGGGTTAACATCCGAAAACTTCACGATGAGATACGGCAAACTGTATATTATGATAGATTAAATAACTCTGTACATGCTGTGCGTAAAAGCACACATTGTCTTAGATGAAGTTTTAATTAAAACCATGTTTTGATTTTTAGAACAAGATGGTATATATATTAATAAAATACGATTTGCTTTGTAAATGGGTTGTGATGTTACAGAGAAATCGATTTGATTTTTAAGTGTGCATACTCATTAACGTTACAATGAATTCGAGAATAAAGATACTAGTGATGTTAAAACTAATTTGACGGCGTATGCCAAAACGTTTCGTTCTTTACCACAGAATTCCTACGTTTGGCGTCATGCCTTAAACCTTGAAAATCAAGCAAAAAATGACTTTGCAACCTTTTGCCCTGGTTGCAAGCAGAGTTATGTAACTAAATAGTCTACGAAACTCCGAGAGGTCATAATACGAGTGCGAGAGTTGGAATGTAGGCTGTATTTATACTATTGCGATGAGAAAAAACGGCGAAGTTAAGGGTTAGCCATATCAATGCATATTGACGGCAGTTAATTAGCATATATTGATTCAAATTGTATGTTTATTGGAGAACTCTATTTTTGAAAACTTTAATTCCAGAATATTAGTTTCTGCACATCGTTTATTGGAAAGTATTAACTATGTCGGGAATTTTGTAGGATAATTTGTGATTCTTTTTAGGGAGATTTCATTAACGAAACATAAGATGCTTTGATATAAATTTATGGGTATTTTGACGCTCACCAATCTACAAATCACTTTCTATTTTCGATTGCTCGGCATGCTCTTAGATCTATGATTTTAATCTCCAACCAAATGTTACAAAGAATATTGTTAATTCTAGCATTATCTCCCAATCATTTTTTACTATAGTTTACTAGGCACATTGAATAGCCCAACCGATGTGTCTATCGGAAAGTAAAGTAAGTGTATTCATCTACCAGAAACATTGAAAGTTAACGTGAAGTTCTTATAAATTAGACATTTTGCGAGTGGAAATGAATTTAGCACCGTGAATTAATAAAGCATGCAAATTACTACCCAATACAGACCTTTAATAATAATTATATCTCACGGATGTGCCTCGTAATGGTTCCATGATAATCAAGATCACTTATGATAATTACCTCTCTAATCAAATGTACGCGATCTAATCTTCCACGTTGCTCTCCTCACTAAGACTAGCACGTGGACATCAAGAACTGCTCTTGAAGCTGACTGAAAGAAACATGGGATGACCATCCTTAAGAAATATGACTATGCTTATCTACTTCATAAATATTTATTAGTCCCCGTGTTCCCAGCAAATGCTATGGAGCTCTGGTTATGTTCAATTTTGAACATCGCTCAGACATAAATCACGTATTTCGGCGTCTGTGCGGCGGACGTTCAACTAAAATTGAGAATCCAATATTTTAAAAGGAAAACAACAAGATTGACTAAAGCATGCATCGTATAGATGGAAAATATTAGAGGATTGAATCGTTAAATTTTTACAGAAAGCGGTACTAAATGGACACGCGGTCGAAAGTTAAAGATGGGGTGCAGCGGTGGAAATCTTGAAGTGGCCACAACGATGACTACCAAAAACCTCGATAGTTAAGGCCACGCTGAAAATTTGAATAATGAACGGAATCAGCGGACTCAAAAATAATACGAATTTAATTGAACAAAACGATCAGTAGTTGGTCACGCTAATGAGATTGGGCCTCTCTTAGCAGGATTACCCCGCCATGACGTTTTATTCATTCTTATTGGTAGTATTATGGATTCTAAGTATTACTGGAAGATAAGACATGTACATTACGTTTTATGTACATAAGTTTATCCAGTCATATTTGTAATTTGTGTAATGCTTGAATTGTTTATGCAGTTGGACTAACTCAACTACTGAATTCTATTTGAAAACGCTCTGAGCATAAGAAGAGTTTGCAAACTAATCTGACGGTGTCAGATTATTGTAGTCCTTAAATAAGATAATAGTATTGAAAATCTACTAAATGTATTTCACTGAATTTGTTTAATAAAGCTTTTTTATTATAACTCTATGCGGTTGACGTTTGTCCGCTTATTTTAATGAATTATCAGGAAAACATTCCTATTTCCTGAGAGATAATATCCATTTTTATGCGCAGGTACCGTCGGTAGCCGTGGTGAATAATAATATAGCAGAATGGCGCCTTTGAAGTACTTAATGGTAATGCTTGGGCTGTTACTACTCAGTGTCTGCGCGGTATTGAGTATACCGCACATCCATCGCCGAGGTAGTGCAGTTCTATTTGAAGTAATTAAAATTATAGTTTTTTTATCATATGTAACAAACTTGATGCTCTCTTTGGACATTTCGAGTTAGTACGGAGGTTGATTTTGCAATAGACTACCTTATTTATTGACACGAGCAAAACTTTAAAACGTTTTCTTTCGAATTCTCAGAGATTGTGCCTGGTTGCCCAGCGTTATCCCTTTTTAAAAATGTAGACGGAATTACAACATTGGCACGCACACAAGGGCCCGCCCCATTTAAGGGTGAAGAATGTGTCAAAATGTAAGCTTGATAGTTAATTTTATTATATTTCAATTATGCTTGTATTTAAACCAATGGTTTATCTAAAGTTGAGTGATGTTGATCAGCTGTGCATTGAACAAACATAAATATACGGGCATGAGCAAATATGTAAATATTTTGGATAGTGAGGGTTTTGAATGCACAGCAAAATTAACTTTTTCTCTAGAGTGATTAGGTATAGAGCAATTTCTCGCATTAAAATGGACGCATTCCGTGGACTAACTCAAATGAGAGGACTGTATGTGGTGAAATCCCAATTTGTCTCTATTATATTAAATAGTATGTACGTCGGATCAAATATGTTGGTAGCCCTCCCGTAGTTTATTAATTAAGACCGCGCGATTTCTTATACTATGTAATAACGGTTATGATTCGTCTTGTATTCGAATTGTTTTCTAATGAATTCGAATATTACCATGCCAAACCTACGCAGTTGTAGATTACTTTTCTATTACTCTTCTAATTGATGAGATTTCACGTTATTGTGCGTTTTATTGCATATATCATTGCATATGTTAACTGTTTACCCTTGTTTTTGTGTTTATTTTTTATCCGTTTTTCGACGGATTTGACCTTCACGGTCAGCGATTTGCGTGGTAATAGACTGTCCAGTTTGCCAGATGACCTATTTTCGGGCAATTCCCAACTTGTGCATTTGTAAGTGAAAAGTAACTTTCTCATTTAATTTCGCGTAAAAATCGAATAATTATGCATGCAAAGCTTAAAAAGTTGTAATGTACTTTTTCTATTACTCTTTCTTGTAATTGATGAGGCTGTATATTGTGCTTTTTATTGCACAAATCGCTATAATTCGTGAACACTTGGATGTTTTCCTTCTTCTTGTGTTTATTTGTATCCGTTTTTCAACGCTTGTGCCTTTCACGCTCAGAGATTTGTCTTTGAACCAGCTGTCTTATTTACCGACGCGCATATTTTCGACCAATGTCGGCCTTACGTTCTTGTAAGTGCAATGTAACTTTCACCTTATCTAATTTCGTACAAAAATCGAATAATTATCCATGCCAAGCCTACCGATGTTAGTGTCTCTTTTCTATTACTTTTCTCGTAACTGATGATGTTTAATAATTGCTGTTTTATAGCACAAATCGCTACACTTTGTGTACACTTTCATGTTTTCTTTCTTTTTGTGTTTATTTATATCCGTTTTGCGATGCCTTTGCCCTTCACCCTCAGAGATTTGTCCCAGAACATGCTGTCTAATTTGCCGTTCCACATATTTGTGGCCAATTCTAAACTTGTGAAGTTGTAAGTGTTATGTATCTTTATCTTGATTTAATTTCGCACAAAAAATCAAACAATTACCTGTGCCAAGCCTACCCAGTTGTGTACCTTTTTTATTACTTCTTATTGTACTTGATGATGTTTCATAATACTTTGCGTTTTATTGCACTAAAGCCTTGAACCCTATGTTTTCTTTCTTTTATTTTTATCCCTTTTTCGACTCATTTGCCCTTCATGCCCAGAAATTTGTATAATAACATACTGTCCAGTTTGCCAGACATCATATTTGCGACCAATACCGGGCTTCAGTTCTTGTAAGTGCAATATATCGTCCGTTATGAGTAGTTTCGCAATAAGAAATCTGTTTAATATCTACTTACTATATTGCACAGACTGCTGAATATTGTATGTAATTATGTGTTCCTTACTTAAACCTTTTGTGCCTATCCTTTGTCCTACACGACTACTCTTTGCACTTAGATGCTTGGGAAGTAACAGATTGCCCAGTTTGCCAAATGTCATATTTTTCAACAATGTCAGACTTGAGCGCTTGTAAGTGCAATAAGTCGTCCGTTATGTGTATTTTCGCAAAACGAAATCTATTTTTTATTTGCTTACTCTATTGCACAAACCGTTGAATATTGTATGTAATCATGTTTTCCTTACTTAAACTTGTTGTACCTATCCTTACTTCGACTCAATTGCTCTTTAAATATTTGTGTATCAACCAAATATCCACTTTTCACAGAAATTTTTGCGTTAAATACCGAGCTCTCTTTTTTTTTTAAGTGTGGCTTTTATCTCTCTTTGCTTAGCTTTATATTAGAATTTTTCTTAACCTTCGTCAAGTAATTAACCATACCAAGTCATTGCAATTGCAGCGTGCCTTTTTTACTATTCTTGTTTGTAATTGATGGCAGTCTATTTTGGTGTGAATTTTATTTTACAAATCGCTACACCCTGTGGATACCTTCATGTTTTCCTTTTTTTGTGTGTTTATTTGTATCCGTTTTTGGATGCATTTGCCATTCACGCTCAGAGATTTGTCTCACAACATGCTGTTTTATTTACCGAGGGCTATATTTTCGACCAATGCCCGTCTTAAGTACTTGTAAGTGCAATGAATCTTTCTCTTTATTTAATGTCGCACAAAATCGAATAATTTTCCATGCCAAAGAAAAACTTACGCAGCTGTAGTGTATCTTTGCATTACTCGTTTTTTTAAGTAATAAGATTTTACTTGGTTGTGCTTTTTATTACACATATGACTGCACATGTTATCGGCTCGACTTTTTTTTTTTTTTGCGTTTGTTTATATCCGTACTTCGACGCATTTACGCTTCACATTCAGAAATTTGTATGGTAACAAGCTGTCTTATTTGCCAAGCGACATATTTGCGGCCAATTCCGCACTTAGGGTTAAGGATGTGTAAGTGCAATGTATCTTTTGCTTTATTTAATTTCGCACAAAAGCAGAATAATTATGCATGCCAAGCCTTAGCAATTGTAGTGTCTCATTGCTATTACTCGTTATAAGTCATGATATTTTATTTGATTTTGTATTATATGACACATCACTGCGCATGTTTCCTGTTTTTTTGTGCTTCTTTGTTTAACTTTCTAGTAAAACTATTTTTGTATCTATTGGTCCATTATATGTCAGTATTCCATCCCAACTATTTGTCACGCCTCCATCCCGACTCTGACGTCTCTACCTATTGCATCACCTGTACCGGTGCCTTCTAGGCCGAATCGTTCTGTTTAGCATGGTTACTTGAAAGTATTGAATCTAATTTTAGTATATGGTAGTCTTGTTTAAATGCAGTATCCCTCAGTTCAGCAACTGATTCAATTGGTTCAACTGATTTTCTAGTTTCTCTCTCTAGCTATCCATCTAGTTACTATCTGTGACTACCTGTTTAATTCAATAAAGCTTATACCCAAACCTCTCTCTTGTTTCCCTTTAAGAGTACTACTTGCCTCACACGAAGGAAGGATTAGCGTTTATGATTAGATAAATAGTAATAGAAGGGGGGCGGACGCTCAAGATTTTTCTAAAATAGTTTATTTTTTCTGTATTAATGCAGGTCAAAAGGAACGATGGATATCCTTTTAGAATAGTATAGTCTTATATATTCTACTAGTCTAGTAAATAGATGTGAGGTTTTTTAGCTCGAAAACAGTGTAGGGTTTAGGGTGCCCTCGACACGACGTTAAACTGTCTTAATGGTGGAACAACTTCCTAAAGAAGTAAAAGGTTAGATATTGGGAAGACCACTGCGAAAGCCGCAGTAAGGCCACAAACGAACTATGAATTTCGCGGCGTCATTACAGAGAAAGTGTCATCAGATAAACTCATTGCAGGACGTAGTCAAAACTTTTTTGAATGTCCCCTATATTTCACACTCTAATTGCGAAGGTCGATGAATATCCACCAAACAGGGGGTTCTTTCTCTCTTTTTTCTCTATCCTATCCTTTATTTTTTCTTTTTTCTTGTTCTGTTGATGTATGTTTTGCGCAAATAGTTTGTCTCCGTATGTATTGTGTTCACCAAACTAACACATTGAACGGACCTTATCAATGTGGGAACCGTGTCGTGTGCAGATTTATGTGATAATTTTCTCTGGTCATAAAGTAATTAATTTCAGTACAAATAATATTTAGCAATTCGATCACATTAGATAAATATAGATAGATGAAATATCTACAACGAACCTATCACGTTATACATATTGTCAGGATTCCATCCTGATTATGACGTCTCTGCCTATTGCGTCACTTGTACCAGTGCCTTCTCGGCCGATCGGTTATTTTTAGCACAGTGACTTGAAAGTATAGAATCTAATATTAGTATATAGAAGTCTTGCTTAACTGCAGTGCCCCTCAGTTCAGCAACTGATCTAACTGATCCAACTGACCTCTTTATTTACTCTGTCTAGGTATTCTCTCTAGTTATTCTCTCTAGTTATCCTCTCTAGTTGTTCTCTCTAGCTGACCTCTCTAGTTACTCTCTCTAGTTTCCCCTCTCTAGTTAACCCTCTGGTTACTATCTAGTCTTCTCTGTGAACCCAATAAAGTTTATACATATTCTTCGTGTCTCCCATTAAGAGCCCTACTTGCCCAACTCTAAGGAACACCCTTAGTGCCCAACTAGTAGAACTCTCACACATATAGTTAGAACGTACTGATTAATAGTAGATGGTAAGTTTTCTAACCCAGAACGCGGTGCGATCACGGCTTTTCTTACGTAGTAGCAGTCTACTTTTTTAATGTTTTAACTGGTATAATAAACGATTTTAAAAAGTTAAAGTTAAAGTTTAGGGGTTAGGATTAGCTGATTTTCTGTAAACATTTAAAAAAGAAGAATAAACTCTCTTTCCTAAAATATAAAAGCATAAAACAAAACAAAATAAGATAAATTGCCTTGAGTTTTGAATAAAATGTATTATACTTTGTGTTTCAAAAATTTGCACCCGAAACGGACCTTCTGGTATATACAGCCGATGTTGATAATACAACAACCCATCATGTTGGTCAAGTACGTATTCGCGAGATACAGGCGAATTGAGATATCGGATCGCCCATTCATCAGAATTCAATGCCTCCTTTAGTTCAGCAAGGAAAGAGTCATTATCAAGTAGAGAAACGGTACGAGCTGCAGAAACTCGTGGTTGCGGAAGTAATACCGGATACTGACTAACAACCACCACTTCCATGCACTACGGTTCGAACTGTGGATTACTTGACAATGCATCTGAAATTACTTCTTTCCTACCAGGTTGGTGTTTGAGTGTAAATTGAAATCGTGACAGAAACTCGGCCCAACGTGCTTGGCGACGATTTAACAACCGCTTTCAAAAGAAATGCTGCAAAACTATGATAATCAGATAGGACAGTAACAACATGTATTGCACCTTCCAGAAAATGTCGCCAAGTTTTGAATGCGTCTACAATTGCCAATAACTCCTTGTCGTGAATGTCGTAGGTAATCTCAGCAAATGAGAACTTCCGTGAATAGTAAGCAATTGGATGCAATTGATTGTTGTCGTCAGCTTGTAACTGTCAGGAAATAGGAATGTTTTCCTGATAACTCATTAAATTAAGCGGACAAACGTCAAACGCATAGAGTTATGATATTAAAGGTTTAATAAAACACTTTCAGTGAAATACATTTAGCAGATTTCCCAATACTATTATCGTATTTAAGGACTACAATAATCTAACGGTGTCAGATTAGTTTGTAAGCTCTTCTTACACTAAGAGCCTTTTCCAACAGAATTCAGCAGCTGAGTGCGTCCAACTACTAAACAATTCAAATGTCATACAGGAATGTGCAATTTACGAATATGACTGGATTAACACAAGAATGCGTAAGTTACTAATTCGACAGGATAACACAGAACAGAACTGAAAGCTTGTTTAGGTTGATCAAATGTACGCTGAACTTCATCCGTCCATTCAAAGATACATTTTTGCGAGTTAAACGGGTTAACGGAAGAGATATAAGAATAATCTCGGATAAACCGCCGACAGAAATTTCCAAATCCTAAAAAACTTTGAAGTTGTTAAACAGAAGTAGATATGCCCCATGCTTGAATAATTGCTACACGTTTTGGGTCTATAGAAATGCCTTTTGCCGACACAAAATGTCCGAAATTCAATGGAATTTTTATGAAACTTGCACTCTCCGCCTTTGCTAACAGACGTGCCTCACGAAGTCTTTGCAATATAGCTTTAACATGCAATACGTGTTTCTCCATAGATGAAGAAAAAATCAGAATATCGTAAAGGTATGTTATCACTAATCGGTCCAGAAAGTACGAAGTGTTGAATTTATCATCTCTTGAAAAGCTTCTGGAGCATTTATCAACCCGAATGGCAAAACCAAGTATTCATAAACACCAAAAGGGGTACGAAAAGCTGTCTTCCACTCATCATTCTTACGAATACGAAGCAAGCGGTACACATTACGAAGGTCAATTTGAGTGAACACACACGCACCTTGTAGTTGCTCAAGCAGACCTAGCATAGGCGGAATTGGGTAATGATTGCGCACAGTGATTTGATTGAGAGAACGATAGTCAACACACATCTTCATGGATCCATCTTTCTTACTAACAAACAGAACAGGTGAAACTGCAGAAGATTTAGACGAACGAATGAATTGACGGGCGAGATCCTCTTTAATTTGTTTCTTCATAATTTCAAGCTCAGTTGCGCTATAACGATACATGCGATTGTATTTCGGAACAGCATCGTCGATCAAGTCAATAGCACAATCAAACAGACCATGAGATGTTAACCTATCAGCTGCATCTTTGCCAAACACATCCGTATACTCAAACATATTAAGAAGGCATTTGATCATGAAGCTCGCTCGATCCCAAACTACCAAACTGTAGCGTACTTTTCTTCCAATTGATTATAGGATTCGTTGCCATCTACTATGAATGGCTCAGAATAATTTGATCACCAGAGCTACTGATAACGTTGAAGACAATATCATGAGTTATTTTGTTGAATTGCCGGCACAGTGGGAAAGTATCTTGAGTAACCAGACCAGACAATAACGGACGTCCATCAACAGCCTGAAGCCACGCCGGAATTGATTTTGGGCGTAGCGGAATCTCATTGTTAAGACAGAATTGATGATCAATAAAACAAGCGGAAGCACCCAAATCAATTAACGTCGATACTGAGTGCCAAACATAGCCAACTGAATTTTTAGGCCATATTTAAAATGTAGAACATGGTCTGAAGTAATTAATGGAATTTACTGAGACCTGACAATCGAATCACCATCTACGACTGCTCTTGAAAGTTTTCCGAGCTACAGTTTGCAGATGCGATGTGTAAGGAACGTGCGATTGGCAACAAGACTATGGTTGATCAGGAACTCGACAAGGGCAACAGGAGAGGAATTGCAAGTCCTTCACTTGAATATAGAAATTAACCTCGGCTTTACTAATGACTATAAACTTGTGTTTCTGGAACTGAACTTCAATTCGAAAGTCTCGAGGCTTACATAGCTAATTTCTTGGTCAAGTTTGCATTCTTCGTAGATCAGAATTCTACCAATAACATATCGGGGCTGATGTCAAAGTATAGTAAATGTAGGAAAGAGGACTAAGAAGAGATCTAACCAAGAGATCACAACGAGATTACTTCACTGTGAATTGGCCAATGAGTTTGGACCGTGATCTGCACAGCGAGATGGACCATTAGCAAATTAGGCTAAGAGATCCACAATCTTTGAACTGACGTTCCTGACAAGATGCGAGTTAGAATGTTAAACGAAGAGCGAGATTGGTTATTATCAACTTGCTGAAAACGGGGAGCTGAATATACCTTGCGAGGACAATTGCTTACTCGATGTCCCGGAGCACCACAATACAAACATAAGTTATTATCTTGTCGGCGCTGACGTTCTGCACGCGTCAAAGGCTGATAGCATACTGAATCTAACTGCATTGGATCTGAACGCACTAATGTTGAAGTGCTACTCGATGTCGATGGCCTTGAACTAGCCGTTGTTAACTAATTATTTCGCAACGTGAATACGCGTGGATAATTTCAAACTGTAAAAACGCGCCCTTCCCGATCTCGAGAGTTAGAGCTAATCTGCTCTTCATTTCTTTCACCGGCACATATAGCTACGCGAAAAGTTGATTCTAAATCTTTATCTTGATATTGAAACCCTGAAAATATGCGTCGAACAACAGATCGTAAACCATTAATAAAAATCGTTCGCCTGGGTAATTCTTCTTGCCATACGGCCTCATCTACGGTCACACGAAAACGAGTTACACAGTGTGAAACTGATTCAGTCGATTTTTTGTAAATTCTGAGTACTTTTTGAGAAGCAGTTTCACAAAAATTAGATTCTTGAAAGCGAAGACAAAATTTCTTAATTAATTCATCAAAATCTTTAAGCACAGGAGAGTTAAAATTTACAAGAGGACAGAACCATTTAATAGCATCACCCTTAAGTAAAAAAGAGAACAAATACGCTTGTTGATGAAGTGTTTCGAGCTGAAGTGGATGAGCTTGCCACACAAGCTTAATTTGACTAACCAAATGCATGGGATCACCATGCCCGTTATAAGGCTCGGGAAAACGAATACTCGCATTAGAATTGCTTACGCAATTCTCTAAATCATTGAGAAAATATAGGAAATTCAGATTCAGATGCCATTTTGAAGGTAACAGGTCAAAGATAACACAGATATAATAATTTTAATGAGCGAACAAGAGAATTAGAATCAAAATGGCATAGTTAAGAAACATATACGTGAGAATTGAGTAACTGTAAGAACACTCATAACAAAACAGGCTTGAATGGCAGAAAATATTCTTTATTCAGATTAGCAGAACATCGTACTCAATTCTGAGCCACAAGGATCTAAATCATTCCCTTTTTATACTGCAAAATATATGAATCATTGATTGTCACCTTAGTGACAAAATCTGGGATCGATTAAATTGACCAATAACGAACAAAGTGACGAATTTATACTTAATCAACCAATACGATCATCTGCCACAATTTCACTAATCTGCAATTCCTGACATCTCTATCTCTCTCTCTTTGTTTTGCCCCTTTTTAAATGAACCGTTTTGTTTGCACCGAGAAAGCATTTAACGGAACGATGCAATGAAGTCATATATGCTTTTCGCCTTCACTTCAACCAAAAAGTTCAACAAACGTGGCAGTCGCCAATTGGAACCAGCAACCCCTGATTTTTGTCATAAATTAGTACTTGACGGTGTGGAAAACTCACGTCAAATGTGACGCTTACAAAACAGCAAGTTTTTTTCGATGAAATGCAAAAATAATAAGGGCAGGCCGAAAATAGGGGGAAAAGAAGCTACACTGGTTCGTACCATCTGGTCAAATTAAAAAAAAATTACAATATCTTTATTACTTTTGTAAAAAACGTAGCTCGACAATCGATGTTATCGGCGATTAACATCCATTTAATGAATAATAATGATATACTTATCGTCGGCCCAAAAGCATTTTATAAACTTTAGCAGTTTTACAGTGGTGAAAACGTGAGGAAAAACCGTGGAATTAATTCTGGCTTAAAAACCCTTAGCAACCTGATTATTAGCAAAGTTTCGTATGTATGACTAAGTCAAAGTTCCATTAGTTTGACAGATGACAATTTGTATTATTGAGTCTTAACTTGAAGATCCTAAACATGACGCTATTCTACAATCGCCTCACATTTTTATGGCCGATCACGGCCACGGCAATGATGGCTTATATTGATTGCCTCACGAATGAATTGATTCCCACGCGAAACATTCTGACATGGGATAGCTTTTTTTGTTTTGATTTGTTCGCTATTTTTCCCGTTGCAGAATCACCGCCTGTCCAGAATAAGCCAACATAAGGTCACGTGTCTTAAATTCATGAGCTACAGAGTCACCTGCTAGACTTAAGATATTGCGGATATTGCACACACGTGACTTTTACGTTGGCTAAAGCAAATAAGTCAAAAGTCCATTAAAACGAAAAATGAAACAATATAACATATTCATTGAGGCCTATAACCCGCAGAAACTGCGTTTAATGGAGGGTAGTAATCAATTGTCTGCAATTTCTAAAGTAGGAGAATGTCCATAGGCTTTTGGTTTTTTTAACAATTATATCCCTCGAATTTCCTTAATTATCATACTGCGACACCTGATGCTCAAGTAGACGGGTGAGAATTAATTCTGTATAAGATCATTTGGGTATTAGGAATAAGATATACTTTGAAGATTGATGAAAAAAAATTACGTCAGTGATGTTGCCCAATGAAAGATGTACAAATGCTCTAATTAAAATCAAATTCTGAGTCTTTAAACAGCTTTATGAAACCTAATTTTACGTATTACTATTTAAAATTATTACTCTTTTCATGGTTGTTTCATTCTTTTTTGCAAAAGTAAGTACAAAGAGACTTTCATATTTTCCGACTTTTAAATTTATCTTAAGACTTTTCGAATTTTGATATAATTACAGATAGCTTTTAGCAAAAGCTAAAGTTTACACTTGATTTCTTGATGCTTAATTCCTCATGTCTGCTATCAGTACTAAACGTTGTCAAATTTATAGACAAATTATTGTAAAGTGTGCATTGGTATTTAAGTATGCAACTTACTACCACCTAGTGGTAGCGAAAACATTTACAATGTACCCGTGTTAACTACATTGTTACTCACTGCTAATATCGAGTACTATTCATCAGTACGGACGTAATATACTAAATACGCTTCATAGGCTAAACTAATGTATTTTTTTCCTATTGGATGATTTAATCAGTTTCTGGAACTTAGATACCTCTATTTTAAGTAACAGTCCAAATATGGTTAATCTACATAAACTATTGTTTAAATCAATTAATAAATTCATTCTTGTACAATTACCATAAGTTGAACATCAATTAACTGGATAATCTAACCGAGGCAAAACCTCTATATTAACAACCGGTTAGTGTATCTTCTTATTTGTTGATCATATTTATGAATCACTATTCAGAAGTTAAGTTTACCTTTTCTTTTTCATATTTCAGACTATTTATCTAGTTGCTAACTTTTTTTATTTATTCGAGGCTGTTAGGAGATTGGACAAAACTAGACTGTCGTTTTTATTGACTTGCTTATATGAGGTTTACGCGAATAGTAATATTTCCTTGCTTATGCACAGATATCATCCGTAGCAGTGGTGCATTATATGACACAATGGCGCCTTTAAAGTACTTATTGGTAACATTTTCGCTCTTACTGCTCAATGTCCGCACGGCACTCAGTATAGCGCACATCCATCGCCGAGGTAGCACAGTTTTATTTGAAGTGATTAACACTTTATAGTTTTATGTTATATGTAAACGGCTTGACATTCCCTTCAACATTTCGATTTAGTAGGGGGTGGGATTGATTTTGCTATAGATCATGTTTACTATGCTGAATCGAGAAAAACTTCAACTATTTTCTTTTCGATTCTCAGAGATTGTGCGTGATTGCCCAGCGTTATCCCTTGTTACAAATCCTGATGGCCAAACTAGAACATTGATACGCTCACCAGAGCCGGTCACACTTACGGAGCAACAATGTGTTAATATGTAAGCTAGCTAGTTAGCTCTATTATATTTTGATTATACACGTTTTGAAACCAACGACATATCTTAGGTTGAGTAATATAGATCAGTTATACATGGAGCAAACCTAAAGATAACGTATGACAAAAAATGAAATATATCTTGATTAGTAAGTGTTTTGAATGAAACAACGAAAACAAATAACTTGTACTTTTTTCCTAGAAATATTCGTTATCGTGGTATTTCTCTCATTGATTTGAACGTATTCAACGAACTAACGCAAATGAAAGAGCTGTATGTGTTGAACAAATGCCATATTTGTCTAGTTTACATAGTCTGTGCGTCGAATCAAATAGGATTGTACAGCGCACATAGAATATAAATTACGATTGCGAATTTTCTTATACATTACAATGTCGGTCATTTTTTTTTTTTGTCTTTGCAAAGCAGAACACGTAATATTGCCCATGCGTTGTTGTTAATCTTTCTCTTTCATTTTTGCACTGTTCACTTTAGTCATTGTAGTTACATCATTCCTTTTATTTTATTTTTTTGCATTCGTTGTAATCTTGCGTTGCTTTCCACTGTTTATTGCACATGGCATCCGTTTTCTTCTTTTTGTCTTTGTCTATGTTTTCATCTTTGTATGTTTTTTTGTGTCCGTTTTTCGGCGCATTCCCGCTTCCAATTCAGATTTTTGGGTTTTAACAACCTGCGAAGTTTGCCAGAGGATATTTTCGCGAAAAATTCCGAACTTACTTTTTTGTAGGTGCAATTTATCTCCCTCGCTATATAATTTCGCAACTAAGTGTATTTCATATTTACTTAACCTATTACACAACGCTAAATGTTGTATGTAATGGTGTTTTCCTTATTTAAGCTTTTCTGCGTATCCTTTATTCCCCACAACTTCCATTTGCATTTAGAAGCTTAAATTTCAACCATCTAGCAACTTTACCCAAAAATATTTTTTCGTCGAATATCAAACTTTCAATTTTGTATGTGTGCCTTTATCTTGCTTTGCTTGCCCTTGTATTAGAATTCGTTTGTAACCATTCGTCGAGTAATTAGCCATTCCATGTTTACCCAATTGTATCTTTGCTGTTACTCTTTTGTGTAATTGATAGAATTTGCTTTGGTTGTGCGTTTTATTGCACAAATCGCTACACTTTATGTTTATTTTTATGCTTTCTTTCTTTTTGCGTTTATTGTATCCGTTTTCGACGCATTACTCCTGCACACTCAGAAAATTAACTAATAACATGCTGTCCAATTTGCCAGAGGTCATATTTTCGACCAATGCCGAGCTTAAGACGTTGTAAGTGCAATATATCGTCCACTATATGTGATTTCGCAAAAGAAATCTATTTTGAATCTGCTTACCCTATTGTACAAACTGCTGAATATTGTGGATAATCATGTTTTCCTTATAAAAACGTTTGTGCCTCTCCTTTATTCGATACAACTGCTCTTTGGATTATTTAGACTATTGCATGGCAACAATCTAGGCACTTTACCCAAATACCTATTTGCATCGAATACGAAGCTGACGAATTTGTGAGTGCCCGTTATCTTTCTTTGCTAGCCTTGTATTTGAATTATTTTTGAAAACCATGCGTCGATTAATTAGCTATGCCAAGCCTACTCAGTTGTATCTTTGCTACTTCTCGTATTTTTAATTGATAGGATTTTATTTTGTTGTGCGTTTTATTGCACAAATCGCTACACTTTGTGTAAAATTTCATGCTTTCTTTCTTTTTGTGTTTGTTTGTATCCGCTTTTTGTCGCATTACTCCTGCACACTTAGAATATTGTCTGATAACAAGCTGTCTAGTTTGCCAGAGGACATATTTTCGACCAATGCCGAGCTTCAGAACTTGTAAGTGCAATATATCGTCCACTATATGTGATTTCGCAAAAGAAATCTATTTTGAATCTGCTTACCCTATTGTACAAACTGCTGAATATTGTGGATAATCATGTTTTCCTTATAAAAACGTTTGTGCCTCTCCTTTATTCGATACAACTGCTCTTTGGATTATTTAGACTATTGCATGGCAACAATCTAGGCACTTTACCCAAATACCTATTTGCATCGAATACGAAGCTGACGAATTTGTGAGTGCCCGTTATCTTTCTTTGCTAGCCTTGTATTTGAATTATTTTTGAAAACCATGCGTCGATTAATTAGCTATGCCAAGCCTACTCAGTTGTATCTTTGCTACTTCTCGTATTTTTAATTGATAGGATTTTATTTTGTTGTGCGTTTTATTGCACAAATCGCTACACTTTGTGTAAAATTTCATGCTTTCTTTCTTTTTGTGTTTGTTTGTATCCGCTTTTTGTCGCATTACTCCTGCACACTTAGAATATTGTCTGATAACAAGCTGTCTAGTTTGCCAGAGGACATATTTTCGACCAATGCCGAGCTTCAGATCTTGTAAGTTCAATATATCGTCCGCTATATGTGATTTCGCAAAAGAAATCTATTTTGTAGCTGCTTATGCTATTTTGTGCAAACCACTGAGTATTGTAGATAATTTTGTTTTCTTTATTTAAACTTTTGTGCCTATCCTTTGTTCGATACAATTGCTGTTTGCATTTAGAAATTTGGCGACAAACCAACTACCCATTTTACACAAAGACATGTTTGCATCGAATACCAAGCTTGCGTGGTTGTAAGTGTGCTTTTATCTTCTTTTTCTTAACCTTGTATTTGAATTTTTTTTGACCATTCGTCGAATAATTGGCCATGCCAAGCCTCAGTTGTATCTTTTGCCCTTGCTTGTTTTGTAATTGATAAGATTTGATTTTGTTCTGCGTTTTGTTGCACAAATCGCTACGCTTTGTGTATAATTTCATGTTTTCTTTCTTTTTGTGCTTATTTGTATTCGTTTTTCGTCACATTACTCCTGCATACTCAGACTATTATTTGATAACAAGCTGTCCAATTTGCCAGAAGGCATATTTTCGACCAATGCCGAGCTTGAAAAATTGTAAGTGAAATGTATCTTCCTCAGCGTTAGGCCACGCCTACGCCGCTGTAGTGTATATTTGCTATTACTCGTTTTTGTAAAAGATGAGATTTTCCTTGGTTGTGGCTTTTACTGCACATATCACTGCACATGTTATCTGTTTTTCTTATGTTTCTTTGTTTTACTTTCTAGCAAAACCATTTTTATATGCATTGATCAAATATGCGCTTTTAATAATAAGAGACCTGATAGGGAAAATATTGATTTCTTTTTTCGTTTTGTGGGCATTTTTTGTGTGTTTTTATATGTGATCTCGTTTTAGATCATTACAGCAAAACAAATTAACCCGTTTGAGAGCTGTAATGTTTGCACTCGGTTCTCAGTTTAAAGAATTGTAGGTACCTTTTTCAGTTTACACAGCGTTATAAATCTTTTCAATCTTTTTATGGTTTCCCCAAATATATGATTCCATTGTAGTTTCGTATCTTAGTTTATTATACTGATTGATTCTATACATATATATTCTTTTGCTTTTCAACATCAAGGGACCTTGCTGATAATCCTTTAATTGGTTTTGAAACTGGTACTTTTGCTAATATAGGAAAAATTGACAAATTGTATGTGGATGATGTTTAATTTTGGGTTTCAGCATATAAATAGCGAAATTATTACTATAATTTCCTGCCTAGAATTAATTTTTTTTTAATTTTTTTTTTAAGATTATATATGTCGTGTCCCGAAAAGCTCAGTTTCTTGGTCCTAGAGTTATTTTTTGTATTACGGTTTGCCTGTTTGAAATCTGTACCGCATATTTCTTATCATTGATTACGTTTTTCATTTTTTTGCGTTCAATCTTTGTCAAATTTACAGGAGTCTAAGTCGTACTTGTCTTGAAAGACCTAGTTTAGAAGCAATGTTATCCGATAATGTTTTGCAAGTTTCGATTTCAAGTGCTTATATTCGTGAAAACGACGTAAACGAGTTAAGAAACTATTACAGTCAAAGATTTTTATTTCCTAGGGAAATAGAAGAACCTTTCTCCAAAGAATATTGTAGGAATGTATTTGTACAGTACGTTAAGAGCGAGTTGGAAAGTAAAGCGTTTTTGCTTAGTGTGAATCCCTCTTATTTTTGATTGATATTAACACTGGATTGTGTTAGATGTCTATGGAGACTACGCTGAGATAGATTTTTTTTTTTTTTTTTTGGACTTCTGGTTCGTGGACAAGTTCACGAATGCTAATGTTATACTATAAGCTCGTTACTCCATAAATTCATCCATAACCTGTCCATATAATTTATAACGTGTTTAGGGTTTAGACCTTATCGATGTGGGAACCGTGTCTTGTGCAGATTTATTTGATAATTTTCTCTGGTCATAAAGTAATTAATGTCAGTACAATTAATACTTAGCAATTCGATAACTCCAGATAAATATAGATAGAAAAAATATCTATAACGAACCTATTACGTTATACATATAGTTAGGACGTACTGACTAATAGTAGATGCGTAAGTTTTTTAACCCAGAACGCGGTGCGATCACGGTTTTTCTTACGTAGTAGCAGTCTACTTTTTAGTGTTTTAACTAGTATAATAAACGATTTTAAAAAGTTAAAGTTAAAAAGTTAAGTTTAGGGTTTAGGGATTCGTACACTCACTCGTGTTTACTTTTCCGTGCGAAAAGGTTGCATTCGTGTCAAAAACGAATGCAACCTATTCGCACTCAAAAAATTTAAATTAAATTAAATTAAATTTTTTTTTTTTTTTGAAATATCAACATGGTGGTTTAGCGTTTAGCCATTTTTGAAATTTGGTGGCTGCGAATTTTAATAGAATCAAATATGCATATATTATCATAGAACACGTTTGGCTGGTGAAGACAACGTGGAGTGCTGTGCAGCTTTCTACATAGTAAAAGGGCCTAAGGTTAGGCTAGATAGTCGCCCTGGGGGAGGTGCGCAACCCTCACTATAGTAGAAACACGTGTGCTTGGATCCAAAGCGAAGGTTGGGCTTTGATGTATATGCATATTTGTGAACATTGTAATTTGTGTGTTAATTATATGTTGTTTACTTGTAATTTTTTAGGCTTTAAGGGTTAGATAATTGATAGAATGTATCTCATCTTTATGAATTGGTTAAAAAAATGTGCAAGAAAGACTATTGGTAAAGTTAAATTTAAAATTACAGAAAAAAACCCTTCATTTGATTGTGAATCTATAACCTTGAGCAAAATTGCAAAGTTATTTCCAAGTTTAACAATAACAGCAGAGCCAGGAAAAAAGCTTGGTTGCAATTTATAAAAACGGGTAAAGAATACAGACATCTTATCAGCAAAAGGAAAAGAGAAGTTTTTCAAAACACTGCGGATTTATTGGCACAAAGCAATAATGTAAGTCGTTTCCAAAAAATTGTTTCTAGTATGAGAAAAAGAGTAAATGGATCCATGTGTGAACTTGACCCTAATGATATGAATTTGCATTGTAAACATTTTGAAAATACTTTTGGAGGTGAACCTTGTGGTAAAATTAATTTTGATTTGCGTGTTTTGCCGAATTCCAATGAAAGTGTTCATAGTGAATGGGTGTGGGTAAATATGGAAGATATGAATGTTGTGCATAAATTAATATGTGAATGTAATAAGGGCACAGCACCAGGCCCGGACGAACTTAACATGGAATTACTTTTGTATGGAATGGATTATATCTTGCAAACGTTTACTTTTTTGTTAAAAGTTTGTGATAAATGGAATGTTATACCTTCTATATGGTGTAAACGTTCAGTGTGTTTGATTTACAAAAACAAGGGTGATGTTAAAAATGCCTCTAATTATCAACCTATTTCGTTAATTTGTATTCCGCGGCGTATCTATGAGAAATTTATTATGAAGAAACACAAAAGTTTGTTTGAATCGATTTTGGAAAATGAACAAGGTGGATTCAGAGAGAAGTGTAATACTTGTGCATCAAGTTTATGTGCTTAATGAAATAATGAAAATTAATCCAAATATGTTTTATGTTTTTTTGGATATTCAAGCTGCTTATGATACAGTGGATAGACGACTATTGTGGAAACAGTTGATGGATTATGGATTTGATAATAATTTTATTAAAAATTTACGTGTTCTGTTTGACTACAATTCTTGTAACTTGGTTATAAATGGTGAAACTAGTCAAAACATTGATTGTAAAAGAGGCTTATTACAAGGATCATCTTTATCACCCTTTCTGTTTAATGTATATATTAACTCTTTGATGTCCAAGATAAAAGAAAAATATAAAGTTATACAGGGTAAAATTCGGACAAACTGTTTATTTTTTTGCGGATGATTGCGTGATTTTTGGAAGAACGCCGGAGAAAGTGCAACATTTGCTATACAAGTGTACGGAATGATCTAGAGAAATGGGAATTCAATTTGCTTCCCAGAAATCAATAGTTCTAGGACCTAAAAAGGTAAGCTTGTATATCAATAATGGGTTAATCCCGGTTGCAGAATCATGTAAATATCTAGGAATGGAAATGAATTCGTCTGGGATCATTTGGAAAGAGGAATTTGAAACACGACTTGCGAAGTTAATATCTACTGCTAACTGGTTAAGAAGAAAAGGTATGAATGGAAATGGATGGCGCCTAAATTCTTGCATTCAAATATATAAATCTTTTTTGAGACCCTTGATTGAATATGGAGTATGCTTAGGAATTCCAAAAAATGCGATAAAAAAACTAGAAAAAGCGCAAAGGGAAATCCTACGCCGAATGATATCTTGCAGAAGAACCACATCCGTAGAAGCTATGTATAAACTGTTTAATATTACTCCTATGGAATGTCGTGTGAGTGAATTGCAAGCTAAATTTTATTATCGACTGAAAAATTTAAATCATAATAATATAATTGCGTATGAAATGTTTAATCATTGTATAACAAAAAAACATAAAGATTGTTTAGTTTCTCGCGTCAAAACAAACGAACTGTTTTCTTTTTTTATTAATAATGATAAAAAAGAGTTTGGAAGAAAAATACAATTAATCCGCGAAAAAGCCATAATTATTACAGATATAAATTGTGAGCAAAATATAGCAGCAGCAATAGAATACGATAAACACTGCAGAAAAGGATACATGTTGAACCCTGAAGTCAATAGAGAGGATCAAAGATTGCTATTGCTTTGGAGATTAGGTACGTTCACGTACCATCAATCGTGTGCAAAATGTGGTCTAAAAGTAACTCGCGAGCATGCTTTGAATTGTTCTGGGGAACAAATGCGTCTACAATACTGTTTTATTGAGTTATATAATGAATGGATTAATAGCAACCAATATAATACCAATTTATTTATAAACTGGCTTATTAATTATGCTGTTAAACTATACAAATATAAACAATTTCAAGAAAATCGCTAAATATTTTACAAGAAATTTTGACTTCCATTAGATGTATTAGAAATGATATAACAGGATATAAAAGAACGAGCAAGGACTTTGGGAAGATCCAAATAGAACTTACTTAAGAAAACGTCAAAGATATCGAACCAATCCGAAAATTCTAGAACGCAGAAAGGAACTCGGACGCATCGTTAATCGGCGTAACGGCCGACCAAGTAAAACGAACATGTTCAAAAAAATAATTTATATTGCTTTGATTTTTTTTTTGAATTTTTTTTTTATTATGTTCATTTTTATAGTACTTAGTGCTATCAAACACTTGTGTGATCAAAATTAATTGCTTTGATTTTACGATTACCAATCATACCTCAGTTTTATTCTGTGGATTATTCACCATATATGATTTAGGGTTTATCCCATAATGTTCACTGACAATAACTAGTTCTTTAACATAGAATATTAATCATATGTGATTAGAGTTTAATTTCCATACGAGAAACATTTAATTTGAACAAATTTATTTATAAACCAGAATCTGTAGCTAGTGATAGATGTGTAAGGTTTTTTATCCAGGATGTGTAAGGAACCACTAGTTGGCTACGAAGGGACAACTTCGTGTTGGGCAAGTGAGTCCTTATTCTAAGGCTTAGGCGAAGGTATTGTTTTATATTCGTATGTTTATTTAGAATTTGATCGTTAGGTAAGCAATCGTAATGATCGGAATAATCCAGAATAACTCAGAATGAATCAGAATAATCAGTTGCTAGACTGAGGGGTTCTAGGTCAAACGTCATAGTTGATATAGCTAACACTAAGTATCGAACTAGCTAGACTTAAATAGCTGAGTAACGAACTGGGTAAACTAATTACTAAGTTTCGAACTAGGAAGCATGGGTCAAGGGTCCAGGGTCAAGGTACGAAGGACCGGATCCTGACAGTACCCCCTCCTTTGAAGACGCGGACCCCGCGGCACTAAAACGATTTAGGATTTGGTTTTGCGGGATGCATCCGGTGGAATTCTTTCAGTAATAAAGGTAAATGGCACAAATTAGGGTAAGATTCCCAGGTACGTTCGCTTTCATCGTAACCTTTCCAATGTACAAGATACTGAAGTTGGCGGCGGTATAAGCGACAATCTACAAGAGAATCAATCTCAAAGATAGTTTCATCATCAGGCACAAGAAGGTCATCAAGGAGACTTGATTGATGCTGATCCCGGTGAGGAATAGTAGAAGGGACGTAAGGTTCTAAGAGACTAACATGGAAAACATTGTGACGCTTTGTGGAAGCTGGTAACTGTAACCGGAAAGTAACGGGATTAATTTGTTCAAGAACAAGGTAGGGACCGATTCGTTTAGGATCAAACTTGGAACAAGGTTTCTGAGATTTAATATTACGTGTAGACAACCAAGCTTTATCTCCAACCTTAATATCAGGCGTAGGTAAGCGATGCACGTCAGCGTATTTTTTATAATCAGCTTGAGCCTTGGTTAATCTGTCTTTGAGCAAAGCATGAAGTTTGGTCAACGAGGTAACTGTGGATTCTGCGGCAGGATTTTCTTTCTCTGGAAGGGTGGCAAGTTGAAACCGTGGATGACGGTAAGTATTGGCGTAAAACGGGGAGACTCCGGTAGATGCATGAACTGTGTTGTTATAGGCAAACTCGGCTTGTGGAAGAAGATTGACCCATTCAAGTTGTTGATCGTCAATGAAACAGCGAAGATATTGCTCTAACACCTGGTTAACACGTTCAGTTTGGCCATCACTCTGGGGATGAAAAGCACTAGAGAGATTACGTTTGATATTCAAAAGAGTTAAGAGTCGATGCCAAAACTTGGAAACGAATTGTGGACCGCGATCAGATACAATATCGTCAGGGAGACCGTGAAGTCGAACAATATTATCTAGAAACAACTTAGCTGTTTGTTCGCCGGTAATACTCTTGTTGCAGGGAATAAAATGACTCATCTTCGTAAAACGGTCAACTACAACTAGTACGGAATCGAACGAATTCACCAGCGGAAGATCCGTGATGAAGTCGAGCGAAAGTGAGCTCCATGGCGAGTGTGGAACTCCTAAGGGACACAATAATCCATATGGTTTATGTCGGGTTGGCTTTGCCCGATTACATACGTTACAAGTTCGAATGTAATCCTTGACATATTGCTTCAAATTCGGCCACCAGTAATGTCGACGGAGGAGTTCTATAGTTTTGCGAGTACCAAAGTGACCCGCAAGCGGCGAATCATGAAATATTTTCAAGAGCTCTAAACGAAGATTGCCGTCAGGAACATATATCTGGTCCGAGTGATAGATGATGCCATCCTTGAAATGAAAATGAGCATCGGGAAAGGAAAGTGTAGCCAACCAAGCTTGGGCAGCTTCATCGTGAGGGAGCGCCTCGCGAATGCGCTGATGGATTGAGTCTGATGGCAATGGCTCAGAAACTTGCGGATACGAAATAGATTGGCTGACTGCAGTGACGTCAGCGGAGGAATTTGCCATGGTTGCGATCGTATTGACAGATGATTGGGTATTGGCAACTGGCGAATCATTTCGAAGCAGAGTGTGAGGCGGCAGCAACACATGATTTTGAATAGTAACTTCGGGATCGTTAAGACTGGGAACAAATTCTGGTTTTCGTGAAAGACCGTCGGATAATTGCTGTCGACTACCGGGCTGATGTTTAATTTGGAACTGGAAGCGAGATAAATAATTGGCCCAACGCATTTGTCGACGATTTAGACGTTGGCTACTTTGAAAATACTGTAAGTTGTGGTGATCAGAATGAACGGTGATTGGATGGGAAGCACCTTCGAGGAAATGACGCCAATGCTCGAAGGCATTAACAATCGCCAAAAGTTCTTTGTCATAAATCTCATAATTAATTTCAGCAGGAAGGAATTTGCGAGAGTAGTACGCGACTGGATGTAATTGGCCTTTGACATCAACTTGCAGGAGGGCAGCGCCCAAGGCAAAATCTGACGCGTCGGCTTCAACGATAAAGGGTTGGTTTAAGTCTACATGCGCAAGCACTGGGGGATTGGCGAAATGAAATTTTAACTGATCAAAAGCCTGTTGTGCTTCATCGGACCACTGAAATTTAATATTTTTCTTGGTTAATTGTGTTAACGGGAGCGCGATTTGTGAGTAATTGCGGATGAAGCGACGACAAAAATTTCCGAACCCAAGGAAACTCTGCAATTCCTTACGATTGGTTGGGGAAGTCCAATTACGTACTGCAAGCACTCGATCTGGATCAATTCCAATTCCGTCAGCAGATACCACATGTCCCAAAAATGTGACGTTGCTTTGGTGGAATTCGCATTTTTCAGCTTTGGCAAATAAACGGGCTTCCCGGAGTCTTTGAAGAACTTGAGAAACGTGTTGCTGATGTTCTGGAAGATTCTTAGAATAGATGAGGATATCATCTAAATACACGACGACAAATACATCGAGGAACTCTCGAAGAGTGTCGTTAATTAGTTCTTGAAACACAGCTGGAGCATTGGTTAACCCAAATGGCATTACCAAATATTCAAAGTGGCCACAAGGCGTGCGAAAAGCAGTTTTCCATTCGTCACCCTCTTTAATACGTACAAGGTGGTAGGCATTGCGCAAGTCTAACTTTGTGAATATTTTTGCGCCATTAAACCGCTCGAGGAGCGCTAACATATTGGGTAATGGATAGCGATTTTTCACTGTAATTTCATTTAACTTTCGATAGTCGATGCACATTCGTAAGGAGCCATCTTTTTTGCACACAAACAGGACGGGGGAGGCCGCGGCAGAACGAGACTTTCGTATGAAGCCGCGCTGTAAATCTTCGGAAATTTGAGTGTTGAGAGCTTCAACCTCCTTTGGACTGTAACGATAGAGAGGGCTGTAAGGTGGTGTGCTATCTGATTTTAGGTCAATGCTGCAATCATAAGGGCGATGTGGAGGAAGCTTGTTAGCGCTATCTTTTTCAAATACATCCGCAAACTGATGATACTCAACAGGCATTGCTGTAGGGGAAACTTGGGTTATGTTGGACAGGGATACTGTCCGAGCTTGCCAATCGATTCTAGGGTTGTGTTGTAATAACCAAGGATAACCAAGTATAATTTTTTCTTTGGGAATAGACGCCACGTTAAACACTATGGAATACTTTTCAGAATTTATGTTTATTAACAGGGGTTGAGTTTCGGTGCGAACGGCACCAGAGAGGATGGTTCTCCCATCCGCTAATTCTACGGCAAAAGGCTGCTGCTTCAAACGAGTGGGAATGCCACAAGTTTCTACGAATTCTTTATCTATAAAACAAGCACAGGCCCCAGAATCTACTACGGCGAATTGTGATATAGGACCATCTGGGGTGGTCAGTTCTAAGGTCAGCTGTAGACGATCAACCGGTTCGGCAGACAAGCAGTGGTTGGAGGTCTCACCCAGAACAAGCCCACTGTCTACTGCTGGGTGCTGAAGTTTTCCGAATCAGTTGGCTGAATTGAACTGATTCGAGATGGACGAGACGGGCAGTTCAGGACTAGGTGGTTTGGGCTTCCGCAATACATGCAGAGCTTCTCTTTGCGACGCCTCTCTCGTTCGTTCGTGTCAATGTGTCGATGAGGCGTGAAAGAGGTGGACTCGTGCTCTGTATCCTTGGAATCTTTCACTCGTATTACGCGAGGTCTAACAGCGGTTTGGCGAGATTCACGAGCGTTGTAGCCACCCAAGTATAGCTCGCGTTGACGGGCACGGGTAGCGGCAACAACCGAGATTTCTATGGTTTCATCGATATTATTTCCTTGGAATTCAAATCCCGTGAAAATGTTTAAAACTTCTGATTGCAATCCATTAATGAACGCAGAACGTAAGGAAGCATCGTTCCAATCTGTTTCTTGAGCTGATGCACGGAAACGTGCAACATAATCCAGAATCTCTTCTTTCGGGCGTTGGCGAATATTCAATAAGGTATAGGATTCGATTTCTTTTCGACCAGGTCTGTCGAATTGGCGAGTAAATTGTCTAATCAAAGCAGAGTAATTATCATAGCCAACAAGTCCTTTTTCCTTCATTAAGTAGAACCAGTCGAAGGCACGACCGGACAGGCAGCTGGCGAATAAATCAATTTTGTCGCTGTCTTGGCTGTACAATTCAGGATGTTGGCGCGTGCGGATCTCGAGCTGCAACAACAGTCGTCTGGGGCTACTTTCTCCATCATAGGTATCGGGTAGTCGGGTTTTACTCACAGTTTTTGAATTTTCGTTTGCAGGCTTTAGATTTTCTTGTGTCGGAAGGAAACATGGATAGGTTTCATCTAAATTTGGTACTGGATTTCCTAGATACTTTTGGAATAGTCTTTCACATGTTTCGTTAACTGTCTCAATGAGTTGTTTTTGAAATTTGGGTTTTTTTAACACGTCTTCAATTATTTCGTCATATTCAGCGTCAACAACGCTTCCTGTAATCTGCGGTTGGGCCATTTTGTCTGTTTGAGTCTAGCAAACTGTAAGGAACCACTAGTTGGCTACGAAGGGACAACTTCGTGTTGGGCAAGTGAG
>JADMIO010830208.1_pt1 | contig 30228 bp, 26 predicted proteins | sample 8958161 | NCBI WGS metagenome assembly JADMIO01 (sample SAMN16585339, study PRJNA669376) | soil metagenome | isolation source: Crop rotation soil | place: USA: Cullars Rotation, Alabama | collected 2011 | reverse complement strand
CTTTCCCGGGGTTGTGGGGCAGACGGGCGACCTGACCGGCACCGTCGGAGGAGGCCAGTTTGAGATGCTCGTCGCGGAGTCGGCGGCGAGGGTCTTCGCGGCGCGGGGGACCGCCGTGGAGCACTATGTGCTGGGAGCCGAAGCCGAGCAGTGCTGCGGCGGGGCGATGGACGTGTTCTTCGAATACTGCGGGGCGCGGCAGCGGCTGGTGATCTTCGGGGCGGGGCACGTGGCGAAAGAGCTTGTCGATGTGCTCGGCGGCGGGCGGGGAGGATCCCCGTTCGAGATCGTGGTCGTGGACGATCGGCCGGAGTGGAACAGCCCCGAGCGCTTTGCCCCCCCCACTTCGATCGGCGTCCGGCGCGTGCTGGAGTGGGATGAGGGCGTGCGCATCGCACGCGAGCGTGGCGGCGCTGCTGGGGAGACGCTGGCGTGCGTGATGACCTGCTCGCATGAGACGGACTATGAACTGCTACGACGCCTGTTGCAGCCGAGTGACCAAGGCGCTGAGGGCACGAGACGGGAATCGGCGGCGCAGGAGCGCGGCGGAACGCCTGCGTTCGTCGGCTTGATCGGCAGCCGGAGCAAGCGCGTGTGTCTGTTCGGACGGCTGATCGGCGCGGGAATCGATGAGGACGTCGTGAAGCGCGTGCAATGCCCGATCGGCGTGGGGAACACGGGAAAAGAGCCGCGGATGGTGGCGGTTTCGATGGCCGCGGGGCTCCTGTTGGAGGGGCGAAAGCTGGAGGCGGCGCGGACGGCCGCGGTGGCGACCGTGAACGGGACGCGAGCGGCGGCGCGAACGTGAGCGAAGCACGCGACTCTGTGATTGTGCTCGCGGCGGGGCGCGGCGTGCGGGCGGGCGGGCCGAAGGCGCTCCATTCGGTTCAAGGAAGAGCGTGGTGGGAAATTCAGCGCGAGCGGCTGGAACGCGTGGGGTTGCCGGTGGTGTGGGTGGTCTCGCCGCGCGTGCGAGAGGGAATCGGTACCGCCGATCTCCGGATGGTCGTAGCGGATGAGCTTGCACCGATGTTTGCCAGCGTGCTTGCGGGCGCGAGGGAGATCGCTCTTCAGAGCGATCGCGTGCGCGGCGTGTTCGTGCTGCCGGTGGATGTGCCTGCGCCGGACCGACGCGTCTTCGAGGCGCTCGCTCGTGCGGTAGGAAGTTCGGGCGCGGCGATTCCGGTGCATCACGGTGAACGTGGTCATCCGGTGTATGTCTCGTGGGATCTGGTGCGTGGGCGTGTGCTTGGAGCAGGGGCGGATGCGCGGCTCGATCATCTCATCGAAGATGGGCGCATGGAAGTCTCGGTTGACGATCCGGGCGTGCTCGACAATCTCAACACGGCAGCGGACTTCGACGTCTGGGCGTCTCGATCTCTGCGCGAGTAAGGGCCGTCAGCCGTCTTTGACATCGCCGCGGAGCGTTTCGATCGCGTGCGGGAGAATGTCGAGGAGGGCCTCGAGCATTTCCGTCGCGCCGCGCGGGGAGCCGGGGAGGGTGATGAGCAGAGTCTGATTGATGACGCCCGCGACGCCGCGTGAGAGGTAGGTCTTGGGCGTCTTGGCAAAGCAGCGCATGCGGGCGAGTTCCATCAGACCGGCGTGCGGCCGCTGGATGACGCGGGCCGCGGCCTCGGGCGTGACATCACGCGGGGCGAGCCCGGTGCCGCCGGTGCTCAGGATGAGGTCGATCCGCACTTCGGGGGCGGCGGGGTGGGACCACTCCGCAAAGCACGCGGCGAGTTGGTCGGCGTCGTCCGGGAGGATGCGCGTGTGGGCGACATCCGCGGCGAGCTTGTCGCGAATCATCGCGCAGAGGGCGGGGCCGGATGTGTCGATGCGCTCGCCGCGGGAGCAGCGGTCGGAGACGGTAAGGACGGCGGCGCGGATGGGGTTCATGGGCGTGTCAGACCTGAAGGAAGGAAGTCATTTGCTTGTGGCCTTGTAGACACCGCTGCGCCCGCCGCGCTTTTCGAGAATGCGGATGCGCTCGATCGTGATCGACTTGTCGATGGCCTTGCCCATGTCGATCACTGTGAGCGCGGCGACGGCGACGGCGGTCAGCGCCTCCATCTCAACGCCGGTGCGGGCGTGGGTGCGGGCGGTGGCGGTGAGTTCGACGCAGTTCCCATTGAGCTTCGCTTCGATATCGAGCGAATCGAGCGGGAGGGAATGGCACAGCGGAATCAACTCATCGGTGCGCTTGGCGGCTTGGATGCCCGCGAGCTTGGCGACCTCCAGCAGATTCCCTTTCTTGAGCTGGTTCTGCTCGATGGCGCGAGCGAGCGCGGGGGAGATCCGAACGATCGCTTCGGCGACGGCAAGCCGATCGGTGATGGGTTTGCCGCCGACGTTCACCATGCGGGCGTCGCCCTTTGCATCTGTGTGGGAGAGTTTGGACTTGGGCATTTACGAGGTCCAGGGGTAGAAGGGCCAGGGGCCGGGGCCGGATTGTTGCGGGGGGACTTCGATGAAGCCGTCGGCGCGAGCCGCCCCGGTGAGGTCACCCGAGGATTTCGCATCGACCAGTTCGGCGCTGCCGAGGCCGACAATCTGAACGAGGCGGTGGTGAAAGAGATCGATGGGTTTGGAATCGGGATTGGTCAGTGTGACGAGCGAGGGGCAACCGGCGATTGTCGTACCGCTCGAAGAAACGGCGCCGCCGCGAGCCAGGATCGCCGGCAGGGCGATGCGCCGGGCGGTCACCATGACCGAGACGGGATTGCCGGGCAGCGCGAGGACCGGTCGACTATCTCCCGTCACGCCGCCGAGGATCGGCTTGCCGGGACGTTGAGGGAGACCGTGGAAGAGCGTGCGGACGTTGTTGGCGGCGAGGGCATCCGAGACGAAATCGCGGTGACCCATCGAGACGCCGCCGGTGAGAAGGAGTGCGTCGGAAGAAGTCAGGGCCTCGGCGACGGCGGCATTCATCGTCGGTTGATCGTCGCGGACATGGACGTGATCAACCTCGACGAACGGATGAGGTCGCAACAACGTGAGTAGGGCGATAGCGTTCGAGTCCCGGAGCTGAAAAGGCCCGGGAGATTTGTCGTGCGCAACGAGTTCATCGCCGGTCGTGATGATGCGGACGCGGACTCGCTGGTACACGCGCGGCAGGGAGCACCCGAATGCCGCGAGCGCTCCCGCCACTGCGGCGGTGATGCGTGCGCCCTTGGCAGAAACCAGTGAACCCGCGGCCATATTCTCCCCGATCCGCCGAATATTGTCGCCGACGCGCGGCGGCTTGCTGCGCTGAAACACAATGCGGACGGCATATTCCGTCACGTCTTCACGTTTGATCACCGCATCCGCGCCGGCGGGCATTGCCCCTCCGGTCACGATCCTGATCGCCGCATTGCCCGGGAGTTGCGGCGGGGCCGAGCCAATCCGCACTTCGCCCGCGATCGGAAGTTCGCCGGCGTTGCAATCGGCCGCGCGAACGGCGTAGCCATCCATCGAACTCACGTCAAATGGCGGGCTCGGGCGATCGGACTCGACGTCTTGCGCCAGAACTCGTCCTGCCGCCACGTCGAGCGGAATCGGCTCCGAGTCAACCGGACGAATCTGACCGATCAGGGCCGCGAGAGCTTCGGCGGGCGATGCGTAGGCGAAGGTAAATGGGGTCTCGCGCGGCATGGGGATGACGATGCAGTGTGTGGAGTCGGAGCACAGACCAGAGAGAGTACACTTGGTGCATGGAGGTCGGCGTGCTTTTGTTTGGGCCTGCGGCGGCGGCGATCGGGGCCGACCGGGTGATGGTGCGCGTGCCAGAAGGGGCGACCTGCGGTGAGATCCTTGCGTCTCTGGGCGAATCAGAACCGCGCCTGCGAGGACTGGCCGCGGGAGCACGGCTGGCGGTGAATCACGAGTTTGCGGGCGCGGATCGGGTAGTGCGCGGGGGAGAGGAAATCGCGCTGATTGCGATGGTGTCGGGCGGATGAGCGTGGAGATTCACATCGTCGATGGGCCGCTGGGCTTGGATGCGAGCGCGCCGGGAGAGGGGCGCGATGGCGCGGGAGCGGTGATTGTGTTCGACGGCATCGTGCGGGGCAGGGAGGAAGGGCGACCGCTCGCGGCACTGACGTACGAGGCGTACGAGCCGATGGCTTCGCGGGAGCTTGCGAAACTCGGCGACGACATCGCGAGGAAACATGGATTGCTTGGATTGCGGTGCGTGCACAGCCGCGGCCGCGTCGGTGTGGGTGAATGCTCAATGCGGGTGACGATCTGGTCGGCACACCGGGCGGAAGGACTTGCGGCGATGGGCGAGTTCATCGATCGACTGAAGCAAGATGTGCCGATCTGGAAACGCGTCGTGTGGAAAGAATGAACTCGATCAGCCGCCGATAGCGGACATCGGGCGATCGGGCTGTTGGAAGTCGGCCGAGGTGATCCCGTGGCCTTTCTGTTTGGTCCAGACGGCTTCGAGGAGGGCGTTCTCGATGGCGGTGCCGCGGGCTCGCTCGCGGAGAGCATTGACGGCACAACCGTGCGGCTCATCGGAGTTTGAGCCGCGTGCCTCTCCGATCCACGGCGTCGACCGAAGCGCGGTCATGAGATCGAACTCTTGCAAGCTGAAGAGGCACGGGCGGATCTTGCCGTCGGCGGTGATGCGGAGTCGCGAGCACTGCCCGCAGAATGGGCGCGTGACCGGCGCGATGATGCCGATGCGGGCCGGGCCGGTGGGGTCGTCGGCAAAGAGATACGTCTCGGAGGTGGAGTGCGGATCGGTACGCGGAGCGGGGATGAGCGATGCGTTCTCGGATGCGAGATTGACTATCTGATCGGCTGAAACCAGCAGATTCCGATCCCAGTGATGACCGGAATCGAGCGGCATGTACTCGATGAATCGCATCTCGAAACCGATCTCCCGTGCGAGGGCGACGAGCTTGGAGACTTCGCGTTCGTTGCGGCCTCGCATGACGACGGCGTTCACCTTGACCGGGCCAAGGTCCTCGGCAACGGCGTCGCGGATGGCCTGAACAACGCGCGCGGCCCCGGCCCTTTCGCGGTCGCGCGTCATGGCGTCAAAGACCTCGGGCGTGACAGCGTCGAGCGAGAACGTCAGACGCTTCAGCCCGGCGTCCTTCCATTCCCGCATCAACTCCGGCGTGCAGAGGGACCCGTTCGTGGTCATGCAAAGATCATCGACGCCGAGAGCGGCGATGCAACGGATGATCTGCGTGAGCTTGGGGTGGACGGTTGGCTCGCCCCCAGTGAGGCGAACATGACGAACGCCGAGGTTCACGCACGCGCGGACGAGGCGGGCCATGTCATCGACGGTGAGAAGAGCCCGGGGATCGGCGAAGCGCACATCCGGGTCCATGCAGTAGACGCAGCGGAAGTTGCAACGGTCTGTGATGGAGAGCCGCAAGTCACGGATCGTGCGGCCATGGGAATCGATCAGGTGGCGGGCAAGCGCGGCGGGGCGCTGGCCGGCCGCTGCGGGAACGCGTGATACGGCGCCGGGATGGGTCAGTGGAACGAACGCAGTCACAGACCCAAGGATAGGTGGGCGACGAACGAATCGGATACGCTGCGGGCATGACAGTCGAGGCGTACAGCATCCGAAGCACGCGGGTCGTCGCCAATGGGGGTATTGGACCGGGCGTCGTGCATGTGCGCGGGGAGAAGATTGAGCGGGTGGAGATGGCCGGCGCGCATGCCGGTGGGAACGCGGAGACGCGGCGCGGCGGGTCGTCGGACGCGGAGATGAACGTCGGAGACTTGGTCGTCATGCCCGGGCTGGTAGACACGCACGTCCATGTGAACGAACCGGGGCGGACGGATTGGGAGGGGTTTGAAACCGCGGGGCGGGCAGCCGCGGCGGGCGGAATTACGACGATTGTCGTCATGCCGCTGAACTGCACACCGGCGGCGACGAGTGTTGCGGCGTTGATGGGCGAGGTCGAGGCGGCACGCGGAAAATGCCTTGTGGACTACGGATTCTGGGGCGGGCTGGTGCCTGGCAATACACACGAACTCCAACCGATGTGGGATGCGGGCGTCCTGGGGTTCAAAGCGTTCCTCGTGGACTCGGGCGTGCCGGACTTCGCTGGGATATCCGTGGCAGAGTTGGCGCCCGATGCGACGGCGATCCTGCGGCAGCTCGGGGCGCCCTTACTGGTTCATGCGGAGGACGCGCGAGTCATCGAGCGCGCGGCTGACTCCTCGAAACTGCAGGACCATCCTCGCGCCTATGCGTACTACCTGGCGTCACGGCCAGCGGAGGCCGAGCAGGTTGCGGTCGCCGACCTTGGACGGCACCTGACCACCGAGGGCGTACGGGTTCATGTCGTGCATGTCGCAGAAACGGAGCGGGTTCCGGGCTATGTCAAGGAGCTGCGTGCGTATGAGCAGTACGGCTGCTGCATGAGCGCGGAAACCTGCCCCCACTATCTGACGTTCTGCGCGGAAGAGATTCCGAACGGTGCAACGCAGTACAAATGCGCGCCACCGATTCGTGATCGAGCTACACGCGAGGCGCTTTGGCAGGCGCTGCGCGATGGAATGCTGACGATGGTGGTAAGCGATCACTCGCCATGCCCGCCGCAGTTGAAGTGCTTGAACACCGGGAATTTTTTCGAAGCATGGGGAGGTATTTCCTCGTTGCAACTGGGTCTGAGCGCGACGTGGACCGGCGCGTCTCAACGCGGTTTTCCGCTCTCCGACGTGACACAATGGATGTGCGAGAACCCGGCAAAGTTGGCGGGACTCGGGGCCCGGAAGGGACGACTTGCCGCCGGTTACGACGCGGACATGGTGGTCTTCGACCCCGACGCGCAATGGATCGTCCGAGGCGAAGAGTTGCAACATCGCCACAAACTCACGCCCTACGAAGGAATGCAACTGCGGGGGGTGGTGAAGCGGACTATTCTGCGCGGAAAGGCCGTGTTCGACGCGATGACGCCAGAGCAGGGCGAAAGCACCCGGGCGGGAGACCAAGACCGCGGGATGTTCTCGAAACCGATCGGTCAATGGTTCAAGCGAGGTTCGGCATGATGGAACAACCTTCATGGACGGAGATGATCGACCTTACCTCGGCAAGATTCGGCGGCGCGGCCCTGGCGTGCAGCGACGATTTCTTCGCATCGATGGACAATCTTGCGAAGCCGGAGTCACCCATTTTCATACCCGGCAAGTACACCCCGCGCGGGAAGTGGATGGACGGATGGGAGTCGCGGCGGAAGCGCGCGCCCGGAAACGACTGGTGTGTGATACGGCTCGGGCGACCGGGCGCGATTCACGGCGTGAATGTTGACACGGCCCACTTCAATGGCAATCAGCCGGAGCATTGCACGATCGACGCGGCGGAGATCGGCTCGTCGGCGCGGGGAAAAGGGAGAAAGCCGAATTGGGCGAAAGTGGCCTGGGAGGAGATCGTGCCGCGAACGGCCCTCGGTCCGAATAGCCAGCACCTGATCCCTGTATACGCAGAACTCATCGACAAACGGTTCACCCACGTGCGGTTGAACATCTTTCCGGACGGCGGCGTGGCGCGGCTCCGGGTGCACGGAGAAGTGCTGGCCAACTGGGAGGCGCTCGCGAAGTCGAAAATGCCGGTGGACCTGGCCGCGGCTGAGAATGGCGGACTCGTCATCGACGCCAGCAACATGCATTTCGGCTCTCGGCACAACATGATCATGCCGGGCCGGGCAAGCAACATGGGCGATGGATGGGAAACGCGCCGGAAGCGCGGCCTGACGTGGGCGGATGGAAGGCCCGTGGAAAGCGACTGGGCGATCGTCAAGCTTGGGCATCGCGGCATAATCGGCTCCATCGAGGTGGACACGAACCATTTCAAGGGCAACTTCCCCGAATCGTGCGCGATCGAAGCGTGCGATGCTCCCCGCGCCGTAGGGGCATTTGAATCAAAGGATGTTGCCTGGAGTTGGGTGCTGCCGCGCGCGACGCTTCGTGCGAGCTCGCGGCACACGTTCAAAGCTCAGCTCGAAAAGAGCGCCTCGGCGCGGCCATGTACCCATCTGCGGTTGAGCATCTTTCCTGACGGCGGTATCAGTCGTTTTCGCGTGTGGGGGAGGCCCATGCTGTGACCAACGCGCCCCACTACTCCTCGCCGCCCGCTGTTTCTGCGGACCACGACGCGGGACTGGCACGCCTAAACGCGCTTGCAACGAACGACGCGACGCGAGTTTTTTCCAATTGCTGCGGTTCCCGGCGTTGGGTGGACCGCATGCTTGCTGCCCGGCCCTACGCGACGCGAGACGATCTCTTGGCGGCCGCTGATCGGGAATGGACTCGCCTGGATCGCGAGGATTGGCTGGAGGCCTTCGGGCATCATCCGCGGATCGGAGAACGGAACCTGGCGCAGCCGCGGCTCGCGGCGACGGCGGTCCAGTCCGGCAAAGAACAATCGGGGATGGCCGGCGCCACCGAAGAGCAGCGTGCGGAGTTCGGGATCAACAACGCGGAATACGAGCGGAGGTTCGGACACGTGTTCCTGATCTGCGCGACGGGCAAGAGTGCGACCGAGATGCTGGATCAACTGCGGACTCGCATCAAGAATGATGCGGCGACAGAGCTGACCAATGCCGCAAGGGAGCAGTCCCGCATCACCGCGCTGCGGCTTGAAAGGTGGCTGAACTCATGAGCGGCATCAGCACACATGTTCTGAATACGACAAGCGGCGCGGCGGCCGCGGGCGTGGCGGTGATTCTGGAGCACGAGGCGACGGCCGGCCGGTGGCGGGTGCTGGCGAACACAAAGACGGATGAGGACGGCCGCGTGAAGAACCTGCTGGCTCCGGGCTTCAAGCTGACCAAGGGACTGTATCGACTCCGGTTCGAGACCGGGGCCTACTGGCGAAATGCGGGCGTCGAGTGTTTCCACCCGCGCGTCGAAGTGGTTTTCGAGATTGCCGATGCGGTACGGCATCATCACGTGCCACTGCTCGTGAGCCCGTTCGGATTCACGACATATCGGGGAACGTGAGATGGCGAAGAAGAAGTCGTACATCAAGGCCGGAAGGACGATGCGGAAGATGAGTGCGCCGCCGGATCGCGGCTCTCGATCGGCGCATCCGGCCTCTGTGGCCGCTCTCGGGCAAAACAACTACGGCAAATCGCGGGTGCGGGTGCTGAAGGTGTCTCGTCGTGGCCGCGTGCACACGATTCGCGAACTTGATGTGGCGATCGCCCTTGGGGGCGACTTCTCCGCCATACACACCCACGGCGACAACTCCGCGTGCCTCCCAACGGACACGATGAAGAACACCGTGTACGTTCTTGCCAAGGACCATCCGATTGATGCGATCGAGCCGTTCGCGGTGGATCTGGCTCATCACTTTCTCGACGAGCACCGGCCCGCTCAATCGTCTCGCGTTCGCATCTCGCAAGCAAGCTGGAAGCGTGCGAAGTCGCAAGGCGACGCTCACCCCCACTGCTTTCTGAAGGGATCGGATGAACGACAGACGTGCGAGGTTGTCGCCGCCCGCGGCCGGCGGAGCCCGCGGGTCATCGGCGGCATTGAGGGCCTGGTCATTCTGAAGTCGACCGACTCGGCGTTCAGCGGCTATCCGAAGACGAAATTCACGACCTTACCCGAAACAAGAGACCGCGTTTTCTGCACGAGCGTGACTGCGACGTGGACCTACAGCTTGATACGAACCGACTTTGAGGCGAACCGCGAAGCGATTCGCAGATCGCTGATCGATACGTTCGCCAGTCACAAGAGCGAATCGGTCCAGCACACGCTGTTTGCGATGGGCGCGGCCGCGCTGAGGGTGTGCCGCGCGATCGACTCGATCCGTCTGTCGCTGCCGAACAAACATTATCTTCTCGTGAATCTGAGCCCGTTCGCCATGGAAAACAGCAACGAGGTATTCATGCCGACGGACGAGCCGCATGGCCTGATTGAAGCAACGGTGCATCGGCGCTAGCCACCGGAGGGCCTGATGGCGATCGCTCGCGAGCGCATTGTTCCTTGCCCTCCGCCGCGGGCTACCTTGAGTTACGGGGTTCTCGGTGGAGTACTGGGAATCGCCACGTCGCTCTATCTGCCCGACTTGAACAAGTGGGCGCTTGAGCATGCGCTTGTCGCGCGAATGAGCGGCGAAGCGGTGGTCTATTCGTCGGTGTACTGGGGTTCCATCTTGCTCGTGTTCTTACCCCATCTGCTCGTGGTCCGAGCAACGCAGCGATGGGACGCCACAATCGCGTTCGCGGCCACCTACGCCGGTTCGCTTGGGATCGTTTCCGAACTGCGGACCGGGCTGGCCCGCGGCGACGGCGGCGCGAACCTCTTCGACTGGGTCGGCATCGACACGTTGTTGGAGTTCCTTTTTCTCGTCGGTGCGTCTGTCCTGGTAATGGTCCTCGCGCGGGTGATCGCTCGATGGCTCATTGTCCGGACGATCGAGTATCAGCCGGGCCTGTGCGCCTGGTGTGGTTACTCGCGGGGGTCGACCGCGATTGCTCGATGTCCCGAATGCGGACGAGATGCAGCGGACACTCGCTTCCGCCTGCGCTGGTATGTCACCGGTTGGAATGCCGGCGCGCGGCATTGGCGCATCGCCGCGATGACCGCATGTCTGGTCGTCATCAGTATCAGCATTTCCGGAGTTGTCCAGCGGACGATTCCGTCAGCCCGGTTCTACGCCCGCTTTGCCGGAGCAACGCGACTCGGAATCACCTCATCAACGTTGTACGTATTGCCGGACCTGCCAAGTGTTTGGCTGTCCCATTCGAACAAGGATGACCGCGGCATTCGGATCACGTTCGAACCGGGCGCGGGCGGCCGCCCAATACACATGGGAGTCGACGTTGTTGGATCGCCCGCCAAGGGCCTCTCGTACGGCTCGGGCCATGTCGTTGCGGACCTCAACGAAGCCCAATCAGCACACGTGCTCGCCAACGGGCTTCCGGATGGACTCGTTCGCGCGCTGTATGCCAAGGCGGATGAGATCGCATGGACTCCCGTCTCGGCGCCGCGCGGCGCGTGGGAGGTCGACGCCTCCCTCTACTTTCCCAAGTAAGCGCCGGGTCGCGTCAGCGGATCATCTGTTCGACGGTTGTTGGTCGCACGCGAACGGCCGCGTCGCACCTTGCCGGAGCCGATTGCCCGTGCTTTGCCGCCAACACCTCGTGGTAGATCCCCTCCAGTTCCGCCACGTGCCCTGGATACGACTGAAGGTGCGGAGTCCGCGCGTGTATTTCACGTGGGGAAGGAATCTCGATATCGCCGACCGCAATCTTGGTGATACACGCGGCAAGCTGATCCTCCGCGCCGCTGGAGAAAAACAGGCCGTTGTAATCGACTGCATGCTCTCGCGGATCACGGATCCAGTCCACCGGGCCGCCAAGCCGGGAACAGATGATCATCTTCCCGGCATGCAGATTCTCGAGCATGACCAAGGGCGAGTTTTCCAGCCAGATATGGCTGAGGATGCCGACGTCGTACTCGCCCGCGGACGAGATAAGTTGGTAGAGGTCGTACCCGCACCACACACTGACTTCCGGGTACTTCGCCAGCCGTTTGCGGTAACCGAACTCGTACCCCTGTGCTCGGATGATGAACTGGCACCGCTCGCGCACCGATGCTTCTAGGAGAGGAATCGCACGAGTCAGCACCTCCAAGCCCTTGTTCGGACGCACCGTGCCGAAGAAAGCGAATCGCAGGGGCCTGTTCGCCGTCGCCGCATTCCACGGTCGTTCGTCGTAGAACGGCGACCGACGAGCCCGGCGATTGATCTGATCGAAGTGCGGCTGGCCAAGACGAACCCAGCGCGTTTTCTGTTCCGGCACCCCCATCGAGACGTGCACTCTACGGAGGTAGTCGCTGGGCGGCGTCACGAGAGAAGCGGCGGCCAGCGCATTGACGCCCGCATCGCGGCGCTGGCCGTAGATATTGAGCGAGACTCTCGCCGTTGACGTACCGGCGATCACTCGCTCGTTGGCATCCCACTCGGATCGCCCGTACGAGTTGGGCCGGTCCTCTCGATGCATCGGTGGATGGTGGTCGATCGTCGTGCCTCGGGCCGGATCACGCGAAACCGTCTCAAAGCCCAACGCAAGCTCGGGATCGTTCAGGCGATCCGGCTTCATCGTCGGCTCGATGTAACCCCTTGCGAACTGCCCGGATTTCAGGCCCCGCAGCGCGGGCTTCACTCCGTACGCCGCCTTGCGAACCACATCTGCGGGATAGAGGCCGAGGAGACGCTCGAGGGTCTGTCCCCACGCACGCGTCGTCTTGAGCTTCTTGACGTCCTTGCCGGGCAGACAGCCGACACATCGCTTGCCGCCCTCGTAGTCGAGGCAGACCTCGCGCTCCTTGTGGAGCAAGTCCACCTGCGGACACAGGAACCAGTAGTTGTGCGGCGTGACAACAACCGGAATCCCCGCCTGCTCGATCGCGGGAATCAGATCGAGCGCGTATCCCTCCTGCGAGTGGACGTGAACGACCTGCGCCCCGATTGCGCGGAGCCACCCCAGCACGAGCGATGTCGAGTGCGGCTCGGCGAGTTCTGCCGCCGTGTTGTTGAAGTTAAACGCGGCCGGCGCAACGTTCGGACTGTTGCGCATCTCGAAGCACTCGACGCCACCCCACTTCTCGCGCGGCTCGATGAAGGGCGGGCCGGCGCCCAGAAACCCGAGCCGGTTGGTCATTCCGGCCGCCAGGTACTTGACCGAGTGCCCAGCCAATACCAGCCCACGAGCCAGTTCGCTTGCGCTCAGGTTGTACCCGCTGCCTTCACGCTCCTGGCTGGAGAGTCTCGCCCAACCGATCAGCGCGATCGTGAGCGGCCGCTCTGTTCGCGGCCACGGCACCGCCCGCACATTCGAAGATTCCGGCGCGCTTCCCTTCGCGCCATTCAGGTGCGGCCCAGAGGATTGACTGGATGCATCGCTCATCCGTAGCGAGTCTCACTGGCGAACGGCACCACCGAGCGGGCGTACCCGAGCAGCTTCGGACGAGCCCGCAGCCACTTCCAGACGAAGTCGAGCCGTGCCCCCCAACCGTCACACTCGAGCTGCGCCGACTCCATCTTCTTCGTATCGATGTGCAGCGTCCAAGGGGCGCAGAGCAGCACGGGAAAGTCGTTGATCTGATCGAATACAACCACTGCCCGCGGCCGCTCCATCAGCACGTGCCACTGCTTCTTGAGCCGGGAACCGAGATGGGAGCCGTACACCGTCGCATCGGCGGGTGCGCCATGCAGATCGTTGCGGACAATAGGTAGCCACGTCGGCTCCACGGCGTCCGGCGTCGACCGCACATGGGCGGCGACCAGTTTCTGAAGTTCGGCGAATCGCGCGAGCGAGGCGGGCGTGTTGCAGACAATCGCGACTTTCGCACGGCTCGCGAACACTCCCGCCTGTCGCAGAGCGTCAACGGTCGGCATAGCGGTCGGGCCGTCGGACCCCGTCTTGCCGCCGACGTTGTTCGCCGCATCCAGGCCGGTCTGGAGAATGATGCGTGCGTGGAACTGCCGGCGATGCATAGCCGCGTGCAGGGAATCGAAGAGAAACGTGCGCATCGCCTTCTCGGTGACGCTGCGCAGCGCCTCCACGGGGAGCGTCTTCTGCGCCATCCACAGACGGTTGCGATTGGCGTAGTAGATTCGCGCGGGCGTGAGCTTGAGATTCCAGGGCGTGTGAAACACCACCGCGTCGAGCGAGAGCACGACCCGCCACCCGCTCTTCGCGAACCGCAGGCACCAGTCCGCATCATCGCAATAGATGAAATACCGGTGATCCCAGAACCCAATCCCCTTCGTCTTTCCATCCCCCACGACCGCCGTCCACCGCGAGAGCATCGAGCACGCCGATACAACATCCACGTTCATCATGCCCCGATAGCCGGTCGTTCCACCTTCGCCTCGCGGCCCGCCGACCTGCTGAATCCATCTCTTGTGCGCCTCATGGCGAGCGTGTCCGACGGGGGCATCGTCCTGCATGGTGCCCGTCTCGGAGTTGAAATAGATGGTGGTTTCGATCGTGCGCGAGCGATCGTTGATGTCGCACGTGCGCGAACCGACCAAGCCGATCTGCGAATCCGATTCCATCGCACGCACGAGATTCTCGAGCGCATCCGGCGGCAGATCCACGTCATCGTCGACCAGCCACACGAAGTCGGGGCCTCCGGTTGCAGGAGTGCCGAGCGCGTGTTCGACAAACGCGAACCCGGTGTTGAACCCGCCGCACCCACCCATGTTCGCGCGATTGCGCACGATTGTCAGCGATGCAAGACCGAGCGTGTTGGGAGAGCTGGGTCCGCTCGCAGGTTCCCACACGCGTGGTCTCTTGTTCTCGAACTTCGGCTCGTGCGCCTTCTCCGTGTCGTTATCAACGACGCACTCCGGATTGAAGGTCGCGCACAGGTGATCGAGCGTTCCATCGGTTCCCGCGTTGTCGATCACGACCACGTCGAGGAGCTTCACCGGATACGTCTGCCGCGCCAGCGCCTGCAACACACCGGTCACAAACGACTTGCGGTTCCAAGTGACGATCACTGCGCACACGCGCGCGGTGGACGCGCCGGCGGCGTTCGAACCGTTCACCGGCGCGCTCGCTCGGATCGCAGCTTCGGCGGCCACTTGAACGGGGCGGATGGTCTGATTGACGACGGTGGACAAGCGGTGAAGACTCGGCGAGGCGAGCAGTTGGACGCGGGAGCAACTGTAGGAGCGATGAGCGAGAATCAGTAGTGTGATGCCGATGCCGTGTTTGTGCTTGTTCCGGCCGGTTGCCGCTCGGCAATGACCCGTACCTGCACGTTCGCGGAGGGGGGCACATAGGCCGGTGGGGCCTCCCCGGCGTACACCCGCTCCATGTCGACTGCATGCTCCTCAATGGCCCGCGGCGGCCGCACGTTGGCCCGCAATCCCCAGACCATGTGTGGATTTTCGATGGCACGGATCAGCGTCTGTTTGAGCGACGGCCGGGAGTTGGCGGTGAAGAGCAAGCCGTTGAATCCGTCCTTGACGAAGTCCGGGATGCCGCCAATGTCGGCGCCGAGGACCGGTACGCCGCACGCCATGGACTCGAAGACCGTCTGCGGCGCATTGTCCCACCACACCGACGGCACGAGTGTGAGGTCCTTCCCGCCGAGCATCCAGGGAATGTCGTGATAGTTGTACTCCCCCTTGAAGGTGAGGCGGGCCAGCCGCGGCTCCAGACGGCGGAACATCCACTCGATCCGATGCCCGTCGAGCGCGAAGATCGAGAGATCAATCTGGCGCAGATGCTCGGGGGCCATCATCTCCAGGGCCTCCGCGACAACGTGGAGCCCTTTGTAGTAGTTGTTGTACCCCATGAAGTGGACGCGCAGCGGCCGCTGTTTGTTCCACGGTGTCGGCGACGGCTCGAACGCCGGGGGATCAAACGTCATGTCCGGCTTCAGCTTCACGACACGATTGATCCGTGATCCAATCGGCATGGTGTGGATGCGATCCTCGCGCACGCCCATGCTCACGAACTTGCGTCGCACGAAATCGCTCACGGCCAGAACCGACTCACACGAACTGAGCATCTCCACCATGGCCGCGCGCCGACGGCCGTAGTCATTGATCGGCTTGTTGCTCTTCGGTTCCGGCCGCACGTCGTTGGTGAGTGGCTGCAGTTCCGGCGCATCCGGCGATGGTGGCTTCCAGGGATTCAGCTCCGCCATCAAGTGCGGTGTCTTCCCTCGCTTGTCCCCGGAATCGCCACCCTTCGGCGGGCACGCCTCCAACGGCAAGCTTCCTGCAACACCATCCAGTCCGACCGGCAACCCCGGCGGCTCGACCCGGATCACAACCTTCTGCCGCGCGCGCCGAATCTCCAGCGGTCCCCAGAGCACTCGCTTGAAAATGCCCAATGCCCCGAGCCACGCATGCCTCGCATCTTCGATTGGCTTCGGATCGCCCCCCATCGCGTACAGGTACTTCTTCGCGTGCTTCGCCCGCTCCTCGGCGCGCGGCCGAAACTCGATGCATGTCGCGCAGTTGTGCCCGTTGTCCGCGTCGTAGCAGGTCTTCCGGTGCCCTTGCATCAGATAGACCTGCGGACAGATCGTGTGGTAGTTGTGCAAGCTGAAGATGTGCCGCGCCTTGCACACACTCCGTGCCGCCGCGATACACCCGATCGAAAACCCCTCGATGTTGTTCCAGTGCACAACATCGGGCTTGAGCGCGGCGAAGAGCTTGCCGACCTGTTTCTCCAGTTCCGGAGCGCTGACCTCGCCCATCGGGTCTTCGTACTGCACGATGCTCGGCGCCATCACCGGCGAGTTCACCACCTCAAACACTTTCACGCCCAGCCAGTCCTCATGGCGACGGATCATGCACTCCGCGGGATCCGTCAGAAACGACGTCCCACCAAAGAGCGACACCACGTCATGGCCACGCCGGACCAGCTCGATCGCAAGCGCCTGGCAATATTGATTCACCCCTCCGCCGTACGACGCCCCATCCCAGATCCGAGCCCAGTTGACCAGCACGATGCGCATTCGGAGAGGGTAGGTGCGGTTTACTGCAATGTCGGGACTCCAAGGCCCCGCCAGTATCCGGCCGAACGCTCTACCCTGCCTTCGGATGATCCTCTTCCGCTGCCAGCACTGCAAGCGTCCCTTGGAAGTCGATGACGACCTCGCGGGCAGACAGGCCGCCTGTCCGCACTGTCGCCAAGTAAGCGAGGTTCCCCTGCGTTCTGTTCGCGCCGACGGCATCCCCGTCGCGCGGCCAGCCGGCGGAGCCGTTGATATCGCCCACGCTGGGGACGAAGAGGACCGAGCCGCGGCGATGGGCCTCCCGCCGGATTCCGGCCCGGAAGAGCACGTCATGACCGTCCGCCCCGTCGTCATCCGGGCCAAGCCGCTCCATGGCCTCGGAATGCTCGTCCTCGCATTGGGCGGAGTCGGCGCGGCTGTCTTCTCCCTCGTCAGCGCTCTCCCTTGGCTCCTCGTCCCTGCGGCCCTCTGTGCCGCGGCGGGTTTCTGCTGGTGGGGTTGGCGGGCCCTCCAAGCTCGCTCGACTGCCCTCATCATCACGACGAAACGCACCACCGAACGCAGGGGCTGGCTCAGCCGCGCGACGAAAGAAATCCTCCACGACAAAGTGCAGGACATCCAGATCACCCAGAGTTTTCCCCAGCGACTCCTTGGCATCGGCACGGTCGGCATCTCCAACGCCGGCGAATCGGGCGTCGAGATCGTCGTAGACGACCTCCCGAACCCGAAGGGCATCCGCCGCACCATCGACGCCTATCGCGAAGTCGGCTGAAATGCGATTGCTCGGGGAATGATCGGACAAAAACCGATGACGGAACGTCGGCATCGACTTGCCGAATACCATTGGTGAGCATGCCACGCAAGCGCCGCAGATCCCGCCGCACGAACGCCGACGCCGGACAAACCGTCCAGCCGCCGACGCCGATGGCGTGGATTCGGCGCATCAAGTACCGCGCGCTCGCCTGGGTTGTGGCGATCCTGCTTGCAACTATTGCAACCGTTGTGCTCGCCGGGGTGCCCGCATGGCCGGCCGTCGGCGTCGCCGTCGCCGCGGCGTGCGTCAGCGTCGGCAAACTCACCACCCGCCTGCTCCATCCGACCTGCCTCGACTGCGGCCGCGACCTTCGCGGTCAACCGATCGGCGTCGCCGGGATCATCTGCCCGCAATGCGGCAGCGTGAACACGCCCGGTCTTGTGCAACTCGCGCAGATGGGCGACCCGCAAGGGCGCGACGATGACGACAGGGCCTGAACTGTTCGCGCTTGAGTCGCGGCATGCGCGGCGAGTCACTCGATGATTTGACCGCCCGCGATCACCGTGGCGACGGGATTGTCGCCGACCTCGTACGCCAATCCGCGTTCATCATCGTGCTTGAGCAGCAGCACGTCCGCCCGCGCGCTGGGGGCGATGTAGCCGCGATCCGCAAAGCCCAGCAGTAGGGCCGGATTGACCGTTGATGCGACAATCGCTTGCACAGGCGAGAGTCCGCAATGGCGTACGGCGAGAGCGATTGCGAAGGGCATGCTGGGGCAGGGCGCCGAGCCGGGATTGTAGTTTGTCGCAATGCAGATCTTGCCACCAAGTGCGGCGATCTTGCCCAATGGCGCGTATCGCCCGTCGAGATGAAAGCCGCAGACCGGAAGGCCGACTGCAAACGTCTCAGACGCGGCAAGCGAACCCATCGTGTCGGGCGTTGATGCCTCCAGGTGATCGGCGCTTCGTGCACCAATCGCGATCGCGCACTCCACCATGCCCAGCGACGTGAACTGATCCGCATGAACACGGATCGAATGCCCACTCGCCTTCGCCGCCGTGAAAAGTCGAAGGCAATCGTCGGCCGACCACGCACCCTTCTCGCAGAACGCATCCACCGCGATACCCGGAAACGCCGCACTCACTGCGGGGAGCGTGCGCTCAATCGTTTCCTGCACGAATCGTTCGGGCTGGCCGTCGATTGCATGCCCGAGCAGCGCGGTCGGCACAACGGTGATTCGGCTGCGGCCGGCTTCCGCTACGTCTCGAATCGCCGCGAGCATCTTCAGCTCATGCTCGGTCGTGAGACCGTACCCACTCTTCACTTCGGCCGTTGTCGTACCGTGCACAAGCATCGATCCGGATGCGTGCCGCGCGAGAATAGTCGCGAGCTCCGCTCGATCCGCGGTACGGATCGCTCGCACCGTTGACATGATCCCCCCGCCCGCGGCCATGATCTCCTGGTACGTCGCGCCCGCGAGCTTTCGTTCCCACTCGTCGATGCGCGAACCTGCCCAACACGCGTGGGTGTGGCAATCAACGAAACCCGGCATCAGCACGCGTCCGGCCGCATCGATCTCTCGCTCGACCGGTCCGCGATGAGTTCCCGGCGCCTCGACTGCCTCAATAGTCCCGCCCGAAATCCTCACGTCGGCTGCCGGAAGCACACCCAACTCGCGCATTGACAGGCCTCGACGGCCACTCGCCGGCGGGCGAGACTCTCCCGGCGCAAGCATCGTCAGCACGCGCGCATTGCGAATCCGGATCTCGCTCATGCCGTGCCTCCCCCATCCTCCTCAATGCGTCCGTGCTCCCGCTCGGCGAACCCCCGCAAGAACGTCAGGAACATGTGTGCCGCCAGCCGCGCCGTGCGCCCGTCCACATCGAAGGCGGGGTTGAGTTCCATGATGTCAAAGCACCGCACCGCCGTCGATCGCCCCGCGAGTCGGATCAGCGGTGCGATCTCCCGGCTGATGTACCCGCACGGGTTCAGCGCGCTCACGCCGGGCGCACAGGAAGCATCGAACGCATCCATGTCCAACGAAACGAATGAACGTAAATCGATGTCCCCCTTCATCCGCCCCCCGCCGAATCCCGCGAACCACTTCTCAAGCTGGATGGGCTCACCCACGTTCACGATCTTTCCCCCCTTGCTTTTGAAGTACTCGGCGTGTTCGATCGTGTTCACCAGCGGGTTCATCCCGACGCACGCCAGTCCCGACACAAACCCACCTTCGATCAGCGAGCGAAACGGCATGCCGCTCCCGACGTCGGGTCGCACATCCAAGTGGGCATCGATGTACAGCCCGCTCAGCGGCCCAAACGCCCGAGCCACGCCGCGCACGAACGCGAACGTGAGATCGTGCCCACCCCCCACCGCGATCGGAAACAATCCCATCTCCAGGATCGCCAGCGTGGCTTCGCTCACACGCTCGTGCGTCTCGTGAATGTCGCGCCCAAGCACGATGTCTCCGCAGTCCAGCACGCGCGGATACGGCGGGGCATCCACTCGTTCGTCGGCAGGTGATGCAACTCCATACTTCGCCAGCGCGGCCCGAAACGCGGCAGGCCCCGCCTTCGCCCCCGGTCGCCCATGATTCAGTTCGACGCCCGTGTCATCCGGAATCCCCAACAATGCCACGCGACATTTTTGCATCTGCCGCTCGTCCGCCTCCGCTTCCTGAAGCTCGGGCGTATTGAGCACGATCGTCGAGGCGAATCGGCCTTGACGAAGGGGCGAGGGCCAGACCGGAGGTGCAACGTGCGGGATCACGGCGACAGGTTAGTGGCAAATCCCTCGCGTGGCAAAGGTGCCGTCACTTCCTGCTATTCTGGCGCACGATGCCCCGCGTCTTTCTCAGCGCCGAGTGGCGAAACCTCATCATCGTGTCATACCACGCGCCGAGCGAGCTGCTGGACCCGCATGTCCCCGATGGCTTGGAACTCGATCCCATCGACGGCGCACCGGCCGTCTCGCTCGTGGCGTTTCAGTTCCTGAACACGAGAGTCTTCGGTGTGCCCTGGCCGGGATTCGTGAACTTCCCCGAGTGGAACCTGCGGTTCTATGTGCGAACACGTGAACCGCAGCCCCGCCGCGGCGTCGTCTTCATCCGCGAGTTCGTCCCTAGCCGCTTCGTCTCCCGCGTCGCACGCCAGCTCTACAACGAGCCGTACGCGGCCGCGCCGATGCGATTCGCCGCTCACACCGACGGTCCGCTCTCAATCGCCCGTTGCGAGGTGCGCTTCAACCACGCCGATCACACTTTGGAAGCGATCGCATCCAGCGCGCTCACAATCCCCGACTCATCCTCCATTTCCCACTCCATCAAGGAACATCGATGGGGCTTCGGCCGTACGCGGGCCGGCCGCACGCTTTGCTACGAGGTCGAACACCCTGTGTGGCGCTCGCACGAGCAACCCGACTGCCGTGTCCGCGTGAACTGGTCGAATCTCTATGGAGCGGAGTGGGCCGTAATGCAGGGGGCGGCGCCATTCTCGACCGTGCTCGCCGAAGGCTCGGCGATCACGGTCTCCACCGGCACTTGTTTGTGATGCCTGGCGGTTCTCAGTATTCTCCCCCGATGCCGAAGCACCACTCTGTCGATCTCTTCGGGATCATTGCGTTTGCAGCGCTTGTCGTGTTCTGCGGCGCAGCCGCGTACTGCGTGGTTAGAATGTTCCGACGCGGCGTGAAACGCGGCCCAGTTCCAGAGGCGGCGGCGTTCGCCGCCACACTACCGTCGGAGTTCGCATCGATCTACCTCGACGTGCTGGACCGACCGAACGGCCCCGACGATGACGTCGATGTAGAAATGACGTTTCATACGTGGTCGCGGGGCGAGTTGTGGAACTTCGTGCAAACCGAGCACACCCTCCGTGCACCCGCGGGCAAGGCACGTGAGTTGCTACGCCGGCTGAATCGTTATAACTTCGAACACATCACCTTCTATCGAGGGGCGTTGTTCACCCCGTTCGTCTCGCTCGGCAATCTCTGGAGCGTGCGGCGTCACATTGCCCGTCAAGTGCGACTCGCGCGGCAGACACGGTCGCATTGATAGACACGCCCGTCTACCACGAACGCATCGGCGCATCCACTCCGAGCCGATCCGCGCATGCCTGCGCATCTTCATACCCCGCATCCGCGTGCCTAAACACACCCATCATCGGATCGTTCGTCAGCACGCGCTTCAACCGCCTCGCCGCGGCATCCGTGCCATCGGCCACGATCACCTGCCCGGCGTGCTGGCTGTACCCGATGCCGACGCCGCCGCCGTGATGGAAACTCACCCAGCTCGCGCCAGATGCGATGTTTACGGCAAAGTTCAGGAGCGCCCAGTCGCTGATCGCGTCGGTGCCGTCCTTCATCGCCTCGGTCTCCCGATTCGGCGAAGCGACGGAGCCACAATCAAGATGGTCGCGCCCGATGACGATCGGGGCCTTCACCCTCCCCGTGTGAACCAGTTCATTGAACAGCAGCCCCGCCTTGTCGCGCTGCCCCAACCCCAACCAACAGATGCGCGCGGGAAGCCCTTGGAAACCGAAGCGTGGAGCGCACTTGTCGAAGTCGCCCGCGATCAAGGCCTCCGGATTCTTGTGACAACCGAGAATCCAGTCGTGCATGCGCGATGAATACTCGCTCTCGCTCCGCGGAAAGAGCTTGAGCATTTCGTGATCCGTCACATAGATGTCCCGCGGATCGCCGCTGAGCGCGCACCAGCGGAACGGTCCGCGCCCAAGGCAGAACTGCGGCCGGATGAACGCGGGTACGAATCCGGGGAAGCTGAACGCCTCTTTGAACGCCCCCTTGCTGTTCTCAAGCGCGCGCTGCCGGATGTTGTTCCCGTAGTCAAACGTGATCGCGCCATGTTTCTGCAGTTCCGCCATCGCCCGCACATGCCGCTCCATGCTTGCCATAGCGAGCTTCACGTACTCCTCGGGCATCGCGACGCGCATCTGCTCGGCTTCGTGGTGTGTCATCTCTGCGGGGACGTACCCATGAAGCGGGTCGTGCGCTGAGGTCTGGTCCGTCAGCACATCCGGGGTGACCTTGCGAGCGATCAGCCGCTCAAGCAGCTCGATCGCGTTGCAATGCACGCCGACCGAAATCGCACGGCCTTCCTTCGCGTACTTCACAGCCCGGTCGATCGCCGCATCGACGCCACCTGCCTCAATCTCATCCAGATATTTATCGTGCGCCCGCCGCTCCAGCCGCGTCAGATCCGTGTCCGCAATCAGACACGTTCCACCCGCGAGCGTCACCGCCAGCGGCTGCGCCCCACCCATCCCGCCGCACCCGGCCGTGACGCACAACCGGCCCTTCAGCGTTCCGCCAAAGTGCATCCTTCCGCATTCCGCGAACGTCTCGTACGTTCCCTGCAAGATCCCCTGCGTCCCGATGTAGATCCAGCTCCCAGCCGTCATCTGGCCGTACATGATCAGGCCCTTCGCCGCCAGCTCGTCGAAGTGCTTCTGCGTCGCCCAGTGCGGCACAAGGTTCGAGTTGGCCAGCAGCACGCGCGGCGCATCCTCGTGCGTCCGCACAACACCCACGGGCTTGCCGCTCTGCACGAGCAATGTCTCATCGGGCTTCAGTCGCTTGAGTGTCGCGACAATCGCGTCGAAGCTAGGCCAATCGCGTGCGGCGCGGCCCTTGCCACCGTACACCACCAAATCCTCGGGCCGCTCCGCCACCTCCGGATCGAGATTGTTCATCAGCATCCGCATCGCAGCTTCCGTCTGCCACGTGGAACACGTGCGCGAAAGCGCGGCCTCGCCGCGCGGCGCGCGGACAACGCGGTGAGAGGATGTCGAAGCATGGGATGCGGGAGCGGTCATCGAAGCCATGCGCACAGTTTACGGTGCGAGCTCCAAAATCTCTCCAATCAACTACGGGCCTTTGTCGCTGCCTGCACCAACCGCTCAAACACCCCAACGCCCAGCGCACGTTCGCTCGTCCGTTCCGGATGCCACTGCACCCCGACGAAGAACGCCGCATCCGGCCGGTCGATCGCCTCGACCACCCCGTCATCGCTCACCACAGCAATCCGCAGCTTCCCGGCATCCTTCACCGCCTGCCGGTGATGGCTCGTCACTTCGGACTTCTCTGCCGCCGCAGCCAGCGCGGCCACCACTCCCGCCCCCACCACCGGCTTGATCGCGTGCACCACGCTGTTCCAATGCCGATCCGCCGTCGGCGTCGTCTCCGGCAGATGCTGATCGAGCGTCCCGCCCGCCACCAGTGCCATCATCTGCATCCCAAGACACACCCCGAGCGTCGGCGTCTGCGGCCGCTGCATCAGTGCTTCCAACAATGCGGTATCAAACGTCTGGCGCAGCTCATGCACTGGCGTGGCCTTCGGGTGCGTCGGCTGGCCGAACGGCTCCGTCCGCGGATCGTCGCCCCCCGTCAGCACGAACCCATCACATCGCGCCAAATGCAACGGGATCATCTCAACAACGGGCGGCAGAATCACCGGCCACCCGCCCGCCGCGAAGATCGCGTTCGCATAGGTCAACGCGCAGCTCGCCCGCACGCTCGTCGGCCTCGGCTCAATCACATCCGGTGCGATCCCGATGATCGGCCGCGCCTGCTTTCCTCCCCCACTCTCCCCGCCGGCCCCGCCGCGCCAAAGCGAAGCGAGATCCGGCATCCCCGGCGGCTTGTGCGTGTGCGGATTCATCGAAGAACGATATCGACCATCCGGCCGCGACCGCATCGATGCCCTTGCGCCCTTCCCGCTTCCCACCCACTACACTCGCTCCATGTCCACGAAGGCCGTGCTCATTGCGCTTTTGATCGCCGTCGTCCTCGGCATCGCGGCCATTGTTCTGCTTCGACGCCCGCCCGCCGCCACGGCGGGCGACAGCGTTGCCATCGGTTCACGCCTGTTGTCCTTCACGCCGGGCGAGGTGGAGTCGGTCACGGTCTCGCGGCCGGATTCGCCGCGCGAGATGGTCGAGAAAGCTCCGGCCGGCAAGAGCATTCTCGGTGCCGACGCTGATTGGCAACTCCGCATCGATCCGGCCTCTGGAGCGGCCGCACTCACGCCATGGCCGCTCGAATCCGCGAAGTTCCAATCGCTGCTGCGCATTCTCTCCGAAACGCGAGCCGATGCGCTCCCCGCCGCAGGTGCGGACCTCGGCAAGCCCACGCGCGTGGAGGTGCATCTCACGCAGGGTCGCACGCTGATCCTCTCACTCGCCGAACGAACGCTTGCCGGCCTTGGTCTTATCGAGGTGCAGGAGTCAGCGGGCAAGAGCCCGCCGCGGCGGGCGATGGCCAAGGACCAACTTCACAACGTCTTCACCAATCCCGGCCCAACCGCCTGGCGTGAGCGCTTTCCCGCAGCAGGCATCGCACCCGATGCCTCGCGCATCCGCCTCACCAACAACGCGCGCACGCTCCTCCTCGCCAAGCGAGACGGAAAGTGGCGGCTCCAGGAACCAACCGTCGCACCCGCCGACGATGCGGCCGTCCAGCGCCTGCAAGCCATTCTCCAGCGCGTCGGAATCCTGGACTTTCTCGATACCGGACAGCCCACTGGTGCCGCGGCCGGGACGGACAAGCCCACGGCCACCGTCACGATCGAGGCCGATAGACGCACGATCGAAACCGGCAAGTCCGAGCCGAAAATCACGACCGACACACTCACGCTCTCGATCGGCAACGCCGCGGACACGGCAATCACGAAGCTCTTCGCATTCGTCAACAAAGACCGCATCGTCCTGCTGGATGCTCGCTCCACGACCGAAATCGTCACGGATCCCGCCGTCTTCTGCTGGGCGCACCCGATTCGCGTCCAGCCGCAGGACGTCGGTTCGATCGCTATCTCGCTCACGAACCCAGTCGCCGGAAGCACTGCCGCCCGCACCATCAAACGCTCCGGGCTCCGCTGGTCGCAACTCATGCCCGACCAGTCCGAAGCACCGCTCGCTCCGAAAGACCAACTTGACGCCGAAGCGGTTGTCACGTTCTTGACCGGCGGCGATGCCGCGGCCAACTCCAAACAAGCCGCGCCCAAGTCCCGCGCCGCTATCTCGCTGGAACCGCCCAAGGACTACCACACGATCGGGTCCATCGTCGTCGCGTCGCTGTCGGGACAAACACTCGAAACGCTCGAACTCGGCACCGTTGACAAGACTGTCGTCATCCGCACCGGCTCCGTCTACCGCGCCTACTCGGCGAGCGAATGTCCCACATTGATTCAGGCCGCCTGGGCATCGAATGCCGCGGCGATGCAGAGATGACACCCCGAGCACCCGCTGCTATGCTCTGAGTGCGCCGTCGCTTTGCTTCGGCGCTGTACATCCGGGCGCATAGCTCAGTTGGCTAGAGCGCAGCTGTCACATAGCTGAGGTCGCAGGTTCGAGCCCTGCTGCGCCCACTCGCAAGAAGCCGCCGAAAGGCGGCTTTTTCGTGCACAGACCGCTCTCCGAGTTGACGCATTGCCCGCAATCCGGCGACCACACCCAGCGGCAGTTCCTGCGCATCCCGCTTGTCACAACAGACGGCGCGAGGGCAACGAAAACCGACAGCAAACGACCGGATAATCCCCGATTGGGTTGCAAACTGACCGATAAAATCGTTGATCTCGCGGCCATTTGAAGCGATGGCTAAGATGGGCCAACCTCAACGACTTTTTCGGAATTGCAGAATAATCCCTTGACAGACTCCCCAGACCCGGTAGATTGGTGATGCCTTTTCTGGTTGCCCGGTAGAGTCCTCCATGTGCCTTTACCTTCCGACCCTCGGGTCAGGATGGAGAGAGAGAGGCGCGAGAGAGAATGGAGAGAGAGACGACTCGAGGGAGCAACTGGAGTGAGAGAGAGGCGAGAGAGGGCAGACATGTCCTCGAACCCCGGGTGTGAACTGACCGGTCACACCCGGGATTTTTATTTTTGCACTTTGTAAGGAAAGCTTGGGCGTCTCCGCACCGGCGGTTGGGTTGCTCTGAACCTCCAGCCGCCCCGGACGGTCCAATACAAACGCTCGCTGGAGTTTCCGGTACCTTCCATAAAGGGGGTCGCTGCTGTTTCTCCTCGTTCGGAGACGCCGGACCCTCACCGGCCATGAGTCATGTGATGACCGACGACGCCCGCGACGCCCAGGCCGCCTTGGCGGCAAGGACTAGTTCCGCGGCCGCGCCGTCGTCGTGTCAGCCGGCCCATCTCGCGTTCGCTCGCATCTACGACCGGCATTCCGCGGTTGTCCGCGCGCTGTGCGTTCGTCAACTTCCGTCCGAGACCGATGCGGACGATGCGCTGCAGGAGACGTTCATTCGTGCGTACCGACTGCTCCATGAAGTCACCGATCCGCAATCGCTTCGGCCATGGCTGTATGCGATTGCGCGAAACGTGTGCGCGGAGCGGCGCCGATCGGCGGCGCGCCGGAACAAGCACGAGCGGGCCGCCGCTCAGGATCGAATCGCCATGAACGGACTGAGCACCACCAACCACACGACCGCCGCACGTCGCGAAGCGCCGACGCCCGAGGGCGCGGAGCACGCCGAAGCGCTCTCGCGACTCTCGGTCGCGCTCGATGAACTTCCCGACGACGAGCGGCTCGCGATCCATCTGTACTACCTCGAGCCCGACCCGGTGAGCGCTGCGGGCTCGGCGCTCGGCATTTCGCGCAGCGGGTTCTACAAGCTGCTCGCCCGTGCTCGTGAACACCTTGCCTCAATGCTGGGATCGGTGGCTCCATGACAAACACGCCCCACAACCATCCGCACAACGAGAACGACGCGGGCCCGCCGCCGCGCGATGAACTCGACACGATGTTGCGCCATTGGCACGCGACCAACGCGGACAAAGCCGCCGCCGGCCGCGACCGCTTGCTCGCGTCGCTCGTGCAAGAAGACGCGGCGTCGAAGGATGTTCTCGCGCGGATCGAGCCGGAGGCGGAGACGGCGGATGCGCGCCGGCCATTCGCGGTGATCAGGAGGATCATCGTGAACAGGTACTCCCCGCTCGCCGCCGCCGCCGTGCTCGTCGCCGCGATTCTGCCGTTTGTTCTCTCGGGAAAGAACGGTTTCGTCTCTCCCTCCAACGCCAAGGAGCCGTCCAATATCGTGATGGCCCCCGAGGGCGGGCGCCTCGAAGCGTTCGACAAGCAGGGCAACACACTCGGTCCGTGCGCCCTCAAGCACACCGACGTGAAGGCCGAGATCAGCGGTCGCTTCACGCGCGTTACCGTCAAACAGCATTACCGCAACGACAACCCCGACAAGATCGAAGCCGTCTACACCTTTCCGCTCAGCGAGCGTTCCGGCGTGGATCGCATGACGATGAGCATCGGCGACCGCGTGATCGTCGGCGAGGTGAAGGAGCGTCAACAGGCACGGCGCATCTATGAGCAGGCCAAGGACAACGGCCGCGTCGCCAGCTTGCTGGAGCAGGAGCGGCCGAACATCTTCACGCAGTCGGTCGCCAACATCGAACCCGGCGCGACGATCGACATCGAGATCTCGTACGTTGAGATGGTCGCGGAGCACGACGGTGAGTTCAGCTTCGCCTTCCCGACAGTCGTCAGTCCGCGATACATCCCGGGCCAGTCCGACTACCGCCGCGAGCGCGTGCCGATTCCCAACCTGCCGCTCAACGTGCACACCCGCCGCGGCTTGGTGCTCCTGGCGCCTGCATCAGTCACCGTCACGGACCATGGCCCCGGCATCTCGCGCAGCGACCGTGGGCCGGACGATCGCCTCCTCAACGGCGCGATCGCCAGCGCGATGCCGATTGCCGCGCCGGAGAAGATCGAGAACGAGAACGCCTACTTCGCCATTCAGGCCGCGTACGCCGACGGCTCGAAAGAGAAGGGCTTCTACCGCCACGACGGCTTCGGCCAGATCGGCGGCCGCTGGTTCTACTGCCCGCCGCCGAACCCGCCGCAGCCGGGCATCGACGACAAGACCCCGCCGGGCGACGGATTCGCGCAGCCGACGAACCAAGTCCCCGATGCCGATCGCATCACGCCCATGCCCGTGCGTCCCGGCACTCGGCTCGGCCATGACATCTCCATCTCCGTCCTCATGGACACCGGCGGCCCGAGCATCATCGGCCTCGAATCGCCGCAGCACAAGGTGAACCGCACGGACCTCGCCCGCAACGGTGCAGAGCAGCCGCGCCGAGTTTCCCTCGCTCTCGCTAACCTTGCCGAGATCCCCAATCGCGACTTCGTCCTCAAGTGGAAGCAGTCGTCCGAAGCGATCTCCAGCCGCATCTTCACGCACACCGGCGATACCGGCAACTTTTTCTGCGTGCAGCTCGACCCGCCCGCGCAAGTGAAGGACATCCGCGCCGTCCCGCGCGAACTCGTCTTTGTCGTTGACACCTCGGGCTCCATGAAGGATCGCCCGATCTCGCTCTGTAAGGAGGTCATGCGCAAGGCCATCGACCAGATGCGCCCGCAAGACACCTTCAACATCATCACCTTCGCCGGTGCGACTCGCGTCATGTGGGATCGCCCGCGCCCGAACACCTCCGAAAATCGCGCTGAAGCCCAACGCTTCATCGATTCCTGGGAAGGCAACGGCGGCACCGAAATGATGACCGCCATCGAGGCCGCGCTCCGCCAAGGCCCCACCGCTGGGGCAACCGAAGCCCTCACCCCCGCGCAGCTCGCCGATCTCCCCGCCGACGGCCGCCAGGTCGTCGTCGAAGCCGACGACGCGACCTTCCGCTCCGAAGGTCTCTCCAAGGACGCCGAGACTGACCGCGCAGCCCTGCACATCCGCGACGATCTCGACATCAAGTGCTCCCCGTTCAAGCTCCCGCAGGCCTACCTCACCCGCGCCAACCAGACCGTGCAGGACGACTCCATCACGCTCAAGCTTCTGCTCCGCGGCACCTGGCTCACGCAGAACGGCGAGCGCATCTTCAACGTCTCCTCCGCCGAGCTCTCGCACGACTCCAGCGTCCGCCCGCTCCGCATCGTCATGTTCCTCACCGACGCCGAAGTCGGCAACGACATGGCGATCATCGACGCCATCAAGCGCAATCGCTCCACCACGCGCGTCTTCCCCTTCGGCATCGGCTCCAGCGTCAACCGCTTCCTCATCGAACAGATGGCCGTCAGCGGCGGCGGCGAGCCGGAGTATGTCTACGCCAACGAGGCCTCGGAACAGCAAGCCGCCGCGGCCGTCGAACGCTTCAACCGCCGCACGAAAACGCCCGTCCTGACCGACATCAGCGTCACCTTCAACGGCGTGCAGCCCGTCGATGTCCTCCCGGACGTGAACACGATCCAGGATCTCTACGACAACCGCCCACTCACCTTCATCGGCCGCTACAACGCGCCGACCTCGGGCACACTCACCATCAAGGGACAAACGGCCCAAGGCCGCTGGGAGAAGACGATCCCCATCGACTTCCCCGCCAAGCAACCTGAGAACTCATCTCTCCCGACGCTCTGGGCCCGCGCGAAGATCGATTCGGTGATGAGCCAGGACCTCGTCGGCATCCAGCGCGGCCAACCCAGTCCGGACGTCCGCGCCAAGATCATCACGCTCGGCGAGACCTTCAACGTCATGTCGCAGTTCACCTCGTTCGTCGCCGTAGACAAGCTCCGTGTCACGGTCGATGGCCGCCCACGGCTCATCCACGTCCCCATCGCCCTCCCGGACCAGACCAACTGGGCCGGCTTCTTCGGCGAACTCCCGCCGGACAACAACGGCGACGATGCGCCGCGCCGCTCGAATCGCGCGGAGAGCGATCGCCGCGGATACCGGCTCGCGCTCAAGGCCGAAGCGCTCGAGAAGCTCGTCGCGAGCAACGAAATGCTCATCAAGCAGCGCGATGAATACGAGAGAACGGCGGACGCGGCTCAGATTCAACGAGATCTCGACGCTCTCCGAGGGCAGGGCTTCAACGAGGAACATCTAACGGTGCGAGCTCTCAAGGCCCTCGCCGAATCCAAGACCGAAGCCGCCAAGGACAAGGCCGCCCCTCTTCCGCCTTCCGCCGCACCCGCGGCCCCGCGCATGCCGGGCGGTGCCGGAGGCCGTGGCGCACCCGGCGCGGGGAAAG
>JADMIO011430560.1_pt1 | contig 30233 bp, 19 predicted proteins | sample 8958161 | NCBI WGS metagenome assembly JADMIO01 (sample SAMN16585339, study PRJNA669376) | soil metagenome | isolation source: Crop rotation soil | place: USA: Cullars Rotation, Alabama | collected 2011 | reverse complement strand
CCCGCCCCTCCATGCCCTTCAGGCCGCCCGTGCGACGGCGAGGTCGCGGTAGAGGCCGGCGTAGGCTCGCGCCGGCTCGCGCCATGAGACGTCGGTGGCCATGGCGTTGGCCTGAAGCCTCCGCCACACCCCCGCCTCACGGTAAAGGCCGACCGCGCGGCGGATGGCGGCCTCCAGCATCTCGACCCGGACCGGGGCGAACTGGACGCCAGTCGCCGAGCCTGCGGCGATCGACATGGGGCTGGCGTCGATCACCGTGTCGGCAAGGCCGCCGACCCGGGAAACCACCGGCACGGCCCCATAGCGGAGGGCGCAGAGCTGGGTCAGGCCGCAGGGCTCGAAGCGGGAGGGGACGAGCAGGGCGTCGCCGCCGGCCTGGAGCAGGTGAGCCAGGCTCTCGTCGTAGTCGAAAATGCACCCGACGTTGCCTGGATAGGCGGTGTGCGCAGCCAGGAAGCCGGCTTGGAGCGCCGCGTCGCCCGTGCCTAGCAACGCGAGTTGCGCGCCCTCGGCGACCAAGGCGGGCAATGCCTCCAACAGAAGATCGAGCCCCTTCTGCCAGCTCAATCGACTGACCACGAAGAACAGCGGCGCGCGAGGGTCTATGGTCAGCCCGAAGCGGGCCTGGACCTCGGACTTGTTCACCCCGCGCGGCGACAGGTCGCCCGGGCCGTAGGTCGCAGAAATGAACGGGTCGTCGCGCGGGTTCCAGACATCGACGTCGATGCCGTTCAATATCCCCGATAGTCGGTCGGCGCGGCCCCTCAGCAGCCCGTCGAGCCCCATCCCGCCCCCGGTGGTGCAGATTTCGGCCGCGTAGCTGGGGGACACGGTGGTGATGTGGTCAGCAAGGCGTAGACCGGCCTTCAGGAAGCCGATGTCGCCGTAATATTCCACCCCGTCCGGGCTGAACGAGGCGGGAGGCAGCCCAAGCGCGGCGAGGAGATCACGCGGGAACTGGCCTTGGAAGGCCAGGTTGTGCACCGTCATCACTGTGGCTGGCCGCCGGGTTGGCGCCGCGTAGTGGAGGTAGGCTGCGGTCAATCCGGCCTGCCAGTCGTGCGCGTGCACGACGGCCGGCTGGAAGTCCGCGAGCGCCCCGAGCCCGACATCCGCGGCGGCGCGGGCGAGGGCTGCGAAGCGGAAGGCGTTGTCCGGATAGTCGCGGCCGTCCTGACCGACGTAGGGGCCGCCCGGCCGGTCGAACAGGTGGGGCGCATCAAGCACCAGGAGATCCAGCCCGTCGTGCTTGGCGGCGAGGAGCCGCGCCCGTCCGCCGAACAGCTCGTCGAAAGCGTGAACCTGTTTGGCCCGCCGAAGCTTGGCGAGCACGGCGGGATAGCCGGGAATGAGGGTGCGCACCCGCACCCCTTGGTCCTTCAGCGCGCCCGGCAAGGCGCCGGTCACGTCCGCCAGCCCGCCGGTTTTGAGCAGCGGATAGAACTCGGAGGCCACGGCGAGGACGTCGAGCGGCTTCATCGGCCGAGCCGGTCGATCATGGTCTGGGTGATGAGGCAGACCCCGCCGGGCGTGCGGCGGAAGCGCGTCGCGTCGAGCTCGGGATTGTCGCCGACCACGAGGTCGTTAGGGATCTTCACCCCCCGGTCGATGATGACGTTGCGCATCTTCACCGAGCGGCCGACCTCTACGTCCGGCAGGATCACCGCGAGTTCGACATTGCTGTAGGAGTTGACCCTAACCCCATTGAAAAGCAACGATCTCCACACCGTCGCGCCGGAGATCACGCACCCTCCGGCCACCAGGGACGCCGTCGCCTGGCCCCGCCGGCCGGGATAGTCGTGCACGAACTTGGCCGGGCCATTCATTTCGCTATAGGTCCAGATCGGCCAGTTGCGGTCATAGAGGTCGAGATCGGGCACCACTTCGGTCAGATCGATGTTGGCGGCGAAATAGGCGTCCACGGTGCCGACGTCGCGCCAGTAGACCGGCGCCTCTGGGTTGGGGCGCACGCAGGAGCGGCCGAACGGGTGCGCAACCGCCTTGCCCTGTTTCACTAGCTTCGGAATGATGTCCTTGCCGAAGTCGTGGCTGGAGGCCGGGTCGGCGGCGTCCTCGCGCAGCACCCTGGCCAGGAACCTGGTCTCGAAGGCGTAGATGCCCATGCTGACCAGGCTGCGCTCCCGATCGTTCGGCATGCCCGGGGGATTGGACGGCTTTTCCAGGAAGTCGACGATGCGGTCGTTGTCGCCGACGGCCATGACGCCGAACTCGCTCGCCTGGCTGCGTGGAACCTCCAGGCAGGCCACGGTCACGTCGGCGCCCTGCTCGACGTGCTGCTGAAGCATCGGCTCATAGTCCATCTTGTAGACGTGGTCGCCGGCCAGGATCAGCATGTACTTTGGGCCGTAAGCCTCGATAATATCTAGGTTTTGGTAGACCGCGTCGGCGGTGCCGAGGTACCAGTTGGCCTCCGACACCCGCTGGCTCGCGGGCAGGATGTCGAAGCTCTCGTTGCGCTCGGGGCGGAAGAAGTTCCAGCCGCGCTGGAGGTGGCGGATCAGGCTGTGCGCCTTGTACTGGGTGGCCACGGCGATGCGGCGGATGCCCGAGTTCAGCGCGTTCGACAGGGCGAAATCGATGATGCGGAGCTTGCCGCCGAAGAAGACCGCCGGCTTGGCGCGGATGTCGGTCAGTTCGGCGAGCCGGCTGCCGCGGCCGCCGGCCAGCACATAAGCCATGGCGTGTCGGGCGAGGGGGCCGCTGGTCGTGGGCGTCGGCATGGGGCTCCTTCGTCAGCCGTGAACTGGGGTCAGGTAGACGGCGCTCAGCGGCGGCAGCACCAACTCGGCCGAGGCGGGGAAGCCGTGCGACGGTTCGGGACGCGCCACGATCTCCCCAAGGTTGCCCAGGCCGGAGCCGCCGTAGTCGCGGGCGTCCGAATTGAACATCTCGCGCCACGCGCCGGCCTGCGGCAGGCCGATCTTAAAGTTGCTGCGGGGCTCGGGGGTGAAGTTGCAGGCCACCACCACCGGCGGGTCGTCCTTGGCGCCGAAGCGGGCCCAGACCACGGTGGACTGGTCGGCGTCGTCCACAACGATCCAGCGGAAGCCTTCGGGCTCGCAGTCGCGGGCGTGGAGGGCCGGATGGGTGCGATAGAGGCGGTTGAGGTCGCGCACCGCCTTTTGCAGGCCTTGGTGCATGGGCCAGTCGAGCAGGTTCCAGTCGAGGCCCTGGTCGAAGCGCCACTCGCTCCACTGGCCGAACTCCTGGCCCATGAACAGCAGTTTCTTGCCCGGGTGGCCCCACATGAAGCCGAGGTAGGCGCGGACGTTGGCGAACTTCTGCCAGTCGTCGCCCTTGGCCCGGCCGATCAGGCTGCCCTTGCCGTGCACCACCTCGTCGTGGCTGACCGGCAGGATGAAGTTCTCCGAAAAAGCGTAGAGCAGCCCGAAGGTTAGCTTGTCGTGGTGGTATTTGCGGTGCACCGGGTCGAGGGCCAGATACTCCAGGGTGTCGTTCATCCACCCCATGTTCCACTTGAAGCCGAAGCCTAGCCCGCCCTCGTGAACCGGGCGCGACACGCCGGGCCAGGTGCTGGATTCTTCCGCCGCCATCAGCACGCCCGGGTGGGCGGCGTGGGCCGCTCGGTTCATGTCCTGCAGGAAGGCCGCCGCCTCCAGGTTTTCGCGCCCGCCTTGGGCGTTGGGCAGCCACTGGCCGGGCTCGCGCGAATAGTCGAGGTGGAGCATTGAGGCGACGGCGTCGACGCGCAGGCCGTCGATGTGGAAGCGGTCCATCCAGTAGAGGGCGTTGGCGGTCAGGACGTTGGCCACTTCCCGCCGGCCGAAGTCGTAGATGGCGGTGTTCCAGTCGGGGTGGAAGCCGCGGCGGGGATCGCCGTGCTCATACAGGGGCTCGCCGTCGAAATGGGCGAGGCCATGTGGATCGACAGGGAAGTGGGCTGGGGTCCAGTCGAGGATGACGCCAAGGCCCGCCTGGTGCGCCCGGTCCACCAGCCGGGCGAACCCGGCCGGGTCGCCGAAGCGCCGGGTGGGGGCGAAGAGGCCGATCGGTTGGTAACCCCAGGATTCGTCCAGCGGGTGCTCCGAAACCGGCATCAGCTCGATATGGGTGAAACCCATGTCCACGGCGTACGGGATCAGGGCGTCCGCGATTTCGTCGTAGCTCAGGAACCAGCCGTCGGGGCGCCGACGCCACGAGCCGAGGTGGACCTCGTAGATGCTGACCGGCTGGCGCCAAGCCTGCGACACCACCCTCATCCGCATGTGCTCGCCGTCACCCCAGATGAAGTCGTCGGTGCGGGCGACGACAGAGGCGGTGGAGGGACGCAGCTCGGAAGCGAAGCCGAACGGGTCAGCCTTCAGCGGCTGTAGTTCGCCGCTGGAGCCGACGATCTCGTATTTGTAGACTGCGCCCTCGCCGAGCCCGGGGAGGAAGATCTCCCACACGCCGCTGTCCACCCGCTTGCGCATGGCGGCGCGGCGGCCGTCCCAGTTGTTGAAGTCCCCGACCACGGAGACCCGGTGGGCATGCGGGGCCCACACGGCGAAATGCACGCCACCGACGCCCTGGTGCTCGATCACGTGGGCGCCCAGCCGCTCGTAGAGCCGCCGATGCGCGCCCTCGACCAGCAGGTAGTCGTCCACTGGGCCGAGCAGGGGATCGAACCGGTAGGGATCGTCGAAGGTCCAGGCCCCGCCGGCGTTGGTGGCTCGCAGGCGGTAATCCCGGATGTCGCCAGGGACGAGCCCTTCGAACAGGCCCTCGCGGTGGCGTCTGGGTAGGGGCGCGATCAGCGCGCCGGCGGTATCGACAGCCTCAAGGATTTCCGCATCGGGCGCGAAGGCGCGGATGGCCAAGCCCTTGGGCGTCATGTGCGGGCCGAGCACGGCGAACGGGTCTCCGTGCCGGGCGGCGACCATCGCCTCGACGTCCGCCTCTTTGGCGCGCCAGTCCTTCGTGGTCATCAAGCTCAAGCGGGCTTCGACACAGGTACGTTCCAGATCTCTTCAGCGTACTCCCGAATGGTGCGGTCGGACGAAAACCAGCCGATATTGGCGGTGTTGAGGATGGCTGAACGCCACCAGGCCTTGTGGTCAAACCATTTGTTTCCCGCCTCGCGCTGCTTGGCGACGTAGGATTCGAAGTCGTTCAGCACCAGGAAATGGTCGTGCCCGACCACGCCGTCGACCAGGCCGCGGTAGAGGTCCGGCTGCGAGGGCGAGAACACCCCTGACGAGATCTGCTCCAGCACCTGCCGCAGGGTGGGCGAGCCGGCGATGATCTCCTGCGTGCCCAGCCCCTCGCGCCGCCGCTGCTCCACCTCGGCGACGGTCAGGCCGAAGATGAAGATGTTGTCGTCGCCGACGTGCTCCTTGATCTCGACATTGGCCCCATCGAGGGTGCCGATGGTCAGGGCGCCGTTGAGAGCGAGCTTCATGTTGCCGGTGCCGGACGCTTCCAGCCCTGCCGTGGAGATCTGTTCCGACAGGTCCGAGGCCGGGATGATGCTCTCCGCCAGGCTGACGTTGTAGTTGGGCAGGAACACCACCTTCAGCAGGCCTCGCAGCGTCGGGTCATTGTTCACAACTACCGCTACATCGTTGATAAGCTTGATGATCAGCTTGGCCCGCTCATAACTGGCCGCCGCCTTGCCGGCGAAGATCTTCACCCTCGGCGTCCAGTTGCGGCGGGGCTCCGCGCGCATGGCGTCGTAGAGGGCGACGGTCTGCAGCACGTTGAGGAGCTGGCGCTTGTATTCGTGCATCCGCTTGATCTGCACGTCGAACAGGGCGTCTGGATCGACCCGAATGCCCAGCCGGTCGCTGATCACCCGCCCGAGGGCGACCTTGCGTTCGCGGCGGACGGCGGCGAAGCGGTCCTGCACCAAGGCGTCATCCGCGAAGGCGGCGAAGTCCGACATGGCGCCGGCGTCGTCCAGCACCTTGGGCCCGACGGTATCCACCAGCAGCTTGGTCAGGCCCGGATTGGCCTCCATCAGCCAGCGGCGGAAGGTGATGCCGTTGGTCTTGTTGACGATGCGGTCGGGGTAGAGCTTGTGGAATTGGGCGAACACCGTGCTCTTCATCAGCTCGGTGTGCAGCGCCGACACGCCATTGACCTTATGCGCGCCGATGAAGCTCAGCGAGCCCATCCGCACCCGCCGGCCATGGTGCTCGCCGATCAGCGAGGTGGACTCCAAGAGGCCCATGTCTTCGGGATGGGCCTTGGCCACAGCGTCGAGATGGATGGCATTGATCATGTAGATGATCTGCATATGGCGCGGCAGCAGCCGCTCCATCAGCGGCACCGGCCAGGTCTCCAGCGCCTCAGGCAGCAGGGTGTGGTTGGTGTAGGAGAAGGTGGCCTGGGTGATCTCCCAGGCCTTCTCCCAGGGCACCTCGTTCAGGTCGACCAGGATGCGCATCAGCTCGGCGACGCTGATCGCGGGGTGGGTGTCGTTTAGCTGGATGGCGACGTGCTCGGCCAGAGACGTGACGTCCCCGTCGTGCTGGCGCTTGTGGCGGCGGACGATGTCCTGCAGGGCGGCGGAGGAGAAGAAATACTCCTGGCGCAGGCGCAGCTCCTCTCCTGCCGGGCTCTCGTCACTGGGATAGAGGACCTGGGAAATGGCAACGGCCTTGGACTGCGAGGCCAACGCCCCGAGGTGGTCCCCGCGGTTGAAGGTGGCGAGATGGATAGGGTCCGGCGCCCGGGCGGACCACAGGCGCAAGGTGTTGACGTTGGCGCCCCGCCAACCGACGACGGGTGTATCGAAGGCTTGGGCCTCAACCGTCTCGGCCGGGGTCCAGGCGTAGCGGGCGTCGTCGGTCGAGCCGTCGTCCACCCTCGCGACCGTGCCGCCGAAGCCGATGTGGTACAGCACCTCCGGACGCTCGAATTCCCAGGGATTTCCGGAGGCTAGCCAGTTTTCTGGATATTCCTGCTGCCACCCGTCCTTGATGTGCTGGCGGAACAGGCCGTGGTCGTAGCGGATGCCGTAGCCGTAGGCCGCCACCGACAGGCTGGCCATGCTCTCCATGAAACAGGCCGCGAGACGCCCTAGACCCCCGTTGCCGAGCGCCGCGTCCGGCTCGATCTCGCGCAAGCGGTCGAAATCGACGCCCAGCTCGGCGAGGGCTGCGCGCATGGTGTCGGTCAGGCCGAGGTTGTTGAGGGAGTCCGTCAGCAGCCGGCCGATCAGGAACTCCATCGAGAGGTAATAGACCCGCTTTCGCTTCTCCAGGTAGATGGCGCGGGTCGAGGGGAACCAGCGCTCGACGATGCGGTCGCGCACGGTCAGGGCCGCGGCCATGAACCAGTCGTGATTGCTGGCGACGATAGGGTCCTTGCCCACCGCATAGGTCAGCTTCGCCACCAGCGCCCGGCGCATGGTGGCGATGTCCGCCTCCTCGCTCGGCAGGGCGATGCGCGAAGCGACGGCGGATGAGGCCCTGGGGTCCGAGGTGGCGAAGTCAGTGCTGCTCATGGTCGTTCCAGGGCAAGAGGCGGGCGACGGAAAGCTCAGCCCTGCTGATAAGCGAAGCGAGGTCACCTTAGCGGTGAACCCAGCTCGCTCGCGCGCGAAAATATCGACTGTTTCGCTCCGGGTCGCGATAGGGCGTAAAGCGCCCAAAAAATAGGCGCACCATACGGCCAGTCGTCCCTGGTTCCCTAGCTGCTCACCTCATGGTGAAGGCGCCCCTCCAACGGTCGCGCGTTTCAACCTTCGTAGAAGGAGATTTGCGCATGGACGACGAGGTGAGTGGCGCGACGGCTGCCGAGTTTGACGCGATCCTGGAGGAAGTGACGGCTTATCTGGAAAATCCGCCACCTGAGCATTCCGAGGCGGATCGGCGCTTCGGTCGCCTGCTCGAGATGCTGCAGGCTCAACCGGTCCCGAGCTTCGAGCCGCATGAGACCGCGCATAGAGACGAAGCTCGCGTCGCCAAGCTCGATAAGGCGCTGGCGCGTGCCGCGTCCCTCGATCGCCGGCCGGCGTTCGGTGAGCATGACCAGGGCATTGGCCCCACGCTCGGCATGGATGTCTCCTGATCAGGCGCCGCGTCCACCGCGCTCACGACCCTTCCTAGGGGGCTAAGAGCCAACCGGTGACCAGCCGATGAATTTTAATCTGACAGAGTTCTCGAACGCATTATTGCCCGCCGGTCTTTCGCAGCATTGGCATTTGCGCGCAGGCACCTAGCAGGAGTGGCAGCGCAGACCCGTAGAACAACCATGGGGTGGGGACATGCGCTTCGGTCAGCAATCCAGCCAACGTGGGTCCCAGAACGGCGCCAAGGCGGCCGATGCCCAGTCCCCATCCCAGGCCCGTCGCCCGAAGGGCTGTCGGGTAGTAGTAGACGCAGATCGCGTGCATCCCCTTCTGCAACCCTGACACAAAGAAGCCCAGCAAGAGGGTGAGGGCGATGATGTTCGCAATTCCGCCGGATATCATCGAGCCAAGAAGGATGACCGTGACAGCCCCAAAGACGAAGAAACCCGCAAGAACCTTGTAGGGCGAAAACCGGTCCATCAACGGTCCGATGGCGAGGAACGAGATCGTTCCCCCAAGAAGGAAGGCCGAAGTCGCGTTGAGCGCCACGTTCTGAGAATGGCCTGCTGCCTTCAGGATCAGGGCCAGCCAGCTTTGGACAAAATAATAGACCAGCAGGTTGCTCGCAAAAGCTACCCAGATGCTGATGGTCCCGACCGAGCGTCCCGACTTGAAGAGTTCGACGACCGAAGCTGACTGACTGCGCGCGCCCGCATACAGCACGACATCGGGTGAAAATTCCCTTGTGGGATCAACTCGCTTCGCGATCTTCAATGCCCCGGCTTGATCGCGCTTGCGGTTGACCAGGTAGTCCAAAGTGTCGGGCGTTACCAAGAAAAGGATGGCCGTCATCGCCAGCGGCACGAGGCCGCCGACCCAAAGCACGCCTTGCCAACCGAACCGGTCCAAAACCGCGATTGCGACTTGGCCGGCGGTCAACGAACCAAGCGACGTACCGACCACGGCGGCTGCTACGAAGGTCGAACGCAGGCGCTTAGGGATGAAATCGCTGATCAGCACCGCTGCGCTGGGGTTGGAAGCCCCAAGCGCAATACCTGTGACAAACCGCAACGCCATCATGGAATAGGCCCCGCTGGCCCATGTCGTGGCGATCGTGCCGATGCCGACGAGCAACGTACACCCGACAATCATTCGACGATGGCCAACCCTGCCAGCGAGGGGCGACAGTGCGATATAGCCGGTGAAGACGCCCAGCAGTCCTGCGGACACGAGGGGGCCGACCATGCCGTGCGGTAGACGCCAGACATCGACAAGCTTCGGCATCAAGTAACCCATGACCTGGATATTGAAGCCATCGATGAAAATGACCGACGTCCCAAGCGCCCAAATAAATATATGGAATGGATTTATTGGAGCGGCATCGACGATCGCTTCAGTATCCAGTCTGTTTTCAATCATCACGGGTTCGCTCGGCACAGCTTGAAGCTGACGCGCCTCCGGAGGTCGCGAGCGGAAGAACATCGGGGTTCGCGATGTCCACGGGCGCCCCGGCGGCGAACGCGAGGATCGATTTGACGACGCCGCCGAACAATTTCTCGTAGTTGGCCCGTTCGACGTACCCCAGGTGCGGCGTGCATAAGACGTTGGGCATCGACAGCAGCGGCTCGGATGCTGGATCGGTCACCGGTTCATCATCATAGACATCGACGGCGGCTGCGCCGGGCCGGCCGGCCTGAAGCGCCTGGACCAAGGCGCCAGCTTCGATGATCGCGGACCGGCTCGTGTTCACAATCAGAGCCGATGGTTTCATCAGGGTAAGATCGGAAAGCGTCACGATGCCGCGCGTTTCCGGGTTCAGCGGCAAATGCAATGTCAGAATGTCGGATTCTGCGAACAGGCTCCTGCGGCTTTCCGCGATCTCGAACCCGGCGTCCGCCGCCCTTCCCAGGGATCCTGACCGCCCCCAACAGATGACCCTCATGCCGAAGGCGCGGCCTACCGGAGCTACCATCGCGCCTGTCTTGCCGAACGCGTAGATGCCCAGTGTGCGGCCGTGGAGCCCGTCGCCGATCGTGGTTTGCCACCTGCCCGACTTGAGCGCCTGGACTTCTTCGACGATATGTCGCCGGGCGGCCAGGATGAGGGCCCAGGTCAACTCTGCCGTGGCGATCGATGGCCCGGCGCTGGCGCCGCTGACGAGGATGCCGTGTTCGGTGCAAGCCTCGAGATCGATATGGCTGGTGTGATAGCCCGTCTGAGCCACCATGATTAGACGGTCGAGCCGCTCGATCGTGGCCCGGGTCAAAGGCGTCCGCTGTTGCGTCAAGACGACGATGTCGAAGCCTCTCAGGCGCTCCGCCAATTCGAGAGGATCTTTGATCGCGTTCGTGAAGGTGACGACTTCGTGCCCCTCGAGGCGGGGGTAGCAGGCCAGTGTTTTGAACACCTGCTGGAAGTCGTCCAGAACCGCGATCTTCACTGGCGATGGCCGCATTGCGCGACACCTGCTGGCGGCGTCAACCTTACGGGATCGATCATGCGTCTTCGGCCGGCCATTGAGCGCGTCGTTGGTAAAATTTTTATAAGGACGGACCTTGAGCGCACCCGATTTTTTGGGTCGGCTTGCCTAACGTCACCTTAGGCAGAAATCACGCTCGCTGACCTATTGGTCGTGCTCCGACGTTAGCTGCTTGCGCAGCCAGGCATGGAACAACTGCAGGCTGCGAGATGGCGGTCGATCTTTCGGCCAGGTCAGGTAATACCCCTCCTCCAGAACATGACGGGCGGCGAAAGGCGTGACCAGGAGGCCGTCGTTCAAGTTGCTTTGAACCAGGACCTCGATGCCGATCGCGACGCCCAAACCTTGAATGGCCGCCTCATAGGCCAGCGCCGAACTCTCGAATTTCAAACCGCGATAAGGATCGATGCCGTCGATTTTTCGAGCTTTCAGCCAGGCGGCCCAGTCGTCGGGCCGTGCTAGCGAATGCAACAGTGTTACTTTGGCCAGATCGCGGGGGTCTTGGAGCTTCGCGTGATGTAGAAGGCTGGGGCTACACACCGGCACAAGCGCAAGCCCGGTGAGTTTGTCTGCGCCGAGATCTTTCCAATCGCCTCGGCCGGACCGGATCGCGGCGTCGAGATCGGCGCCCTGGAAGGATGCGGGCTCCAAAGACGACGAGAGCCGCACCTCGACTTTCGGATGAGCCTCTTGGAACATCGGCAGCCGCGGGATCAGCCAGCGCTGCGAAAACGTCGTGTAGGATTGCAGTGAGAGGACATCGCTGCGCCCTCGCTGCGACACTTGGCGAACGGCCCTGTCCATATCGTCAAAGGCGCGTGTCAGTCCCGACAAGAGCTGCTTGCCTTTGCGGGTGATCTCTACCCGTCGGTGATGGCGCGTGAAGAGAGCGATATCTAGATACAGCTCTAACTCCCGAACCTTGCGGCTGACCGCCACCTGCGAGACGCCGAGTTCCTTCGCCGCAAGGGTCAAGCTTCCAAGACGGCCAGCAGCCTCAAAGGCCTTGATTGCGGTGAGGGGTGGAAGGGGTCTCGACATGGTTTGCCTAACTTTTAGTTGGGCAACATGAACCGCAATGTCGGTTGAAGCAAGTGCGGTCGGGCCCTCATCATTGGGTTCGTGAGAGCGCGGCGCGGCGGCCCTGTGCCCAAGGCTTTTGCTTTCAGCACGATGCGACAGGTCCGATTGCCCACTCGAGGAGGAATAATGAGCGAGCCCGTATCCACAACGGAGACGGCGGAACTGCATATAGATGGGCCAGTCGCGACGTTGTTCCTCAATCGGCCGGAGGTTCGCAACGCGATTGACGACGATATGCGAGCGCTCATGCTTTCGCTCATCGAGCGCGTTGCGCAAGATGACGCGGTCAAGGCGTTGGTCCTCACGGGACGGGGCAAGGCGTTTTGCGCCGGCGGCGACATCAAGGCCATGAAGCAACGGCTGGGCGTTCCGCCCGGTGAGATCGCCTTCAATGGCTGGCGGCGGCAACAGCGGACGCATCGCCTCGTGGCGGCGCTTCATGATCTGCCAAAGGCTACGATCGCCGCCGTGAATGGCGCCGCCACAGGGCTGGGATGCGATCTGGCGCTCGCGTGCGATTTCATCGTGGCGGCTGAAGAGTCCAGCCTGGCGATGACCTATATCCTGCGGGGTTTGATCCCGGATGGCGGGGGCATGTATTTTCTGCCGCGCCGCGTCGGCTTATCTCGCGCGAAGGAACTGATCTTCTCCGGCCGCCGAGTCCTGCCGCCGGAAGCTTTGGCCATAGGCATGGTGGACCGCGTCTGTCCCGGCGATAGTCTGCTGGATGACGCCGCGACGTGGGCTAGGGAACTCAGTCAGGGATCATTGGCGGCGCTGGCGCTCGCAAAATCTGTCCTAAATCAGACATTCGAGAGCGCGGTGGAGCAGGTTTATGGCATGGGCAGCCAGGCCCAAGCCATCTGTTACTCGACGCGTGAACACCAAGACCTGGTCTCAGAATTCTTGGACAAGGCGAAGTCCGGCGCGCCAAAGGGGCCCCGCTAGTGTTCGCCAGTGCAAACCAGGTCGAGCAGCTTCTGCGTCCCCGGCATGTCGCGATCGTGGGGGCGTCCGGCGACCCTACAAAATTGACGGGACGGCCCGTCGGATATCTTCGAAAGTATGGCTTTTCCGGCGAGATTTTTCCGGTCAATCCACGGCTCTCTCACGTCGGTGACTTGGCGTGTTTCTCCAGCATCCAGTCTTTGCCGACGGCTCCCGATGTCGGCTTGGTCCTTTTGGGACCTGACCGCGTCCATCGGGCCGTTCTCGAGCTAGCCGAGCGCGGTGCGGCAGCCGCCGTTGTGCTGGCGAGCGGCTATGGCGAAGCTGGCGTCGATGGGCTGAAGCGTCAGCAGGCGTTGCGTGAAGCGGCCGGCAGCATGCGCATCCTGGGCCCCAATACGATTGGCCTGATAAATCTCAGTGATCGGATCATGCTGTCCGCCTCGGGCGCGCTTGAAGTGGGCGCCATGCCGGCGGGCAACATCGCCTTGGTCTCGCAAAGTGGCGGCATCCTGGGTTCGCTTCTGTCGCGCGCCGCCGATCGGGGAATTGGCTTCTCGAAGTTGGTCTCCACGGGTAACGAAGCGGATCTGGACACCTGTGACCTGCTTGAATACCTGGTCGACGATCCAGCAACTCAGGTTCTCGCGGTCTATATGGAGGGCCTTCGCCGCCCGGACGCCTTTCGGCGGGTGGCGCGCAGAGCTGAGGCTGCTGGCAAACCGATTGTCGTATTCAAGGTGGGCCGCTCCGAATTCGGCGCCAAGGCGGCCGTGTCGCACACCGGCGCGCTCGCTGGCGCTGACCGGATGTACGACGCCCTGTTCAAGCAACTGGGCGTCATTCGGGCCGGCGCCTTCAGTGATCTGCTCGATATCTCCGCGGCGCTCTCGGTCGGCCGCCGCGCCCGCGGCGATCGCGTCGCTATCCTGACATCCACAGGCGGAGCTGGGACGCTGGTGGCCGACAGTTGCGGCGTGGCCGGGCTGACTGTTCCACCGCCGGACACCATTACGGCGACGCGGCTGGCGGCCCTGCAGGGCGCCTCCGATCCTCAGTCGATCACGAACCCGGTCGATGTGACCTTGGCCGGCCTGCGACCGGACCTGTTTCGAAACGCGCTTTCGAGTCTGCTCGTCAGCCCGAGCTTTGATGCGGCGGTCATCGTCGTGGGGTCGTCGGCTCTCGCCCAGCCGGAAATCGTCGTCGACGCCGCAGTTGCCTGCCAGGCGGAAACCGCCAAGCCTCTGATCGCGTATGTGAGCCCTAGCGCCCCCCATCTCGTTCGCCTCCTGACGAGCCGGGGCATCGTGGCGCTCACCAGCCCAGAGAGTTGCGCCGCTGTCCTCGGCGCTTTGATGCGCGGAGCCAGGCAGGTTCCGGAGACGGCCGATGCAGGATCGTTCGATCCCGCCCCATTCGCCGGGATCTCCGGCGCCCTCAATGAAGCAGAGAGCAAGCGTCTCTTCGCAGCCTTCGGTGTCAGAGGCGCTCATGAAATGGTTGCGGCCACTCCCGTCGAAGCCGCGGCGGCCGCTAAGGCGATCGGCGACTCGGTCGTCGTGAAAGTGCTGTCCCGCCATATCGCCCACAAAAGCGATGTTGGCGGGGTGAAGGTCGGCGTGCCCGCTGACCGGGTGGCCGAGACCTGCAGTGAAATGCAGGAGGCTGTCTCGGGCCACGGGCTCGAGGTCGAAGGCTTCCTTGTTCAGGAAATGGTTCGTGGAGGCCTGGAGATGATCCTCGGCCTGCATCAGGACCCCCAACTCGGGCCAGCAATCCTCCTGGGCATGGGCGGGGTCGCTGCCGAGTTGTTCGACGATGTTTCGATCAGGCTATTGCCCATTGCACGCATTGACGCCGAGCAAATGGTCGCCGAACTCAAAACGGCGAAGCTGCTCCAGGGTTATCGCGGGGCGCCGCCGCGTGATCTTGAGGCGTTGATCGACGCCATCATGGCTTTTGCTCGTCTGGGTGAGCATTTCGGCGCCCGGCTCCTCGAAGCGGAGATCAACCCGCTTTTCGTGATGCCCGCTGGTCAGGGCGTCTACGCCGCGGACGGCCTAGCCATTTTTCGCGATCAGTAGGAGGCGCGAAATATCGATGCAAAAGTGAAACTGTTTCGTGAAGTTGAGGTGGTACGGCCAGCATGTACAACGATGCTCGTGTCTAGTGTAGATCGCATAGTCGGTGGACATGTCGGCGGATATCCGTCGAATAACGCTGCACTATCGTGATGTAAGATCATTATTGCCGTCGCAATCCACGCGGAAATGCCAATCAAAGGGTAATTTTCACGCGAGAGTTGTTATAATTAAAGGTTTTGCATCCATTTGATGATTGTCAATGGTCACGATCTAAAGTACTCGACTCGCAGATAGAAGAAGGGGCTCTGGCCCTCATAGTTGGGAAAACGTCATGAACCAGCGGTCTCGCCTGTTCCGTCTTTGCTTGCTTCTTTCCGCCTCGCCGCTGGTCGGTATGGGGACGACAGCCTACGCTCAGGACAACCATGCCCACATGGACATGGCCCCAGCGTCGCCTGCCCCGGCGATGAAGTCCGTGCGCTGGTCCGATCCGTCGGCCTGGCCCGACCGCAAGGTTCCGGGCGAGAACGCCGCGGTCACCATTGAGAGTGACAGGGATGTGGTGCTCGACGTCGCCCCGGCCGCGCTACGCAGCCTGACGATCAAGGGCAAGCTCAGGTTCGCCGACACCCGCGATATCGAGCTGAAGACGGACTGGATCTATCTCCCGGGCGGCACGCTGCAGATCGGCACGGCGGCGCGCCCCTATACCCATCAGGCGACCATAACCCTGACCGACAAGGTCAAGGACGAGAACATGTATACCATGGGCGATCGCGGCATCATGCTGGTCCACGGTTCGCTCGACCTGCACGGCAACCGCCAACACAGCTGGACCAAGCTCGCCGACACGGCCGTGAAGGGAAGCCGCCAGATCACCGTGCTCAACGCTGCCGACTGGCGTGCTGGCGACCGGATCGTGCTCGCCTCGACCGACTTCAATCCGCGCCAGGCCGAAGTGCGCAACGTCACCGCCGTCAAAGGCGCCACGCTGACGCTCGACCGGCCGCTCGAGTACATGCACTACGGCAAGGTCACCGATGGGGTGGACGAGCGTGGCGAAGTCGGCCTGCTCAACCGCAACATCAAGATCCAGGCCTCGGACGACGCGGAGAAGACCTACTTCGGCGGCCACATCATGGCCATGGCCGGTTCGCAGATGCATGTCGACGGTATCGAGCTGAGGCGCATGGGCCAGCACATGCACCTGGCGCGCTATCCGATCCACTGGCACGTCGACGGCGACGCCGACGGGCAGTACATCAAGAACTCCGCCATCCACGACACCTACAACAGGTGCGTCACGGTGCACGGCACCAACAACCTCAAAGTCGAGGACAACGTGACCTACAACACTGTGGGTCACTGCTTCTTCATGGAAGACGGGATCGAGCACGGCAACCAGTTCCTCAACAATCTCGCCATCCAGACCAAGTGTCATCCGACAAAGGACTGCTTGCCCCAAAACCTCGCCGCCAACGGAGAGCTCGACTATCCGTATGAGCAGCGCGCCGCCATGAGGAAGCTCAGCTTCTCCGGCAAGGACGCCCTGCTGCCGTCCGACAACACGGCGGCGAGCTTCTGGATCACCAATCCGGACAACACCTATCGTGGCAACGTGGCGGCGGGTTCTGACCAGACTGGCTTCTGGCTGTCGATTCCCGAACATCCCAACGGTGCGTTCAAAGGCACCGAAATCAGCGCCAAAACTTGGCCGCGCCACACGCCGCTGCGCGAATTCAAGGACAACGTGGCCCATTCCAACTTCGACGGGTTCATGTTCGACCGGAACTTCAGTTACGACGATAACACCTTCGGGATGACCGGCACCACGTTCTTGCCGTTAGAAAATCCTGCCGACTTGGAAAGCAAAGTCGTGGAAACGCACCTCGACAACTTGACCAGCTACAAGAACCGCAATGGTGGTCTCTGGAGCCGGGGCGCGTCTTACGTGTACAGCAACCTGAAATTTGCTGACAACGCCATTGGTCTGACGCAATCCCAAGCTGATTTCGGTGCGGAAAAGTTTAGTGCACTGGTGGAAAAATCGTTGTTCGTGGGCGAAACGGACAACAAGGGCAATCCGGCCACGCCAGCAGAAATCGCCTATGGCCGCAGCCTGCCGAAGCCCAAAATTCCGGATTTCCCCATCCGCGGTTACGAATACTACGATTACCGCGACGAGGTGGTGGACACGAAGTTCATGAATTACCAGGACAACGCTGTGCGAAAGACAGGCGCGTTGTCCTGGCTGCTGTACACGAGCGCGACGGTAACCACCCAAAGCACCGTCAAGGGTGCGCAATTCATCAATGCCAAGCCGGTCTATTTTCCGAAGATCGATCCACGGTTCGATAACGACAACCGGGGTGGCACGGGTTACCGGACGTCGTCGATCCACGACGTGGACGGCTCGGTGACCGGCATCCCCAATTCTCAGATCATAATCAACGACGGCGAGAACGACAGCGTCGCCACTGACAACACCTGTCAAATTCGCCCCACCTGGAACGCCTCCGTGTGCACGGGCGACGTCGGACTGCTGTACCTTTCGGATACCTCAAACCAGGTTTCATTCGGCACTCGGGCGGAGCGTAACGCTAAGCTTCAAAGGATCCTTGCAGGTGCGGGCGCTCGAAACGCTCAAGCCGCTCGGGCTCCGGAGAAGCCCATCGAGCTTGTTCGCGATGGCAAGGAACATAAGGTCACGGGCAACCAGAGCCTTGTGCGTGCTGGCACCGAGATCGAAGTCAAAACCGAAAGGCCGGAAGTCAAACTCGGCATGAGCGAAATGGACCTGGGCTCATGGGTCATATTCAAGCTGCCGGGTTTCAACAAGGCGGCCTCCGGAACGGAACAGAGCAGCCTGGATGCATTGCGCAAGGCGAAGGAGACCTCTTACTTCAAGGATGGGAATAATCTCTGGGTCAAGCTGGTGGTGGATAAGCCGCCGGTCGCCCCCTTGCCCCATCCTTATGGGATCCAAGCCAGCATAGACGTCAGCCGGTCAGCCGCCACGGTCGCAACGCGACAGTGACCCTGCCCAATCCCATGCCGCGCTGCGCCAGGAAATCTCGTCCGGGCGCGCGCGGCGGACCGATCAACTATACTTGCTGCATATTCTGGGCGTGCTGCCGATGTGGCAATAATTTTGAGATGAGAAGGAGAATGCGCAGCTAAATGCTGCTGCGCGGCCGGTGCAGAGCCGCATCTGATCTCCGATGATTAACTGCGGCGCCCGCGTAAGGTGCTCACTCTAAGTGTGAAGGGGCGCCAAATGAACGTTTACAATAACAAGCAGGTCTTCAAGGCCGTGCTGCTGGCCGTTGGCCGCAGATAGGGGAGAAATATGAAGGTAAGTCAAGTAAAGGCGGCGCTTCTTCTGAGCTGCGCAACCGCTGCCCTGACGATGTCGCTTTTCATGAGCGATGCGGCGCAAGCGCAGGAGGCCGGCGAAAGCGCACAATCAGATGCCGTTTCGTCCGTCGTCGTCACCGGCTCGCGCTTGGAGGGTCAGGGCTTCAAGTCTCCTACCCCCCTAACGGTGGTGACGGCTGACCAACTCCAGCGTGCGGCCCCTGGAAGCCTTTCCGACGGTCTCAACCAGCTGCCGGAGTTCCGCAATTCGTTCACGCCGGCCGCGACCGGTCCGCTCTCCCAGGGCGGCGGCGGCGGCGCATACCTCAACCTGCGTGGTCTCTCCGCAAAGCGTAATCTTGTGCTGTTGGATGGCGCGCGTGTGCCCTCAACGAATGTGATCGCCAGTGGGATCGCCGGCGCGACCGACATCGCCACTTTCCCACAGTTGCTGGTGAAACGCGTGGATGTCGTCACGGGTGGTGCGTCGGCTGCGTACGGCTCCGATGCGGTATCGGGGGTCGTGAATTTTATCCTTGACACAAAGTTGGAAGGCCTTCGTGCAATCGCTCAGGGCGGCGTTTCATCTCACGGCGACAACGTCAACGAAAGGTTTGGCATCGCGGGCGGTAAGTCCTTTGCCGATGGGAAGGGGCATGTAATCGCCTCGGTGGAATACAACAGAACCGATGGCGTGGAGCAGTACGGCAGTCGGGACTGGGGCCAGTTGGGTTATGGATACATCCGCACGACCACTCCGTTGCCCCAAACTTCGACCAGCGCGCCCACCCGTGTTCTCGTGCAGAATGCCCGGGTGTCCAATGCGAGCGTCGGCGGCTTGATCACGACGGGCCCGCTTGCTGGCAATCAATTCGTCGCCGGTGGCGGCATCGCCGCGTTCCCGTTCGGCACGCAGCTCACGGCCAGCACCATGCAAGGTGGCGGCACCGATGGCAATTTGGGGTCGACCTTCCCCCTCGCTCCAGCCAACAAGCGGACAAACGCCTTCCTTCGTGTCGGCTACGATATCGCCCCTGACTGGACGATTTATGCCTCGGGGCTCTATGCCAAAACAGATTCTCCCCACCCGGGACTGTATTCGTCCTTCGCAACGACTCAGAATTTCACGATCTTTGCCGACAACGCCTACCTGACCCCTGATGTACGGGCTCGGCTAGGGACAACGCCGTCGTTTACCCTAGGCCGGATCGATCTCGACTGGGGCCAGCACTATGAAGATGTCTCTGTAGACATGAAGCGCGCGACGGTAGGTCTCGACGGCAAGATCGGCGCGTTCACCGTCAAGACCTACTATGAACATGGCGAAGTCAACAACAACCTCTCCACCAGCGGCAATGCTAACCTGGTACGCCTGTTCGACGCGATAGACGCCGTCCAGGTTCCAGCAGGGACGGCAGGTCTTGCGGCGGGATCGATCGTCTGCCGCACGACCCTCACCAATCCGACCAACGGTTGCGTGCCGCTCAATGTGCTGGGGCCTAACGCCGCCACGCCACAAGCGCTAGCCTATATTCTTGGCGCCGCTACGGCCCGGTCCAAAATAAAGCAGGACGTTGCCGACTTCTCGATTTCCGGCGCGCCGTTCTCCCTGTGGGCGGGCCCCGTGCTGGTCGGTGCAGGCGCCACCTACCGCAAGGAATCCGCGGTCGCGGTCGCTGACGCCCTTTCGGAATCGTACCTTCCTGCGGTCCCCGGAACGCCAGCTTACAAGCCAGGTCTCACGCCTGCGCTCACCGGAAACATCAATCGCTTTCCCGCTACTTTGCGGGGCGCGCGCGGCGGGTGGGAAACCACCAATCCCGGCGGCCTGGCGGGGGGCATGAATGTCAAGGAAGTGTTTGGAGAGATTGGCCTCCCGCTGGCGCGAGACTTGCCGTTTGCGCAAACGCTCGATTTCAACGGCGCCATCCGCTACGCGGACTATAGCACCTCGGGCGGCGTCACCAGTTGGAAGGGCGGCCTGACATACGAACCGGTCGATGGCGTCAAGCTCCGAGTCACGCGGTCAAAAGACGTTCGCGCCGCCAACCTCGCGGAACTTTACCAGGGCGTGACCCAGTCGAATCCGGCGGTCGTCGACCCGTTCCGCGGCAGCGAAACCAATGCCAACGTCATCACCCGCACCCGCGGCAACCCTGATCTTAAGCCCGAGACCGGCAACACTTTCACGTCCGGAATCGTTCTTCAACCCCACTTCGTCCCCGGCTTAAGCCTCTCGGTCGATTATTATAATATCCGTGTCGACGATACGATTGGCTCGCTCGGCGGCCAGAGCGTCGTCAACCAATGCTTCCAGGGTGTCACCGCGCTATGCGCGTTGATCACCCGCGCCGAGGGCGTCGCCAACGGGCCAATCACCTCCATCGACAACCAGTTCCTGAATTCTGGAGTGCAACGCACCGAGGGTGTCGACTTCGACCTCAGTTATCGCCGTCCCGTCGCCGGGGGGGATTTGACGCTGCGCGCGGTCGTCAACAATCTGATTAGTCTGAAATCCCATACCAACGGCGCCACCTCGACGACCGAGGCCGCCGGCCGCATCGGGGCGGTTTTGCCGGTCGGCGGCGGCGGCGGCGCAAAGTGGGGCGGCACGTTTAGCGCCAACTTCGAGCGCGGCCCGTTCTCGCTGTTCTTGCAGGAGCGCTACATCGGCCCCGGCGTGATCGACAGCACCGTCGACGACGCTGGCAATCCGATCCCCGCCAGCGCCGCAATCAATCCCAACTCCACCGGCAACGGCCAGGTGCCCAACCGCATCGGCGCGTACTGGTACACCGATCTCACGGCGACAGTGAAAGCGCCTACTCGGTTCGGCAAAATCGAGTGGTTCCTGACGATCAACAATCTGTTCGACAAGGACCCGCCGCCTATTCCGACGCTTTACTTCTACGGGTTCCAACCGACCAACTACCAGGTTTATGACGTCATTGGTCGCCAGTTCACCAGCGGGGTTCGCTTGAGCTTCTAAGCACTTTGATGGCCATCGACGTAATTGGAGGACATTCCGCAATGCGCCTAATGATGAAGCTATGCGTCGCAGCTCTGCTGGCCGGGTCGCCAGCCTTCGCCCAGATGACGATGGGCGGCGCCAAATCGACAGCCGACGGCCTGAATGACGCCACCGGCAAGCCGCTCTACACCTTCGCTCGCGATACAACGCCGGGAAAATCGGCCTGCAACGGGCCCTGCGCAACCGCGTGGCCGCCGCTAGCCGCCACCGATGCGGACAAGGACGCGGGAGACTGGACTGTCATCACCCGCGATGATGGCGGGAAGCAATGGGCGTATAAGGGTAAGCCCCTATACACCTACGCAAAGGATACCGCAGGCCAGCCGGCCACCGGCGTCAGCCCGACTTGGCCGCGCGCCAAGTAGTAGGACATGACGAGGGGACGCCCCGCGATCGCGCAATCTTTCGGTTTTAAGCCTCGGCGCCCTCGCCTTCGTTTTTCGAGCGCCGGGCATCGAGGAGGCCTCGCTCTTTCGCGGCGCTGTCAGCTGCTCACACCGAAGGTTGGAGGCGCTGAGCATGAGCCAGAGTGACGATCCGGTTGACGACGATGGTGAGCGCTACGGCGCGGGACGGGCGCTCACACGCCGTTCGGCGCTCGGGGCGGGCGCTGTGCTCGCAACGGCGCCGCTCACCGGGGAGGCCGTAGCCGCCCCTCCGACCTACCCTTTGACGGCCCGGCCCTCGGCGCCAGGCCAGACCCTGAAACTAAGCGCCACGATCAACGGCCGTCACGTCGAGGCGGAGATTGACGCGCGCACCTCGCTGCTCGACATGCTGCGCGAGCGCTTCGGCCTGACCGGCGCCAAGAAGGGCTGCGATCACGGCCAGTGCGGCGCATGCACCGTCCATATCGACGGCCGGCGCGTAGTGTCCTGCCTGACGCTCGCCGCCAAGGTCGACGGCCGCCGCGTGACCACCATCGAGGGGCTGTCGGACGGCAAGCGCCTGCATCCCATGCAGCAGGCCTTCATCGATCACGACGCGCTGCAATGCGGCTATTGCACGCCGGGGCAGATCTTGGCGGCCGTGGCCTGCGTGCAGGAGGGTCATGCCGGGTCGCGCGATCAGATCCGCGAATATATGAGCGGCAACATCTGCCGGTGCGGCGCCTATGTCGGGATCGTCGCCGCGATCGAAGAAGCGGCCGGCAAGATGGGGAGGAGGGCGTGAAGCCGTTCACCTATGCCCGGCCCAGCAGCGCCGCCCAGGCGGTCGAAGCCTTCGCCGCCGCCGGCAGGGGCGCGCGCTACATCGCCGGGGGAACCACGCTCTACGACCTGATGAAGCTCGACATCGAGCGGCCGGAGCATTTGATCGACGTCACCGCTATCCGCGGGCTCGACCGCATCCAGACCGGCGGCGATCGGCTCCGGTTCGAGGCGCTCGCGCCGATGAGCGCCGTCGCCGCCGATCCGGTCGTCGGCCGCGATTATCCCGTGCTCGCCGAGGCTTTGGCCAAGGCGGCGTCGCAGCAGCTCAGGAACATGGCGACCGTCGGCGGCAACCTGCTGCAGCGCACGCGCTGCCTGTACTTCCGCAACGGCACGGGCAATCCCTCGTCGGTCGGCGTCTATCCTTGCAATAAGCGCGATCCCGGCGCCGGCTGCGCGGCGATCGGGGGGCTTGATCGCGGCCAGGCGGTTCTGGGGCAGAGCGAGGCCTGCACCGCGGTCTCGCCGGGCGACTGGCCGGTGGCGCTGACCGCGATGGATGCTGCAGTCGAGGTGCTGGGGCCCTCGGGGGCGCGCACGATCCCGATCGCCGAGCTCTATCGCCTGCCTGGCGCCACGCCGCACCTGGAGTTCACGCTCGCGCCCGGCGAGATGATCACCGCCATCACCGTGCCCAAGACCCCGGCGGGAGGGCGGTCGACCTATCACAAGATCCGCGACCGTGAGAGCTACGCCTTTGCGCTCGCCTCGGCGGCGGTGGCGCTGGAGATGGAGGGCGAGCGGGTGACGCGCGCGCATATCGCGCTCGGCGGCGTGGCGACGCGGCCCTGGCGCGCGACGGAGGCCGAGCGGATGCTCGCTGGGCAGCCGCTCACCGCCGCCGTCGCGCTCGCCGCCGGCCGCGCCGCCTTCGCCGGCGCTCGGCCTGGGCGGCGCAACGGCTTCAAGATCGAGCTCGGCGCGCGCACCGTCGCCGACGCGCTGATGATCGCGGCGCGGAGGAGCGCGTGATGCCCGCAGCCCCATTCCCCGAGCGTGAGCGGATCGACGCCCGCGACAAGGTGTTGGGCGCGACCGCCTATGCCGCCGACATCCAGCTGCCTGGACTGCTCTACGTCATGATGGCGCCGGCGACGACGCCCAAGGGCCGGGTCGAGACGGTGGCGATCGAGGACGCGATGCGGGTGCGGGGCGTCGTCCGCGTGCTGACCGCCTTCGACTTCCCGGCGCTACCCGGCGCTCCGCCGACGCCCGCCACCGAGATCGCCTATCGCGGGCAGCCGGTAGCGCTGGTCGTGGCGGAGACGCTGGAGGCTGCGATCGAGGGCGCCGAAGCGGTCCGCGCGACCTACGCCGAGCAAGCGTTCACGCCGCTGATCGATAGCCCAGGCGCGGCGCGCGAGCCGGTCCCGCCCAGTAAGGCCGGCAATGCGCAGGCCGCCATGGCCGGCGCCGCGACGACGTTCGAGGCGAGCTACGTCTCGCCCGCCCAGCACCACAATCCGATGGAGTTGCTGTCCACGACCGCCGTCTGGCGGGACGGCAAGCTCACCATCTACGAGGGTACGCAGTCGGCGAGTCCGGTTCGGGCGAACGTCGCAAGCGCGCTCCACCTCGATCCCGCCGTCGTCGAGGTCAAGAGCGCCTACGTCGGCGGCGCGTTTGGACAGAAGATCCCGGCCCAGCGCCAAACGCCCATCGTCGCGCTTGCCGCCATGCTGATCGGGCGGCCGGTCAAGCTGGTGCTGCCACGCGCGCAGATCTTCCACAACGCGACCTTCCGGCCGAAGAGCCGCCACCAGGTGACGCTCGGCGCCGATGCGGGGGGCAAGCTGGCGGCGATCCGCTACGATGCCGACCACCAGCAATCGCGCAAGGGCGCGCTGCCGCCCGGCTACCATGAGTCGCCACCGCGGATGTACGGCGTCGCCGACTATGACGGCACGGCCGCTAACGTGCGGATCGATACGCAGGACCCCGGCTACATGCGGGCGCCCTTTCCGCATCCCGCCCAATTCGCGTTCGAGAGCGCCGTCGACGAGCTCGCCCACAAGCTCGGCCGCGATCCGCTCGCCTTCCGGCTAGCGCACCAGGCGAAGACTGATCCGATCAGCGGAAATCCGCTGTCCTCCTGCTTCCTCAACGATTGCCTGACGGAGGGCGCGCGCCGCTTCGGCTGGGAGGGTCGGCCGGTCGCGCCGGGCGCGATGACGGAGCCCGACGGCACGCTGGTCGGCTGGGGCGTGGCGGCAGGCGGCTACCCGGCGAACACCAACGCGGCCATCGCCACGCTGCGCGTCAGCGCCGACGGCCGCACCCGCTTCGCGGTTACCGGCCACGAGTTCGGCCAGGGCATCCGGACGGTGATCGCGCAGCTTCTCCAGTGCGAACTCGACATCGATCCCGCACGGCTTGAGATCGTGATCGGCGACACCGCGGCGGCGCCGCAACACTCCACCTCCGGCTCGCGGGGGACAACGAGCGTCGTGCCCGCCGTCATCGAGGCGGCGGCGAAGATGAAGGCGGCCGTGGCCGAGCTGATCGGCCAGCGTTCCATCCCCGGCGACATCCACCGGCAGCTCGCGACGGTTCGCCGCCCGTTCCTCCAGGTCGAGGTGTCGACCCTCGCCCCGGGACTGGACGCCGGCGCGCTCGACCGGCTACGGGCGGGCGGCCGCGCCATCGCCGGGCCGGAATATCCGCAATTCACATCGCTCAGCTATATCGCGCATTTCGTCGAAGTCCGCGTCGAGCCGAGCACTCGGCGCGTCCGCGTGCCGCGCGTCGTGAGCATCGTCGACTGCGGGCGGGTGATCTCGCCGCGCACCGCCGCCAGCCAGGTCCGCGGCGCGGTGGTGATGGCGATTGGCGCCGCGCTCCGCGAAGAAACGGAGGTCGATCCCCGCTTCGGCGGCTGGCTGAACGCCGACCTCGCCGACTATGTCGTACCGGTGAACGCCGACATCGGCGACATCGACGTGGGCTTCGTCGATCGCCCCGACCCACTGCTCAACGCGGTGGGCTCGAAGGGACTGGGTGAGGTCGCCATGGTCGGCGCGGCGGCGGCGGTCGCCAACGCGGTGTTCCACGCAACTGGCGTGCGCGTCCGCAAGATGCCCTTGCGGATCGAGGATCTGCTCTGATCTTCCGCACATGCCTGCGGCAACCTGCTGGCGGCGGGTCTTGCTGGCTTTCGACTCCATGCTAGGGGTAGCGCTAACACTGCATCTGGCGCGGGGCCAACCATGTCCGAAACGCTGGCGGACATCCTGCCGAGGGACCATCTGGGCGGCGTCTTCCTCGGGCGGGCGAATTCACCCGACGGCCCGTGCGTGCTCTCGGTCCGTGGAGGCGACCTATTCGACCTGACCGCTGAAGCCGCCACCGTGTCCGGCGCGGTCGCGCGCAAGGCCTTCAGCGGCGGCCGGCGAATCGGAACGGTCGACTCCGGGCTGCCGGCCGGTTGGACCCTCCTGTCCCCGCTCGACCTGCAATGCGTGAAGGCGTGCGGCGTGACCTTCGCGGTATCGGCGATCGAGCGGGTGATCGAGGAGCGGGCGCGGGGCGATCCGGCCAAGGCGGCGGAGATCCGGGGTTTGCTGGAAGACAGGGTGGGCGCGGGCATCCGTTCGGTGACCCCTGGCGGCCCCCAGGCCATCGCGCTCAAAAGCGTGTTGATCGACCAGGGGATGTGGTCGCAGTACCTTGAGGTCGCCATCGGCCCAGACGCCGAAGTCTTCTCGAAAGCGCCGGTCCTTTCCACCGTGGGCCACGGCGCACCGGTAGGCATTCGATCCGATTCCACCTGGAACAATCCGGAGCCAGAGGTGGTGCTGATCGTCGATCCGACAGGGGAGACGGTCGGGGCGACCCTTGGAAACGACGTGAATCTCCGTGATTTCGAAGGGCGTTCCGCGCTGTTGCTGAGCAAGGCGAAGGACAACACGGCCTCTTGCGCGGTCGGACCCTTCATCCGCCTGTTCGACGAGGGCTTCACCATCGACGACGTGCGACAGGCGAAGGTCGAGTTGGTGGTCGAGGGACAAGACAACTATCGGCTCGAAGGCGCCAACCTGATGAGCCAGATCAGCCGCGATCCCCTCGACCTGGTCCGCCAGACCTTGAGCGAGCACCATTATCCCGACGGCTTCGCGCTCTTCTGCGGTACGCTGTTCGCGCCGACCCAGGATCGCGACACCCCGGGCAGCGGCTTCACCCACAAGCTCGGAGATAGGGTGACGATCAGTTCGGACCGGCTCGGTCGGCTCTGCAACACGGTCACCACCTCCCGCGACGCCCCGCCCTGGACCATGGGGATCGGGGCCTTGATGCGGAATCTTGCCGGGCGCGGTCTTATCGACAAAGTCTGACGAGGTCGCTCGCGTTATGGCGGCGGCAAGGCATAGGCGACGTAGGCGGCGCCCCGAGGCCCGTGCGGATCACGAGCGCCAGACGTGGCGATCACCACGAATTGGCGTCCACCGGCCTGGTAGACCGCGGGCGTCGCCGTGCCGGCGAACGGCAGCTGCGTCTCCCACAGCACCTTGCCGGTCTGGCTGTCGTAGGCCCGAAGCTTGCGGTCATAGATGGTCGCGCCGATGAACAGCAGGCCGCTCGCGGTGACGACGGGCCCGCCGTAACTTTCGGTGCCGTGATCCTTGAACCCCTTGGCGGTGAGCTCCGGGTACTCTCCGAAGGGCACGCGCCAGAGGTAGGCGCCGGTGTTCATGTCGATGGCGTTGAGCGTGCCCCACGGGGTGGCAGAGGCCGGGTAACCTTCCGGGTCGTCCCAGCGATTGTAGCCGTTGAAGACATAACGGGACCGTTGGCCCAGGCCGCCGAACTCCTGGCTGTTGGCCCCCTGTGGGCGCTCCGACAGACTCCAACTGTAGGCGACGTTGTTGGCGTTGATGTAGTAGACGCCCGTCCGAGGATCCGAGGCGCCGCCGCCCCATTCTCCGCCGCCCCCCGAGCCGGGGGATACGGCGGTCTCCTTGCCCACCACCAGCGGGGCGAAGAACTCGCCGCTGTTGAACTTCTTGAATTCAGCCCGCGCCCAGGCGTTCGCCTCGACCGTCCGGTTGGTCAGGGTGTCGGCGGTGATGGTGATGCGCGACAGGGGCTGGGGCAGCAAGGGCTTCAGCTGGGTCGGGAAGGGGTGCACGCCGGGAGCGGCCGGGCTGGTGGGAACCTTGACCTGTTCCACCGGCAAGAGCGGGGCCCCGGTGTCCCGATCGAGCAGGTAGATGAAGCCGATCTTGTTTGGAGCGACGACGGCGTCCACCCGTTTGCCGTTGCGGTTGACGGTGACGAGGGTCGGCGGCGTGCCGAAGTCGGCATCCAGGATGTCGTGCTGGATCGCTTGGAAGTCCCACAGCCTTTTACCCGTGTTGGCGTCGAGGGCGATGACGCTGTTGCCGAACCGGTTCGCGCCCGGTCGGTTTGCCGAGTAGAAGTCGTCTGCGGGCGAGCCGGTGGGCACATAGGCGACGCCCCGCTTCTGGTCGACCACCAGCCCTGCCCAGTTGTTCGCCCCGCCGAGCTTGTCGCGGGCGCCGGCGGGCCAGGTGTCCGCTCCCGGCTCGCCCGGAGCCGGAATGGTGTGGAAGACCCAGCGGACTTGGCCGGTGTGCACGTCGAAAGCGCGGATGTCCCCGGGCGAGGCGGGCTCCGTCTCCGAGACCCGGCTGCCGATGATGTACATGTCCTTGTAGATCACCCCGGGCGTGCCGGAGGTGACGAAGTTGTCCTGGGCCCGGCCGCGCAGGTTCTCGCGCAGGTCGATACGGCCGTTCTGGCCGAAACTCGAAATCGGTCGTCCGGTGTCGGCGTCCAGGGCGTAGAGCCAGTTGAGCAGCACGGCGAAGATGCGCCGCTCCTTGCCGTCGCTCCACCAGGTCACGCCGCGCGGCTGGCCTCCGGGGCCGGTGGGGGCGAACGTCCACTTCAGCTTGCCGGTCGCGGCGTCGAGCGCGATCACGTTCGCCTTGGTGGTCGCCGCGTAAAGGACGCCCCCGATCACGATGGGCTGGGTCTGCAATCCGCCGACGTCCATGTCGAAGCGCCAGGCCTGCTGCAGCTGGCCGACGTTGGACTTGTCGATCTGGGTGAGCGGCGAATAGCGGGCGCCGTTACTGTCGCCGCCATAGAGGGGGAAATCGACGTTCGCAGGCGTACGCGCCGGAGTCGGAGCCGCCAGGGCCGATCCGCTCAGCGCCGCCGCCGCCGCTGACATCGCGAGCGCCAGTCGGAATCGCACCATCACTCCCTCCCCCAGGTTCGTGTCGGCCTCGTCGATTGGCCGTACGTCTGCGGCTGCGGCCGAGTGCTTGGTTCCCACATGTCGCATGCCTCGTCCACATGCTTTGTTCCGACGGCAGGCGAGGCGTTTGCCGCTTGTCGCCCCGGCTAATTCCGCTATGTGGGGCGCTGCTGGGTCGCGGCGGCTGACTGGCGCTCGGCCCGGAGCGTGACTGAGCCGGACGAGCTTTATGGACGATGCAGCTCCCTTGGATTCTGACGACAAGGAAAAGGGGCGGGGGCTCACTGGGACGCAGACCCTTACGCGGGGTCTGGATCTCATCAGCGCCGTCGCGCAGCGGCCGCTTACCCTCTCGGAACTTGCCGATCAGGTGGGCCTCACCCGCAGTACGGTGCATCGTCTCGCTGGCGCGCTGGTGGAGCATCGCTATCTGAAATTGAACCGGGGTTCCGGCTATGCCCTTGGGCCTCGGCTCCTCGAGCTCGGCTATCTCGCCGCCCGGCAAGCCAGCCTGCCGCGTGTGGCGCGCGATCACCTGGAGCAACTGGCCGCCAGCACGCAGGACACCGTGTACCTAGGCGTGCTGGACGGGCCGCGAGCGCTCTATCTGGACAAGATCCCGGGCTCCCGGCGTGTCGAAGTGAGCGCCGGCGTTGGCGAGCGCCTTCCCCTCCGGTCGACGGGGCTCGGCAAGGCCCTAGTCCTGGACGCCGACGAGGAGACTCTTCGCCATTATTACGACTATGAGGCTCGGCAAGGACACGGCTATCCGGTCGACCTTGAGACCTGGCTCAAGCAAATGAAGGACTACGCCGCCAAGGGATATGCGCTGGATCTCGAGGAAAACGGCGATCACATCCGCTGCGTGGCGGCGCCCATCCGAGACGTCACCGGGGGCATCGCCGGCGCGATCAGCGTCGCGACGGCCGCGCAATACATGGATGACAACCGGGTCCACGGCCTGGCGTTCGAGGTGAAGGCCGTGGCCGAAGCGATCAGTCACGAGCTGGGTTACGTTCCCCGGCCGACGGCGGTCGAGACGCCCCCTCGCAAGAAGAAGACCGCCCGCTAGGCCCGGGCGGCGACCGTCAGGCCCCTGCCGCGGCTCGCGCGGCCGTCTGAACTGTGCCACAGTGTGCTACGACATTGCGGATTGTGGGAAATATACCCGCGCCGCTGGGGGGTGGTCTGGCGGCCTGACGCCGGACGAATTCAGGGGACGCCGGTATGCTGGAAAAGTCGCCAAGGCTAAGGCGAATACAGACCATCGCGGTCACGCTCCTAGTGATCTCCGGGCTGATCAACTACCTGGACCGAAGCACCCTCTCGATCGCGAACGTCCCGATCCGTCAGGAAATGGGGCTCAGCGCGACCCAGATGGGCGGGTTGCTGTCGGCCTTCTCGCTCGCCTACGCCTTCTCCCAGTTGCCGATCGGCGCGTTGCTGGATCGGTTTGGCGCGCGCCTGGTGCTCGGACTCGGAATGCTCGTCTGGTCCGTCGCCCAGCTCGCAGGCGGCTTGGTCCAGTCGCTCCAGCAGTTCCTACCCGCCCGCGTCTTCCTTGGCATCGGCGAGGCGCCGCAATTCCCGGCCGGCGCCAAGGTGCTCTGCGAGTGGTTCGCGGTGAAGGAGCGGGGCAAGCCCACGGGCGTCTTCACCGCGTCGAGCACCTTGGCCCCTGCGCTCGCGCCGCCGCTCCTGACCGCGCTGATGTTGGCCCTCGGCTGGCGGGGCATGTTCGTGCTGATGGGCGCCCTGGGCGTCGCCGCGGCC